>Ga0075425_100002103_pt1 | contig 19740 bp, 29 predicted proteins | sample SoiMethybrSBSTD4_FD_75300 | JGI IMG/M metagenome (GOLD analysis project Ga0075425, IMG submission 75300) | Bulk soil microbial communities from a Populus tree surrounding site in Tennessee, USA - Soil MetaG P. TD hybrid SBSTD4 | ecosystem: Environmental > Terrestrial > Soil > Tree plantation... | reverse complement strand
ATGACCGTCACGCCGCCGTCGGCGCCGGTCGCTTCGCTCATGCCCTGGATGGCCTTGTAGAGCGTCGGGCCAAAGTGCTTTTCGTTGCGGGCCTCCCACGCTCCGGACTTCGAACCAGCCAAACCGCTCTTGACGTAATCGCCGAACGACTTGAACTCGCCCCACGGCGTGTAGCCGGAGCTACGCAGTTGCTTTTCGTTGGCCTTGCGAAGTTGGCGGTAAGACTTACGCCGCTGGGCGTCCCGGCTGTTGCCGACACGGAATTCCACCGTCTCATCGGTCTCTTCGTAGAACGACGTCACCCGCCCTTGCTCATCGCGGCGCTCCGGCAAATGCGGCTTGCCGAGGTCCGCCAAAGTCTTGGTCATGGTGGCCAGGCCGGTTTTCATCTCGGCCATCTCGGCGGCAAAATCGATTGCTGGCATCTGCGTGTCTCCTTGTTCTGTGCTGCTGTGAGTTGCCGCGCGTCTTAGCTGGCCCGGCGGTGCGGTGCGATCGATTCGAGGGTTTTGGTCAAGGTCGTGAAGGTCGTTTTGATCTCGTTGAACTGCTCGACCAAGGCAGGGTCGGGGTCCGCCGCTTTCGGTTCGGCTGGCGGTTCCTTTGCCTTGGCCAGCATCTTGGCGAAGCGAAGGCTGACGAGACTGATTGCCTCTCGCTGGGCCTTCGTCAAATTCTTGGCGGTGGCCACGCTCTTGAGCCGATGACCCAGCCCCGACAATTGCAGGCGGTTGTTCTGGTCCCGTCGTAAGAACTTGGCCATCGAATCGGCTTCGGGGTCCGCGTTCGGATCGTCGGCCGAGTCGGTCTTGGTCAGTTCGGCGGCGTCGGGATAGTTGCTGCTGTAGGCCCCTTCGACTTCCGCCAGGTGGCCGTTGAGCGTTTCCACGAGGGCCGCCAGATATTCTTTCACTGGCGGATTTTCGAGCGGTCCCAACGACGATTCGATTTGCTGGACGATGCCGGATAGTGCGTCGTATGCGGCCGCTAGCACTTGAGCACCTAACGGAGTCTCACCGTCAACTTCTTCGCCGGTGTCATCGGCGGCCATCGGATCATCCGCCATGGCGGTATCATCGGGCGGCGGCGCATCGCCCGCAGCCTTGGCCAGCGATTTCGGAAGCGTGACGGCAGGAACGACGGCGGCAGTCGGTGTAATGCTCACTTGCGATTGCTCCGGCGGTTGAATCCAGCCGATGCCGATGGCCTGAACGCCCGCGGCTTGCGGCTGAAGTGATTTGAGGATGGGCTCGCAGATGGATTTGCCGGCCAGCTTGCCACGGTCGAGGATCTTGCGGAGGGCTTCAGGGTTGTCAGGCACTCCAACCCACGACCATTCGAGCAACTCCCACTCTTCGACCAACAGCCCCGGCCGAAATCCAGTCCCTTCGCTGCGGACCTTAGCCACGATGGGGGCAAGATTGATGCTGGCGGTTCGAATAATCTTTTCCGCGATCAGTTCGAAGATTTGCATTGCCTCGAAACATGACTGCGAAAAGTAGCTGGTGGCCTCAATGCCATCGTCCGAAATGACGACCGTGCAATTGCCGTTTGGATCCTCGCTCTTGGCGATCGGCATCGACAGGCCGGAAAAGCCGTGGTCGAAATAGACGACCGGGTTTGCTCGGTAGTTGTCCAAGCGACAGCCCAACGGCATCACGACGTCTTCCGATCGATCGGGCGTCGGCGTGCTAATCGTGGCGGTGGCGCAACACTGGGCGGCGTCGATCATCGGCACCATGTAGGCCATGGAATCGAGGATGGCCGACTTGCCAGCGTGAGGATACAACCGCCCCGGCGTGCGGCGCCTGCCCCGAAGGATGGCCGCAAAGTCGATGACGGTGGGCTCGATAGCGGGAGCCTGCCCGGCTGACTTGGCTATTCGGCGTCGTTCGCGCTGCGCTGCTGTGCCCATATTTCAAGGCTATTGCAGCATGTGTAACAAGTTGAATAGGGAAAATTGCGAGATTTTCGGCGGGCGGTTAGAATGCTGGGCATGGAAGAACGCTGCAAGAACTGCCGTTTTTGGAACACTAGCCACGAGTGGACTCCGCAGGGAGAGCCGCACGAATGCGATGATCCACGGCAAGAACGGCTGCGCGGCATGGGAGTCTGTTCGCTCGCATCGTCCCACGAAGACGGACCGGACAATCCACAGAGTCTTGCGATTGCCGAAGATGCCGAGAGTTACAACGCCGAACTTGTCACCTCCCCTGAGTTTGGCTGCGTGCAATTCCAGCCAAAGGAAGCTCGGCCGCCCACTAAGCTGCATCGTCGTCTGCCAGCCTGAGACGACCTCGATTGAGATGGCGGTATACCGACGTTCGGCTAGTCCCCGACAACCGCGCGGCCTTGGCCTTCGGCATTTTCTCGCGCAGCAGTCTCCGCAAGCGGTCGAGCACGTCGCGCGGGGTTGGCTTGCCCTGGTCGCACATTTATTGACTTAGCTCCCTGGCCCGCTCTTCCATCTTATCGGCCACACGCGCCATGGTTTCAACTGCGTCTGGCTCGCCGTTCCAGTTCTTTGCAATGTGAGTCTCGCGAATTGCATCCGCCACTTCCCGCAGCACTTCCGCCACGATGGCTTTCTGATCGCTCTTTTTCATCGGGCCTCGAAAGTGACGTGGACGCTGCATCGACAATTGACGTGACCGGGCGGGCCAAGATGATACGAGAATGGGTAATCGTCGGGGATTTGGTCCGGGAAGATCAGGCCGTGCAGAGGCATGCAAAATTCACAGACCCGATCGTCAAACCTCGTGTACCATCGCCACGTTGCGACCAACTTGTTTTCAACCGCGAAGTGATTGCCAAAGCCCATCATGCCGCTGGTAATGGCCCGCGTCGTTTCGGTGGTGCCGATGACGTCGGCCCTCGCCGGGCTGAATACCGGCGCAATCAACTCCATGAACGGCGTGCCGGTCGCGATGGCCTCCCCGTGGGCATAGACCAGTTTGTCTTTCGTCGACTGAATCAATTCGGCCGCCAGGGTATTGGCGTAATGGCCTGACCAGACGCGGGCTTGCCGGCGCCCCATCTCGGTATCGAAGTGCAGGTCATGCTCGTCGGCCAGATGGCGGGCGGCCTCGGTATAGGTGGCGGCTAGTTCCGGGCTCATTCGCTCGGCCAGTCGTCGCTGAAACCGCTCCCATTGCGCGGGGTAGCCGTCTTCAAGTCGAGCCTGCTCCTCCTGAAACAGCAGCAGGATCGCAGCAGTCAACGCGGCTTCGCGGTCTCGCCGGCCAGCAACATCGGCTAGGGTGTCGGGAACGCTGGGGGTGATAAGGTCGACGGCCATGCTTAGCGATTTCTTCGACTGCTGATACTACTGAAAACGCCGATTAGAATGATCATCCAAAAAAGTATTTGCGTCACGGATATTCACCCCATTGCAGATTCGCCGCCCGTGCCAACCGCTCAGCCGCCAACTTGTGATGGCCGTTGCCGTTTATCCGGTTGACGCCGTTATGATGATGGCTCTTGCCGTTCGAACCGATTACCGGCGGCGTGAAGCCGTTGCGGTCCAGCCCCTCAACCCCCGTTGTCGTTTCGTCGGCTGTCTCCTGTGCGTCGCTCTGTCCACCACCGAACGCAGCAAACGGATCAGACGGAACCGCTGGAGCCTGCGGCTGCTGACCCGCCCAAACATCACCATCCGCATGTGGTGGTAGGCCGCGAAGTGCTCGCAGTTCGTTCTTCGTGATGCACTGGGCGGTAATGTCCGTTCTCAACTGCTCCTCAAGAATATTCTCGTCATCGATCTTCGGGGCGGTCATCGTGACGGTCAGCGTCTCACCAAAGAACGGGCCAAGCTGCTCCTGTAACTCTTCCGCCAAGAGGTTCAACTGCGGCTGGACGGTCATCACGCTCATCTGTTTGAGGGCCGCGTAGAACGCCGCGTACGACCCATCACCGCCCATGCCAACGGCAACCCCTGGCACGCCATGCAGGGCCAAAATGAACTTGCTCATTTGGTCGAAGCCGGCGGAATAGTCCATGTCCTTCGGCACGTTCGAAAGCGGCGTGACGGTCGATCCACCCGGAACAATCATGGCCCGGCCGCTGTTATTAGGCCCGCCATATTTTTGGGCAATCGTCGTTTGAACTCGCTCGATTTCTTCAGGTGACGGACTCGTGTCTTTGTCCGGAGAGATTGCTACGGACGGATTGATGCCATTCTTCAAGTGAGAGAACCGCGAGCGGTCAATCTGTTCGGCGGTGTCGGTTGGCAGTGAACCTGCCGCCAGTGGTGAATACCCGTCATCCTTAGCCAGCGGGTGCGGCCAGCGAACCGTCACAAACTCGCGGGCATCGACCACCTTGCCGGCAATCGAGGCGAGTGCATTTAGTTCCGCATAGCCATCGTCAACCGTAATGTCCGTGTACCAGAGGGAGACCGCCATGCGATAGGCACCCATCGGGTATTCACGGGATGGCGGCATTGGCTGGGCCAGTGCGGTTGGAATCAAGTAAATCTCGACTGGCAGGCCAAGCTGATTTCTCACGATCCAGATGAGGGCGGTCCCTGTCAACGACAACTGGACGCTGGCTTCATAGCGGAACGATGCCCCCGACTGCCGCGGGTTCGGTCGCTTCAGCAGGCGGACGAACCGGTCATCGTCGGGCAGTGGCTCGGAATCCTGCTGATTGCCCTGGCCGTGGGACTTGGTGAGTCGTCCGCGCGGTGCTGCCGCCAACTTCGGCCGACTGATTTCCACGGTGGCCTGCGAACACTGCTTGGCCACGGCATGGGCCGCCACGTAATTCCAGCCCGTGAAGTGCAGGGACTCCTCTCGGTGGTCATTGGCCCATGCTCCGGGCTGGCCTTGCTGGAGAGCCTGCCGCATCGTCACGGCGAAGGAGGCGGACTTGGCAACACTGGCAAATCGGTCACGTTCAGCCATGACTGCGGCAACCGATTCAGATGGCACGCCAGTTATGTAGTGGTCTCGGATCATACGATATGCACCTCGAATGGATTCGTCCTGGCGGCCTTCACAAATGCGAATGAAACAGCGTCGACCTGATCATCGTTGACCCCGTTCGGGAATCCCGTTAGCTCGTCAATGAAGGCTCGATTCCATGGTCCCCGCACGAGCTTGACTTTGCGACCAGCGCGAGCAATGGCCCAACATCGCGACGCAAACGGATCGGCCCGCGTGACCTTATCGCCCTTGCATGTTTCATGGCGGACAGGATAACCGGCCAACTGGCTTGCGATAATTCGAGCCTGATGCTTTCCAGCCTGGGCAGGATCCTGCGGAAACCAAATCTTCACGCGCCCGCCCCACTGCCGATCATCTTCCATGGCGGTCAAGCCCATGTTGTCGTCACGCCGGCCGCTCTCCCATTGGCCACGAACAACGTCGGGTATCCAAATGTCTTCACCCTTCGTCCCCAGTAAAACGCCAGCCGTGTAATCGCCATCGTTCTCGGTGCCTCCCAAGTCCCACGCCCGAACCAACGACGTCAGGTCGCTCGGTGCCCGGTCGACAATTTCAAACCAGTCCCGCTTGAACATCCCGCCTTCACGGGCGGACGGTCGCTGCTGATAGAGGGCTTGCCACCAATGCGGCAGCATGTTGTCGCGGATGTTTTCTAGGGCCGCTTTCGACCATCGTTCAGGCCAGAGCGGTTCGCCTTCCAGTCGGCCAAGTGCATCGGCTCCATCGGTCCCAGCTTCCGCCAGTGCCGGCAAGTTAAGAATCCGCCATGGTTCTTTGCTCTCGCGCAAGATTCGCCCCGACAAATCATCTTCGTGCCAGCGAGTCTGAATAATGATGGCGGCTGCATCCGGTTCCAACCGCGTGTAGGCCGTTGATTGCCACCAGTCCCAAGCATTGTTGCGGTATGTTTCACTGGCGGCCTGAGCGGAGTTTTTAATTGGGTCATCAACAATCAGCAGGTCAGCACCCTTGCCGGTGATCGGGCCCCCGACGCCGGCCGTGCGCATGCCGCCTTCGTGGCCGAGAATATCCCAGCGGTCAGCAGCTCGCGACGACGAATCGACCTGAATCCCAAACATGCCGCCAGTCTCTTCCAACAACCCACGCGACTTTCGTCCCCACTCCGCAGCAAAATCCGCTTCATGGCTGGTCAAGATGATTCTCCGATCGGGGAACGATCCCAGAAACCACGATGGCAAATACTTCGAGCAATACTCGCTCTTGCCGTGCCGCGGCGGCTCCCAGACCATCAGCCGTCTAATGCCGTCCGTTCCCCGCAGCGTGTCCATTACCGCCCGATCCGTTAGTGCCAGATGGCGGGCAAGTTTCCAACGCCCCTGGCTGGCCATTCGTGCGTAAAGGGCTGGACTGGCTGTCTGCCGCAATAGCTCGGCTTCGCTGATATTCGATGTAGTCGGGGTCATTAAATATTTGTCGCCGCATTTCGACGATTGAAACGCCAACAGTGCCGCTGTGCAGATGATGAACAGATTCATTTTGAGGCTTCTTCAGGCCGAAGATTTCGGCAATTTGGTTTTGAGCTTCTATTAGAACGTCGGCCACTTTTTTCCAATCGGCTACGTCCATGTTCGGTTGCAACTTCTTCGCGCCGTCGGCAATCAAATACTCGCAGAGCCCGACAATTTCGCCCTTCATTTCGTCAATGCTCTTGCCAGTCTTTTCGCGTAGCTCTTTCTCTGCTCGGGCGATGTAGTTTTCAACACAACGAGCCCGGATGCCGTGGGCCTTGAACATGGCGGCCTTAATATCGGCATGGCAGACCCGCAAGATCTTGAGCTTGAGGACCGCCAGGAATCGTTCCTCAGTCTGAGAACCGCTTGACGTTCGGCCGGGCTTTCCCTTCTTCTTGCTCACAGCAGCTTCACCTCGCGGGCAAAGTGAATGTACTGGGCGATGGAGTAGCCACCGGCCGCCAGAGTGAATAGGAACTCCACGAGGTATTTGCCCTGCGTTGGGAAGTAGGTGCCACCGATCGATGCCTTGAAGTTGTAGCCGGCCGACGATCCGCCATCGGCTTCCCATGCCGCGTCGCCTGTTTGCAGGGCGTTGAACACGGTGTCCGCCACGACGCATGATCCGGTCGTGAGAACTTGAGCCCCGGCAGTGACCGTTCCATCGGCCTTCAGAACGGCATCGGCAAAGACCCCGAACGCAATGGACGAGATAGAGGCTTGGTTGATGGCCGTGCCCGTCGCACCTTCGATCATCGCGAAGAACGTGGCGCCGGCATTCTCGAAGCCATCTGAGCGGTACGGGGTATTGTCGATTCGCTGTGTCATGCGTATACCCTTTTTTCAACAGCACCGCCAACGTGGGCGCGACGCTCGACAATCCACCAGGGCGGGCGAACGGTGGAGATGATTAAGGCATCGTTGCCAGTCAGCACGAACGATCCAGCGCCAGCAAGCAGCTTCAACGCCCGGACCATCGACGCATTGCGGCCGTTCAGCAGAAACGATCCCGCGCCTGCCGCTAGCTGCTTCGACTGAAGCATCAGGGCATCGTTGCCGGTCAACGCGAATTCGCCTGTCTCAGCCAGCATCAGGTAGGTGCGAATGAGCGTGGCGTCTTCGCCAGTCAGCAGGAATGAACCGGCGTCGGCAAAAAGGAACCGCTCATCTACCCGCAAAATGGCATCGTTGCCCGTTAAAACGAAAGACCCAGCATCAGCAGAAAGCGGGTCCGGGTTTGGCCTGCCCTGATTGATATTCGTGACCGATGGGCTACCGTCGGTCGTATTGTTGATTATTGATAGATCGTTCTGGTCAATGTGCTGCTGATATTCGATCAGGTATGAACCAGTAGCGCCCGTAACGGAAATTGTTGATCCGTTCGGGTTCATTGCGCCACCCAAGCCACCTTGAATGAAAGCCGCCGAGTCATTCGTGACAACGTCGATAGTAAAACCACCGCCAGTATTGTGAACGTCAAACGTTCCGGTCGTGGCACCGCCAAACTCAAGTTGCCAGCGTTCGTAGGCCATTAGTTGCACCCGGCCTTTCCGTGAGCAACAATGAAGGTATGACGCCAGAACAGGCCATCGACGCGGCAATTGATCTTGCCGGACGACATTACGCGAGAGGTCGGTATGAGACCGCTTTGCGGCTGTTCTCCGAAGTCGTTTGCATGCGTCCCACAAGCCCGTCGGCCTTCAACAATCGCGGGGTGACGCTCGTTTCGCTCGGTCGATTCGAGGAAGCCGTTGCAGACTTTCGACGGGCCATCGAACTGAAGCCTGACTACATCCACGCATGGAGCGGACTGGGCGCGGCACTGCTGCACCTCGGTCAAGCCGAAGCGGCATTGGCTGCTTGTGATCGTGCCGTGATTCTGTATCATGTTCCTGCTCTCGTCGACTTTCCAGGCGTCTGCTGCGAGTCGCCTAAACATGCGTCTCCGACAGAATTGGATTGGTCGCATCCCAGTTACCCGCATTGAGTGCGTTCCCAACGGTGAACGATTCGCCGTCCTGAAGCGTGATTGACGAGGCATAGTCCCAATATCCAATGAGCGGATCTGCCGGACTCGACGGCGTATCGTTGTAGAGCCACGCATACCGAAACGGCCCGATCGTCCCGCCGCTAGCCGTGAACGTGACTTTGTTGCCGGTGAGTTTTGCCACTCCTGCCGTCTGCGAATAGTCGTTGCTCGCTACGGCAGTTCCGCCAGCCGTGTAGCCGCTGCCCGCCGAAATCTCCGTCAGGTCTGCCTTGACGGCAAACGATCCTGGCACGGCGTTCGTGAGCATGATCTTAAGCGTATCGGCGTCCAGATTATGGACACCACGGCCCTTGTCCTGAACGAATGCGTCGACGTAGTTGAATGCTTGACTCATTTATTCCCCTCGAAACTAAACCACCCTCTTCTCGACCGCCCCTGCCACATAGACACGACGCTCGGCGACGTGGAAGACCGTAACGACTTGCGAAGCTCCCACGCCGGTAAACGTGCCACTCTTAAACGTCTTGCTCGCGAACGTCTTGGCTTTGAATGTTTGCTTCATGCGTAGACCACGCTCGTTCTATTGCCGTCCGTGTCGACCGTGACCGTAACCCGCGTTGTGCCGTTATCGCCCACGTCCTTGAAGACCTCAGTGCCCGTCCCCGCCCCGCTGATCTCACCAGCCACAACCGCACCGATGCGTTGCATGGCCTGCTTCGGAGTAACGCCAATCTCAATGCCGTCAGCGAGCGCCCAAACTTGGGTTGCCGTGAGCGTGCTGAACCCCGTCGCCGTGGCCCATGATCCTGCCCCGTGCGCCGAGTTGAGAGCCGTCTGCAAGGCGTCGAGCGTTTGCGTCGTGCCGGCAATCCCACCGACGTTACCGGTAACGCTGGCCGCCACCTGTGCAGTTGAAATCGTGGTCTGCGTCAAAGCGTTCACGGTGGTCTTGCCGCCGATGTTCGCCCAATCCAAGCCGCCCTCGCCGGCAGAATTCACGTCGAAAGTATTGTTATCCACCGTGCTCTTGAGCGACTTGTCCGCCAAGATGGTTACAATGTCGCCCGCCACAATCGTAAACGTCGGGGCTTCTTTTAAGATGACGGTCTTCGTGCTGCCGGTGTAGTCCAGCACCACGACCACCGATTTTTGCGCCTGCGTAGATTGGTCCGTCAGCACCAAGACGCAGTTGTTATAGGCATCGTTGTCAGCCGCCCCCGCGTTCAACGTGAAGCTGGTCTGGCTGTTCACCACGTCGATCGTGGCACCTTGCAAAATCTCGCCGTAGCCGCTGCCGTCGAAGAAATCGGTCATCGTGTTGGCGTTGGCAATCACGCCTTGCAGCGATTCAATCGAAACCTGAACCATCGCCTTGGCGCCGTCCTCCTGGAGTACCGAAGGTGCGGTTCCACGCCATGCCACCACGTCGCATTTCATGTTGCCGGAACTCAGCGACGTTGGCAGCAGATTCGTAATTGCCGTCAGCCCCGCCCCCGCCACGCCGATATCATCGACGTAACCCTTGATGGCCGCCAGTCCAATCGTGCCGTCGTTGACCTTTGCGTAGCTGTCACCCGTCTGCACCGTGTTGCCGGTGTAGGTCGTAAGCGTGTCGGTCAGCGTGACCCGCGCGAGTGTGGCCGCTTTCTGCGTCGTGGTGAAGTCGAGCCCGGAGTTAAACGCGAACGACGACGAGTTGAGGGCATACGCCCCTCCCGTCACCTGCGTCTGCGTGAGGCTCGACAGCGTGGCATTCGTGGGGAAAGTGATCGTGCCGCCGTTGACGACCGGATTTGTCTTGATCGTGTCCACGTCCACCTTTTGCGTCACGGCAATCGTGGTGCCCGTGAGAGCCAGCGTCGTGGTTGGACTGCCGACATTGGCCCAATCCAAGCCGGCCTCACCGCCAGTCGATACGTCCAGCGTTCGCCCAGCCGTGGTCGGATTGAGCGTCCGTAGCATCCCCAGCGTTACGCCCTCAGGCAGCAGCACGTCGTAGGTCGTTGTGGCATCGGGCGTCGTTTCCCAGTTCGGCGAGACGGTAAACGCCCCGGTCGAAGTGGTATAGGTGATAATCTTGCGGGCCTGATTGTTCGCCCCGCCAGTTCCGCCGCCGCCTGTGCCGCCAGTCGTGCGGATAAAGCAACCCGTCACGTCGTAGGACAAGAGTGTGCCGAGTGTGCCGCCGCCTGCGCTGCCTGCGCTAAGCGTACCGGAACCAACGATGGCCAGGATTCTCGGCACCACGATAACCGGCGTGGTCAAATCGTTCGCCGACTTCGCAGCGATCCAGATAAAGTTGTTGTTGGTCTCGGCACCGCTGAGCGTGAGGTAGCCCATGCCGTTTGTGCCGCCAGTGGTGATCTCCTCCGCCGTGTCGGCGAACGTGGCCCCGCCATCGCTGCTGAATTCCGTGTCGGGTGTCGTGGGGTCCGTGGGCGTGCCGGCCGAAGTGCGAAACGAAATCGGCAAAGTAAACCGTGTATTCGCAATGCAATACGGAAGGCAATGAGAAAGGCTGTTTGCTATTTTACACCTCCGCTGATATCATCAAAGGTATGAAACACAAAATGCCTGTTGCCGAACGATTCTGGTCGAAAGTCAATAAAAGAGGTCCTGTGCCGTCGCATCGTCCAGAACTCGGGCGTTGTTGGATCTGGACCGATTACAAGACACCGACTGGATATGCCGTATTTAGACATACCAGCGAACTGAATGGTCCGAGGATGCTTGTCCACCGCTTTGCATACATTGAATTTAACGGCAGTATTCCAGAAGGACTTCACATAGATCATCTGTGCCGAAATCGTTGCTGCGTAAATCCGAAACATCTCGAAGCAGTAACGCAACAAGAGAACAATCGTCGCATAGACCGCCCGACGCATTGTCCTTCTGGCCATCCGTACAATATGAGAAACACGCAGACAACCTCTAAGGGCTACCGCAAATGCCGCGTGTGCCGTCGTCCCGCCGCGCCAAACTCCCAAAGAAACCGCCTCGGTTTCCCCATGTGACCTTTCGAGGAAAGACTCAATCTGTCCCCAAGTGGGCTACTGAGCTTGGCTTTGACTATCAGACTCTTGCCAAGAGGCTGAAAAATGGGTGGAGCGTAAAGGAAGCGTTTACAACCCCTCTCATGCACAAGTTCCAACGGCGTTGAATCAGCCAATGAGCACCCCCTGCTGACCGAAGTTCCAAGTTGGGGCCACTACGCCGCCGCCACTCCCGCTGATCGAATCCAACAGCAGCCCCATCGCCATCTGCTGCGTGTTCGTATCAGTCCAAGAAATCGTTCCCGCCGTCACGTCCGCCGTGTTGGTGGCGTTCAAGTTGGTTGGCACATTCGCCGCTGCCCTGGCAACTCCCGCAACAATCGTGTAGCAGTTGGAGCTATTCGCAGACGATGCGGAGTCCAGAACAATTCGATACGTGCCGGCCGCCAGCGAGACGGGCGCACCGAACCGCGCCTTCCAGCGTCGGCCAGAACCGCCCAACACTGAATCCTTATCAATCGTAATCGTTGTCCCACTGACCGCCGTGTCGGCCGAATTGAAAATTCTCACCCGCAGATCACCCGCAGGCGTGCCAGTGCGGAGCACGTAGGGCATGTCGATGCCATCGACAAGGAACGTGAGATTGACAGGCACCACGAATTTAACGCCGGCGGCCGCGGTCCCGAAAATGTTGTAGTTGGAGATGGTTGCGAACTGGCAAAAGTCCAACGTCTCTTCCACGCTGTCCTCGAAAATGGCCGTGCAAATCGGCACGCCACTCGTGGTGTCTGTTAGGTTGCTGCGAGTCGTGCCGTCCGCCGCAGTCTGTACCATCGTCGGATAGGCCCCGGCAGCAACCGACGCTCGCAACGTTTGAGTTGTTCCGCCCGTCGTAGTAATCAGCAGAATCGCATACTCGGTCCCGGCCGTGAGCCCCGTCGTTGGCGCACTTGCAAAGGTCAGTAGTTGCCAGCCTGCGACGGGCGTAAAGGCTAGCGTCGCGTTTGCATCGTAGAGTGATCCAGTCGGCTTGCCCGTCGTGGCGTCAATCGTCTCAATGCGTAGGGTCACGGTCCCAGCCGATGCGACCGATGACCAATTGACATAGACGCTGAGAATGTCTCGCGTATCGCCAGCCATGAATCGAGCAGCCCAGCATGTGTTGAGGCTGGCCATCGCAAACGTGGTCGCACCGCCATTGAGCGCAATCGCCGTTACGACGTTATCAGCGCCGATGATCGAGCGATAGAGTGATCCGGGAACTGCCATCAGGTTCGATCCACTACGTCGATATGGATTACGTCGTCTTCACCGCCAACAGGTTCGCCGTTGAGCGTGACGGTTGCTGTTTTGGTCGGCTGCTCCACCCCGTCAAACTTAACGACCGTCACGAGCGGAGCAGGCGGGGGCGGAGGCGTTGCGCCGCTGAATGCGTAGTAGGCTCGCTCGCCCATTGCCAGGTATCCTGCGCCGGTGTGGTGATACCAGTAAGCCGAGTCCCCGCTTTGCAGGACCGGCAGATTGTCCGTGTCAAACCACACGTTGCCCGCGTCATTTGCCACAAGCACTTGCTGGGCTCGCCGGTTGTTGGTCGCTGCGATGCGGTTCTCCGGTGTGTCGATCCCGTTATTGACCGTCCCGATAATGTTGGGCAGCAGCATGTGGTTGCCGATGCGGCCGATGGCGACGGGCAGCGAAGCGGAAGTCTGGGCACGGATTGCCGCCAGCAATGTGCGGAGCTGGTCCTTGTACTCCTGCCCGGCCGTCGGATTGAGGTAGGGCCAAACGCTCGCCGCTCCCGATTCGCCGTGCATCCAGACGAGCCCGGCCCATGTCGGCGTAATACTCGCCGCTGCGAATCGTGCCTTGGCCTGGTCGAGATGAGCCTTGAGAATCACCCACATATTGGCCGTCGTTGGCAGCCATTCGACGATGGACGAGCCACCGAGAACGACCTTGAGAACCGCGATTTGCTCGGTCGGATTGGCGGCGCGGTACTTCGCGAGGAACGAAAGCTCCGGGCCATACGAGCCGATCTCGCCGATGGCGCCGGTCGAATACTTGGGGCTCTGGCCGTCGTAGGTTCCCCACGAATCGTAGACGCCAGCCGTCAGTCCGGTGCTGTTCTCGTTGTACAGGCTCGGGGCATTGGCTGCGGTCGGGTGCTGATACTGAAAGCCGCTGTCGCTCGATACGGTCGGTGCCCCGGTCCAGCCGTTCGCCGTGGTCTGTGCCCATGACGGGACAGGGTTGAGTTGGAGACGGTTTCCGTATCCTTGCGAATTCGACTGACCCATGAACAGTAGGACTTTCATATCGCCTCAAATCCTGGTGCACCGCGTTGCCGTGAGTGCCGGTACTCCTTCACTCGTACTCGCCTCGGTCGCTCCGGTAACTCTCGCTTGGCCCGCTCGATTTCCGCCAGACGGTAAACTTCCGCTTCGCTGGGGTTCATTTCCTCGCTGTTGGCTCGGTTGTAGGCGTTGCGGTGGCCGTCATGCGTCATAGCCAATCCTTCCCGCAGTCCAGACAAAACTCGTGCTCACCTTTCAGCGAATAATCGCCAGTGCTGTCTCGGTGTTCGTGCGGGCATTCGTTGCGAAGGGCTTCTAGCTCTTTCTTGAGTGCTGAAATCCTCTCTTGCAGGTCGCGTTGCTTGGCCTGGATTTCTTCGGTGGTCACGACATCCCCTCGAAAACCACTTCCCCTCGAACGTAGCTGGCGGCATACTCCCGTCCGCCAGCCATTTCAGCAGTCGGTCGTTCTGGGCTTCCAGGTTCCGCTGCCGATGTTCGCACTCCCGCTGCTCAAACTCGATGCCTTCCATGCGATCCGCCACCACTCGCTCGCCATTCCGCACTTCGGCCAACTGCCGGCCATCCATGTACGCTGCGCCGGCGCATGCCAGGACGAGCGTGAGCAAGCAGAGGAAGATTTCTTGCGGCCAACTCACGCGAACTTTCTCCCCTCGGTATCGTCCGTCAAAACTCCGTCCGTCAAATGGCCGTGATACTGTCCCTGATGATTGATGCTCGGCGTGACCGTCACGTTCGGCGGTTCTCCGGTTCGCTTCCAACTGCGGCTGTCGATCAGCCATTCCACGTTGCTCGGCAGTTTGCAGGTCAGCCGTGGCACGTCGCCCGGTTCTTGAAATCGGTAATCGAACCACATGGCACCCGGCTTCAGGTCGTCCCATTGCAACGACCAAGCGGGGTTTCCCGGCATGCGGAAAACAAAACCGTTCGGATGTTGCTCGACCATGTAGCAAGGCCAACTCACGGCACCCTCGCCCCCAACAGCAACAGCACGCCGGCCACGAGGGCGGCGATGCCCGTTATCGGGTGCATCCAAACGATTTGAATGTTCGTCACCGCTGCGAACCCGGTCAGCAGCAGAAACACCGCCAAGGCTAGATTGGCAAATCTCATTCGGTCAATTCCCTTCCCAGCAGCATGGCCGCGATAATGCAGGCACCATCCACAAAGTGAAACTTCGGGCACACGAACAAAGCGAACTCATGGCCAAGCTCGCGAGCAAACTCGAAAAAGGCATCCGTGTTATTCGGCGTCGGCGTTGGCCTGCCAAGTCTCAACGAAAGATCCCTGATGCGGTCCATATATGGGGCAAATGCTTCGCGAAGCTCCGGTTTGGTAACGTACATGTCGCTCATATCCAAGTCCTTACGCCATCCGTTGAACTCTTCGAGGCTCAAGGCCATTAGCCTCTGTGGTTCCACGTTCATTTTCATTTCGCCGCTGCTCATTTGGGCTCCTGCGGCTTGTGAATTCCGATCACTCCAGCCTCGATTGATTCCCCGATTCCACGGTCGACTTGCAGCCGACGCATCAACTCCAACTTGTCCCGCATGATGTCCATTTCCCGCTGCCGCGCCTTGGCATTCTCCCGATCGTTCCAGAGCGAGTGAACCCGCAGACAAAGCACGATGACGTACCAGACGGCGCCACTGAGGGCCGCAATGGCGCCCATTCCTGCACCAATCGCGATAATCCATTCTCGTACATCGTTCACGTCTCCTGCCCTCAAAGGGTTTTAATCATCAGGTATTCAAATCTGCTCTCTAAAAACCCCGCGAACCAATCCCTCCTATCCGTGCCGCCAGTTGCGTAAGGATTCGTGTCAATGTGCCGCCCCGCCTTATGGGCTGAATAGCCGCGATTCCAAGCTGTGCGAGACACGCTTGACGGTAGCGGCTGCTCTGAACATTGGATCGGCTTGCGAACCACATTTATTTTCCAAGAACCACTTTCAACTCTGCCAGCGGCCTTGACGCCTCGCATGGATTGTCGACCACGAAAAACTCCGTCGTGACTGCCTCAATTCGCCCGAACTGCCCGCGAACGTAAGCCATCGCCTCCATGTCGTCGTCCTTGTCCGCGAGCGATAATCGAATTTCCTGGACAGTCATGCGGGTTCTGCCTCTCGACTGATGCGAGCCAGCCGGGCAACCTCGTCTCGAATGGCGGACGCTGCGAATCGGCAATGATCCCTCACTTGGCCAAGGTTCAGGATGGAAGCCCATGTGGCAATCACGTCAAGTTCTCTCGCCTTTTTATTGAGCGTATCGACCCACCCATCTTCCATTGCTGGTCCCATTGCACTTATCACGACGGTCATGTTCAAAACATCCCGGCCCTCAGTTGGTCGACCTCATGCCGACACGAGCCGGGCGTGAGTCCTTTCGGTAGCGATGGATCACCGACCTTTCTGGGTTTAGTAACCGAAGCCAACACCAAAGCCCACGTTCGGATGCACGACTTGCACGGGTGCCGCGAACCCAGCCCCGTAGCCGAATCCCGCATTGAAGCCTGGATGCACGCCAACAGCGAACCCCCGGTTGACTCCGTAGCCGAAGCCGTTACCGACAAATCCGTGGTTCACAAAGACTCGCGGCTGAACGACGGATCGACTGGACCACGGATGCACGAAGCCACGGTTGACGACCGCACCGCCGTAGCCGACTCCGAAACCTCGATTGACCACGACGCCACGGCCAACGCCGAAGCGGTGGAATGCCTGGGCCTCGCTGGCCACGGCAAGGGCCGCCAGGGCGATGATGATGAGAAGGAACTTTTTCATGTTGAATCTCCTGGGGTTAAAGTTCCACTGGCACGCCAAGCTGCTTGGCCATGTCGCGGATGATCTGTTTCTTGCTTTCCAATTCGCAATTCGGTTGGCCGGTCGCTTCGTCGAACCGCTTCGCCGCTCGCATCAGCTTCAGGAATTCCTCAAACTGCTCTTTCGTCGGGCCAGGCGGTTCAGACTTCGGTATCGGGCCAAAGATCATTGGCTCAGGCATCGCCGTGTATTTCGGCCATTGCTGAATCCCGTAATCCATGACCACACTCAAACTGCACACGGATGATCTCCTGTTGCTGAGTTATCGTTGCTTCGTTTGCCGGGCGAACGCCTGCTGAATGAACGGGGTCAAAACCATCGTCTCAGGGAACGTCAAGGCGCCGGTTTTCGGCATGCGTTTGGCCGGGTCTGGCGAAGTTAGCCGTTGGCCGATCCTGATCCATTGCTCGTCCGTCAATAGCGACGGGTCCGCCAAGGATAGGTTCCCCTCGGTCTTATCAATGTGGCATTCCTTGCACGCCGTTTGAAACACGGTCGATACCGCTAGCCACTGGTCGCCGGTCTGCACCACGCCCTGCGTTTGCGGTTGAACCTGTGGAGACCAGCCAGGCCATTGTGGCTGCTGTGGCTGAGCCCGATACGAGATGAGCGAATCGGCAAGCCGTCCGCTCTTGACGATTTCGAGGGCCTGACTGATGAGCCCGGTAGCTGCCTGAATCTTGGCCGTCTCGGCATTACCATTGGCCTCGATTTCCGCCACCCTCGCGAGAGGTCCGCCAAGTCCTGCAATGGTTTGCTCGGTCAAGGCGTTGGCCTGAGAGGCATAGAGAGCGGCGTCCGCGTTGTTCTGCTGTTGCTTGAGAATCGCTTGGCCAAGGTCCAGCCGTCCGTACAACGCAACGAAATCCCGCGTCGTGGGAATCCCGTAGCCGCCCACTGATTGCCCTTGGATTGCAGCCGGAGCAGCGTAATTGATCGTGTATTGGTACGTTACGGAACTCTGATGCGTGTTGTAGTTTGGGGTCGGATACGTGTATGTCGGCCGCACATAACAACGATTGCTGTAACACGGACCACCCGCAAACGCCGGAGACGCAAGAAAGCCAATCAGCAGAGCAGTTATTGCACTTTTCACTTTAAGTCTCCTAGACAACATGCTTCCATCCATCACCAGACACGACGCGGCGAATGATTCCCTGAGAAACGCCGTAATCCTTAGAAATCTTGAGATTGCTTTCACCCGTGCGTGCCTTGCGCTCGCGAATCTCAACGACTTGCACTTCGGTCAGTTTTGCGTTGCCGTGGCGAGAGCCAATGTTGCCGGTTCCATGTAACGAGCGGTCATGCACATTTGACTTGATCGTATCCCAGCGAAGATTCGACGGGCGACAATCGGTTTTGACGCCGTTGTTGTGGCAGCAATGGAATCCATCTGGACGCTGGCCAACGAACGCGAGCAGAATCATGGCGTGAACGTAAACGAGCTTCATTTGACCGTCTTCCGTAATCAACTGCTGAACGTAGTAGCCGGTTCTCGCCAGAGTCGGAGACATTTTCCTCAACTCAAATAGCTTCCGACCGTTTCCGCGACGGTATGGGCTCCAAAGGCTTCCATCGTCCCCAGCCATGTAGTTGGGAAATCCTGGGATTGGACGTAGCTCGATTTGCGCAGTATGTTCACTGCTAGACATGACGGACCTCCAGGGGTTCGTGGTGTTTAGGGTGGGGGACGGTGAACAAGACCGTCTCTCGCCCGTTATTCTACAAGATGGGAGTCTCATTTTACGACCCCCTCTTTCTGTTCCTGCTCTTTCTGCTTGATCTTTTCGCCGTCAACCCGCAACTGTTCAGCGGCAAATCGCAAGGCAAGGTCTGGCGCCACTCGCTCGGCGTCCGCCATGACACTACTCAGTTCCGCGCGATAGGCTCCAATGACCTGATCCTCGCCGCCAAGGATTGGGAATGCCTTCTCGAATTCAACCGCCACCTTATCGTCATCTGCTTCGATGCCTGCGATCATCCGTAGCATCTTCTTGGCATTAACATTCTCAAACCAGTAACCGGCGTACACGTCGGCAATGACCTTATGGGCCTCGGCAACCAACATGCCACTGATGGCGTTGACTTCCAGTTCGTAATTGTTCCTGGCTTGAATCAGCGGCTCCAAAGGCTGTCCCTTGAATTTCCTTGCAATGGTCCGCACCGCGTCCGGCTGATTCCGTCGTGTGAAGTCGTCGATAATATCGAAGCCCTTCTCGAACATGACACGAAGGTCGTTCTGGTAGGGCTTCCATCCTCGGTCTGTTCCGAGTCCGTGGCAGCGAATGCAACCGATGATCTCAAGTCGCTTCGTGTATCTCCCTGGCACCGTTTGATCGGTCGCCACGTCGGGAGGAACTTCGGTGGCGAAGTCGCCTTTATTGTTGAATAAGGCATAGTGCTGCAATGGATCGGCTGCAATTCCTTCGCGAGCATCATCCACGTCGAGCAACAGATTGTGAATCGGTGACTTGCCAGCGGTTCCGGTATTCTGGTCCTTCAAGTCGTGGGTCAGTCCGATCGTGGCCGGTCCATCCGTGGGAGAACTAGCCACACCGTAGAACAGATCGGCACGGCGCATCTTTCCAGTTACGTCGCTGACAAGAATGATCGACCGGGCATCGCCGTCGAGCCCTCGGATAAGGTTCTCGTTGGCGCCGAACAGTTCGAGCCAAGCATCTTGCTCGGTCTTGTGCTTCGGCAAATCCTTCTTGCGCAGGTATCGCTGGAACTCGTAATACCTGCCAGGACTGAACGGGGACTTGTTCACCGTCGAAAGTCCTACACCAACGAACCAGTCAGCCCGCAGGATGGGTGCTCGGCTTCCGGTCAGCGTGACCAGCAGCAAGTGTTCCTGAAGGTTGTACGCAAGGCTGGGCTCATTCCGCAGGGCCTTATCGTAGGTCTTGCCGTCTGCTGCCTTGTATCTCGGCACGCTGACCAGTTGCTTGCTATGGAACCAAGGGTCGATGTCCGCCAGCCGCTCCCACTCGCTGACCAGCTTCACCAGGTCTTTCGAGTCGAGGGCCAATTTTTCCAGGTCCACCCGCAACAGCGTATCGCGTCCGCCCCATGCCGGCTGATGATGGATCTTCGATCGGTTCGCCGCCAAGTTCACGGCCAACGCCATGCCGCCAGCCAGTTCCTTGGAAGGTTCCTGCATCCATAGGTATCGCTGGTATCGTGCGCGGGCTGGCTCGTTC
>Ga0075425_100002102_pt1 | contig 19757 bp, 19 predicted proteins | sample SoiMethybrSBSTD4_FD_75300 | JGI IMG/M metagenome (GOLD analysis project Ga0075425, IMG submission 75300) | Bulk soil microbial communities from a Populus tree surrounding site in Tennessee, USA - Soil MetaG P. TD hybrid SBSTD4 | ecosystem: Environmental > Terrestrial > Soil > Tree plantation... | reverse complement strand
AGCGACTCTGCTCGCGTTCGTCAACGGGCTCGGGGGCACGCCGCTGATCGAGCTCTACCTGGTCTACAACGAGCTTGCGAAGCAGCTCGCCGAGCGCGGGCTCACCGTCGCGCGGAACCTAGTCGGCAACTACATCACGAGCCTCGAGATGGCGGGCGTCTCGATCACGCTCGTCGAGCTCGACGACGAGCTCACGAGCCTATGGGACGCTCCGGTGCACACGCCGGGACTCCGGTGGGGGACGTAGACCGGGTGGATGCGGCGACCGTGACTCGGTGGCTCGAGACATCGGCCGCTGCGTTGCACGACCAGCGCGACTACCTGACGCAGCTCGACGCCGCGATCGGTGACGCCGATCACGGGACGAACATGGACCGCGGCTTCTCGAGCGTCGTCGCGAAGCTCCAGGAGCTGGACGACACGACCCCGCCGGGACGGATCCTCGTCTCGGCAGGGTCGACCCTCGTCTCGACCGTCGGCGGTGCGAGCGGCCCGCTGTGGGGAACGGCGCTCCGTCGCGCCGGCCGCTCGATCGGAGACGGCGAGGCGTTCGACGGGGCAGCGCTCGCTCTCGCGCTCGAGGCGGCGCTCGCCGGCATCGTCGAGCTGGGCGCCGCCGAGCCGGGTGACAAGACCATGGTCGACGCCCTCGAGCCGGCGGTGCGCGTGCTCCGCGAGCAGATCGACGACGGCTCGTCGCCGTCCGAAGCACTCGCGGCGGCGGGTCGCGCCGCCGAGGACGGGATGCACGCAACGGTGCCGTTGCAAGCCACGAAAGGACGCGCCTCGTACCTCGGGGAGCGCAGTATCGGGCATCAGGACCCCGGGGCGACCTCGACCGCGATCATCCTGCGCGCGCTCGAGCAAGCGGTTTCGGAGCAGCCGTGAGCGAGGTCGTCCTCTCCGGCCTTGCCGTCAGCGGCGGGGTCGCGTTCGGCGCTGCCTTCACGGTCGCCGAGCCTGTCGACGTGCAAGGCGCCGAGGGAGTCGACGCCGCCCTGGCGGCGCTCGCGCGCGTCGCGCAGGAGCTGGGCCGGACCGCCGAGCGGCTGCGCACGCAGGGTCGCGAGACGCAGGCCGAGATCATCGCGGCGAATCAGTTGATGGCCGCGGACCCGACGCTCGCCGCCGACGTCGCCGAGCTCGCGGTCTCTCTCCCCGCCTCGACGGCCCTGAGACGTGCGACCGACCGGCGCGCCGACGCGCTCGCAGCGCTCGACGATCCGCTGCTCGCCGCCCGCGCGGCCGATGTACTGGAGCTCGGCCGACGCGCGGTGCGCGCGCTGGCCGGTGCCGGCTCGCCCGACCCGCCGTCGCAGCCCTCGATCGTCGTCGCACGCGACCTCGGGCCTGCCGAGCTCGTCGACCTGCGGCTCGACGAAGGATTCGTCCTCGGCATCGCCCTCGCCGAAGGCTCTGCGACCTCACACGCCGCGATCATCGCGCGCGCGCTGGGCGTGCCGATGGTCGCAAGCGCCGGGCCGGCGCTGCTCGACGTCGCGGCGGGTGAGCAAGTGATCGTGGACGGCACGACCGGAACCGCGATCGGCCGCCCTGGCGCCGCGACGCTCATGCGGTTCCGGGCAGCCGCCGCGCACGAGGCAGAGGAACGCGCACGCCTTGCCGCGGGACGCGGGCTGCCCGCGGTGACGGTCGACGGGCGCGAGATCCGCCTGCTCGCGAACGCGAGCACGCCGGCCGAGGCGAGAGCCGCGTTCGAATGCGCGACGGAGGGACTCGGCCTCGTGCGGACGGAGCTCGCGTTCCTCGATGCGACCGACTGGCCGAGCGAGGACGAGCACTTCGAGGCGCTGGCGCCCACCGTGTCCCTGTTCGCCGGACGGGTCGTCACCGTTCGCACGCTCGACTTCGGCGCCGACAAGACGCCGCCGTTCCTCCAGGGTCAGAGGGCGCGCGGGGTCGCGCTCACCCTCGAGCACGAGGACGCGCTCGAGGCGCAGCTCGCCGGCATCCTTCGCGCGGCGGCCGACACGAAGCTTCGCATCATGCTGCCGCTCGTCGAATCGCCGGTGCAGGTCGTGGCTGCCCGCCGCGTCCTCCGCCGCGCCGCCGTCGCCGCGCTGCGGCCGGTGCCGCCACTCGGCGCGATGATCGAGACGCCGGCCGCAGTGTCGCGTTCACACGAGATCGCACTCGTCTCGGACTTCTTCTCGATCGGGACGAACGACCTCGTCGCGACCGCGCTCGGGCTCGACCGGGAGCGCGGAGGGGCGGATCCCTCGACCGCGGCGGATCCGACCGTCTTGAAGCTCATCGAACGTACCGTCGCCTCCGCACACGCGGCCGGCATCACCGTCGAGGTTTGCGGCGAGGCGGCGGGAGAGCCGTCGTTGACGCCGCTGCTCGTGGAGCTCGGCGTCGACGAGCTCAGCGTCTCGCCGTCGCGCTTGGATGTGGTCCGCGAGGCGATCCGAGCGTCAGGAGAACGTGGCGACCAGCTCAGTCAGCTGCGCGACGGCGGCAGCGGCGTCGTCGCCTGACGCCGAGATCGTCAACTCGGACCCTCCGTCTGCCCCGAGCCCGAGGATCTCGAGAATGCTTTTGCCGTTCGCGTGCTTCCCGTTCGCGCGGATTTCGATTGCCGCAGTGAACGTGGCTGCCGTCCGGACGAACGCCCCGGCCGGCCGCGCGTGCAACGCGACCGACGGCGGAAGCCGGACGAGCTCAGAGCTTTCTTGCACCTCGCGCCTCCTCCGCCGCCGCGGCAACGTCCGCAAGCGGCGCCCCGGTCGATGCGATCACGCCTGCGGAGAGAGCGCCTTCGACGAGCGGTGCATCCGCGAGCACGACCCGCGAGCTCGCATCGCCGTCGAGCTCGGCGAGCGCCGCGCGGACCGAGAGCAGCGAGCTCCCGACGTCGGCGAGCACGACGGCACCGGTGCCCGCAGCAGCGGCCGCGAGCGCATTACGCACCCGTCCCCCGTCCGTCCCGAGCGTTCCATCGGGACCTCCACCCGCCCTCCTGATCGCGACGTCCGGTCCGGCGACCTGCGCCACCAGCTCGGCGACGCCGTCGGCGATGAGGGCGCTGTGCGAGACGATGACGAGGCTGACGAGTCCGTTCTCCGTCGTGGGCGCCATGGCGATCTATTCTACAATGTCGAACACCTTTCGACAATGCTGTCTCAATGATCCAATCGGTCGACCGTGCCGCGCGCATCCTGAGGGCCCTCGCGTCCGGGTCCGGCCGGCTCGGCGTGAGCGAGCTGGCAGAGCGGCTCGGCCTGGCGAAGACGACGGTTCACGGCCTGCTGCGCACGCTGCACGACCACGGGCTGGTCGAGCAGGATCCCGACAGCGACAAGTACCAGCTCGGCCCGCAGCTCCTGCAACTGTCGAACCGGTACCTCGACCTGAGCGAGCTCCGCGCGCGATCGCTCGCGTGGTCGGAGCTCCTCTCGACCCGCGCCGGCGAGGCGGTGCGAGTCGGCGTCCCGCACGGGGACGGCGTGCTCGTGGTGCACCACGTGTTCCGACCCGATACGTCGCTCCAGATCCTCGAGGTGGGCGCGATGCTGCCGATGCACGCGACGGCGCTCGGGAAGGCCGTGCTCGCCTACATACCCGGCCCCGAGCGCGAGGACGTGCTCGCCGCCGGGTTGCCGAAGCTCACCGGCCGGACGATCTCGACACTGGCCGCGCTCGGCCGCGAGCTCGACCAGGTGCGCGAGCGCGGCTACGCCCTCGAGCGTGAAGAGGCGGTACTCGGAGAAGTCGGCGTCGCCGCGCCCATCTTCGGGCGACGCGGCGCGGTCGTCGGCGGGATCGGGGTGACCGGGCCTTCGGAGCGGCTCAGCGGCAAGTCCCGTCAATCAGCTCTCGCAACCGCGGTCGGTGAGGTCGCCCGCGGGATCTCGCGGGATCTCGGCGCCCAACGCTGGCCGCCGGTCGCATGACGCGCCGAGAGCACCTCAGCACACGCCGCGTGCGAGACTCGGACGCGAATGGACGAGCACGGGCCGTACTTGGTGCACCCCATCGGCGTCGTCCGCTCCACCCTGCGCGAGCCGGCCGATGCGCCCAACCAGGCGTACCGGGGCGCGCCCGAGGCGCTGCTCGAGCTCGAGAGCGGGTACGCCGACGCGCTGCTCCGCATCGAGCCCGGCGACGAGCTGATCGTGCTCACCTGGCTCCACCTCGCGGCCCGCGACGTCCTGCAGACGCACCCGATGGGAGACACGACCATCCCGCTCACCGGCGTGTTCGGAACACGCTCTCCCGACCGGCCGAACCCGATCGGGCTCCACCGAGTCACCGTCACGGCGCTCGAAGGGCCGACGACCCTCCGGGTCGGCGCCTTGGAGGCGATCGACGGCACGCCGGTCATCGACCTCAAGATCGCGCTGCGCGAGGCGCCGGAGGCGTAAGTCGGCCGCGCGGCCGCTCTCATGCCCGAAGCCGCGAAGGTGCTGTCCGGGAAGCGCGCGTTGGTCATCGGCGGCGGGGGCGGCGGGATCGGGCGCGCGATCACGCGCGCGCTTGCGGCGGCCGGAAGCGCCGTCGCGGTGGCCGATCTCGATCCCAGTCGCGCAGAGGAAGCAGCTGCCGAAGCGGCCGCGGCCGGAGTTACGTCGGTCGGCCTCACGGGCGACGTGCGATCACGCGCGGACGTCGACCGCTTCGTCCACCGCGCTGCGCGGGAGCTCGGCGGGCTCGACGTCCTCGTGACCGTCGTCGGCGGGCAACTCGCGTTCGTTCCGGTGAGGCCGCTGCACGAGACCACTGACGAGGAGTGGGACCTCGTCTTCGACGTCAATCTCCGCTACGTGGCGTGGGCCGTCCGGGCGGCGCTTCGGGTCTTTCTCGAGCAGGGCCGCGGCGGGACGATCGTGAGCGTCGGCTCGCTCACCGGCTTCGCGGGAAACCCGGGACAGGCGGCGTACGGCGCGGCCAAGGCGGGGCTGGCGAGCCTCGCCAGGTCTGTCGCCGCCGAGTACAGCCGCGACGGCGTGCGCATGAACGTCCTCGCCTGCGGCCCGATCGCAACGCCCGTGGCCCGGGCGGCTCAGACGGGGTCGGCGGAGTGGATCCCGATGGGCCGTCCCGGTGAAGCGGGCGAGGTCGCCGACGCGGCGGTCTTCCTCGCCTCTCCGCTCTCCTCGTACATCAGCGGGCAGAGTCTCGTCGTCGACGGCGGCGCGCTTGCGCTGGGCCCGTTCCCCAACCCGCCCCGGTGACCTTGCGCACCGGCGACGCTACTCGCGACGCGGGTCGTCCTCGTCGAAGTGTGGCTCACGCCCCCCGAGGTGCTCGTCGACGAACTCGTCTGCCTGATGATCCTCGACGCTCTGGCGGGTGAAGCTGCGCTCGGCGGGGCTCATCCTCTCTCGCTCCTCTTCGCGGTGCTCCGCGCGCTCGACGGAGCGGCCCATGATCCGGTCCCAGAGCTTGCGGAGCACGCGCCGAGTCTAACCTCGTGCGTCAGCCTTGCCCACGATCCCGCTCCTGCCGCCGCTCCGAACAGGCCTGGCGCCGCGCCAGTCCAGCTCGAACAGGTAGCGCGAGTTGGCGAGCGCGGGAATGTACGCCACGGGTCGATTCGTCGCCGCCGAGACGACGTCGCCGTCGTCCGCCACCCAGAGGTAGCGTCCGTCGAGCCCGTACTGCAACCAGCCGGCCCGGCCGCAGTCGCCGCCACACGGGTGCTCCTTGCCCTTCATCGAATGGTCGAGACGGACATCCGCGACGTGTCGCGGTGCACGCTTGGGGAGCCGCGACACGTCGAAGACATGGACGTAGCTGTTCGGCACGTCGATGACCGCGAGCGTGCGCTCGTCCGGTGTCAGCGCGATCCCGTGGCTCGGTGTCCCCAGCGAGCGTCGCCACGGGAAGCGGATCGAGACCGTGTAGAGGGCGCGGCCGGTGCGGAGGCTCGACACCTGGAAGCCGAGGAAGCCCGTGGCAGTGGTGTACGCAAGCCCTCGCGCTTCGTCGATCGTGAACGGCCGAACCCCCGGCCTGAGCGGCCCGACGCGTGAGATCACGGCATTCGTCGCGGTCGATGCGACGACGAGGTACCGCGAGTTACGAGGGCCGAGATACACCTTCGATCCGTCCGGCCCCACGATCGTGTTGTGCGGCCCGGGCGCCGCGTGGATTCGGCTGCGCACGCGCCCCGTGCTCGAGTCGACCACGTACCACACGTCAGCCATGCTCCGCTCGCCCTCGGGCACGTACAGCGTCCGGCCGTCCGGCGTGATCGCGAGGCTGTCGGTGCCGGTCGGAAACGAGCGCCGCCAGCGAACGCGGTTCGTGAACAGGTCATAGGCGACGACCATGCCGTTTCCACTGGAGCCACCGTTGCCACCAACGCTCGCAAAGATCGTTCCCGAGCTCGGGCTCACCGCCACGCCGCGCAGCGAGTGGAACTGCGGGATCCGGACGCGTTCGACGAGCCGAAACGGGGGCTGCGCCTGGAACACGTCGAGCTCGCGGTCCGGAAAGACGTACTCGTACCGGTGCCAGCCGGCGGCGCCGGGTGCCCCCGGACCACGGAAGAGCACGCGGTCCTTCTGCGCCCCACACCCGACGCAGAAGAAGACGCAGACGACGACAGCCGAGAGACGCTTCAGGACAACCATCATCGCGCGGCGACGTCCTGCGAGCGGCGCGCGATCGACGAGGTGTCGCTACGGTCGTCCTGTGTTTCCTGGGGTTTCTGCCGGTGGTGCGCGTTGAGCTTCGGTCGGTTCTCCGGCCGCCCTCAGCTCGCCGTCGACCTCGGGACGGCGAACACGGTCGTGTACCGCCGCGGGCACGGGATCGTGTTGTTCGAGCCCTCGATCGTCGCGATCGACGAGCGCACCGGGAGCGTGTACGCGGTGGGCGCGGAAGCACGACGGATGATCGGCCGCACGCCTGCGCATATCTCGGCCACGAGGCCGCTCCGAGACGGGGTCATCGCGGACTTCGAGATGACCGAGCAGATGTTGCGCCACTTCACGCGGCGCGCTACAGGCGGCAAGCGCCTGCGCGCGGACGTGATGGTGTGCGTGCCCAGCGGGATCACGCAGGTGGAGCGAAATGCCGTGACACGGGCTGCACAGGCGGCAGGCGCGACGCACGCGTATCTGATCGAAGAGCCGATGGCCGCGGCGGTCGGAGCAGGCCTGCCCGTTGCCGAGCCGCGCGGAGCGCTCGTCGTCGACATCGGCGGCGGCACGACCGAGACCGCGATCACCGCCCTCGGCACACTCGCCGTCGTCAACTCGATCAAGGTGGGCGGATACCAGCTGGACGATGCAATCGTCCGGTCGATCCAGCAGCAGGAGGGGCTCCTGATCGGCCAGGAGCAGGCCGAGGCACTGAAGATCGAGATCGGCTCCGCGTACGGGAACGCAGACGTTCCGGGTCACGCGGAGGTCGCCGGCCGCGATCTCGCGACCGGACTGCTGCGCCGGGTGTCCATCTCCTCCCTGCAGATCGCAGCTGCGCTCCAGCACCCGCTCGCGCAAATCGTCGCCGCCGTCAAAGACGTCCTCGACCGGACGCCGGCCGAGCTCTCGGCGGATTTGATCGAGCAGGGGATCACGATCGTCGGCGGCGGCGCCCTCCTCCCCGGCCTCGACACGCTGCTCGCGACGCAGACCGGGCTCTCCGTCACCGTCGCGGACGAGCCGCTGCTGACGGTGGCCGTCGGGGCGGGGCAAGCGCTCGAAGAGATGGAGACGCTCAGACCACGAAAGAGAGACCGCCGGCGATCCGCGTGATCGCTGCGCGGCGCAGTTCGAGACGGTGTCAGATCTGACACCAGCTCGCTTCGCGGCGCAAGGGGTGTCAGACACCGACGCACACGCACCGTCGATCAAGGGACGCTGCGGACGGTGTCTGACACCAGTTCGCTTTGCGGCGGCGGTTCGCAAGGGGTGTCAGATCAGACACCCTTCGGTGTCTGACACCACAGCCGGTGTCTGACACCGACCTGGTGTCAGTCGCCGCTCGGCTCGGCCGCGCAGGCGGCGTGCGGTGAGGCGGGCAGCGGATGGTCGCGCGTGGGGCAGACGACGGCTGCCGCGCCGCCGCCTCGGCGGACCGGCTCTGCCGCCGCCTGCAGGCGGCCGTCGGGGAGCAGCTCAATCCCGGTCGCGGCCCCGATCTCCGACATCGACGTGAACGTCTGACCGAAGCGCGACTGCAGGTCGCCGCCGTACTGCGAGATGAACGCGGGCTCCGCCGTCGTCGTCGACGTGTTTCGCTGCGACGCACGCGACGCTGCGATCGCGTCCGGCAGCGACATCCCGAAATCGAGCCGGTCGAGGAGGATCTGCAGGACGGTGGTGATGATCGTCGAGCCGCCCGGGCTGCCGACGCCGAGCAGCGGGCGGCCGCCGGAGAGGACGATCGTCGGCGCCATGCTCGACCGTGGCCGCTTGCCGCCGGCGGGCAGGTTCGGGTCGGGCGAGCCGTCCGAGGGCGGCGCGGGATCGAAGTCGGTGAGCTCGTTGTTCAGCAGGAAGCCGTAGCCCGGGACGGTGATCGCGCTGCCGGCGATCTGCTCGATCGTGCTCGTATAGGAGACGACGTTCCCGTCGCGGTCGACGACCGTGAGGTGGTTCGTCGACGTGCCTTCCGGCCCCGGGGCGACGCTCGCCGCCGTCGCGCCGCACGCAGAGAACGGTGGGAACGGATCGCCGGCGGCGACCGGAGCCGCGAGCGCCGTCGGCCCGATCAGGCAGCGGCGTTCGCCGGCGAAGTCCTTCGAGAGCAGCCCGGCCAGCGGCACGTCGACGAAGTCCGGATCGCCGACCCAGCGGTTGCGGTCGGCGAACGCGAGCTTCGACGCTTCGAGGTAACGGTGCAGCGCAAGGACGCGGTCGGGTGTCGACATCGGGAACCCCTCGAGGATGTTCAGCGCCTCGCCGACGGTCGAGCCGCCGCTCGAAGGAGGCGCCATGCCGTACACGTCGTAGCCGCGGTAGGTGACGTGCGTCGGCTCGCGCAGGGGAGCCGTGTACCGGCTCAGGTCGCCGGTCGTCATCACGCCCGCCGGAACGCTGAAGCCGAGTGTCGAATCCGGTGCGACCGGCGGGTGCTGCACGGTCTGGACGAGCGCCGAGCCGATGGGCCCGTCGTACAGCGCTTCCGGCCCGTTGTGCGCAATCAGCCGGTACGCGTTCGCGAGGTCGGGATTGCGGAACGTCGATCCCACCGCGGGCGGCTGCCGGTTCGCTGTGAGGAAGAGCGAGCGCGAAGAGGTGAACGCATCGAGCCGGCTCAGGTTGTCGGCGATCTGCCCCTGGAAGGTCGGGTCGACCGTGAAGCCGCGCTCGGCCTCGGCGATCGCCGGCCGCAGGAGCCGAGCGAGCGGCATCGTCCCGAACCGTTCCGCGGCCCCTGCCCACGTTGCGAGCGTCCCGGGCACGCCGACTGCCATTCCACTCGTCACCCGTCGTGGGAAGAACGGGATCGGGCTCTTCGTGGCCGGGTCGATGAATGCGTTCGGCGGAAACGCCAGCGGTGCCGTCTCGCGCCCGTCGATCGTGACGACACGGTGCTCGTGCGCGAGGTACACGACCATGAAGCCGCCGCCGCCGATGCCCGCGACGAACGGCTCGGTCACGCCCAGCACGGCGTTCGCCGCGACCGCCGCGTCGACGGCGTTGCCGCCCTCGCGCAGGACCTTGATTCCGGCACGGGTTGCGTCGGGATCGACGCTGGCGACCGCCCCGCCGGTCCCGAGAGCGACCGCCTCCTTCGCCGGCTGAGGCGCGGCGCCCGCGCGCACACCGCCCGCGACCAGGACCGTCGCGACCAGGACGAGCGACGCGATCACCGCGGCGAGAAGCCGAAGCCTCACAACTCATCTATTGCTGCTTCGCCCGAATTGAAACCAGGTGGGTCTCAGGTCGTAAGCGTCGCCGCAGGCCGGTGCTCGACTTCGAGGAGGCCGAGCCGTGATGCCTTCTCGATCGCCTCGCTCCGGCTCGTGACGCCGAGCTTGCGATAGAGCGAGATCGCCTGCGTCTTCACCGTGTTCCGCGAGACGAACAGCCGTTCGCCGATCGCCCGGAACGTGAGATGCGTCGGCAGCAGCGGCAGCAGCCGGAGCTCGGCCGCAGTCAGTCCCGACTCCCCCAGCCGTCCGGCCGCCAGTGCCTCGACGCTATTCAATCGCGCACAGCGCGGAGCAGATCGATACCGAAGACGTATCGGAGCGCGTACGCGGGTTCAGTCGACGGCGAGCGCGTCGTGGACGAGCAGCTGGAAGTGCTGGATCAGTCGTTCGCTTCCGAGCAGAAGCCGGCCATGCTCGATCGCACCTGATCGCAGGCCGCGGTGAACGGACTCGACGAGCTGAAGGTCCTCCCTGCCGACCTCGGCCCCGAAGTCGGTGATCTCCTGGATGATCGCGTCCGGCGTCCCGGGTGCCCAGAAGCCGTCGACGAACGATGCGGTCCGGTCGGGGCCCAGCGGCTGGAAGACGAGCATGCGCACGTGCGGCGGGCCGGGCAGGACGTTCAGCGTCCAGTTGGGCCAGATGAAATGGAACTGGCTCGCGCGAATCTCGCCGATCGGGTCGTAGGGACGCTCGCCACGGTCCTGCAGCGGTCCGTACTGGCTCGAGCTCCAGCGCGCGGTCGTGAGCGTGTAAGCGTCCGGATCGACGTCGATGAGCTTGCTGAAGCTCTTGTGCGCGACGGGGCAGTGGTAGCACTCGAGGAAGTTCTCGACGACGACCTTCCAGTTGGCATCGATCACCTGCTCGCGCGAGCGCCCCCGGTAGACAAGGGTGGTCGGATCGACACCGCGCGCGGCCGCTTCGCGCGGCAGCTCACCCAGGACGTCGCGGAGCGGCGACGGTGAGTCGACGTCTGGATTGACGAAGACGAACGGCCCCCACGTGTCGACGAGCGCCGAGCGCAGCGCCAGCTCGTCCGGATCGAACGCCGGCTCCCGCTCCGAGCGCGGAGCCGCACGCAGTGAGCCGTCGAGGTCGTATGTCCAGGCGTGGTAGGGGCACTGCAGCGTCTCGCGCCGCCCGCATCCCTGGGCGACCTCGTGACCCCGGTGACGACAGACGTTGAAGAAGGCGCGGAGCTCGCCCGCGCGATCGCGCACGACGACGATCGGCGCCGTCCCCAAGCGGCACGTGAAGTACGAGCCGGGCTCGCTCGCCTGCTCGGCCGGTCCCGCGTACTGCCACGCGTGACCGAAGATGCGCTCGTGCTCGAGACGCATGATCTCCGCGTCCGAGTACCACGAGGCGGGCAACGTCGCGCCGTCGAGAAGCCGGCTCCGCAGCGTCCGTGGCGTCACGACGCCCATCGGGAAAACGTACACCGGCGGGCGTGCCGGGGCTATGCGATGAGCGCTCGTATGTCGTCTGCCGCGCGCGCGGTCAGCTCGCCGACCGCCGGCAGCCGATCGGCGGTGAAGCGGTGACTCGGGCCCCAGGTGTTCACGATCGCCAGCGGCCGCCCGCGCTGGTCGAGCACGGCGGAGGAGACGCCGTACAGCGTCTCCTCGAGCTCGCCGAGACACGCGCTGTAGCGGCGGCGGCGGTCTCCCGCGAGCTCCTGCTCCAGCCGCCGGCGCTCGGTGATCGTCGCGTCGGTATAGCGCGGGAGCCGACCCGCGAGGAGAACGTCGCGCTCCTCCTTCGGCAACCACGCGAGGAAGATCTTCCCGCCCGAGGTCGCGTGCAGCGGGAGCGATCGTCCGAGCCAGTTCGGCGAGAGCGCCCTCGGCTCGTCGATCTGATCGACGTAGACGAGGTTGAAGCGCTGAGCGACGGCGAGGCTCACCGTCGCGCGCGCCCGGCGCGCGAGGCGCTCGAGCACCGGGTGCACCCGGCGGACGAGCGAGTCGTGGTCCCCACCTGCGGCGATCTGGAAGATCGCATACCCGAGGCGGTAGCGCTGCGTGGCGGGGTCGCGCTCGACGAGCCCTTGCCGCTCGAGCGTGGCGAGCAGCCGCCAGGCGGTGCTCCGGTTGAGCCCGCACGTGCGGGCGAGCTCGGGAACGCCTGCCGGCCGCTCCGCGTTCGACACCGCCTTCAGCAGCGCGGCGGCCCGCTCGACCGCCTGGACTGTGCTCGTCCGCTCCGCCGTCTTGTTCACCATACGAACAAGCATCGCACAATGCGACCTTGACTCGGGCGCTCGCGGGTGGTTAGTTCACACCGACTCGACTTCGTCGGCGCGCGCCGGACCACTGAGAGCCCGCGGCGCGCCGAAGCGCAGGTGACGCCCGAAGGAGGCGGAAGGATGAGCGACGACCGGAATCCCATCAACCCGGAGGAGTCGCGGCGCGGCCTTACGCGCGACGAGTTACTCCGTCGTGCCGCCGCGGGCGGTGCCTTGCTTCTCTCGGGCGGCGGGATGGCATCGGTTGCCGACGCCGCGACCCGGGCCGCTGCGCCGAAGCGCGGTGGGACGTTCCGGATCGGCGTCTCCGGCGGCTCGGTCAAGGACATCATCGACGGCCAGAACATCGTCACGCGCCCCGACCAGGCGCGGATCGTCACTGCCTGGGAGCAGCTCGTGGAGTTCGACTCCAACTTCCGGCTCCAGTTCACCGGCCTCGCGGAGGAGATCACGCCGAAGTCGGCAAGCGTTTGGACGATTCGCGTGCGCGACGGGATCGAGTTCTCGAACGGGAAGACGCTCTCGGCGGACGACGTCATGTACTCGATCCGGCGCCTGATCGACCCGAAGCTCGGCCTGTTCGGCGGAGCCGCGCTCTCCTCCGTCGACCCGAAGGGGATGAAGAAGCTGGACAAGCGCACGGTGCGGCTGAAGCTCAAGCGGCCGGACGCGACGATTCTCGATGCGCTCGGCCAGTACATCGCGAACATCGTCCCGGTCGGCTACAGCCCGAAGGCCGTCGGCAAGGCGAAGCCGAACGTCGGCACCGGCCCGTACGTGCTGAAGAGCTTCGCGCCGGGCCAGCAGAGCGTGCACGTGCGGAACCCGAACTACTGGCGGAGCGGGCAGCCGTACTTCGACCAGGTCGTGATCATCGACTTCACGGACGACACCGCCCGCGTGAATGCGCTGCTCGGCGGCCAGATCGACGCGATGACCGACGTGCCGCCGGCGCAGGTCGCGGTCGTGAACGGCCATTCGGGCACGAAGGTGCTCGAGTCGCCGAGCGCGGCCTGGACGCCGATCTGCATGCGTGTCGACGCCGCGCCGTTCAACGACGTGCGCGTCCGGCAGGCGATGCGGCTGATCGCCGACCGCCCGCAGATGATCGCGCAGGCACTCGCGGGTCACGGCCAGGTCGGCAACGACCTGTACGCGATCTTCGACCCCGCCTTCAACCACTCGCTGCCCCAGCGGCACCAGGACATCGCGCGGGCGAAGTCGCTGCTGAAGGCGGCCGGGCACGAGAAGCTGACGATCGACCTGCAGTCGACGAACGGCGCGCTCGGCATGAACGAGGGCGCGCAGGTCTTCGCGCAGCAGGCCAAGGCCGCCGGCGTGACCGTGAACGTGAAGATCCTCGACAGCGGCGCGTTCTACAGCAACAACTACCTCAAGTGGACGTTCTCGACCGACTTCTGGGGCACGCGCAACTACCTGTCGCAGGTCGCCGCGGGCAGCCTGCCGTCTTCGCCGTACAACGAGACGCACTGGCCCGACGCGGCGCGCAAGCAGTTCCTGTCGCTCTACAAGCAGGCGCTCGCCACGGTGAACACCGAGAAGCGCGCGGCGATCACGCAGCAGATGCAGTCGCTCGAGTACAAGTACGGCGGCTACATCATCTGGGGCTTCAGCACGCTGCTCGACGGCTACTCGACGAAGGTGCAGGGGCTGAAGAAGGGCGACAAGGGCGTCTTGCCGCTCAACGCGTTCGGCCACGGGTACCGGTCGATCTGGTTCGGCTAGCGGAGGAGTGAGGGCCGGAGGTAGCGCGCATGCTGCACGGCATCTCGGGCTTCATCATCCGGCGCCTGCTGCTCGGGCTCCTGACGCTGCTGCTCGTCTCGCTCGTCGTGTTCGCCGCGACGCAGGCCCTGCCGGGTGACCCGGCGCGCGCGATCCTCGGGCGCAGCGCGACGCCCGACTCGCTCCGGGCGCTTCGCGAGCAGCTGAACCTGAACCAGTCCGCGATCGTGCAATACGGCGACTGGCTGAAGGGGCTCGTGACGGGCGATCTCGGAACGTCGCTGGCTGCGCACGAGCCCGTGAGCCAGGTGATCGGCAAGCGCATCGAGAACTCGGCGGTCCTGATGCTGTTCGCGGCGCTGATCAGCATCCCACTCGCGGTCGCCATCGGCGCCGTGACCGCGCGCCGCCGCGACAGCACGTTCGACCACGGGATGTCGGTCGGGCTGCTCGGGCTCGCCGCGCTGCCCGAGTTCGTCGTCGCGATCCTGCTCGTCGTGCTGCTGGGGACGACCGTGTTCCAGGTCCTGCCGGCCGTGTCGCTGATTCCGCCGCAGGACCACGCCTGGGAGCACCCGAAGGAGCTCGTGCTGCCCGTGCTCACGCTCGTCATCGCGGTCACGCCCTACATCTCGCGGATCATGCGCGCCTCGATGGTCGAGGTGCTCGAAAGCGACTACGTCGAGATGGCGCGGTTGAAGGGCATGCCGGAGCAGAAGGTGCTGTGGCGGCACGCGGTGCCGAACGGCATCGCGCCGACGATCCAGGTGGTCGCGCTGAACCTCGCCTACCTCGCCGGCGGGATCGTCGTGGTGGAGTTCGTGTTCGGGTATCCCGGGATCGGCGCGGCGTTCGTCGACGCCGTCGCGAACCGCGACATCCCCGTCGTCCAGGCGCTCGCGATCGTGATCGCGGCGGTGTACGTGTTCCTGAACGTCGCCGCCGACGTCGTCACGATCCTCGTCAGCCCGCGACTCAGGACGTCCCTCAGATGACCGAGGCCGCGGCGGTCCAGCCGACTCCCGCGCTCACCGCGCCGACTCAACCGCGGCCGGTCGTGCTCCTGCTCCGGCGCGCCTGGCGGCAGACGCGCACGAAGGTCGGCGTCGTCCTTGTGCTCCTCCTCGTCGGCATCGCCGTGATCGGCCCCTTCCTCGCACCGCACTCGCCGACCGAGTTCGTCGCCGCGCCGTACGCGCACCCCTCGAGCACGGCGCTCCTCGGCACTGACAGTCTCGGCCGCGACGTCCTCAGCCGCTTCCTCTGGGGTGGGCGCTCCGTGCTCGGCCTGGCCCTCGCCGCGACGGCCATCGGGCTCGCGCTGGGAGTGACGATCGGGCTCGTCGCCGCCTACGCGTCGGCAACGGCGGACGACGTCCTCATGCGGGCGATGGACGTCATCCTCGCGTTCCCGTCGCTCGTGCTCGCGCTCGTCGCGGTCGCGACGGTCGGCCCGCAGCTGTGGCTCCTCGTCCTCGTCGTCGGGATCACGACCGCGCCGCGCGTCTCGCGCGTGACGCGCGGCTCGTCGGTCGAAATCGTCGAGCGCGACTTCGTCTCGGCGGCCGAGGCGATGGGCGAGTCGCGGCGGAAGATCCTGCTCGGCGAGATCCTCCCGAACGTCGCGAGCCCGCTCCTCGTCGAGGCGAGCCTCAGGCTCACCTACTCGATCGGCCTGATCGCCGCACTCAGCTTCCTGGGCTTCGGCCTGCAGCCCCCGGCGGCCGACTGGGGCCTGATGATCAACGAGAACCGGCAGGGGCTCACGGTGCAGCCGTGGGGTGTCGTCGCACCCGTCCTCGCGATCGCGCTGCTGACGATCGGGACGAGCCTGATCGGCGACGGGGTCGCGCGCGCGTCGGCCGGGATCGAGCGAGGAGGCGGCGCCGAGTGAGGACGCCGGTGCTCGAGGTGGAGAACCTCCGCGTCGAGGTGGAGGGCAGAGGCATCGACATCGTCGACGAGATCTCGTTCGACGTCGCGGGCGGCGAGGTGCTCGGCCTCGTGGGCGAGTCGGGCTCGGGCAAGTCGACGGTCGGGGTCGCGCTCCTCGGGCACGCCCGGCGCGGCGCGAAGATCGCGGGTGGCAGCGTGCGGATCGAGGGACGCGACATCGTCGGGCTCCCGGCCGAGGCGCTGCGCGCGCTGCGCGGACGGACGGTCTCCTACGTCCCTCAGGACCCAGGCGCCGCGCTCAATCCCGCGCTCCGAATCCGCCTGCAGCTGATGGAGACGCTCGTCGCGCACGGCTTCGGCTCCTCCGACGAGGAGCGCGAGAAGCGGCTGCGCGAGATGCTCGGCGAGGTGATGCTCCCGCAGGACGATCAGTTCTTGCGGCGGTATCCACACCAGCTCTCCGGCGGCCAGCAGCAGCGCGTCGGGCTCGCAATGGCGTTCGCCTGCAGGCCGCGCGTGATCGTCCTCGACGAGCCGACGACCGGGCTCGACGTGACGACGCAGGCGCACGTGCTCGAGACGGTCCGCATGCTCTGCGACGCCCACGGCGTCGCCGCGGTGTACGTGAGCCACGACCTCGCAGTTGTCGCCACCCTCGCCGATCGCGTCGCGGTGATGTACGGCGGGCGCATCGTCGAGCTCGGGCCCGAGCGCGCGCTCTTCAAGACGTCCGCGCACCCGTACACACGCCGGCTCATCGAGGCGATCCCCGAGCTCTCCGGCCGCCATGCGCTCGAAGGCATCCCGGGGACGCCGCCGCGCCCCGGCCATCGGCCGACGGGGTGCTACTTCGCGCCTCGCTGCACGTACGCGGTCGTGCGGTGCCTAGAGGAGTTCCCGGCGGTCTCCCGCGTCTCCGACCGCCACGACGTGCGCTGCTTCCGCCACGCGGATGTGCTCGCGCTCGGCGCGGCCGAGCGGCGCCCCGCCGCTCCGCGGCTGCAGGGCCCGCCGGAGACGCTCATCGACGTGCAGCGGGTCGATGCCGCGCACGGCGAGCGCCAGGTGCTGTTCGACGTCAGTCTCGCCGTGCGCCCGCGCGAGTGCATCGCGCTCGTCGGCGAGTCCGGCTCCGGCAAGACGACCCTCGCGCGCTGCATCGCCGGTCTCCACCGCAACTTCACCGGCACGATCGAGTTCGACGGCCGAGCGCTCCCGCGCGACGCGCGTGGGCGCGACCGAAGAACGCGCCAGCAGATCCAGTACATCTTCCAGAGCCCGTACAGCTCGTTGAACCCACGGAAGACGATCGGCGAGATCATCAACCAGCCGCTGCGCCTCTTCTTCGAGCTCGGGCGACAGGAGCGCCACGCGCGGATCGTCGCGGCGCTCGAGCGCGTCCAACTGGGCCCCTCGGTCGTTCCTCGCTACCCGCACGAGCTGAGCGGCGGCGAGCGCCAGCGCGTCGCGATCGCGCGTGGGCTCGCGGCGGAGCCGACGCTCCTCGTCTGCGACGAGGTGACGTCCGCCCTCGATGTCTCGGTCCAGGCGGCGATCGTCGACCTGCTCGCGGAGCTCCAGCGAGACATGCAGCTCGGTCTCCTCTTCGTGACGCACAACCTCGCCCTCATCCGGACGATCGCGGAGGACGTCGCGGTCATGAGCGGCGGCCGCATCGTCGAGTCCGGCAAGGTCGACGACGTCCTCGACTCGCCGCAGCAGGAGTACACGAAAGCGCTGCTCGCCGACACCCCGAGCATGGAAACGGCGCTGGCGGCCGCCGGCGATCGCGTGTGAGCCGAGCGGTCGCGGAGCTCCACGGCCGCGTCGCGGACGGGTTCCAGCATGTCGCCGACGAGCTCGGCGCCACGGTGCACGGTCCCGGCGCCGCCTTCGCGGCGACCGTCGACGGCGAGCTCGTCGTCGACCTCTGGGGCGGCACGGCGAACGACAACGGGGCGCCCTGGGAGGAGCAGACGATCGTCCTCGTGTTCTCCGGGACGAAAGGGCTCGCCGCGACCTGCCTGCTGCTGCTCGTCGACCGCGGGCTGCTCGACCTCGATGCGCCGGTGAGCCGCTACTGGCCGGAGTTCGCGGCGCACCGGAAGGAAGGCGTGCTCGTCCGGCACGTCGTCTCGCACACGGCGGGGCTCCCGGGACTCCTACCGCCCGTCTCGGCGGACGACCTGCTCGACGGCGAGCGCATGGCGGTCCGCGTCGCGCAGGCAACGCCGTTCTGGGAGCCCGGCACGCGCCTCGCCTATCACGCGCTCACCTTCGGCTGGCTCTGCGCCGAGCTCGTCCGCCGGATCGACGGCCGCTCGCTCGGTGTCTTCTTCGCGGAGGAGGTCGCCGAGCCGCTCGGCCTCGATCTCTGGATCGGCCTGCCGCCCTCGCTCGAGGATCGGGTGGCAACGCTGCGGCCGGCCGACGACTTCCGGGTCACGTTCGTCGGCGACGAGCGGGACCCGCTCCTCCGCGCGCTCTACGGCGCGTTGCTCGACAACTTCGTCTGGAACGAGCCCGTCTACCACAACGCCGAGATCCCGGCGGTGAACGGGATCGGCACCGCGCGCTCGCTCGCGCGCCTGTACGGCTGCCTGGTGTGCGATGAGCTCGACGGCCGACGCCTCCTCTCGCCCGAGACGGTCCGCCTGGGTCGCCGCGTGATCTCCCGTGGGACCTGCGCCGTCACCGGTCGGCAGTACGCCTTCGGCGCCGGCTTCGAGCTGCAGACGGAGCTGCTGACGCTCGGCCCGGCCGCCGACGCGTTCGGCCACACCGGCTCGGGGGGCTCGCGTCACGGAGCCTGGCCCGGCGCGCGCGTCGGCTTCTCCTACGCGATGCGCGAGCTCAGGGGCGAAGAAGCTGACGACCGCGGCCGACGCGTCCTGGCGGCGCTGGCCGACGCGGTCGGTCGGCGGTGAGTGTGCGCCGCTCAGACCCGGCGGGCGCGCTCCAGCGTCTCCCAGAAGTCGTCGCCGGTCCGGATGTACGGACCTTCCGCGGTGGAGAGATCCCACCGGGTGACGTCGCCGGTCGCGAGCGAGCGCGCGACGAGCCGGCGGCGCTCCTGGCTGGTGCGGACCTCGTCGTCCAGCGCGGCGAGATCCCACCTGGCGGCGACCGCCTCGATGAGCGACTCGACCTCGTCGCGCCTGCTCGGGTCGGCGGCGATGTTCTCGCGCTCGCCCGGGTCGCCCGCGAGGTCGTAGACGAGATCCGGCTCACCGAGGCCGCGGACGAGCTTGAGCTGGCCGCGGACGAGCGTCACCTGCGCGGCGCGCACGCCCTCGGCGAGGTACTCGAGCGGAAGGTCGCGTTCGGGAGCAGCGCCGCCCGCGAGCGCGTCGGCGAGGCTCACTCCGTCGAGCCGGCCGGCCGGTGCGGCGTGGGCGAGGTCGATGAGCGTCGGCGTGAGATCGAGCAGAGAGACGGGGCGTGCGATGCGACCGGGCCGAAAACGGCCGGGGGCGTGGACGATCAACGGAACGCGGATCGAGCCCTCGAACGGCGCCATCTTGTACCAGAGCCCGCGCTCGCCGAGCATGTCGCCGTGGTCGGAGGTGACGACGACGATCGTGTCGTCGGCCAGCCCGTGCTCGGCCAGCGCGGCGAGGAGCGACCCGACGTGGTCGTCGACGAGGGAGATCGCGCCGTAGTAGCCGCGTCGCGCGGCGAGCACGCGGTCGGGTTGGACTCGGATCCGGTCGGACTCGAGCATCGTCCGGAGCCGGAGCGTCGGGAGGTCGATCGGCTGGGGCGGCTCGCCGAACGCCGGCGCGTCGATCTCGACGCCGTCGTACCGCTCCCAGTACTCCGCCGGCACCTCGTACGGGTCGTGCGGGTGCGTGAACGAGGCGACGAGGAGGAGCGGCCGCGACGGATCGCGCGCGGCCTCGGCGATCGCCCGGCGGGCCTGCGTGGCTACCTCCTCGTCGTAGGCGAGCTGGAGGGTCGCGCGCACCGGCCCCGCGCGGAGGACGCTGCCGAGGTCGTGGTACCACG
>Ga0075425_100002101_pt1 | contig 19759 bp, 17 predicted proteins | sample SoiMethybrSBSTD4_FD_75300 | JGI IMG/M metagenome (GOLD analysis project Ga0075425, IMG submission 75300) | Bulk soil microbial communities from a Populus tree surrounding site in Tennessee, USA - Soil MetaG P. TD hybrid SBSTD4 | ecosystem: Environmental > Terrestrial > Soil > Tree plantation... | reverse complement strand
GGAGTTCGGCGTTCGAGGTTCTCGTTCTGCGGTTGTTGGTTCTTGGTGCTGGGTTCTCGGTTCTGGGTTCTCGGTTCTTTGGTTCTGGTTCTGGTTCTGGTTCTGGTTCTGGTTCTGGTTCTTCCCACAAAAATCAAACGCTCGTGCGCCGGTGATCCCGGCCACACGAGCGTCTCAACCCTTCGCCCTTCTTCCGTACTTCTAACTTCTCACTTCTAACTTCTAACTTTCCACGCGTCAGAACCGGTCGCCGGCACCGCTGGCCATGACGTTCACCTGCTGACGGACGGCGGCGCGGGCCTGGCCGCCAGGGCCGATCAGTTTCGCGCGAACTTCGTACGTGCCGGGGGGCAGGCTGCGGAATTCGAACGTGGTCGTGCGGGCGGCCTTGTCACCCTCCAATTGCATTTCGCTGCTGCGATAGAAGTCAGGCGACTCGGCGACAATTTCGATCGAGCGGTTGTCGGCATCGGCCTCGACCGTCGTGCGAACGACGAGATTGGCCGGCGCGAACGCGACCGCCGGAGAAACTTTCATCGTCATACGTTCGCCCGCGCCGACCGGCAGTGTGGCCGCTACCATCAAGACTCCGAAGAAGCACGCGCGCAACGTCATCGAACCCCACCATCGCAACTGCCGGTGTCGCCAAATTGCCGGAAACCCGAACGCCGGCGGCGTCGTCGCCGCCCTGCGCGGCTTCTGCGGGCACGGTTGTGCAAGCGTCAGACCACAACCGGATCGCACAAAACACACGCGCTGAAGTACGCTGAACGCACTGGAGGCAGAATTCCCGATGCGTCGCCGCGCGAGAGTTGCACTCGCTCTTCCATTTCTGGTGCTGGCCACTACCACTGTGAACGCACAGAAAGGTCTCACCGCACATGTCGACCCGCCGGCGGGCGGTCCGGCGTGGCTTGACGCCTACCGCGCGCCGGCGAGCCGGCTGATCGGTGAAGCGGTCAGCAGCACTTTCGCCTGGGATCGCCTCGCCACCCTGACCGACACGATCGGCAACCGACTGAGCGGAAGCCCGGCGCTGGATCGCGCGATTCAGTGGGCGGTCGCCGAGATGACCCGCGACGGCCTGGACAACGTGCACACCGAACGCGTCATGGTCCCCAAATGGGTGCGCGGCGCGGAGAGCGCCGAGATCGTCGAGCCCGTGCACCATCAGATCGTGATGCTCGGCCTCGGCGACAGCGTCGGTACACCTGCCGACGGCGTGCAGGGCGACGTCCTCGTGGTCCGCAGCTTCGAGGAGCTCGACGCGAAGGCATCAGCGGCGCGCGGCCGGATCGTGCTGTTCAACGTGCCGTTCACCAGCTACGGCGAGACGGTCCGCTTCCGCGCGATGGGACCGTCGCGCGCGGCGCGCCATGGCGCAGTCGCGATGCTGGTGCGCGCGGTCGGGCCGAGCGGGCTGCGCACGCCGCACACCGGCGCCCTCAATTACACGAGCGACGCGCCGAAGATCCCCGCCGCGGCGATCAGCACTGAAGACGCCGATCGCCTGCAACGTATGAGCGATCGCGGCGGACGTGTGGCCGTGCGGCTGAAGATGGAGGCGCACTTCGACGCCGACGCGGCCTCGGCGAACGTCGTCGGCGAGATTCGCGGACGCGAGCGGCCGGACGAAATCGTCGTCGTCAGCGGTCACCTCGATTCGTGGGACGTCGGCGCCGGCGCGACCGACGACGGCGGCGGCTGTGTGGTGACCTGGGAAGCGCTGCGGCTGATGAAGAAGTTGAACCTGCGGCCGCGGCGGACCGTGCGCGTCGTGCTCTGGACCAACGAAGAAAACGGCGGACGCGGCGGCACCGCGTATCGCGACCAGCACCGCGCCGAGCTCGCCAGGCACGTGCTGATGCTCGAGTCCGACGGCGGCGTGTTCCGGCCGCAGGGGTTCGGCTTCACCGGCAGCGACGCCGCGCGTGAAACGGTGAAGACGATCGCGACCTTGCTGAGCGGCATTGCCGCCGATCAGATCAGCCCGGGCGGCGGCGGCGCCGACATCGGGCCGAGCATGCAGGAGGGGCACGTCCCCGGGATGTCGCTCGACGTCGACGGATCGAAGTACTTCCTCATCCACCACACGCCGGCCGATACCGTCGACAAGATCGATCCCGTTGAGATGGCGAAGTGTGCCGCCGCGGTCGCGGTGATGGCCTACGTCGTGGCCGATTTGCCGCAGCGTCTCGGCGAGTAGCCGGTATACTTTTGAGATGCACTTTTATTACCGCCGATCGCCGATCGGGCACCGCCGCCGAGGCACCGGTGTGATCGTCGTGCCGGCCGTCGCCGTGCTGCTCGTCGCCGCCGCGTGTTCGTCGACCTCGGCGCAGCAGACGCGCCGCCCGGCACCGACCGAGGTGGTCGCGACCGTCGGCGCGTCCGAGATCACGCTCGCCGAAGTCGACGACCGGGCCCTCGAACAGCCGGCGCCGGCCGGCGTCAAGCTGTCGCAGGCGCTGTACGACGCACGCGAGGCGGCGCTCGACGACATCATCGCGAACCGCCTGCTCGACGCGGCCGCCAAGGCGCAGGGCGTCGATCGCGCCGCGCTCATCGACAAGGAAATCACCGCGAAGATCTCGCCAGTGTCGGACGCCGAAATCGCCGCCTGGTATAAAGCCAACCAGAACCGCGTCCAGGGCGCGCCGCTCGAGCAAGTGCGGCAGCCGATCAAGAACTATCTCACCCAGGAACGGATGCAGGCGATCCGCGAGCAGTACCTCGACACGCTTCGCGCGAAGACGCCGGTGCGAACGATGCTCGAACCGCCGCGTCAGAAAGTGGCGGCGAACGGCCCCGCCAAGGGATCGGCGAACGCGCCGATCGAGATGATCGAGTTCTCGGATTTCCAGTGCCCGTTCTGCCTGCGCGCCGACCCGACGGTTCAGCAGGTGCTCAAGACCTACGGCGATCGGATCCATTTCGTCTACCGGCACTACCCGCTGCCGAACCATCCCAGCGCCCGCCCGGCGGCGGAAGCCGCAGCGTGCGCGAACGAGCAGGGCAAATTCTGGCCGTACCATGACCGCCTGTTTGCCAACCCGACGAAGCTGAGCGCCGCCGATCTCAAGCAGCACGCCGTCGACCTCGGCCTGAACGCCGCGCAGTTCGACGCCTGCGTCGACTCGCACAAGTTCAAGTCCGAGGTGGATGCCGACGTCCGCGACGGCGAGCAGGCCGGCGTGAACGGCACGCCGGCGTTCTTCATCAACGGCCGGACGATCAGCGGTGCGCAACCCTACGACGTGTTCAAGAAGATCATCGACGAGGAGCTTGCCGCGAAGAAACGCTGAACGGCTCAGGCCGCCCGCTGAATCAGCAATTTAGATTGCCGGTTTCGGTACGCCGCTTGCGAACCGATGCGGTATGCCTATCACTGAGCAACTGACGGCGCAGCTCGACCGCCTCGCGTCCACCGACACCGGCCCGTTTCCCGTCATCAGCCTGTATCTCAACCTCCAGCCGAACGAGCGCGGCCGCGATCAATTCGAACCCTTCCTGCGCAAGGAGCTCGCCGATCGCGTCGCGACTTACCCGGCCAGCGGGCCCGAGCGCGAAAGCCTCGACCGCGACGCGGACAAGATTCGCGACTACGTCGGCACCGTCGATGCCTCAGTGAACGGCCTCGCGGTATTTGCGTGCGGCGGCGCCGACCTGTTCGAGGCCGTGCCGCTGGCGGCGCCGATCGACGACCACCGGCTGTACATCTCCGATCAGCCGCATCTCTATCCGCTCGCGCGGCTGCTCGATCAATATCCGCGCTATGCCGCGCTTGTCGCCGACACCAACTCGGCGCGGATCTTCGTGTTCGCGGCCAACAGCGTCGAGCGCACCGAGCAGATCGAGGGCACCAAGACCAAGCATCACAAGCGCGGCGGCTGGTCGCAGGCGCGCTACCAGCGCCACACCGAGAACTTCCACGTGCACCATGTGAAGGAAGTCGTCGATACGCTGGCGCGAATCGTCCGCGAGGACGCCATCCCCACCGTGCTGGTGTCCGGCGACGATGTGGTGCGGCCGCTGCTGCGCGAGCACATGCCGAAGGAGATTGCCGACCGGGTGATCGAAACCGACAGCATGGATATCCGTGCGCCGCAGCACGAGGTGCTGACCGCGACGCTGGCGACCTTGCGCGAGCACGATGCAACGACGGATCGTGAGCGGGTTGACGAACTGATCGGCGCCTACCGCGGCAGCGGCCTCGGGTGCGTCGGCATCGACGCGGTGAAGCGCGCGTTCGAGATGGGGCAGGTCGACGAGCTGATCATCGCCGCGTCACCGCAGGCGCTGGGTGCGACGAAGGGGAAATCGACGAAGCGTGAATCCGCGGAGGCCGCCGATGGCGGCGCCCAGCCGGAGCGCAGCCCGCAGGAACGCGCCGCCGACGAACTGATCGCGCAGGCCCACAACACCTCCGCGAAGATCAGGTTTATCGAGGATCCGTCGCTGCTGGCGCCGATCGGCGGCGTCGGCGCGTTCCTGCGATTCAAACTGTAGTCGCCGATGAAAGGAGTGGGTCGGCCTCGACGGCCGGCCCACAATCAACCTACTTTTTTTCCTTCGTGCCCGACGTGCCGACGGCCTTGTTGGCGTCCTGCGCCAGCTTCAAGTGCTCCTCGAGCGTCGGCAGCGTCTTTCCCGCCCACGCCTTCACGTCGGGATCCTTGCCGGACGTCGATTCCTTCTTGAAGTCGTTCACGTCGGTGCGATGGTCGGCGAGCATGTGCTGCATGTAGGCGCGATCGAACGCCGCGCCGGTGAGCTTGGAGAAGCGATCGTAGGTCGCCTTGTCCTTGGCGCTGAGGTCGGTGGGCAGCGTGATGCTCTTCTGCTGCGCCAGCGTCTTCAACTCGTCGTTCGCCTTGCTGTGGTCGGTCACCATCCGCTGACCGAACTTCTTGACCTCGTCGCTCGTCGCCTTGTCAGCGGCGAGCTGCCCGAGCTTCACCTCGGCCATGCCGCCTTCGGCAGCTTTCGTCACGAAGGTGTGATCCGCAGTCGCCGCCGCGTGGTCCGCGGTCTTGTCGGCCTTCGGCGGCGTCGGCGTTGGTGACTGCGTCGGCGTCGGCGGCTGAGCGGATGCCGACAGCGCCATTCCGAACACGACCGTTCCAGCGAGTAGCGTCTTTAACATGAAGTACCTCCTCCGGCTTTAGAAGAGAAAGCATCGCAAGGGAGGTGCCACCGTCGCGAATCCCGGCCGCACGGACGACGGTCTGGCTGAAGCCGGACACTACTGGAGCGACCGTGATCGATTTCGGTAGTGTCCGGCTTCAGCCGGACCGTGATCAGCGAAGGAACGACAGGCCGGTGACGACCGACACGGCGATCGAGAGCGCGGTCGCGGCGAGCAGCACGACCGCGACGATCATGTGGTCGCCGCGCTCGCGCGTCATCGGGTTGAGGAAGGCCGACATCAGGTAGCCCCCGGCAAATCCGCCGAGATGCGCGTAGTTATCGATCCCCGGCACCAGGAAGCCGAAGATGAGCGCCTGAATCATGATCGACGTCGCCGCCTGTTTCACGTTGGCACTGACGGTGCGGCCGTAGTGGTACATCGCGCCGATCAAACCAAACACCGGCGCCGACGCGCCGAGCGTCAGTCCCGCGGCGCGCAGGAACGGCATATCGGGAAAAAACGCGCCGGCGACGGAACTGAGCGTGAACCCGGCGACGCCGCCGACGATATAGATGATCACGCTGCGCGCCGGGCCGAACAGGTCGACGATCGACGGCCCCATCTGCCAGACCCACCACATGTTCATGCCGATGTGCAGGAGCCCGGCGTGCAGCCACCCCGCGCTCAGCACCGTCCACCAGCGGCCCATGGCGAACACCGGCGCGGCGCCGCTCGCGCCGAACACGATCAGCACCGCGGAGTTCGGCGAGAACGCCGACAACAAGCCGCCGCCACCGAGGACCGAGCTGCCGGACATCAACAGCGTGATCACCCACAGCGCGCCGCAGACGCCGACGACCATCTGCGAAAACGGAAAATCGGTGCCGAGCGCGCGCAGCATCGGCGCGAAGCCCCACAGACCCGGGTTCGCCCGGCCGCACGTATAGCACTTGTCGTCGCGGACGCCGACGAGCGATCCGCACGAGGGGCACACCACCGATCCTGAGGTTCGTCGCTGAAACACCACTGCTCCCTGTCGCTGTCGATGGCTGATAGCTGATTGCTGATGGCATGGTTGATGGTCCATTGCCATGGACCATAGCCATCAGCCCTTAGCCATCAGCCGTTGACGTGATTGTACCAGCTACGGGCGCGCGATCAGGCCGATGACGACGCCGAAGGCGATGTGCGCGACCAGCGCGACGATGAACGAATTGCGTCCGTAATTCAGGAGCAGGAATCCCGGCGGCTCGATCAGGGCGATGTCGTTCGCGGCGGTTTCGGCGGTCGCGATGCGTGGATGGACGAGCGGCAGCAGCACGTTGACCAGGACCGTCCCGTCGAACACGGCGTGCACCGTGCCGAGCAGCGCACCCACCAGCCAACCGCTGCGGCCGGTAATGTGAAAAAACCACGCATACGCCAGGGCGAACAGGATGCCGACGACGAAATGAAAGACGTAGCCGAACGCGCGCGCCTTGCGGCGATTGTCGGAGACCGCTGTCCCGAGCAGCAGCGCGAAGTCGATCCGCGTCAGGCCGAATTCGCTGGCGCCGCGCATGATCGTCGTCATCACGAGCGTGGCGACGAAGCCGGCGGCGATCGCCGTGCCGATCATGAGGCGCGGCGTTCCCGGCGGGCCGGCGACAGCGCGACGGCGGCATCGATCAGCGCAAGGTGCACCAGCGCCTGTGGAAAGTTGCCGAGGAATGCACCGGTTCGCGGATCGATTTCTTCCGCATACAGGCCAACGTCGTTGGCGCGCGCGACGAGGCGCTGCATCAGCGCGCCTGCCTCGTCGACGCGGCCGCAGCGCGCCAGCGCGCTGACCAGCCAGAACGAGCAGTTCAGGAAGCAGCCTTCGCCGCCGGGCACACCATCGGCGGCGCGATAGCGATAGACGACGTCCCCCTGTCGAAGCAGCCGATTGACAGCGTCGATCGTGCCCGCGATCCGCTCGCCGCGCGGATCGCCGTACTCGACCAGCGGCAGCATCAGCAGGCTCGCGTCGACGTCAGCGCTGCCGGCGATGCGCGTGTAGCTGCGCAGGTCGTGGGACCAGCACTCGCGGTCGACATAGGCGCGAATCGCGTCCGCTTGGCTGCGCCAGCGCGCGGCGTGGCGACGCGGCATCTCGCCGGCGTCGGCCAGCCGTGCGGCGCGGTCGAGGGCGACCCAGCACATCACCTTCGAATGGGTGAAATGGAACGGTCCGTTGCGAACTTCCCAGATCCCGGAATCCGGACGTCGCCAGATCGTGCAGATGTGATCGGCGATCCGCCCCAGCACCTCGCCGGTGTCCGAGTCGAGCTGGCGTTCGCCGCTGCTGTACAGCCACGCCGTCTCGAAGAGCGCGCCGTAGATGTCGTGCTGGTGCTGGGCGACGGCGCCGTTGCCGATCCGCACCGGCCGCGATCCCTTGTACCCGTCCAGCGCCAGTTCACGCTCCGCGACCCCCGGTCCCCCGTCGAGCCGATACAGGACGTCGACGATCGGCTCGGTGAGCGCGGTCGCCTGCATGAACCACCAGAAGAGTGACCGCGCCTCCTCGTAGCACCCGAGGCCCAACAGCGCGTCGATCATGAAGTTCGAGTCGCGAATCCAGCAGAACCGGTAGTCCCAGTTCCGCTGGCCGCCGATCTCCTCTGGCAGCGACGTCGTCGGCGCTGCAACTGATGCGCCCGAGGGCGAGAAGATCATCAGCTTCAGCGCCAAGGCGCTGCGCAGCACGACGTCGGCCCATGGTCCGTCGTACTGCCGCGATGCCGACCACTCTTCCCAGAAGCCGATGGTGGTGCGGAGGCGCGCCTCGACGGCTGCGCGCGCCGGCAGGATCAGCGGCTCGGCGTACGCGCTAGTGACCGCGAGCAGACCACGTTCGCCTTCGGCCAGGGAGAACGTCGCTTCGATCGCCCCGTCGCGCGGGCTCGGCGCGCCCGCGTTCCAGCTCGCCACCGCGATCGCTTCGGCGTCGGAGCTTGCCACCGGTACACCGCATCGCCACGCCCAGTGCGGCGGCACGCGCCCGTAGTCGAAGCGCGGCGCACAGCGCCAGCGCATCGCCACGCAGCCGGCAACCGCCTCGACGGCGCGGACGAGCTCACGCATCGGCGGCAAGCGGTCGTCGGGAAGCGTCATCGTGTCGACGACGCGCACGACGCCGGCGCTGGTCGTGAACGTCGTCTCGAGCACGTTGGTGCCCGGGAGATAGCGCCGCGCCGCGGTGAACGGCAGCGTCGGTTGCAGCTCGAAGCTGCCGCCGCGGGCCGCGTCGAGCATCGCGCCGAACACGCTCGGCGAATCGAAGTTGGGCAGGCAGAGCCAGTCGATCGAACCGTCGCGGGCGACGAGCGCCGCGGTCCGCCCATCGCCGATGAGCGCGTAGTCTTCGATGGGCGCGTAGCCGCCGGAGCGCACGTCGTATGAGTATACCGACGCCCGTATAATCGACCGTCATGCCATACCGATGCGCTCGGCTCGCGATCGCGATGCTCGTTTCGTCCGCGGTTGTGTCCGCGCAGGACCGGACCGTCGAACTGCTGCAGAAGATCACGGATGCTGCCGGCGCGCCGGGATTCGAGGAGCCGATCCGCAAGGTGATGCTCGAGGCGATCAAGCCGTTCGCGGCGTCGATCGCGTTCGACGGGCTCGGGTCGATCGTCGCGACGCAAGGCAGCACCGGGCCGCGGGTCATGGTCGACGTCCACATGGACGAGCTCGGCGGCGTGATCCGCCGCGTCACCCCGCGAGGACTGCTGACAATGCAGATGCTCGGCGGCTGGCTGGACCAGGCCCTGGTCGACCAGCGATGGACGATCATCGGCTCGAAGGGGCCGGTGCGCGCCGTCACTGGCATCCGCGACGTTCACGTCGTGCCGGCCGAAGAGCGCACGCGCGTCTACTCGCGCGACAGCCTGTTCCTCGACGTCGGCGCGTCGAGCGATGCCGAAGTCGCCGCGCTCGGCGTCGGTCCGGGCGATCCGGTCGTGCCCGACGCGCCGTTCGCGGTGCTGAACGGCACGCAGAACTATCTGGCCAAAGGCTGGGACGATCGCGTCGGCTGCGGCGTGGTCGTGGAAGCGATGCGCCGCCTCGCCACGGCGCCGCACCCGAACCAGATCGTGTGGGCGATCACCACGCAGGAGGAGATCGGCTTGCGTGGCGCGCACACGGCGGTTGAAATCGCGAAGCCGGAACTGGCCATCGCAATCGAGGGCGGCATCACCGGCGACGTGTTTCCAGGCCGTCCCGAGGAAACGCAGGTGAAGCTTGGCGGCGGCCCCGGCATCTTTCTCTACGACTCCTCCGCGCTGCCGAACCGCCGGCTCGTGAAGTTCGTGCGCGACGCCGCCGCGGCGGCGAAGATTCCACTGCAGCTCGATCTGGTGCAGGGCTACGGCGACGACTCTGCCGAGTTGCAGAAGGCGCTCGGCGGCGTGCCGACTGCGAACCTCGTCGTCCCGGTCCGCTATACGCACTCGCACAACGGCATCATCAACCGCCGCGATTTCGATCAGATGGTCGACCTCGTCGTCGCGCTGCTTCAGAAGCTCGACGCCGGCGCGGTGAAGCACCTGCGCGACTTCACGCCAGAACCCTGAATGCGGGTCGACACATCGGTGCTGCCGCCAATCGCAGCGGCCCAGCGTACTAAGCCCGTAGCGCAGCCCTTCAGGGCTGCCGAGCGGCGGGGCAGCAGGCCTGAAGGCCTGCGCTACGTTCGGCCGCGAGTCGGTATCGCGGTCGCGATTCTTGTGATCTGGCTCGTGCCGGCGCGCGCGCAGGCGCCCGCCACCGCCGGCAGCCGTCCATCGATCCTCGTCTCACGGCAGCTTGCGGCACGCGCCCACCTTGGCGTCGGCGATATCGTGACCTTGGCCAACAATCCGCAGGGCAGCCGGCGCGCCGAGTTCCGCATCGCCGGCATCTACGAGCCGACGCCGGATCCGATGCGGTTCACGGCGTCGCGCATCGAAGCGCGCCTGCACCTGCCCGACCTCATCGACCTGGTTGCCGACCCGGCGGATCCCGCGTCGCGCGAAGCCGCCACCGCCATCAACGTCCGGCTCGCCGATCCGGCCGACGCCGGACCGTTTTCGTTCGACGCGATGGCGCGCGCGCCCGGCGTCATCGTCCGGCCGGCGTCGCGGTCGCGTGAAGACGATCCGTTCGCGGTCCTCGATCGGTTTCACGTCGCAATCTCCGCCGTGACGATGATCGGCGGGACGGCGTTCCTGCTCGCGCTGATGGTAATTCGCGCCGAGGAGCGCCGCGAAACCGTCGGCATCCTGCGGCTCGTCGGCATCTCCCGGCGGACACTCCTCGCCTCGGTCGCCGTCGAAGGCGTGTTGATCGCGGCGCTCGGCGCCGTCTTCGGCATCGTCATCGCGGTGGCGTCGGAAGGGCTCGTCAACCGCATTTTCCAGGCGCGCTACGACACGACGCTCGTGTTCGTGCGCGTCACCCCGTCGATCGCGGTCCGCTCGATCGTCATCGCCGCACCGCTCGGGATCCTGGCGGGCATCGCCGCCTCCTGGACGCTGCTGCGGCGCGATATTTTGTCGATCATCCGGCGATGACGGCGCTCAACCTCGCCTGGCGAACAGTGCGGCGCTATCGCGCGCAGACGCTGCTGGCGATCGCCGGTGTCGCGGTCATCGGCGCACTCCTGTTCGACATGCTGCTGTTGTCGCGCGGGCTGCTGCTGTCGTTCGCCGATCTGCTCGATCGCGCCGGCTACGACGTGCGCATCGTCTCGGGCGGCGGAATGACGCTGCGCCTGCCAATCAGTCGGTCGGACGAGATCGCGCGCGCCGTCGCGGCGCTGCCGGAGGTGGAGCGGGTGGCGTCGCTGCGCATGATGACGGCGACACTGCACGTGACCGGGCAGCCGCGGCAGGCGAACATGACGCTGGTCGGGGTGAGCGACGTGGGCGCGGGCTTGTGGACCATCCTTCGCGGCGACAACCTGTCCAGTCACGCCAACGACGGAACGTGTCCCCTGCTCGTCGGCCGTCAACTTGCCCAGACGCTCGGCCTGGCGGTCGGCAGCGACGTGCGGCTCAATGCCGAGGAATCTGGCGTCGCTTCGGCGCTGCCGCCGGTCGATTGCCGCGTGGTCGGCATCGGGCAATTCGCGTTCTCCGTTCCTGGCAGCGACGATGTCGCGACGACGCTCGACGCCTTCCATCGCGCCTCGGGCGAAGCCGCCGAGGGCGATGCGGACGTGATCCTCGTCGCCTCCCGAGAAGATGCGGGACCGGCGCGCGCGGTCGCCGCGATCCAGCGCCTTCGGCCCGCGGCGTCGGTCTATTCCAACGAGGATGTCGTCGAACAGTTCAACCGCAGCGGGTTTGCGTACTTCCGGCAGATCTCCGTGGTTCTCTCGGCGTTGACGATGGTGTTCGCGTTCCTGCTCGTGGCGACGCTGCTCACGGTCTCGGTGAACCAGCGGCTTGGTGAAATCGCGGCGCTGCGCGCCATCGGCATCGGACGGCGCCGCATCGCTGCGATGCTCATGTGGGAATCGGCGCTGCTCGTCGGCGGCGGCGGAATCCTCGCGCTGCCGCTCGGCGAAGCGCTCGCGCTCGGCCTCGACCACATCCTGCGGCAGATGCCCGGCCTGCCCGAGCAACTGCATTTCTTCGTCTTCGAACGCCGCGCGCTCGTGATCCATCTCGGCCTGCTGGCCGCGACCGCGTTCGCCGCGGCGGCGTATCCGATGTGGCTGACGGCGCGGATGCCGATCGCGGCGACGCTGCGCCGCGAGGTCGTCGACTGATGGCGATCGTCACCGCGCGTGAGGTGAGCCGGATCTTCCCGATGCCGGCCGGGCCGGTGACCGCGCTCAAGGATGTGTCGGTGACGATCGCGGCCGGGGAGTATGTCGCGATCACCGGGCCGTCGGGCTGCGGCAAGTCGACGCTGCTGCACCTGCTCGGCGGCGTCGATACGCCGACGGCCGGTGCCGTCACCTTCGAAGGCCGCGATCTGGTCGCGATGTCGGAGGCTGATCGCGGCCGGCTGCGACTGACCCGAATCGGCTTCGTCTTCCAGCGCTTTTTCCTGCTGCCGATGCTGACCGCGGCCGAGAACGTCGAACTGCCGCAGGCCGAGGCCGGCGTTGCGGCGGCGCCACGCCGCGAGCGGACGCGCGAGCTGCTCGCCTACGTCGGCCTGTCGGATCGCGCCGATCATCTGCCGTCACAGCTCTCCGGCGGCGAGATGCAGCGCGCCGCGATTGCGCGCGCCCTCGCCAACCGGCCCGCATTGGTGCTCGCCGACGAACCGACTGGCGAGCTCGACGAATCGACCAGCGATCACATCGCCGACCTGTTCCAGCGCGTCAACGCCGACGGCACCGCGCTGCTCGTGGTCACGCACAATCCGGTGCTGGCGTCGCGCGCGACGCGGCGCCTGGCGATGAGCAGCGGACGGTTCATCGGATGATCGTCCGGCTCGCCGTCCGTTCGCTCATCACCCGGCCGATGCGCAGCGCCGTGCTGTCGATCGGCTTCGGCTTGTCGATTGCCGTGATGGCGGAACTGCTCGGCGTCGGCGAGGTGATTCTCGAGCAGGCACACTCGCCCGCCCTCGCCGGCGGCGGCGACGTCGTGTTATCCGGCGGAATCGGCCCGCTCGACGGCGCGCGTTATGTCTTGACCTCAGTGCTCGGCTCGCCCGCGTTTGCGTCGCGCGTTACGGCGGCGTCGCCGTCGCGGCGTGGGACGTTGTACCTGCTGTCAGCGAATGCGAACGGGCCGGTGACGGTCCACGGCGGCATCCCGAGCCGCGAGCAGGCTGTTGGCGATCCCGAAGTTGCCGGCCAACCCGGTTGGAAGGACGAGGGCCGCGACCGCGGCTGGACCAACCCGGAGCCGGGCGACCTCTTGCGTGCCATGGACCGCTTCCATGCGGCGCCGGCAGGCGCGAGCACAGGGGCGCCTGCCCCGCCGAAGCTCGCCGATGAACGGCGCGCGAGCGTAGGCGGGTGGGCCGAGTGGCTCTACTTCAACGCGCGATCGGCGGACGGCACCGAGCGTTTCTATCTCACGTTCATGACCGGCGCGCCGGACGCCGCCGGCATGCGCCCCGCATACGTACGGTTGCAATTGAATCGCCGCGGCACGACGAGCAATTACTCGGCGACGGGGTCGGTTAACGATCGCCTCGTACTCGATCGGGCGCCGGACATCGACGTCGCCGGCAATAGCGTGCGGCTCGCCGCCGACGGCACCTATCACATCTTTCTCGACGTGCGAGCGGATGGCGGCCTGACGCCGCTCACCGGCGCGTTGACGCTGAAACCGGCGAGCGGTCGATCGATTCCGCCGGCGACGATCCACGGCGCTCGCAGCTGGCTGTCCGGATACGTCGTGCCGGTCCTTTCGGGCGCGTTCACCGGCGTGCTCCATGCCGGTGCCGACGAGGTCGTCGTCGACGCGATGGCCGGGTATCACGATCACAACTGGGGCTACTGGGAAGGCGTGCGGTGGCAGTGGGGCCAGGTCGCGAACGGTGCGGTCTCGATCGTCTACGGCCGGGTGTTCCCGCCGGCCGATGTCGCCGACTCCAGCCGAATCCCCGGCTTTCTCGGCGTGATCGGCGGCGACGGCCCGATCGCGTTTTCGACCGACGTCACCATCCGCGAGGACGATGCGAACGGGCGGCCGCGGACCGTGACAATCGAATCACACAGCCGGCGCCTCGAGATGACCTTGCGTCTCGACGTCGCGGAATCGGTGCAGACCGCCATGGGCCTTACGCGTGACGCGTCCGGCGCCATGACCTTCCTGCAGCTCGGAGGGGTGTATCACGTCGTCGGCCGCGCCGGCGGCCGCGATATCAATTTCACGGCGCGAGGATCGGCGGAAACCTTCCGCGGACAGACGCCGCGCTGAGGCAGCGCCGATCGGGGGGGCGCTGTTCACTTCGGAGGCAGGCGACGTTGATTAGGTGACCGTTCATCCGGCGAGGGCACACTCGATGAAAACTCGACGCCTGATTCGCGTCAGCGCACTCGCGCTCGCGTTCTCCGCTGCGGCCGGGAATGGAGACGCGCAGGACGTCAGCCTGCGCTACCACTGGACGGCAGGCGACGAGTGGCGCACGCGCACCACACAGCAGACCAGCACGACAATCTCCTCCGGACAGCCGGGCGCCGGCGGATCGCTTGAACACACGATGACGCAGGTATTCCGCACCGTCGTCGAAGAAGTCGCGGCGGACGGCAGTGCCACGCTGCGGCAGGTCATCGAGTCGGTCCGCGTCGAAATGCGGCTGCCGACCGGCACGATCCAGTTCGACAGTGACACGGCCGGCCCCGACGCGGGCGGCAATCCGATGGTCCAGGCAATGTCGGCGGCGTACCGGGCGCTGATCGGCCAGCCGGTTCGGATGGTCGTGTCTCCCGCCGGAGCAATCCTGAAAGTCGAAGGGTTCAGCCAGCTGTTGGAACGCGTCCTCAACGCTCAGCCGGGGAATCGTGTTACGCCGGAGCTCCTCGAGGGCTTCAGGAACATGTTCCGCGACGACGCGACGCGTGACATGTTGGCATGGGGCGTTGCGCCCTTCCCCGATCGCCCGCTGCATGCCGGCGACACCTGGCAGGACAGCGGGACGGCCACTGTCCCGATCGTCGGCACCAGTACCACGCGCCGTGAGTGGACGCTTCGCGACGTCGCGCGCACCGACGGCCGCTCGACGGCGCACGTCGCCGCGGTGTTCACGATGGAGCCCGATCCGTCGGCTCCGCAGCCGGCGCTCGGCGCGATGCCGATGCCGTTCCACCTTGGCGCGAGCTCGGGCGACAGCGACGTGCTGTTCGACCTGTCGCGCGGACGCGTGCAGCGAGCGATCACGACGATCGTGATGCCGGTGACGATGTCGCGTGCTGCCGGTCCCGAGCCGAAGACGATGGAGCTGCGGATCACCGCCACGATGACGCTCGAAGTGATCGAGCCGGCAGGCCGATAGCAGCCGCGACGCCGCCGGCAAGCGCCGGAGGACGGGTCCGCCGCTACTCGGCGCTCTTCTTCGGCCGCATGTTCCCGGCGAGAATGCGCTTCCGCAGACGGATGCTCCCCGGCGTCACTTCGACCAGCTCGTCGTCGTTGATGAATTCGATCGCCTGCTCGAGGCCGAGCTTGCGCGGCGGAATCAGGCGGATCGCTTCGTCGGCGGTCGACGCGCGCATGTTCGTCTGCTTCTTCTCTTTCGTGACGTTGACGTCCATGTCACTCGGCCGCGCGTTTTCGCCGACGATCATCCCTTCGTAGACCTGGGTGGCCGGCTCGATGAAAATCTCGCCGCGCTCCTGCAGGTTCCAGATCGCATACGAGGTCGCAACCCCGCTGCGGTCGGCGACCAGCGCGCCGTTGGCGCGCGCCGGAATGGCGCCGTGCCACGGCTCCCAGCTCGAAAAGATGTGGTTCATGATCCCGGTGCCTTTGGTGTCGGTCATGAACTGCGAGCGGAACCCGATCATGCCGCGCGCCGGAATCCGGAACTCGAGCCGGACGCGGCCGCTGCCGTTGTTCACCATCTTGGTCATCACTCCTTTGCGCTCGCCGACCTGCGCGATGACGACGCCCTGGTGATCCTCGGGCACGTCGATGACCAGTTCTTCGACCGGCTCGACGATCTGCCCGTCGATCTCCTTGGTGACGATGTCCGGCCGTGACACCTGCAGCTCATAGCCCTCACGGCGCATCATCTCGATCAGAATCGACAACTGCAGCTCGCCACGGCCGACGATCTTCACCTGCTCGGGCGAGTCGGTCGGCTCGAGCCGGATTGACACGTTGCCGAGCAGCTCACGATCGAGCCGATCGCGCAGTTGCCGCGAGGTGACATACTGCCCTTCCCGGCCGGCCATCGGCGAGGTGTTGACGCCGAAGACCATCGACACCGTCGGCTCGTCGATCGCGATTGGCGGGATCGCGATCTGGTGCTCCATGTCGGTAATCGTCTCGCCGATCGTGATGTCCTCGATGCCGGCGAGGCAGACGATGTCGCCGGCGGCGGCGTCCTGGATGTCGACGCGCTTCAGTCCCTCGAACGCGTACAGCTTGGTGACCTTGGTTTCCTGGACCGCCTTGCTCAACTTCACGACCGCCACCGGATCGCCGATGCGCACGCGGCCGTTGAAGATCCGGCCGATCGCAATCCGGCCGACGTAGTCGCTCGAGTCGAGGTTGGCGACGAGCAGCTGCAGCGGCGCCTCGGGATTGCCGCGCGGCGGCGGCACGTGCTCGACGATGGCGTCGAACAACGGACGCAGGTCGGCGCCGGTCGTGTCCGGGTCGAGGCTCGCGGTCCCGGTCTTCGCATTGGTGTAGAGCACCGGGAACTCGAGCTGCTCTTCGGTTGCGTCGAGATCGATGAACAGGTCGTAGATCTCGTTGAGGACTTCCTGCGGGCGCGCGTCGGGCCGGTCGATTTTGTTGACGACGACGATCGGCCGCAGCCGGCGTTCGAGCGCCTTGCGCAGCACGAACCGCGTCTGCGGCAGCGGCCCTTCCGAGGCGTCGACCAGCAGCATCACGCCGTCGACCATCGACAGCGTCCGCTCCACTTCACCGCCGAAATCGGCGTGCCCGGGCGTATCGACGATGTTGATCAGCAGGTCCTTGTAGTGGACCGCGGTGTTCTTGGCGAGAATCGTGATGCCGCGCTCGCGCTCGAGCTCGTTGCTGTCCATCGCCCGTTCGGCCACGCGCTCGTTGGCCCTGAACGTGCCGCTCTGGTGCAGCAATGCGTCCACCAGCGTGGTCTTCCCGTGATCGACGTGCGCGATGATGGCGACGTTGCGGCGGAGCGGGTTGGCGACATCAGTGCGGCCGTTGATCGAAGGCGCGCGTTCGACGGGCGTTGGCATCCGTTCAGTGTAGCGCACGCGCTCGACTCGCAGCGAACGCAGGGAACGCAAAGACCGCAAAGACCGCAGAGCCGAACGCGCGACGCCGGCCGGCGTAGCCGGCCGCCCGCTGCAACGCGAGTCTGCGGGCTTGGTTTGGCTTTGCGGTCTTGGCGACCTTTGCGTTTATCTGAGCCTGGAGAGGATCTCTTTCGCGCGCTCGCCGAACTGCTGGTCGTCAACGACCTTTTCCGCGTACTGCTGCGCTTCGCTCTTGCGCGCGAGGTTGTAGCACGCGACCGCCGTGTCGAACCAGGCGGTCGCCATCTGGCGGCGTCCCTTCTCGATGTATTGGCGGCGGCGAGCGATCTTCGCGGCTTTGCGCGCCGGCGGTTCGTCTGAGGCCTCGATCGTGTCGATTTCTTTCAGGTAGTTGTTGTCGTTCTCCTGCAGGCATTGTGCGGCGCCGATCAGGATGTCTGCCGCCGCCGGCCAATCGCGCAGCTCCGCGTTGACGATGCCGAGGTAGAAAAATGTTTCGCAGTCGTTCGCGTTGCGCGTGTGCGCCAGCGTGAAGCGATCGCGAGAGACGTCGAGCTCGTGCCGGCGATAGGCGATGAGGCCAGCCAGCTTCGGGACGTCGGCATTGATCAGCAGCTTCGCGGCCGCCTCGACGTCCATCCATGCCTCGTCGTTGCGTTCGAGCTCCGATTCGTTCAGCGCCCGCCAGTAGCGGGCGTCGCCGACGAACCAGCGCAGCGCGATCAACCGATCGGCCGTCGCGATCGCATCCTCCTGGCGGCCCAGGTAGGTGAGCGCACGAATCCGTCCGAGCAGCGCGTCCACCGCGTTCGGCTCGAGCTCCAGCGTGCGATCGTAAAACGCCAGCGAGCGCTGAAACTCCTCCGACGTCATGGCGACATTCGCGATCGACTCGGTGACGGTCGGCCACTGTTGACGCCACGCGTAGGCTTCGGCGAAGTGCTTGTCGGCCGCATCGAGCTTGCGGTCACCAACATCGATCAGGCCGAGCCAGTACGCCACCTCCTTGAACCGCGGATTCGCGGTCACAAGGTCGGCCAGGCGGGTCGCGTCGAGGCGGCGGCAGGTCGCGCGTTTGAGCTCGATCAACGGCGCGTCGCTCAACGCCGCGGCCGGTCCGAAGAGCTGATCGATCGTCAGGTCGCGTGTCTGCGTCTGGCCGCAGGCGAGCGACAGCCACATGTAGGCCGCGAGTTCGTCGGTGGAGGCCGCCTCGCGCAGCCGCGCCGACCAGATGTCGAAATTGACGCGCAGCCGCCGCTGCCGATCGAGGTCGAGATCGTTCGTCGGCGTCCGCGTGACGCCGCCGCCCCTGCCCGGCAGCGCGTCGACGACGTCGAGAACTACGGGGAGCCAGGGCGGCACGCTGGTAACGGTGGCGGCAAGCGAACGCGCGCGATCGACAAATCCTTCCTCGATCAGGCCGAGCTCGCGCTGTCGGCGGGCGATCAGGCCGGCGGTGCGAATCGCGCCGAGCGTCGCGGCGTCCTTCGCGTAGGGAAACTGCCGCAGCAGATCGTATTCGCCGTACGCATCGAGCAGGCAGTCGTAGCAGCCGGCCCGCACCAGCGCGTCGGCCGACGCGAGGCGCTGCGCCGGCGTCGCGGGCGGCGGCGGCGCTGGCGCGACAGTCTTCGGAGCGCACCCAGCAGCACCCCACAAGACCGCGCACAGGACGAGGTACCCCTTCGTCATGCGTCTCCGTTGGGACGCACCAGCGCCTTTGGCAGGCGCATCGCCTCAGCATCGGCAAGCGCCTGGTTCAGCTCGGACAACGCGTAGGTGCGCGCACCGATCGCACGCCAGGGCACCGCAACATGATGCGCCGCAAGGGCGCGGAGCGCGCGCACGAAATGTCCGACCTCGCTGCCCCAGCAGCCGTGGACGTCGAGGTGGTTGCGGTTGATCTGCCGATGCACGTTGATGGTGCTCGCACCGGCATCGGTGTAATGACCGCAGATCACGTATCGGCCGCCGTCGCGCAGCGGGTTCAGCGCTTCCTCCACGGCGCGCGCCGATCCGGCGGCCTCGATCGCGACGTCGACGCCGATGCCGTCCGTCGCGTCACGAATGATCTCGGCGCGCTCGCTCTCGGCGGTCGTCAGCACGTCGACGGTCCAATCGGCGCCCATCGCCTTCGCCAGGTCCAGGCGGTCGGCGGGAGCGCCGAAGGCGATGACGCGCGTGGCGCCGGCCAGCCGCGCCAGCGCGATCGCACTCAACCCGACGGCGCCAGTGCCTTGCACCAGGACCGTGTCCCCGAGCGTCAGCGCGGCGCGATCGACGGCGTGGACGGCGGCGAGCAGGCCGCAGCCGGCGCTGATGTAGGTCTCGGGCGGCACGCCCGTCGGCAGCGCCGCCATCGATACGCCCGGCTCGAGGTAGATCGCCTGCGCCCACCCGCCGAAGAGCCCCTCGGCTGCCGAATCGGTGATGCCGTACCCCATTTGCTGACTGCTGAGGGATGATTGCTGATTGCTTGGGGGATTGACAATAGATCAGCACTCAGCAATCAGCTTCAACGATGGGTAGAATACCCCTATGCCTCTTTTCGAATACGAATGCCGCGAGTGCGGGAAACAGTTCGAGTACCTGACCCGCGACGGCCAGTCGCCGACTTGCCCGGCCTGTCAGGGGGCCGATCTGCAGAAGCTGCTATCGGTGTTTGCCGCACAGTCGAGCACGCCCGCGAAGTCGTTCAAGTCGCTGCCGGCGGGCCCGTGTGGATC
>Ga0075425_100002100_pt1 | contig 19759 bp, 13 predicted proteins | sample SoiMethybrSBSTD4_FD_75300 | JGI IMG/M metagenome (GOLD analysis project Ga0075425, IMG submission 75300) | Bulk soil microbial communities from a Populus tree surrounding site in Tennessee, USA - Soil MetaG P. TD hybrid SBSTD4 | ecosystem: Environmental > Terrestrial > Soil > Tree plantation... | reverse complement strand
CCTCGGTTGGTGACGACGCCGAAGAGCCAAACGGAACGACCTTTCAGTTTGTCCAAGGCGCGCTCGGCGAGGAGAGGGTCGTACTCCTTGTTGCCAGCCACGGCTTTCTCTTCGGCGCTCGCCGCGGCGTAGATCTTGGCGTGACCGTAAGGTCCGGCCCCATGGCACGCGGGGAGCAACGGGACCGCCGCCGCGATGACGGCCACGATTTCGTTACGGAGGTTGCGCGTCCCGACCATGCGTTCTTTCGCGATACCAGAGCCCCGCGCGCGATTCCACTCGCTCAGCGTGCGCTTCGCACCCACAACCTGATGCCGAGCTCGACGACGAACAGCGCGAGCAGCAGGGCCGCGACGTGAGGCGAGACGTCGAGCTTGGCCCGAATGTCGCCGAGCGACGCCGCGCGCGTTTGGGGATTCACCGGACGGGGACGAAGATCGACCTCCCGCTCGGCGGGCGCGGCGAGCCGAATGAGCTTGTCGCCGTCCAGTTTGATGTCGTACGTGCCGATCTTGTCCGGGACGACGAGCTTGCTCGTGCCGTCGTCCGTCACGCGCAAGTGCGCTTTGTCGGGTCCCACGACCTCGAGCGACTTCGCACCCTGAAAGGCCCACGCTTCGCCGACCGTCGTGCGATGCGCCCCGCTGCGCCCGCGCGCTGCCTCGGTGAACATCTCGAGCAACGTCAGGAACGCGGGTCGTAGCGGCAGATCGCTGGTTTCGGCCGAAGTCGGCAGCGTGATCACGAACACGAAGCCGCGCCCCACCGGCCTCTCGATGAGCCACGGAGCATCGTCCTTCCATCGCGCGACGACTTTCGCCGCACTTCCGAGCAGCGGAAGATCGACCGTCGCCCGCCCGCGAGGCCGAAGATCGTAGAGCCCGGGCGCCGCCGCGCCGAAAACGGCCGCCGCTCGTTCGTCGAGACCCTGCGCGCCGGATGGGCCCCACCCGACCGATCCGGCGACCAGCGGCTCGAAGCTCGCGCCGAGCGGCGCCAAAGGTGCGTGAGGTCCGAGCGCAAGGAGCGCGACGCCCCCACGCTCGAGCCACGCGCCGAGCGATCGACGAGCCTCCGGCGTGAAGCCAGGCGGATCCTCGATGACGATGCCGGCGAAAGGGGCCAGATCCTCGGGCCGATCCGGCAAGAGCGGCAGCGGCCTCACCCTCATGTCGAGCTCGAGAGCCGACAGCGCCTGCTCCACCGGCGGCGGACCGCCGGTTGCGAGCTTCGAGCTCACCGGATCGGCGACGATCGCGACGGCAAGCTCGCCGCTCGTCGCGAGCACGGGCGCCGTGTCATCGGCCAGGATCGCGTCTGCGCCGACCAGCCGGGCCATGAGCTCTCCGGTGGCGTCGTGTAGCTGGACGCCGACGTCGGTTCCCGGCGCTTCATCGGGCAGCTTGGTTTCGCCGACACGCTTGTCATCCGCGTAGATCGCCACGGCGCGTCGCTTGCTCTCTCCTGGCGGCGAACAGGCCACCCGCACAGTCGCGCGTTCGCGTTGCCGATCGGCACGAAGGATCGCACAATTTCGGGCGGGTTCCGTCAGATCGGAGAGGGGGATCCACAGCGCAACGTCGGCACTTTCTCCGAGCGGCGGACCGTCGACCCGACCATCCGCCAGATCGCTCAATAGAACGACGCGATGATCGGCCTGGGGTAGGCCGTGGACGAGCGAACGTGCCAGCTCGAGCGCTCCGTCGAGATCCGTTGCGCGATGCGAGGCAACGAGACTTTCGACCACGCCTCGCGCCGCGGCGAGATCGGTCGTCGATGCGAGCGCGATGCGAGGCTGCGAACCTGCGAGCACGATCCCAACGGCGTCCCCCTCACGCGCATCGGCGATCAAGTCGTAGGCCGCCTTCTTCGCCTTGTCCCAGCGCGTGCCATTGCCGGACTGGGCGAGCATGCTGAGCGAGTCGTCGAGAACGATCGCGAGCGCAACCGACGCCCCGCCGTGTCGGCCGATGGCGAGCGACGAGCAGCGGACGAAAGGGGTCGCGCCGAGAAACGCGAGCAAAATTACGGCCGCCGTGCGCACGGCGTAAAGAATCCGGTCATCGACCCGCCGGCGACGCCGTGCCACCGGCTCGCTCAGCGGAACGAGGCGCGTGGGCGGAAAATCGCGCTCGTCCGCGCGGCGGCGCTCGAGCAGGTGGGCGATGAACGGCGCCACGACCAGCAGCGCGACCGCGAGCCCGGCCGCGTAGAGAAAGCTCATGGGGCTCCCCCTCTTCGCGTCAGCCGGCCTCCGATTGCGAACACCGCGGTGCGCAGCACCTCGGCCGGCTCATCGGTGGTTTCGGCGCGGAGAAACTGGCCTCGATGATCGGTCAGCTTGCGCGCCCACTCGTTTCCGATGGCCGCAAGGCGTTCGAGGTAGCGGGTCCGCGTGGTGTCCGCGTCCGTCTCGATGACGGAGCCCCCCTCGAGCGCGCGCAGGCGCACCGTCCCCTCGAAGGGGAACTTGGTCTCTTCGGGGTCGAGGACCTGGAGCGCGACCAGCACGCGGCCGCCGGAAGCGAGTGCCGCAAACCTGTCGAGCGTCTCGTTCGGCAAATCGAGCAGGTCCGACACCAGCACGATGATGGTGCCGCGCTTGGCCTTTCGTGCGATCGATCCGAACGCCCGCTCGACCGAGCCAGCATCGAGTCCGAGATCGCCACCGGCGTCCGCCGATTCGAGGGCGCCGATGATCCGCTCGAAAGCTTCACGGCCGGCCCTCGCGGGCAGGGGGCGCACGCCGGCGCCGCCCAACCACTCGAGTCCGACGGGATCACCGCTCGCGATGGCCAGACGCGCAAGAGCTCCGGCGATGAGGGCCGCAAACGCGAATTTCGCGGCTGGTGCGGCGTGGCTGCGAAAACCCATCGATGCGCTCGCGTCGACGATCAGACGAAGCCCCCGGTCGGTCTCGGTCTCGAACTCGCGGACGATGAGCTTGTCGTGACGGAGCAGGGCCCGGCGATCGAGCCAGCGCAGATCGTCGCCTGGGACGTATTCGCGGTGGCCGCCGAACTCGACACCCGGTCCGCGCCTCAGGCTGCGATGCGCCCCGGCGTACACGCCATCGGCGACGACCCGCGCGCGGATGCGCAGGGGCGCGATGCTTCCCCAGTCGATCGAGCGGAGCGGCGAAGGCACGCGGCGAGTCTTAGCACCCCTTCATGCCATGGCTCGGTCAGTTGTTAGGACCGACCGTCACGGCTGGCCACGAGAGCAGACAGCCATGATTTTCGGCGAGAGCATCACCGGGTCGAGCCGCACCTTGCCGTCGTTCTCGCGCCAGGCCGCGCAGGACGCAGCCGCGAGCCCCGGCGCATCGAGGGCCGCGTAGGCTTCGGTCAGCTGGCGGTGGATGAGAGCGAGCTGCGGTCGAGTCAGCTCGCCGAGAGCGAGGAGCTTGCCCCCGCGGGTGATGGCGTCCACGTACCTCCCGCCCCGGATGTCGCCCAGGAGAACCGGCATTTCCGACTCCACCTTGCGCTGAGCCTCGCGGGCCAGACCTGCTGCTTGGCTGCGCGTCGTTGCGTCGGCGGCCAAGGCTTCGGCTTTGCCCGCTTCGGTGAGCGGGAGGTTGGTGAGCGGAACCAAGATGACGTCCCCGCGACGAACAGGTTGTCCCTTCAGGTGGTTGTATTGATCGTACACCCAGGCCTTTTCCTTTTCGCCCGTGAACCTCTGCGTGATGGTGACGATCGTGTCCGCCTGGGTCGCGATGTAGCGAAGGTTGTAGGGAACGATGATCTCCGCTCCCTCCGCCGGCGCTACCCACGGCATCGTGTCGTTTGCTTGTGCGAGCACGATATTGCGGTCCGGATCGCCGAGAAGCTGCTTGGCAAGGCCCTGCCACGTGTCGCCTGCGCTGATTCGGTAGTGGTCGAGAGCGGGGATCTCGAGCCGCTCCCCCGCGACGATGGGCGAGCCCCCCTGCGCATCGAGGGCATTGGCGGCGACCAGGATCTTTTCGTATTGGATCCGACCGTACGTCCGCTCGGCGATTTGAGCGAGAGTCTCGTTCTTCTGAACGGTGTGAGTGAACGCGGTCGCCTGCGTGGAGGCAAACATCGCGGCGAGCGCCAAGATGCAAAGTAGAAACCGCATGGCGCGGCAGTATACCCGATGGGCTCATCGGAGCATCCGTGCTTCAGCTGCGCATCACTTCTCGAAACGATCGAGCTTGAGACCCGTGCGCTGAATGATTCTCCACAAGTGCTTGCGATCGATCTTTGCGAGACGCGCGGCGAGCGAGACATTCCCGCCCGCCGCCTTCAGCATGCGCGCGACGAAATCGCTCTCGAAGCGAAGGAGCACCCGCTTGCGCAGCTCGCGGTAGCCGAGGTTCCACGGTTCGTGGCCCGGCTCCTCCCCCGGACGAGGCCAGAGGTCGGACGGCTCGATGACCCGGGTCGGCGAGAGAATCACGGTCGTGCGCACGTGCTCGTAGAGCTCACCCAGGTTGCCGGGCCAGCTGTTTCGCATCATCGCGTCGAGCGCCGCCGGCGAGAAGCGCTCGACCTGATGGCCGATGTCCCGCTTTAGCACGCGCAAAAAATGCTCCACGAGAAGCGGAATGTCCTCGCGGCGCGATCGCAGCGGAGGAAGTTGGATGACGAAACCGGAAAGACGCCGTTGAAGTCCGACGTCGAAAGCTCGCTGTCGGACCGCGGCAGCAAGATCGCGCGTCGAACCGCAGATGACCCTGACGTTCGAAAAGCGGGCTTTGCCGTGCCCCGCGCCGTCGCGCTCCTCGAGCGCGAGTCGCAAATGCGTTTGGAGCGCCGGAGCGAGATCACCCACCTCGCGCAGGTAGATCGTCGTGTGCGGCAGCTTCGGTCCGAAGAGCTTTGTGTCGAGCTCTCCCGGCGGAGCGCTCGCCTCGATTTGGACGAATGGGCTCTTGGGCCCCGCGCCGAGAGTGTGGATCGCGCGCGCAACGAGCTCCTTGCCCGTTCCTGGCTCACCGACCAACAGCGCATCCGACCCTTTCGACCCGGCCAGGCTGACCAGCCGGCGCACGTCGCGTATCAGCTCGGTGGTTCCGATGATGGCGTCCAGGGTCTCGCGCGAAGGTGGAGCGGAGCTCGGGGGAACCATGGATTCGCGCCCGAATCCGCAAGTGCCAGGCCAAGGGATTGATTGGGTGTGTGCGGCAAATAGGCCCTAGGTTTCTCTCGCGGTTTGTTCCGATAGAGTGGCACATTGGCCACAGAGGGCGTCCCCGTCGCGGCCGCATTCGGGCAAGCGCTGGTCGATTCCGGGCAGCACTTGTTGCAAAATCAACAGAGGCCCGCGGCCGTAAGCGAAAAATTAAGGGAGAAGGTGGGTCGCCGGTGACTTGTGGACTATTTGATCTTTCGAGTCCACCGGGCCGAAGGATAGTTCGAGGTGCGCGCCGTTCCGGGCGGGTAGGAGCGAACGAGATTGTCCGTGGGGATTGCCGACAGCAGCGCCTCGAGCTCGGCTGCGTTCCTGGGGCGATCGTCGACGTGCTTGCGCAGCGTCTTCATCACCACCTGATCGAGCGCCTCGGGAATGTCGAGGTCGGGACGTCGCTGCCGCAAGTTCGGCGGCGTCTGCCGCTGGTGGAGCTCGAGGAGCTCTCTTCGCGTTCGGGCCACGATAGGAAGCTCGCCCGTCAGCGCTTCGTACATGAGGACACCGAAGGCGTAGAGGTCAGTGCGCGGCTCGACCGTCGCGCCGATACACTGCTCGGGCGCCATGTACTCGGGCGTACCGAGCGTGTACCCCTCCTGGGTCAAGCTCTCGGCCGACGCAAACTTCGACATCCCGAAATCGAGCACCTTGGCCATCCCGTCGTCGCAGAGAAAGACGTTTCCGGGCTTGAGGTCGCGGTGAATGATCCCCTTTTCGTGGGCCGCGCGCAGGGCCCGGCACACCTGAATGAAGACCGGCAGAGCGAAGCCTGGTGCGACGATACCGGCACGCGCGAGTTTGTCGGCGAGGCTGATACCCCGTAAGAGCTCCATCACGACGTAGATGCTGCCGTCGGGCATCTGATCGAGGTCGAGTGTTCGGACCACGTTGGGGTGCTCGATCGACACCTGCACTTGCGCTTCGCGCCGCAGCCGCGCGATCTCGCTCGCATCCTTGGCCGCCGCGCCGCGCAGAACCTTGATCGCGACCTGTGACCCGAGGGCGATGTGCTCGGCGGCGTACACGACGCCGATGCCGCCCGATCCGATCTTGCTCGTGATGCGGTATTTTCCGCCGAGCGCCGTGCCTGCCAGATCGCCGGGAGCGGCCGACGATTCGCCTTTCAGGGAAAGCCCGCGCTCGAGCGCGGCGATGCGGTGCTTGTCGAGCGTTCGGGCGGCGCGATCGCGGTTGAGCCGGTTGGAGAGCGCGCCAATGACGCTGCCGAGCGTCGCTCCGATGCCAGCGGCAATTCCTATCGCGAGCCGTCCGCCGGACAGAGCCACCGATCCCGCCGAGATCGCGGCACCGGTGCCGGCGGCGAGGTACGGACTCCAGGGCGAGGTGGCCGGTTTCCACGTCACGAGGTACGTGCAGGTGGGATCTCCTTTGTGGAGACAGGCTTCGTGCACGACCGATGCGTCTGGCTGTCCCCAGAAGCGCGGCAGACTCGACAGCTCGCCTTCGCGCGCGTCGCAAAAAAGGCGATGGCGCTGCGACGTTTCCGAATCGTCGCGAAGCCGGTACGCCATGCGCACCGATAGCGGCGAAACTTCGGTGAGCTCGTACGAACCGATGCGGCTCGCTTGGTCAGGGTATTGCGCGAGATAGCGATAGGCGTCGATGGGTTTGGTCGCCGTGCGAAGCATCCGCACGTACGTGCCGAGATTCTCCGGGTGGGTGAGCCAGGTGTCGAGCCGCGTGAGCACGCCCGAGCCGAGGGCATCCTCGATGGCCGCGAGCGCGCGTCGCGCAGCAATGACGGAGATCCAACCGGTCTCGTCATCGATGACCGAGAGCGGAATGCCGGCAACGGACATGAGCGCGCGCACCGCGGCATCGTCCTTCACCGATCGAAGTCGAAGCAGATAGGGCTTGAGAAGGTTGGCTCGAAGCTCCTCTTTGCCGCCGACACGCGGGACCGGCATCGTGCTTGGTGGCGTCGCCGGATCTTTTCTCGGTAAAGAGCTCATGCCATTCACCAGCCTACCGCAAGGCGCTCAGTGGCGAAGCACGGCGTGCTGCATCGCATGTGGGGGGTTGAAGGTGCTTTCGGCATGTCTTCGCAAAGCTCCGGCTGCCAGCAGGCACAACATCGGCGTTACTACGAAGTGGTAACGGTCCTCTCCGAAGAAAACTGCATGGGTAGCCAGCGTGCCGAGCAAAGAAAGTCGAGCCCACCTGAGGACCGGCCCGGAAGAGGGCCAGAAAACGGCGCTCGTCGCCGCGAGTAAGTAAAAAGGGGAGTCGTCGTGGAGCCAGACGAGAGCCGAGAGTCCGATCACGACGGCGCCGAGAACGATGGCGCGCAAGAGCGTCTTCGGCGCCTGCTCGGGTCGGGGGGCCGGCACGATCGAGAAAGCTGCCGCGGTCACCAGAACGCGGTGCGCGGCGGACAGAAGCGCGCGACCCTTCCGGCGGCGGTCATCGGGCCAACGATCGGGGTCGGCTTCGTGAAGGTATTCGACCGGAAAGGATTCGTGATCGAAGGTAAAGCCGAGCTTCTTCGGGACGAGGCCGAGCCAGCGCCCGGGGTCGGCTCGGATCGTGGAAATGGCAAGGTCGCGCCAGCAGGCATCCTGCTCGACTTGTCCGGTCACGACCGCGCAACCGTCCGTCGATCGCAGAGTCTCGAAACGGCCGGTCGCTCGCGAGAACGATCCGATGGCGAGATTCCATCCGCCGTTCGTCGAAACGAGCGTGCACCGATCCATCACGAGACAGTTTCGGAGCGTCCACGGCAGCACCGGAACGAACGCGCAGGCGGTGGCGAGGGCCGCGGCGGCGAGCGATGAGCGCAGAGCCGGCGGCGTCAACGAGCCCGCGACGGTATCGCCGAAGAGAAGGACGAGCGCCGGCGCGTAGGCGATGAAACTCGGATGCACGAGCGTGCCGAGCCCGATGACGACGCCGAAAAGCGCGGCGCCGAGCATCGGCTTCTCCGTGCGGTTTCGAACCCAGACCCACCCGGCCACCACGCCCGCGAGCGCCGAAATCGGTTCGGTCATGACGAGCGCCGTGTACGCGACGAGACCCGGATAGAGCGCGACGAGCACGCCGGCCAGTCGCGCGCGAGGCGTCGAGAGCTCGTAACGCGCAAGTCGGTGGGTGAACACGGCGAGCAGAGCGCCGACCACCGCGTTGAAGATCGTCGCGACGTGCGGGCCGTCGCCGAACGCGCGGTACGTCGCGGCGAGCATTCCACTGTAACCGACCGGCCAGTGGCACCATGGGTGCCACGCGTCGATTCCGTCCGAGTATCCGAGCCCCGCCGCGATGCGACGCGCGCCGAAGTCGTAGTAGTGCCCGTCCCATACGGGCTCGCGGGGCCAGGCGATGGCCACGTACAATCGAGGCAAAAACGCGATCACGCCGAGGCAAGCGGAAAACCAGAGGTCTCGCCCGGGCGTCTCGCTCTTGGACATCGTTCAAATCGCGCTTCGCCGGGAGGCCAGCGATTCGCGCATGCGCTTCAAGTAGGTTCTTGCCACTTGAGACGGGTCGAGGCGCAGGCACTTCGCGAGCTCCTGGACGAAGCCACGGGTGTAGACGAGCGCCGGAAGCTCGTGAAACGCGTCCGTCTCGATTGCGCGAAGGTAGTTGGCGGCGATCTTGGTCTTGGCCGCGATGTCGGCGATCTCGACGCCCTGCGATTCGCGCACCTTCTGCAAGAGCGCGCCGGTAAACTGCGTCTCGGTATGGATTTCGCGAGCGAGCTCCGATTGGAGCATCAAGAGCTCGCTCGCGATGCCCTGCGCGGCGCGCCCTTTCGACGGGGTCTTGGACAGCGCCTCTTCGGGAAACGTCGACAGGTCGTAGGCGCGCCGGCGCACCGGGTCGAGCAGGGTGTCGTGCGCTTCCTCGATCCGGGCTTGCTCGCGAACGAGCTCGGCGCCCCAGACGAGCGCCGTCAGGGGAAGGCTGCCCTCCGTGTAGATGTCCTTCTGGCGCTTGGAGGCTCGTCTGATCTCTTCGTCCGACTCGCCTCGTGAAACACCGAGGACCTCGTAGAGCGTGAGGCGTTCGGGCGGCGGCGGCGGATCGATGGCGTCGGTGCGCCCGTCACGAGCCGTCGTGAGGGCGAGCACGCGGCGCGCGATGCGCTCGACGTTGCGCGCGCCTTTCGACGCGGGGCTGTCGATGAGCAGCGGGCGCTTTCGGCGAACCGTCAGCCAGACGGCGTCGTCATGCTCGACGTAGCCTAGGTAGTCGAGGTCGATACCGAGGTAACGCGCGGAAAGCGCTTGCATCGCGGGGCCGAGATCGACGTCGTTGCGCACGCGCGTCTGGGAAACGACGAGACGCGGGTGAAGGTGTGCGAGGTGCGCGGCGGCGACCTGGGCCACGGCCTGGTCGTGCCGGGCGAGCGTGCCGACGATTTCGGGCGGAGTCGGGAGCGCGGGGAGCTCTTTCATCGCGCGATCCACGATCCGCAGCCGGGATCGCTCCTTGGAAAGCGCCTTTCGCAAATGGCGGATGTAGAGGGCCCGGAGGAAGTGGTAGGTCGACTCGATCGCTGGAGGTTCGGGGATGGTGACGCAGAGGCCGACGTCGGATTGGGCGAAAAGGTCGAGAGCGACGTGGGAGGTGCCGGCGCCCAGATCGACGAGCACGTAGTCGGCGGCGAGCTCGCGCATCTTGCCCAGCGAACGCGTCTTTTGGCCCGGCCGCGCCGGCGCGCCGCTCGGGTCGTGCGCGGGCGGCAAGAGCACCAGCCCGGGGATGGACGTCGCGATGGGCTCGGGTGGCCGAACATCGTCGGCGTCGGGCGTGGGGCGGCGCTGGGGGTCGATGCCCAGCATCGTGTGCAGTCCCGCGCTCGCGGGATCGACGTCGGCGATGATGACGCTGCGTCCGAGCTGCGCCAGGTACACGCCGAGGTTGACCGTCAGCAGGCTCTTGCCCGCGCCTCCGGGACCTCCCCCGACGCTGATGACCCGAGGGACTTGCCTGCTCGAGGACGAGCTGGTCGTGCGAGACTCCACAGACATGGTGTTGCGAAGCAGGGACCCTACACCCGCCGGCCGGCCGGTCAAGCCCGGTTGACCTCCGCTCGCACATGCGGGCCACCTGATCTAAGCTCCGTCCGTCGATGTCCCCCCTGCGAATCGTTCCCCTCTTCCTCACGGCGATCGCGACGTACCAGAGCACGTGCCGGAGCTCGGTCGGAGCAGGTCAGGCACCGGGCAGCGCCGACCCCGACGTCAACCTGGCCGGCGTCGACACCGGCTCGCTCACGCCGCGCGAAAAGAAGGATTGGTCCACCTGGGTCTCGGAGCTTCTGGCCCCGTGCCCGAACGAGCCGGTCAACATCGCGCAATGCGTGCGAGAGGCGCGAAAATGCGCCAAGTGTCTTCCGGCGGCCAAGCTTCTCGTCAAGCAAGTTCGCGCAGGGCACTCACGCAACCAGGCGGAGGATGCCTTTTTCGCGCGCTTCTCTCCCGATCGCGTGAAATCGATCGACGTGGCCGACTCACCGTCGCGAGGTCCCTCGTCGGCGCCGGTGACCATCGTGGAGTGGGCGGACTTCGAGTGTCCGCATTGCCGTCACGCGGCGCCGATCCTCGAAAAGGCGGTCGAGGCGAACCCGGGCAAAGTGCGGTTCGTCTACAAATTTTATCCGCTCCAAGCGCACGTTCATGGCGAGTCGGCGGCGCGGGCGGCCGTGGCTGCGATGAAGCAGGGCAAGTTCTGGGAGATGCATCACGCGCTATTCGATCACCAAGAAGCGATGGAGCCTCGGGACATCGAGAAGTATGCGAAAGAAATCGGGCTCGATTTCGCCCGGTGGAAGACCGATTGGGAATCGGAAGCGACGGCTGATCGGGTGAGTCGTGATCGCAAACAGGCCGACACGGTGACCATCAACGGAACGCCCACCGTCTACATCAACGGTCGCGAGTACGACCTGACCAAGTTCGACATGGAGGACGATCTCCAGGACTGGATCAAGCTCGAGATCGACCTCGCCAGCGGGCAGACGAACGAGGGGGCGAAACCAGCAGCAGCAACGTCGGGGGCCGCGTCCGCGAAGAAGTCCCCCGGCGGAGACTTGGCACCGTCGTCACCGAGCGTGAAATAGGCGATGAAGAGCCTCGCCGAGGGTTGCGGCTGCTTTCCCACGGGCCGTCATTACGCCGGCATCGCCCACCTCATTCGGATCCAGGCCATCGGCGTCGTCGAAGGGTTCGACGGCGAGGCGAGCTGGGTGGAGCTTCCCATCGCACTCATCGACATCGAGGCAACCGGATTGGAACCGGCCGCCGATCGCATCATCGAGATCGGCATCGTGACGGGGCGCGCTGGGGACGTGATCGAGCGGCGCTCGTGGCTCATCAACCCGGGCTGCGCAATCTCCGAGGAAGCGCGCGCGGTGCACGGGATCACCGACGAAATGGTGAGCGACAAGCCGCGCTTTGCCGAGGTCGCGGGCGAGATCGCGGCGGCGCTGACGGGCGTCGTTCCGGCCGCCTACAATGCTTCGTTCGATCGCGGCTTCATCGCGAGCGAGCTCGAGCGCGCCGGATACCAGCGCGAGCAACTTCCACCGTCGCTGGCGAACAACGTCGAGTGGATCGATCCTCTCGTCTGGGCTAGAGAGCTGCACGAGCTCGAAAAGGGCAAATCGCTCGGCGAAGTCAGCGCGCGGCTCGGCATCGCGCACGAGACCGCCCACCGCGCGACCGACGACGCGGAAGCCGCGCTCCGCGTGCTCTACGCGTTCGCACGGGATATCCGCGTACCGAAAAGCTACGCTGGGCTCGCGCAAGAGCAGCGAAGGCTTCTCCGACTCCAAGACGAGGAACGCAATCGCTGGCGCAACGCTCCGACGAACGTCAAACCCAGCTAACGCCCTGCGTCGAGTTGGGCTACGCTCCCGCCCATGTCAGCGAGCGACCGGATTGCCATCGTGACGGGGCTGCGAACTCCTTTTACCAAGGCGGGCACGGGGCTCAAAAGCATGAGGACGGTCGACCTCGGCATCACTGTCGTAAAAGAGCTCCTGGAGCGGTCGGAGATCGCGCCGCGCGAGGTGACGCTGGTCGTTTACGGGCAAGTCGTGCCGACGCTCGACTGGCTCAACATCGGGCGCGAAGTCGTCCTCGGCTCGGGGCTTCCGAAGGACACCGACGCTTTCAGCGTGTCCAGGGCGTGCGCCACGTCCATTCAGGCGATGACCGACGCGGCACAAGCGATCCAAGCCGGGAGTCACGATGTCGCCATCGCCGGCGGCGCCGACAGCATGAGCGACGTGCCGCTGGGCGTCTCGCGTCCGCTCCGCGACGCCCTCATGGCGGCACAGAAAGGCAAGACGCTCCCGGCCAAGCTCGGTGCGTTTTCGAAGCTCGGCGCCAAAGACTTCGTCCCGCCCGTGCCCGGCTTCTCGCGCGAGCCGACGACCGGCGAGCTCATGGGAGAAGCCGCGGAAAAGATGGCCAAGGAAAACGGCATCAGCCGCGAAGAGCAGGATGCCATCGCCCACCGATCCCACGTCAACGCGGCGCGCGCATGGGCCGACGGGACCTACGCTCCGGAGGTGATGCACGTCTTGCCGCGTGCGGGTGGCGACGCGGTCGTCGAGGACAACGTCGTGCGCAAGGATTCGACGCTCGAGGGCTACGCGAAGCTTCCGCCGGTCTTCGACCGGAACCACGGAACGATCACCGCGGGCAACTCGTCGCCGCTCACCGACGGCGCCAGCGCGCTCCTCTTGATGCGCGAGTCGAAGGCCAAGGCGATGGGCTACGAGCCGCTCGGGTATTTGCGCTCGTGGGCTTTCGCGGCTGTCGATCCAGGATGGCAGCTTCTCATGGCTCCCGTCTTCGCGATCCCGAAAGCCCTCGAAAGAGCAGGTCTCACGCTCGCTCAGATGGATCTCGTCGACGTTCACGAAGCGTTCGCCGCGCAGCTCGCCTCGAACTTGAAGGCCCTCGCTTCGAAGAAGTTCGCAGAGGAGAGGATGGGGCGAAGCGAACCGGTCGGTGAAGTCGATCCCGAGAAGCTCAACGTCAATGGCGGCTCGATCGCCATCGGCCACCCGTTCGCGGCGACCGGCGCCCGCATGGTGGTCTCGACGCTTCGCGAGCTCAAGAAACGAAAAAAACAATATGGGCTGCTCTCGATTTGCGCGGCTGGCGGGCTAGGAGCGGTGGCCGTGCTGGAGGCAACATGACGCTCGAAGCCATCGTCGACTCGACGAAAAAGAATTCGACCGCCGGCGGCGCGCTCGCACTTCGCGTTCGCGACGACGGGGTTGCGGTCGTCGTCTACGACGTGCCGGGCGAGCCCGTGAATACGCTGAAAGCGAGTTTCAGCAAAGAGTTTCAGGCCATGCTGTCGGAAGTCGAGCGCGACCCGCGAATCGAGGCGGTCGTGCTGATCTCCGGCAAACCGGACAGCTTCATCGCTGGAGCGGACATCGAGATGCTGAAGGCTGCCACTACCGCGCGCGAGGCGGAGGCGCTCTCCCGCACCGGGCACGAGGTCGTGGCGCGGCTCGCCGGATCGAAGAAGCCGTTCGTTGCGGCCGTGCACGGCGCCGCGCTCGGCGGCGGTTTCGAAGTCGCGCTCGCTTGCCAGGCGCGCGTCGTGACCGACGACAAGAAGACGGTGCTCGGCTTTCCCGAGGTGCAGCTCGGCATTCTTCCCGGGCTCAACGGGCTCGAGCGGCTCGCCGAGAAGGCCGGCCTTCAGGTCGCGCTCGACTACGGGCTCTCCGGCAAAAACATGCGTCCCGTCAAAGCGAGGCAGCTCGGCATCGCCGACGACGTCGTTTCTCGCCCCATCCTCGAGGAGGTCGCGATCGATCTCGCCCGAAAGCTCGCCTCCGGCGCGAAGAGACCGGTGCGGACCAAGAAGCCGCCGTTCTCCAGCGAGCTCACCCGCGTCGCCCTCGAAGAGAACCCCGTCGGTCGCGCGATCCTGTTTCAGAAGGCTCGCACGATGGTCATGAAGCGCACGCACGGGCATTACCCCGCGCCGCTCCGGATCATCGACGTGCTGAAGACTTTCGCGTCGGACGGCTTCGATGCCGCCAAGGAGGTCGAAGCGCGTGCGTTCGGCGAGCTCGCCGTAAGCTCGGTCGCACGGCGACTCATGGATCTCTTTTTCGCGCAAACCGCTCTCAAAAAGGACAGCGGAGTCGACGACCTCTCGGTCAAGCCTCGACCGGTCGCGAAAGTCTTCGTGCTCGGCGCCGGACTCATGGGTTCGGGCATTGCCTACGTCACCGCCGTCAACGGCGACATGCACGTGCGCATGAAAGATCGCGACGATCCATCGACGAGCCGCGGCCTCCGCGCGATCACCGATATTTTGGACGATCGGGTGAGCAAAAAACAGATGAGCCGTATCGAGCGGGATCAAAAGCTCGCCTTGATCACGGTGACGACCGACGATTCGGGGCTTCATGCCGCCGATCTCGTCATCGAGGCCGTGTTCGAGGACCTCGAAGTGAAGCACAAAGTCTTGCGCGACGTCGAAGAGCGCGCCAAACCAGGCGTCATTTTCGCGTCGAACACGTCGTCGCTGCCCATCGCCAAGATCGCATCGGTGTCGCGCCACCCGGAAAATGTCGTGGGCATGCACTATTTCAGTCCGGTGCCCAAGATGCCGCTGCTCGAAGTCATCCGAACCGACAGGACCGATCCGGCTACGTTGGCCACAGCGGTCGCCGTCGGAAAAAAGCAGGGTAAGACGGTCATCGTCGTCGGCGACGGTCCGGGCTTCTATACGACGCGCGTGCTTGCTCCGTACATCAACGAGGCTTGCTGGCTGCTCACCGAGGGGCTGGCGGTCGACGCCATCGACAAGGCGCTCGTCGATTGGGGCTGGCCGGTGGGGCCATTCACGCTGACCGACGAGGTCGGCATCGACGTGGGGGCGCACGTGGGTCAGACGATGCTCGAGGGTTTCGGTGACCGCGTCGACCCTGCGCCGATCGTCGACAAGCTGGTGAAGGACGGGCGCAAGGGGCGAAAGAACGAAAAGGGGTTCTATCTGTACGGCGAAGCCGCGAAGCGCGCGGGAAAGGGCAAGCGCGTCGACGAAACGGTCTATGCGACGCTCGGTCTCGACAAGCGACGTGCGAGAGGCAAATTGTCGACGGAGGACATCCAGCTTCGGTGCTCACTCCAGTTCGTCAACGAAGCCATCCATTGTTTCGGAGAGCGCATTCTGCGAAGCCCGCGCGACGGCGACGTAGGTGCGGTGTTCGGGCTCGGCTTTCCGCCGTTTCGCGGCGGTCCATTCCGCTTCGTCGACGAAATGGGTTCTGCGGAAGTTCTGCGCCGCATGCGAAGCTACGAGCAAGCGCTCGGCAAGCGCTGGACACCGGCGCCCGCTCTCGTCGAGATGGCGGCAAAAAACCAGACGTTCTACAGCGATTAGTTCACTCCTTCGGGCCCTCGTTGTAGCCGCGGGGTCGGTACTTTGGGTTGACGCCGCCATGCTCGGTGCCGTTGTTCGAGACGTCCTTCGCCAGAAAATCGAGCCAGCTGTCGGGGTGCTCGTCGGCGAGCGCCAGGAGGTCGGTCTCGTGCGCTTTGAACGCGCCCTCCTCCCAGAGACATTGGAGCGCCAGCGCGATGAGGTTCGGATCGTTGTCGGCGAGCTTGAAGCCCTCGACGTAATGCGGCCACGCTTCGTGCGGTCGGTGCAGACGACAGAGCGTGTCACCGAGGTAGACGTGGGCCATCGGCCACATCGGCGCGAGCTCGACGGCGACGATGCTCTCGTCGAGCCGGGTGTCGAGGTGCCCGCGCGCGCCCCACATCACCGAATAGTTCAGATGCGCTTTCGCGCTGCGAGGCACGGCAATCTTGGTGGCACGCCAAAAAGCGAGATCGTCGCCATAGTCGAGCGCGTGAAGCCGCGCCTTCACGCACTGAAAAGCGAAAAACAGCACGAAGAGCGTAGCGCCGAACCGTCGGGTGAACGTCGTCGCGAGGTAGTGGTGAAATGCGGCGAAGTACCAGGCCAAAAGAACGCTCGATCCTATCGCCGGGAAATACATGAAGCGTTCGGCTCGGACCGTCGGCAAAAGCACCGGGATGTTCGAATGAGGAAAGTAGCTCACGACGATCCATACGAGCGAGACCGCCAAGAGAGCGTGCCCCACGCCGGCCAGCTGCGCCTGGTCCGCACGCTTGCCGCGGATCACGAGCATCGACGCCGCGCGGGTCGCTCGTCTGCGGAGCACCATCGCGCGGATCCACATTCCCGCGGCGACGATCGGCGGCAGCACCATCGCCATGGCACCGAGCACGCTCTCGGGGAAAACCACGCGATCGGGGACGGGTTCCTGGGGGAACGAGTAGTCGCCGCTCAACGTATACGGAAACACGAGCTGCACGAGCCCGCGCCAGTACACGCGCAACGCTCCGGCCGTGCGATGCAGCAGATCGGCATGGATGAGAGGATTGTTGAGGGGGTCCCTCGGAAGCGCCGGCTGATGGAACCAGCGCAAAAAAGCACGCATCGCGCGCGCAAGTGGGCCGGCGCCCGGCGCGAGAGATTCGGTGAGCTCGGGGGGCGTCGGGGAAGGAAACCAGTGCTTGCGAAACTGGACGTAGAGTACGAACGCACCGACGGTCGCGCCGAGCGCGACGAACATGCGGATCATCGAGTGCGGACGCCGAGGGTGCGTATAGGGCGAAAGCCAAAGAGCCGCGAGGGGTATGAGAGGGACGCAGACGAGCGCGCTCTCCTTCGAAAAGAGCCCGAGCATCATCGCCGCGAAAAGGCAGATCGGCATCCCCCAGAGGGGCAACGCGAGCGCGGCAAGACCGAGCAACGCGCCGAGTCCTCCGAGGACGTCGGCGGTGCCGACGACTCCCGATACGGCTTCGGTCAAGACTGCGCACCCGACGAAGATCGCTCCCGCGAGCCAGGCGACGCCTCGGCGCCTCGTCACGTAGAAGACGAGACAGACGAGCAGCGCGCCGTTGACGGCGTGCAGGATGACGTTGCACCAATGGAAGACCCACGGATAGAGTGCGAACGCCGTGCGAACGTGGGTGATGCGCGCGATGAGGTCGTGGAGGGCGTGCATGCCGGAGGCGATGACCCGCCAGATCAGGTTGGGCAGAGGGCGGTAGCTGCCGACGCTTCGCTCGGGAGGCAGGCCCCAGAAGTCTCGACGAAACGCGTCGATGAACTTGAGGTTCTGGCCGTTGACGTAGGGGTTGGCGAGCAGAGCTTCCTGCTCGTCGAAAATGAAGTTGGTGGTGAGGTTCCGCGTGAAGAGGATCGCCGAGAGCGCGATCGCGGGGACCATTGCGACCCAGAAATTGGGGTCGTCCCCCAGAAAGTAACCACGCGCGTAGCGCTTCATGGACGCGAGCACACCTTCGTGCGGGATGCCGTAGGTGGCGTTGGGCGCGCGGTTCGGCTTGTCCATCCGGTCCCTCGGGCTCGCGTCCCTCGCAGACTTCACCGGCACCGTTTACAACGGGATAGCGGCGAGGCAAAGGGGAGAGACTTTCTGAGCTTCGACCGAAGACTCGAAAGCGGGTTACTCGGCGCGGGCCGTCGGCCCCGCCTGCGGCGCTACTCGTGTTACTCGGCGCGGGCCTTCGGCCCCGCCAGCGGCGCTACCCGACGCGTTCCTGACGCGATTTGCGTGTCCTTACCGCTTCGCGAGCGAGCTCGTCGGCGCGCTCGTTGAGCTCGATGCCGGAATGACCGCGCACGTGCACGAGGCGGGTCGCCGGCCTCTTGGCGAGGCGGTCGCGAACCCGCTCGATGAGGGCGAGGTTGGCCTTTGCCTTCCAACCTTTCGAGAGGACGCCGATGGCGTACGCGCTGTCGGTATAGATCACGAGGGGGCGGCCCGGCTCGCGGACGACGTCGAGCACCCGTTCGATCGCGGTGAGCTCGGCGATGTTGTTCGTCCCCTCCCCGAGATGCTCGCTGATCTCCATCCTCGTCGATCCGTCGATCACGACGACACCGAGGCCCGCCGGTCCGGGGTTGCCCGAGCACGCTCCGTCCGCGTAGGCGATGACCGAGTCCTTCGGGACCTTGGGCAAAGCCGTCGATGTTTTGGCCTTCTTCGTGACCGATCCTCCGATGGCCGGGACTTTTCGCAGGCGCGAAGCGCTGTCTGCGCGCGGCATGCACGTCTCGTCGGGGAGAACGGCGGTATTTTCCTCCTTCACGACGTTCGACGACCGCGCCATGTAGAGCCGGGTCGCATTCGGGCTATAGCAGACCTCGACGCGGTTACCTTGCAACAACAAGGTCCCGTCCGGCTTTACGCGCGCGTAAACCACCTGGCCGTGGAGTAAAGCTCGCACCCAGGGCATTGGCATTGATGATAGCGCTCTTTCGCCGACAGTCGAAACTTCCAGCACCGAAATGTGTCGTTGGTCGGGTCGTACTCGGGGCGAACGATCCCGACGTGTCGGATATGTTCGTGAAATGCACGTGCGTTCGGGACACCGTCGGTGAAGGAATCGATGCTAGAGTCCCCTCATGCCAGAAGTGACCGTTCCGCGCCCCATAGTTCTCGTTATTCTTGATGGTTTCGGGGAGCGCGCCGAGGCTCAGGACAACGCTGTACGTCTGGCGAAGACGCCGCGCCTCGATCGGTTGTACGCCGACTACCCGCACACACTTATCGGCACCAGCGGCCCCGACGTCGGTTTGCCCCCGGGTCAGATGGGCAACAGCGAAGTCGGCCACATGAACTTCGGAGCCGGTCGTATCGCGCTCACGGACTTCTCCCGGATTGACGTTGCCGTGGCCGACGGCACGTTCGGTCAGAACCCGGCCCTGAGGAGTGCGATCGATACGGCGAAGGGGCGAGGCGGGCGGCTCCACCTTCTCGGGCTGGTCTCGAACGGCGGCGTGCACAGCTCGCTCGACCACCTTTTCGCGTTGATCGACGCCGCGGCAAGCTCGGGCGTGCCGGTCGTGGTGCACGCTTTCCTCGACGGGCGGGACACGCCGCCGGACAGCGGAGAGGGCTTCGTCCAATTGCTCGTCGAAAAGCTCGATAGCAAGGGGGAGATTGGCGTGGTCACCGGGCGCTACTGGGCGATGGATCGCGACAAGCGCTGGGACCGGGTGGAGCGGGCGTGGCGAGCCATCGTGCTCGCCGACGCTCCGCGCGCGACGTCGGCGCTCGGCGCGATTCGCGCGTCGTACGCGGCAGGCAAGGGGGACGAGTTCGTCGAACCAGTGGTCGTTGGCGGTTACCGCGGCGTCGACGTCGGAAAGGACGCGGCGATCTTCTTCAACTTCCGGCCCGATCGCGCGCGCGAGATCACCCAGGCGCTGACCGACCCGGCGTTCGATGCGTTCACGAGGCCCGACGACAAAGGAACTCCCTTCGCGGCCTACGTCTGCATGACGACGTACGACAAGAGCTTTCCGCTACCTGTCGCGTTTCCGAAGAAATCGTACCCCGACATCTTTCCCGAGATTCTAGCGCGGCACGGAAAGACCCAATTTCGATGCGCCGAGACCGAGAAGTACGCTCACGTCACCTACTTCTTCAACGGAGGACGCGAAGAACCCTTCCCGGGAGAAGACCGGCAGATGATTCCCTCACCCCGCGACGTCAAAACCTACGACGAAAAGCCTGAGATGAGCG
>Ga0075425_100002098_pt1 | contig 19761 bp, 13 predicted proteins | sample SoiMethybrSBSTD4_FD_75300 | JGI IMG/M metagenome (GOLD analysis project Ga0075425, IMG submission 75300) | Bulk soil microbial communities from a Populus tree surrounding site in Tennessee, USA - Soil MetaG P. TD hybrid SBSTD4 | ecosystem: Environmental > Terrestrial > Soil > Tree plantation... | reverse complement strand
AAATTTTTCTTATTTCTGTGGCATTGTACTTTTGGTTGCGTTTACTGGCCCAAGATCGTCAAAAGCCACTGGTGCTTTGGTTTGTCAGTTATCTTGCATTCGCTTGTTTTATATTTCATATTCATTTGCCCGTTATGAGCCATGTGATCTTGTATACCGCCCCGGCAGTATTACTTTTTTTTATTCTCATTCATCAAGAGACCTTACAAAAAAATCTTATTCGATTATGTAACATTACATCACCAGAACCAACTACCCACGATTGGCTTTCAGATATTGTACGTTTGTGTATGATCAGCATCGCTGATAAAAAAAATATGTATTTGATCATAGAAAAGACTGATTCCGTTGCTACCTTACTTAATTGTCCGTTAACACTGCACGCACCAATTAATCGATCTCTGATTACCTTGTTGTATAGTAGCTCTCAGATATCATCAAACAGCATTTGGTGGGCAAATCGTCATGGCAAATTATTAGGAATTAATATACAGGTCAAAGATAGCCAACAGGATTGGCTTGCCGATGTGCTGTTATTGAGTAGTAAAACAGATGCGCTCTTTATCAGTGTTGATGCAGCCACGCGCATGTTTACCTTAATCGCGCATGCAAAAATGATGGAAACGGATCAAGCAACGCACATTTTAACAGCTACGCGCCAATATCTGGCATTAACTGCACCAGAAAAAAAGGAGCATTGGTATGACACGTCTGCGCACCTTAATCAACAATCACAACAACAGACTTAAAATTATTGCTATTATTTGTGGCTATAATCTTTGGCTTGTGTATAGCAATTCATTAACAACAACCGTGACGCTCCCATTGCCACTTTTTGTCTATAATATACCGGATCAAAAACAGATTACGTTTCCGGATTCCATTAACGTTACCTTGCGTGGCACGTATCAAGATTTGCGTTCCCTTGATGATCAGATTGGTTTTCATATTGATGCTGCAACATTGCCTGAAGGAAAAAATTCTCTATCAGTTGCAAAAACATCATTAGTATTGCCGCGTACTTTGAGCGTGCTACACTGTAACCCGTCATTTATTGAAGTGAGTGTAATTAATCAATCCTTCGATACTTCCTCCTTCGCTAAAGCTGCGTAGGACACTCCCAGCCGTCGCCAAGGCTATGGCGGGCAAGCAGGATGATTGGAATAAGGAAATAATTGATATGACCAATCTTTTTGGTACTGATGGTATTCGTGCACGTATTGGTACCTGCCCATTACAACCACATGAACTGATTCAATTAGGACATGCAATTGCACAGTGGATTATCACTACGTATGGAACGCATAGTTCTTGTATCATCGGCACTGATTCACGCGAATCGGGTGATTGCATCAGTGCATTGCTTAAAAGTTCTTTATTACAGTATCAACTGCAGATATTTGATGTCGGCGTACTACCAACCCCCGCCTTTTTATATTATGTACAAAATCATCCCTACATTTCTTGTGCATTGATTATTTCTGCATCACACAACCGATATCATGATAATGGCATAAAAATAGTTGATGCTACCGGCAAACTATCATTACAAGCAGAACAAGAAATATCTTTATTGACACACACGGCCAATAAAGATAATAAATTTGGAACACATTTTGGTTCAAGCACCTATCTGATCGACGCTCAACAAGAATACGCGAGTATGCTTCAACAAAAAGCAACAGCAATTTCTCTGCCAAATAAAAAAATCATCATTGATTGTGCCAATGGCGCCACCTCAGCAATTGCATCTGCAATAGTACAAGCAACTGGTTCTCAGGTAATCGCCCTTAATTGCAGTCCAAATGGGCGCAATATTAATGATGAATGTGGTTCTACCAATATTCATGCATTACAAAATGCCATGTCCTTTTATAAAGCCGATATCGGCTTTAGTTTCGATGGCGATGGCGATCGGATCGGTGTTGTGTCATCCAATGGCACGGTTTTAAATGGTGATGATATTTTAGTGTTACTTGCGCAAAATAGAACGTATGCACAACAATCGGCAATTGTCGGTACGATTATGTCAAATCAAGGATTACAGGTATGGCTCAATGCACGTAATCAAGAGTTAGTGCGTACTAATGTTGGTGATAAAAATATTGCGAATGCAATGAAAGAACATCAATTATTATTGGGTGGCGAACCTTCCGGACATATTTTAATGGGCGATTATATGCCCATGAGTGATGGCATTGCAACCGCATTACAGATTTTGCAAACGCTGACGATTACCAATAACTGGGACCTTGAAACGTTTCAAAAATTTCCGCAATTTAGCAAAAATATTCCGGTTAAAGAAAAAAAGAATCTTGAGCAAGAACCGATTGCTCCGCTTATTGCGGCAACAAAAAATCGCCTTCCAAATGGACGATTGGTAGTTCGCTATTCAGGAACAGAATCATTATTGCGTATTATGGCAGAAGGAGAGCACGCGCAGGAGACAGAAAATATTGTATCGCAATTGTCAGAACAACTTTATCGATTGCTGAATTAATATGAATATATTGCAACGTATTTTATATTTTATTCGTACCAGTTTTTTTAGTGGCTTATTAGTGGTGCTTCCTATTGCATTGACCATCACCTTAATTCACTTTTTCTTACGCATCATAAAAAATAGCCTTGCGCCGATCCATAATGCATTGCCGCACCAACTACAGACGATTCCTTATTTTGAGGTTATTCTTGGTTTTATTCTCATTTTTGCCATCGGCATTATTGTACGTTTTTTCTTTCTTGGATGGATTATTCGCAGCTTTGATGTGGTAATACAACGTATACCGGTTATACAGATTATCTACACCGGCATAAAACAGATGGTGCACTCATTTATTGGTCAAGATAAATTGATAACCCAGGAAGTAGTATTTGTAGAATTTCCCAGTAAGGGTATGTATTCACTTGGTTTTGTTTCAAGCAAATTAGCAACTCAGATTGCACCAACCATACTCACGCAAGATTATGTTATGGTCTTTGTACCAACAACGCCAAATCCGACCACCGGATTTTTTATTGCGATTCCGCGTAAAGATGCAATAACGGTTGATCTTACGCGCGCAGAAGCGATGGCGCTTATTATATCAGGTGGCATAATCCAACCCGAACGGTTTATTAAGCAATAATTTTTAAACTACTTTTTACCAGTATCTTTTGTTGAATTATTGTTGTTATCATTTGAGGATTGTTTTGGAATTATAGCGTCAATAATCGCCTTCTTGGGATCAAATGAATACAAACAGGGTAAAGACATATTATTATACATTTCAAATATACAAGAATACTGACTTGGTTGATCGGTGTAAGAAATTGCACTTATACGATGAATATCATTAGATGGTTCATACGTATAAAGCTTATCTGCCGATTTCCAATCATAAATAACTATCTGTGGGATTTTTTTAATCATATCAATATTTGCAGTCATTAAATGAGAACCTTTGCCCACAAAAGATAGCGCCACTATCGTTGATGCAGTTTTAAGCTCTGCTAACGGCGCCAATTGTTGCTTTTCTTTCAGAGAAATGATTCTTATAAATCCATTAAAATCTTGATGTTCGTACGCCATCAACATATCAGGTTCATAAATTGCCGGCTTTACTCTAGAAATACTGTCATTAACTGAAGATATTGCAGAATACACATACCCATTCTCACTTTTCATAAGAGTTGACTCATTTAATGTTAAAAATTCTCCTGTTCTATGCAAAAATCCCAGAAGTCTAAAAGTTGCTATTGGCCCATCAACTATTTCACCATTATCTTTAATTGAAAACGGATGCAGAAAGTATCCATCTTCTAATAACAAATTTCTTTCTCCAATAAAAGTTATTCGTTTAACTAATGTGGGCATTGAAGAATGCGTTTCTGCTAATAGCTTCTTAGTTTGAATATCCTTTATCCATATTTTGCGGTCAGAAAAACAAGCTACTAAATTACCTGACGGAGATAAAGCAATCAAAGCTGGTTTTTCTTGCTCTTTACCCAATAAATCAATCGGTATTTCTTGTTGATTTTTTACATTTCGCAGAAAATAATCATTACTTTCATTTCCAAGTATGTAGCGATGATCAGGAGTTAATGATGATAATTCATATCGCTTATTAAGTATCGATGTAAATTTCCTGATTTTAACTTCAGCTACATCTTGCGGCAATTTTGCAATCTGCTTTCCTGTTATTTTCTTTTCAAAGAAATATTTTGCCACTGCTTCAAATGCAATATCTTTTAAAGAAGGTACTGAATTTAGAGGAGCTGGTAACAACCGCGCATTATTATTATTTTCCATCGCAATAAGTGAAATTACTGATAAAAGACAACTTAAAAGCAACATCATAAGATCCCCTATTTTTTTAATGAATAACTATCGTGTATGACTAATTACTATTAACATTAAACTTTTTCAAGCTCATTTTTTAATATTTCTTGCGCTACTCTTTTTCTTGGATCAAAAGAACATAATTGTGAATCTATTTGTATTAAGCATGGATACGGTGTGAGTTGATCCGTGTAAAAAATTCCATTTATTGAATTGCCATCAAATTGAATAGAAAATAAAGGAGTTTTATCTTTTTGCCAATCCCATACCTCTAATTTTGGTTTTTCTTTTGGTTGGCTGCTTGCAGTGATAAGCCATTTTCCTTTATTAGCAAAAGATACAGCAGTTACGTCGTATAAAAATGATAAATAGGTTAAAGGATTGCCGTACTCTTTTTGCAAAGAAATAATTACGATTGCACACTTTGGTCTTGTTTCTTTATATGCCATTAACATTTGCGGCTCATAGACTGCTGGTTGTACATCGGATGAAAAAGAATAGTTATATTTTTGAGGAAGATTTCCCACCGATATAGTTTCTATCAGTTTATCCTTAGCATATCTTTGTACTGACCACGATTGATACGTTAAATATTCTAATTTTTTGTGCAAAACACCGGCAAAATTCTCGGAGTTAAGTATCTGATGAGTATCATCATTTTCTCGAAGCGATATGACCGAGAGACCATTACCATTTTGCATCAGTACTAATTCATTCCCAATAAACTTTAACCATTCAATTTTTGAATCTGACCATACTTCTTTTATTATTTTATTTGTTATTAAATTTTTAATACCTATTTTTCTAGAAGTGAGCGCTGCCGCCACTAAATTACCGTTACATGATAATGCCGCATGCGGGTTTTCGGTTTTTTCAATAACAGATATTTCTTGTCCTGTATGTAAACAGTGCCTATAAAGCTTCCAATCTTTAGACACAATAGGGGTAGCGGTTAATATATATAGGTTATTAGGTGTTATAGATATAATTTTTCTTTTAAAATCACACGATTGATCCGGTTTGGTTATTTCATCAATCATATCTTCTGACAATTTTTTCTTTATATCAGCAACCGTTATATTTCTATTACCTAGATGATAAAAAATACTTTGCAATGTAAGTTCTTTTAATGAAGGAATAGCGATCGGTTCATATGACGGTATTTCATCACTCTCCATACCAATCAGCGAAATTACTGATAAAAGACAACTAAAAAAAAATATCATAAGGCCCCTACTTTTTAAAATGAATAGCTATAGTGTAATAGCTTTCATATAAAAAGTATCTAATTGTAACGAGGATGCGCCAGATTTTAAATCAAGTTCAACCTGCGTAATCACCTGATGTGCATACAATAATTGATTGAGGCTCCAGCGTTTATAATCACGTTTAAGAAAGGAATAAGGAAGGCGCGCACTTATGCGTTTAATATCAATAGAACTATCACCAGTTTCTAATGCACGTACTACACAATATGCTCTAAATAATTGTTCCGACCAATAGGCAGTCCAAAATTGTTCCACATACTGATCAGACATCTGATGCCATAAACCAATCGTTTGTTCTAAATTTTTTGCAAAAAATGCTTGGCTTAAGGTAAATAACGACTGCTCGGTACTCATCAGTCGTGGTAACCATTGCTGTATAAATTCTTGTGATGATTTTCCGATCAACGGCAGATATTCCAAAATGAGCATTGCTTGTTCAATTGATACGGTTTGATACTGTGCAAAGATCTGCTGCACTATTTCAAGAACCGCCTGCCGTTCTTTTAATCGGGTATCATACCACAACAACAATGATAAAAAATCCTGATGCGCAATGCGTTCTGGTATAGAGACGGTGACCCAGGAAGATGGAGTTGATTGTCGCTCATCCACAATTAAAAAAAATAATACCGTATGTGGTCCTGAGTAATTGCTCAGAAATTGCAATAATGCTTTACGATCAGCATCCTCAAGTTCATGGATGCCGGATAACCAATAGGTATAGGTACTTCCTAAAAAGGAGCCGCTCAATTGCAATATAATGTGTGAAATGTTGTCGGAGGTAACATCAAGTTTTGCAACCGATCTACCTCTTTTTTTTAACAACGTTAAAACACCGGCAATCAGCAGTGATGGATATTCATACGCATTAATAACCGCAACCGGAACTGATTCATGAATGATAGTGGATAATGAAGCACACCATGCATTCATATTATTCTGCATATGGTTGCGTCAATGATACTGAAGAAGGTTTAATGAGTGGCGCTTTATTTGCCGGTGCATCAAAAAAGGTAAATAATTGTTGAATACCAAGTTGTGCCATCGTGCATAATTGATGAAAATCTTTCCAGGCAACCGGTGCTTGTTCTGCCGCTCCTTGTATTTCTACAATAGAGCCGGTTTTGGTTAATACAATATTAAAATCTGCGTGCGCTCTGGTATCTTCTTCATACGTTAAATCAAGCAAAATTGAATCTGCAATCAGCCCAATGGAAACTGCCGCAATGGCATCACGCAAAATAGTTGTTGTAATAATCTGTTGAGAAATCCATTGATCAACGGCAGCGCGCAGCGCCAAATACGATGCACTAATACATGCCGTACGGGTACCACCATCTGCTTGAATAACATCACAATCAATAACAATAGTACGTTCGCCCAGTTCATCAAAATCTATGATAGAACGTAATGATCGACCGATAAAACGAGAAATTTCAACCGATCTGCCTGAGCGTTGCGCGGAAGATGATTCGCGCGTGGTACGCGTCGGCGTCGATGCTGGAAGCATCGCGTATTCTGCCGTTAACCAACCACGTTGTTTGCCACGCAAAAAAGGAGGAACTCCTTGTTGCAAACTGACGGCACATAATACTTTGGTACGACCCATTTGGAACAGCACAGAACTTGCTGCAAATTCGCAGACATTATAGTTGACAGACAAACGGCGAAGCTCATCGCATCGCCGTCCATCCATTCGTTCAATTTTCATATTTTTTTACCGTTATTTAGCAAAACGCAATCGAATACGTCCGGTAGCAGTATCATAATCAAGCACCTCGACCAACACTTCTTGTTCAGAAGGATAATGTTGTGCAAGATTGGTTTGTTTTTCACGCGGGATCGTGGAGATATGGACAAGACCATCAACACCCGGTGCTAATTCTACAAAGATACCAAAATCTGCGGTACGTTTAATTTTGCCCGGATATAATTTACCAACTTCAATATGGCCACCAAGAATTTTGACCCAGCTTACGGCAAGATCAAGTTTTGGTCCGGGATGACCAAAGATTTTAACCAGACCATCATCATCGATATCGATGGTAGTACCGGTTTTATCGATGATATCACGAATAACCGCACCACCTTTACCAATAATGGCACCAATTTTTTCAGTTGCCACTTTGAAGGAAACAATTTGCGGGACCAATTCAGACAATTGTGGATTTGGTTTGGACATAACTTTTTGCATCTCATGCAAAATATACATACGTCCTTCTTTTGCTTGCGCAAGTGCTTTTTCAAACACATCACGTGCAAGACCACCCTTGTACTTAATATCCATTTGAATGGCAGTAATACCTTTTTGGGTTCCGGCAACTTTAAAGTCCATAAGACCAAAAGCATCTTCAAAGCCACTAATATCAGTTAATGCTTGGAATGCGCCGGATTGGCTTCGCAACAGACCCATGGCAACGCCACTCACCATATCACGAATCGGTACCCCGGCATTCATCAGTGCCATGGTTGCGGAACAGATAGTACCTTGTGAGGTTGAACCATCAGAAGCAAGCACATCAGCAACAATACGAATGGTATAACCAAAACTTTCTTTATTTGGCAGTACTGGTTCTAATGCTGACATCGCAAGATGTCCATGACCAATTTCTCGACGTCCTGGACCACGCAATGGTCGCGCCTCTCCCACCGAGAATGGTGGGAAATTATAATGCAACATAAATGATTGATCGATGGTATCTCCCATCAAATCATCAATGCGTTGTTCATCCTGATCGCCACCGAGGGTAACGCTGGTGAGTACTTGCGTACCACCACGGATAAATAATGCTGATCCATGAGTAAATGGTAATAACCCAACTTGGGTAGAAACTTGACGAACTTCATCAAAACGACGACCGTCAATACGCTTACCACGTTCTAAAACTTGTTCTGCCAAGCGATCATTTAAACGATAATCAAAAACATATTCAATACGATCTAACGGAAGTTCTTTTGGTTCTGTCGCATTTAAGACAAATTGCCCTAAGAATGTTTCCTTAAGTTCTTGAAGATAATTGCCACGTTCTGTTTTGCTCAAAAGAAAAGCGCCATCTAAACGTTCTGGCGTTAAAAATTGATCGACGGCGCGAATAACACCGGACCAATCAAAATCATCAACGATAGATTCTTTGGGCGTATTAATTTCTTTTTGTACCTTGAGTTGCCATGCAACTTGCTGGCGAATCATTTCATGCGCTTTAAAAAGCACATCAATAAATTCTGATTCAGAGATCTCGTCACCACTTCCTTCTACCATGCAAATACCTTCATCGGTACCTGCAACAACCAAGCGAACATCTGAATCTTTAATAGAACTATATTTAGGATCAAAAACCCATTGCCCATTAACGCGCGCTATTTCAATAACACCAACCGGTCCTAAAAATGGAATTTTTGATAAGGTTAATGCCAATGATGCGGCAAGCAGTGCAATAGTATTAGGAGTATGTTCTTTATCAACCGAATAAACGGTAACAATCACTTGGACTTGGTTAAAATAAAAAGGAGGAAATAATGGACGAATAGCTCGATCTATTAAACGACTAGTTAAAATTTCTTTTTCGGTCGGACGACCTTCACGTTTGTAATAGCCTCCTGGAATTTTACCGGCGGCAGAAACCGGTTCTCGATACTCAGTCGTTAAAGGGAGAAACCCGGGAAATTCTTTTGATTTTTCTGCGACAACGGTGGCGAGTAAAACCGTACCACCTCTTTTAAACCACACGGCACCATCTGCTTGGTTAGCATATTTACCGATACTTACTTCTATATCAAACTGTTCAGATTTAAACGTTTTTTCCATTAATGTAACCTATTTCTTGCTATCGTAAGCTTATTTTCTTAAATCTAAGCGAGCAAGAATTTCTTTATATGCATTTTCGTTATGTTTTTTTATGTATTCTAGATGCTTGCGACGACGCTCAACGAGCATACGCAAACCGCGCTTTGAGCTGACATCTTTATCAGCGTTGCGCACATGTTCAGTAATTGCAGCAATGCGGGCAGTAAGCAGTGCAATTTGAACTTCTGATGAGCCGGTATCCCCGGAATGTTTTTTGAAGTCTTTGATAATTGCTTGTTTTTCTTCAGTTCGTAACATATGAATAATCCTAATCACTATTGACTTATATACAGCTTATAGATTATCGATTTTAATGGCATTAGGCAACCCGCCGTCGCTCATTTCATGAGCTATGGCGTGGCAGGCCCCGCCTGATCTATCTGTTAAGGCGAAAAGCGGGATGTAAAATCCCGCCTTTCTAAATCATTTAGCCTATCCAATCAGTTTTGGCGCCATAAGCTGGCTTGCCAAGCCGTAGCTTGCCGAGTCGGAAGACCCGGATAAGCGAAGGCTGGTAGGCACGAGCGGATTCGAACCGCTGACCCCTGCTACGTCAAAGCAGTGCTCTACCACTGAGCTACGCGCCTGTATTCATTGCTTTTTCTGTTTCAACCATATGGCAGGTCGGATCAGTCTCACGTTCTTCAAACTCCTGACTTTCCTCTGCAATATGTCGTTTTGAGAAAGATTCAACACCGGTACCAGCTGGTATCAACTTACCAATGATAACGTTCTCTTTCAGACCATAGAGATAATCTACTGATCCGGCCATTGCAGCTTCTGCTAAGATACGGGTTGTTTCTTGGAATGAAGCGGCTGATAAGAAGCTTTCAGCACCTGAAGAGGCCATGGTTATACCCATGAGTAACGGTTTTGCCGTTGCTGGCTGTTTACCTTCTTTGACCAGAAGTTCATTAACTCGTTGGAAGTGAATCTTATCAACACGGTCACCAATTAAGAAATCAGTATCGCCAGCGTCAACAATACGTACCTTGCGTAGCATTTGACGCACAATAACTTCAAAGTGAACATCATGCACATCAATACCTTCAAGGCGGTAAATTTGTTGAATCTGATTTACCAAGTAACGTTGTAAGATGTCAGATCCCAAGATACGTAACATATCGTGTGATACCGGAGAACCGACGGTTAATGAGTCCCCTGCACGTACAAAGTCACCATTTACGACAATAAGCTGCTTACCGCGTGGTATCAGATAATCATATGATTCGCTACCTGCTACGACACTGACTTTGCGCAATCCGCGTTGCGTCCCGCCAAACACCACTTCACCATCAATATCAGCAATAATTGCTGGATCTTTTGGCATGCGTGCTTCAAACAGTTCTGCAATACGTGGCAAGCCACCGGTAATATCTTTAGTCTTGGTTGCTTCGCGCGGCATTTTTACCAAAATGGTACCAACACTTACTTGTTGACCATCTTGTACCGCTAAATAGGCACCGGTTGGTAAATGATATTGTACAATTTCATTACCAGCAGCATCGAGAATGCTCATCGCTGGTTGATAGCGTTCACCACGTTGTTCCAAAATAATCTTGTTAACAACACCGGTTGCTTCATCAAGACGATCTTGAATGGTAACGTTATCAATAACATCAACAAATTTAACCGTACCAGCATATTCAGTAATGAGTATGCGGCTATTGGCATCCCACTCAAAGAGTTTATCGCCAATCGATACTTTTTGATTGTTGTCTACCAATAAATTATAACCATATTCAACTGACTGTTCTTGCAGTTCGCGACCATCTTTGCCAACAATAGCAAGTTTGGCTTTGCGACTTACGACAATCTTGCGTCCTTGGCTATCGATGACAAAACGCATACCGCTCAACTTGATGGTACCTTCGTATTTTGCCATAGCAACTGATTGTTCCGTTACCCCGCTTGCCGTACCACCGATGTGGAACGTTCTCATCGTTAACTGAGTACCCGGTTCACCAATTGACTGTGCGGCAATAATACCAACAGCAACCCCAACTTCAGCAAGTTCATTGCGTGATAAATCAAGACCATAACATTTTGCACATACACCACGACGAGCCTGACAGCTTAATACTGAACGCACGTACACTTCAGTTACGGCAGATTCTTTGATGCGCTGTGCAAGTTCTTTGGTAATTGATTGTCCTTGTTCAACAATAACTTCTCCAGTAATTGGATCAGTTACATCAGCGGCAAGTACGCGACCATAGACACGATCCGCTAATAGATAGAGAATATTGCCTGATTCAGTAAGATCTTGCAATACCACATAGCCAAGCGTTTTACAATCATGCATCGTCACGACAATATCTTGTGCAACGTCAACTAAACGTCGTGTTAAGTAACCGGAGTTTGCCGTTTTAAGCGCCGTATCAGCTTGACCTTTACGAGCACCGTGGGTAGAGATGAAGTATTCAAAAACACTCAATCCATCACGGAAGTTACGCTTAACCGGCGTTTCTTGAATTTCACCAGATGGTTTTGCCATTAAACCACGCATACCAACTAACTGCTTGATCTGCTCGATATTACTACGAGCACCTGATTCAAGCATCATGAATATTGGGTTGAACGGTTTATTTGATTTATCTTTATTTAAATAAGCAGCTTCATCTTGTTTGCTTAAATCACTATGTAATTCTTTTGCAACGTTAACAGTAGCACGGCCCCAAATGCTGAGCACTTTATTGTAACGCTCACCATTGGTTATCGCACCATCCATATACAGTTGTTCTACTTCGCGAACTTCTTGTTCCGCTTTTTTAACAATTTCATCTTTTTTCTTAATGACGATTAAATCGTTAATTGCCAGCGAAACACCGCCACGGGTTGAATAGTAGAAACCAAACTTTTTCAGACGATCAAGGAAGGTCACCGCTGTTTCGGTATCAAAATGACAACAAACGCGTTCTACTAATTTCTTAATATCACTTTTACGCAATACTTTATTTACCCAATAGAATTCAACACCTTCTGGAAGTGCTTCATATAAGAGCGCACGTCCTACAACGGTATCAACCAGTTCACCTGATGGGAGACGCACTTTAACTTGTGCATGCAGATCAACCATATCGCGTTGAAATGCATAGACTACTTCTTGCAGATTACTAAAGACTACACCTTCACCTTTGCAATTTTCGCGCGCTTTGGTCATATAGTGCAATCCAAGCACCATATCCTGTGAAGGAACCGCAACTGGGTTACCATTTGCAGGAGACAGAAGATTCTTAGATGATAAAACAAGATTTTCTGATTCTGCCTGTGCTTTTGAACTTAACGGTACATGCACGGCCATTTGGTCCCCATCAAAGTCAGCGTTAAAGCCATGACATACTAACGGGTGAATCTTAATCGCTTTACCATCCACTAATATTGGATAGAAAGCCTGGATACCCAAACGGTGTAAGGTTGGTGCACGATTGAGTAATACAAGACGTTCTTTAACGACTGATTCAAGCGCATCCCATACGACGGCATCACCTTGTTCAACAAGTTTTTTAGCAACGCGTAGGTTAGGCACTACTTCACAGCGCAAGAGTTCTGCATATACAAACGGCTTGAATAGCTCAAGTGCCATAATTTTTGGTAATCCGCATTGATAAATCTTCAATTCAGGATCAACCACAATGACCGAACGTCCTGAGTAGTCAACTCGTTTACCAAGTAAGTTTTGACGGAAACGTCCTTGCTTACCGCGCAGCATTTCTGACAATGATTTAAGTGGGCGACGATTGGTACCACGAACTGGTTGTCCACGACGGCCATTATCAATCAAGGCATCAACTGCTTCTTGCAGCATTCGTTTTTCATTTTTAATAATAACTGACGGTGCTTCTATTTCGAGCAATCGTGCTAAACGAATATTACGATTGAGCACCCGACGATATAATTCATTTAAATCAGAACTTGCAAAACGACCACCTTCGAGTGGAACTAATGGACGCAGTCCTGCCGGTAATACCGGTACTACTTCAAGAATAAGCCAATCAGGACGAATTTTTGCCTGAAGCATCCCGTTCAGAATTTTTACACGACGCATTATTTTGTGTCGAACTGCAACGGAGGTAGATTTACCATATTCTTCTTGCAATGCATGAATCTCTTCTTCAAGATTCATCATCTTAAGCAGTTTTTGTACCGATTCTGCACCACTTTCTGCTTTAAAAAGCGTATCTTGCGGATTGCGCTCTATATATTGATCATAATCAATACTGTTAAGCAGTGTTTTGCGTGGATATGGAGAATTTCCCTGATGAATAACCAAATATGCATCAAAGTAAATTACTCGTTCAAGATCTTTAACCGGCATATCAAGAATAAGGCCAAGATAGCTTGGAATACCTTTTAGGTACCAAATATGACATACGGGAGCGACCAACTCAATGTGGCCCATACGTTCACGACGGACGCGCGCTTGAATTACTTCGACACCGCACTTTTCGCAAACAACCCCGCGATGTTTCATACGCTTATATTTACCGCAGTTACATTCCCAATCTTTTTCAGGACCGAAAATACGCGGACAGAATAGCCCATCACGCTCTGCTTTAAGCGTACGATAGTTAATCGTTTCTATCTTTTTAACTTCCCCGTACGAAAGCGATCGCATTTTGTCTGAGGAGGCCAAACTAATTCTGAATGCATTAAAATGAGCGATATTTATATATTCTCTAAAACGCTCTAGTATGCGATTATCCACCGACTTCCTCCTTGCCACTCTTGAACAGGTCTACCTGTAAGGCTAAGCTTTGCAATTCTTTTACAAATACGTTAAACGATTCTGGTAGTCCTGGATCTGGGATTTTTTCTCCGCTGACCATAGCTTCGTAGACTTTATGGCGGCCACTTACGTCGTCAGATTTGTACGTTAACATTTCTTGCAACGTGTATGCTGCACCATATGCTTGCAATGCCCATACTTCCATTTCCCCTAAGCGTTGACCACCCATTTGTGCTTTACCACCGAGCGGTTGCTGGGTTACTAAGGAGTACGGTCCGACTGAACGAGCATGCAGCTTGTCATCAACCATGTGGATCAATTTCATCATGTACATTGATCCAACCGTTACCGGCTGATCAAAATAATCACCCGTACGGCCATCACGAATACGATAGGAGCCAGCTTCAGACATACCAAGTTGATCAAGTAATGGTTTGATATCGCCGTCGAATGTCGCACCTTCAAATACCGGAGTCTTAAAATGGACCCCTTCACGTGCAATATTACGCGCCAATATCATGATACTATCTTGACCATCTTGCTGTTCAATACGTGCAACTAATTCTTTACCAAATACTTGTTCTAAGGTTGACTTAATCGCTTTATAACTCTTTTGTGCAATCAATTGAGCAACATTGTGCCCTAATTTTTTGCCGGCAAATCCTAAAATAGTCTCAAGAATTTGTCCTACGTTCATACGAGAAGGAACACCCAGCGGATTAAGTACAACGTCTACCGGAGTACCATCTTCCAAATATGGCATATCTTCACGCGGAACAATGATAGAAACAACACCCTTGTTACCATGGCGTCCTGCCATCTTGTCACCAACCGAAACATGGCGCTTCATAGCAATGTATACTTTTACCATCTTGATAACGCCTGACGGCAAGTTATCACCACGTTTAGTATTGGCAATCTGTTCTTCAAGAAGCCCTGCCAAAATACGTACTTGGTTAGCAAAAGAATCACGCAAATGGGTTAAGTCTTCGTTAACTGATTTGCTTTTTACTTTAAGCGCTACCAATTCTTCAAATGGTAATTTGCGCAACGCTTGTTCATCAAAAACTGATTTTTTAACCAGTGTTTTTGCTGTTTTTTCTGCCGGTTCTTGGTCAACAATTTTCTTAATAAATTGTTCAGTGACCATTTCTTGCAAGAACTGAACATGCGCCGCATGGTTAGTTTCTATTTTCTTAATCTGTTGCGCGACAATGTCACGGTAGCGTTTATCTTTTCTAATACCGCTACGAGAGAAAATTTTGACATCGATCACGGTACCTTCTACCCCTGGCGGTACACGCAAGGAAGTATCACGCACTTCTCGTGATTTTTCGCCAAAAATAGCACGTAACAGTTTTTCTTCTGGTGAATACTGAACATCACCTTTAAGCGTTACTTTTCCAACTAAAATATCACCTGGTTTAACGCGGGTACCAATACCAACGATACCATCTTCATCAAGGCCTGCGAGGGCAATTTCACTGACATTTGGTATGTCACGCGTAATTTCTTCAGGACCAAGTTTGGTATCGCGCGCTTCTACCTCAAATTCTTCAATATGAACTGAGGTCAGGCGATCATCAGATACTAATGATTTACTAATAACGATTGCGTCTTCAAAGTTGTAACCATGCCATGGCATGAGTGCAATCATCAAGTTAGTTCCAAGTGCAAGTTCGCTATCTTTAATCGATTGACCAGTTGTCAGCACATCATTTTTGTACACCGTATCACCAACGGCAACTGCCGGTGTTTGGTGAATCCAGGTACTAAAGCTTGAACGAATAAATTTCTTCAAGAAATAGGTATCGATACCTTGTGCTATCCAATCTTCTACCGTTTCAAAATCTTCACGTGGTGCTTGAACTATTATTTTATCTGCTGAAACGTAAATAACTTTACCACTACGTTTTGCAAGAATAGCAGCGCCAGAAGCTTGGCAAACTTCACGCTCCATACCAGTACCGACCAATGGTGTTTCACATTTAATCAATGGTACTGCTTGGCGTTGCATGTTTGATCCCATGAGCGCACGACTTGCGTCATCATGTTCCAAGAACGGAATTAATGCGGTAGCAACCGAGACTAACTGTTTTGGTGACAGATCGATATAATCAATCTGTTGTTTTTCAACATACATAAAGTTGCCGTCATGACGGGCAAACACTTGATCCGTTACTAAGGTACGATTGGTATCAATAATGGCATCAGCTTGCGCAATATGTTTATTTGCTTCTTCAAACGCGTCTAAGAAAACAACTTCATCAAGCACTTTACCGTTTTTAACCGGATGATATGCCGTTTCAATAAAACCTAAGTCATTAACTAATGCATAGGTTGCCAGAGACGAGATAAGACCAATCGTCTGACCTTCTGGCGTTTCAATAGGACAAATACGGCCATAGTGAGAGTTGTGCACATCACGAATTTCGTACGTAGCACGATCTTTCATTACACCGCCGGGCCCGAGTGCTGATAGACGACGTTTATGCGCAATTTCAGCCAATGGATTTGTTTGATCCATATACTGAGATAACTGTCCTGAACCAAAGAATTCTCTAATAATGGCGCTTAATGGACGCACATTAAGAAAATCTTGTGGCATGCGAGAAACGTTCATTTCTTGCATTCTAAATTTTTCACGAATAATTCGTTCAATACGCGCAAAACCAACATAGAATTGGTTCATCAATAATTCACCGACTAAACGAATACGACGGTTACCCAAATGATCGATATCATCCAGTTCACCTTCAGCTCGTTCACGCAGGCGAATAAGATATTTGATAGTGGCAACAATATCTTCACGCGTTAAGGTCACGACATGATCAGGAACATCTATATTTAATTTTCTGTTAATACGCACACGACCAACCCGCGTTAAATCATACGCACGTGGTGAGAAGAACATCGTGTGCAATCGCTCTTCTATTTCTTTAAGCGATGCATTATCGCCGGTCCAAACCTTTGCATGCAACTCTTTGAGCGCTGCTTCTTTTGAGAAACAACGATCTTGGGTTAACGTTGCCGCTAACGTTGGTTGCAATACATAGCCAGCAGATGAGATAAGATCAAATTGAATCGTCTTATATCGCGTCAATTTGTCATAAATTTCTTCGGTTAAGAAGCTCCCTTGCTCTGCTAATACTTCACCGGTTGTCGGATCAATCAGATCTTTACCAAAAACTTTGCCGATGAGCCCTGCTTTTTTTAGCATAATACGATCGATTCCTGCTTTTTGTAAGCGAGAAAGCGTATCTGCCGTTACTCGTCTACCAACAAAGTTTTTCTCTTTATCAGCAGGCAGCATTCCTTTTTCTATACGAAGACCAATAAGGTTTTGATCTATAGCACGGAAAAATTCCCCATCTTGATAGGTAATAACATCGAACTGATAGAACAGCGGAATGATATCTTGGCGATTAATGCCAAGCGCTTGTAAGAAAGTAGTGGCGAGAAATTTTTTCTTTTTATCAATACGAACATACAGAATGTCGTTGCTATCAAATTCTAGATCAAGCCATGAACCACGTTGTGGAATAAGGCGTGCTAGATAATAAGGACGGCCACGAAAATCTTTAGTTTTTTTACTTTGCGAGAAGATAACCCCGGGAGAACGGTGAATCTGGCTTACTACCACCCGATCAACACCGCTGATCAAGAAAGTACCTTGATTCCCTAACTTATATTGGCCATGTTCTTCATACAAATCGGCCATAACCGGAATATCGGCAAAGAAAATAACTTGTTCTTTAATATCTCGTACTACTCGTTCGCCCGCTTCTGTCTGATCCCAGGTAATCAATTGCATTTTTATGCGCAATGGCATAGAAAAAGTTTGTTCCCCAGCACGACATTCATCGAGCGTGTATGGCATTTTTATGCGAACACGAGATAAACAATTAGGACATGTTTTATAACGAGCTGTTTTTTTACCACATGATGGACAAATACAGTCATTTTTTAAGCGGGAACAATCTGAAGCTTTACACGATGAACATGACCATGTATAACGATTTTGTATACCAGTCAGTTGCCCACAGGTACATCCCCAATCCCCCAACTCATAACTAACATATTCCAGCGACATTTTTCCTTCGTAATCGACAGGAAAAATATCTCTTAACACTTTTTCCAGACCTATAACCTGACGCTCAGAAGGTAATAAATCCAACTGAACAAAATTATTAAATGAGTCAGATTGTATCTGGATCAAGTTAGGTACTGGAACAGTATCACCGATTTTGCCAAAATCCTTACGGATTACTTCTCGTCGTACCTGCACGTGAGACATTCAGTCGCTCCTCTTGATCAACAGATGATTTATCAGTATTTACCGCAAATGTGGTTTTTTTATGCTAATTCTACTTTTGCGCCAGCTTCTTCAAGCAACTTCTTAGCTTCCATTGCTTTATCTTTTGGCAATGCTTCTGCAACAACTGCAGGTGCATTTTCTGCCATAGCTTTTGCATCACCTAAGCTAATATTGGCAACAATTTTACGAATTGCTTTAATGACGTCGATCTTTTTCTCACCAGCTTCTTTGATGGTAATTTTGTATTCAGTCTTTTCTGCAGATTTTGTTTCTCCAGAAGCAGCTGGAGCCGCAGCGCCACCACTTACTTGCATTGCAGCTGTAACACCGAATGCTTGTTCAAGACCTTTAACCAATTTATTAAGATCTGTTACGGTCATTTGACCGATTTGTTGTACCAAATCTTGAATCATTGTCTCTACTGACATAATTAACCCCGTTTCATATACCATTAAACCAATAAACTAATTCCACTATGCACGTTCTTTTTGCTCAGCAATTGCTTGCATGGTAAGCATCAATTTTATTAATGATGCGTTCAATACACCACACAGGCGAGCCAAGAGTTCTGCGCGAGAAGGTAAACTTGCTATTTCAACAATACCTTGCTCATTAACCACGTTACCTTCTGTTAAAGCAGCAAGTAATTTAAGCGCCTGATTATTTTTTGAAAACTCAAATAAAACTTTAGCTACTGGAGTAGCTTCATCTTTAACAAATACCAATGCAATTTGATCTTTTAAATATGGTTTTAAATCTTGTGCAGCAGCATTTGGTAAAGAACGTTTCATTAAACGACCTTTTGCAACTTTAAGCGTTCCCTTTTTGCCACGTAACTCTGAACGCAATGTTTGCATTTGAGATACGGTCAAACCCTTATAGCCAACAACAAAGGCAGCTTTATTATCTGAGAAATCTTGCGCTAAAGAATCAATAACCTGTGCTTTTTCTGTTCTTTTCATGGTTATCCTTTGAGTTCGGCTTTAAGCGCATCTTCTACGTTTACCAAAACACCCGGTCCCATAGTAGGAGCTACGGTGATTGATCGTAGATAGCGACCTTTGGCAGTTGCTGGTTTAGCAGCAACAAGTGCTTTAATAAAATGTCTGAAATTTTCTGCTAATTGTTGCGCTTCAAAAGAAGTTTTACCAAACGAAAAGTTAACTTGTCCGCTTTTGTCATTTTTAAAGAATTGGCGACCCTTTTTAAGTTCAGCAACCGTTTGAGCCACCTCAAAAGTAACGGTTCCTACTTTTTTATTCGGTAATAAACCGCGTGGTC
>Ga0075425_100002094_pt1 | contig 19776 bp, 17 predicted proteins | sample SoiMethybrSBSTD4_FD_75300 | JGI IMG/M metagenome (GOLD analysis project Ga0075425, IMG submission 75300) | Bulk soil microbial communities from a Populus tree surrounding site in Tennessee, USA - Soil MetaG P. TD hybrid SBSTD4 | ecosystem: Environmental > Terrestrial > Soil > Tree plantation... | reverse complement strand
TGCGTTGCCGTGCAGAGCCTCCCGTTCAAGTAGGCGCGCGACCGGCCAGAGGCCTGAACGACGCGCCGCAGGACGACTTCGTCGCCCGCGTCGACCCCGGCGAGCACGACCCTCTCGCGGGCGCGGGGGGCCCGCGAAACGTCGAAAAGGGCCTCGACCTCCGCCTCGACCGCCCCCGGTCGCACCAGATCGGGCGCCGCCCGGCCGCCGAGTACGAGCCCGAGCGCCCCGATGACGATCGATTTGCCGGCGCCCGTTTCGCCGGTGAGCGCGTTGAATCCGCGCTCCAAACGGAGCTCGAGGTGCTCGATCAGCACGAAGTTGCGAACTCGAAGCTCGACGAGCATAGGGCCCCTTCTATAATTTCCCGAAGAGCTTCGCCGGCTATTTTCCCCGTTCGCCACGGGTCTGGTCGAGCCTTGGTCAACCGGTTGACCTCACCTTTGTACCTTGACGTAGTCGAACGTGCGCGGCTAGCATGCGCTCGGCGGTTTGACTGCCCGAAACCATGGGCCTAGGTTCGTGTTTTCACGAATCCTTACGAGCCATTGCTAGAAAAGAGTTGATCCAGCCCATGCCGGCCCGCCACCACCGCGCCGAGAAAAAGCAGAAGCGCTCCAAGCATCTGGCCCGCAAATCCAAGACTCGTTCTTCGAAGCCGGGCAAGTCGCCGTCCAAGAATCTCTCGCGGTCGATGGGAAAAAAGCCGCCGCCGAAGGGGGCTCCGAAGAAGGGTATTTTGCCCAAGGCAAGCTCGAAGCAAGTCCCCAAGAAGGTCAAAACCCCCGCACCTCCGCCCCTCGCGAAAGCAGGTGCGCCGCCGAAACCCAGGACCGCGCTCGTCCCGAAGGCAGGCCCAGCCCACAGCGCGGCGGCCGGTGCCCTCGCCCCCGGCAAGGTGCCATCGTTCGCCAAGAGCGGCGCCTTGGTCGGGAAAGGCCTCCCCGGAGCGAAGACGGCCGCGTCGGCCAAAGGCGCGGGAGCCAGAGCAGGCGCGGGTCAAAAGCCCGCCAGGGAACCGCGTCGATCGACGATGCGCCCGAGCCCGCCTCTCAAGCCGTACAAGTTCATCGGCGTTCCGTCGTTCACGGGGCCGAATCCGGCGAAGTACACGGTTCCGCCGCCTCCACCCGTTCCGCCTCCGCCTCCGCCCGCTTCGCTCGAAGAGCGTGTGGCGCTCGTTCAAGGTCGCCTCGCCAAGCAGGACGATGGGTTCCGGCGGCGCTACCTCGAGAGCTTCGACATGTCGTGGATCTACCACGACAGCGCGCTCGAGGGGGTCGTGTACAGCTTTCAGGAATTGAAGACGGCCATCGATTCGAGCGCCACCGTCGTACAGGACTCGAGCTTGCAACCGGTGTGCGAAGAGATTCGGCGGCACAAGCAGGCCATCGAGTTCGTCCGGGATTTTGCGACAAAGAAGCGCCTTCCCGTAACGCTCGACGTCATCAAGCGCATCTACCTCATTCTTCATCCGGAAGAAGGCGACTTGAAGACGCTGAAGTACCGAAAGGACATCCCCCAGCATCGCCTTTATTTTCACGAGTACGCCGCGCCGGACAAGATTGCCTACAAGGTTCGTCAGATCGTCGATTGGATCAACGATCCGGAAACGAAGCGCGGCCGCAACGCGCTGCGCATCGCCGCTCGCGCGCACTATGACCTGCTCCGCGTCTTTCCATTCGCGCACGACAGCGGCAAGGTTGCACGCCTGCTCATGAACATGCTGCTCATGCGCGCCAGCTACGAGCCCGCCATCATTCACTCCACCGAGCGCCAGCGCTACTACGAGGCTTTGAAAGGCTCGGCCGCCGTCATCCTCCACATGGTGCAGGAAGCCGAAGAAAACGGCCTGGCCAGCATCGAGAAGCTCCTCGAAGAGCACGAGACCAACACGCGCAGCTTCGTCAGCTGACCGCCACCTTCGATCTTCACGCTTCCTCTTTTCGGAACGATGGACGACGGGTAAATTTAGCCGCTCGGGGCAATGTCATCCCACGCGGTGGCGAGGGCGAGCATCGACCAGGCCAGATTCAGGTCCATCATCGACGTCAGGTGGTTGAAGCGCTGCTGGGCCCATTGCTTGGCGGCGTCGACGAGATCGGCGTCTTCCTTCGTGCCGACGTCGATGCCTTGCTGGATGGCGATGACCCATTGTCTGGCCGTTCGCTGGGCAGCGCCGTAGGCGTTCTCGCGGGCCTGAGCGTCCACGACCTGCGCGTAGGCGGTCTCGACCTCGACGCCGATGCCACCGAGGGCGTAGCGCTCCGTCTCGCGGAGCTCCTCGACTTGCGCTTTGGCCTGCTCGACGCGGGCGGCATTCGGCAGGAGGTCGAGCTGCCAGCGCAGCACGAGCGCCGCGCCGTAGCGAAGGTAGTTCGCGTCGTCGCGCACGAAGGGGTTGAGCTGGTCGGTCACCAGGGGGGCCCTCGCCCAGGTTGCCGATAGGCCGAGCCCGAGGTCGGGCAAGTATTTCGAGCGCGCGAGCGCAACCTGCGCTTCGCGCGCGATGAGCCCCGCGCGAAGCATGTTGACCTCGGGTCGGTTCACGCGCGCCGCCTGCAGGTATCGCGCGACCGGTCCGAGCTGCCTTTTGGCGCTGCGCAAAGGCTCGCGCGGAATGTCGAACCCCTCCCCTTCGCCGGTCAAGAACCGGAGCGACGACAGAGCGATGGCTTCGTAGCGCCGAGCCTCGGCTTTGCGTCCGTCGAGCTCGTAGCGGAACGTGCGAAGCTTGTAAGCGTCGATCTCGTCGGCGTTGCCCGCCTTGACCTCGCGATCGAGGTGCTCGATGGCCTTGTCGAGCTTGTCGGTCGCTTCGCCGAGCAGGCCGAGCGAGTCGCGCGCCAGCTGCAAGCCGAAAAACGCGCGCCGCACGTCCATCTTCACCTGGTTTTTTTGCTTGGTGACGTCGCTCTCGCCGACGTTGATCTGGGCCTCGGCCGCGTGCCAGAGGTTGGTCATCTTGCCGAACGTCCAGAGAGGGATGACTCCGTCGATGCCAATGCGCCAGGCGAGCCCCATCGACCCCGACAGCGATACCTCGGTGTTCGGGCTATAGAGGTCGTTGCCGCGCACCGTCGGCGCGAGCCCGAGCCCACCACTCACGGCGAACTGACTGAACGGCGCAAAGTGCGCCTCATCGAGCTGCGCGCGCATCCCTTTGAGCCGTGCCCGAGCGGCCCAGACATTGGGATGGTTTCGCTCCGCGAGCTCGAGGCACCGCCGCAACGGTGTCCCCCGAACGACAGGAGCTATACCCGAAGCCGAAACCGTCCCCCCATCCCCCGCCCGCACTCCTGTCCCCGCGTCCACCGCTCCCATTACCGCAACGGCCCCCGCTCCGGCGTCCATCGGCTCGCCCACCGCCGCCCCCGCTGCCCCCGCCGGCCAAAGTTGCTGCGCGAGCGCTCCGCAAGCGAGCACCGAAACCCAAGCTCTCACACCCAGCCGCATGAGGGCGCAGAGAATAGCACCGCCCGGGGGTTCAGCTCTCGTCTGGTTTTTTGCGGAGCTCGGCTTTCTTCAGAACGCGTCGAAAATTCGAACGATCGAGCCCCGCTTGCCGCGCCGCCTCCGACACGTTGCCCCCGGTACGCCGGAGCACCGCCTCGAGGTACGCTTGCTCGAACATCTCGAGCGCCTGTTTCTTGGCGTGCGAGTAGGGAAGGTCGGTGAGGCGCCCGAGGCCCGCGAACCCGGTGTCGCTCCGCGGGGGGCCGACCGCCGACGGATCTTCGGGAAATATCGAGACCGGATGGTCGCGGTTCGACGGCAGGTCACCGGCCGTGATCGTGTCGCCTTTGGCCATGACGACCGCGTGCTCGATGGCATGCTCGAGCTCGCGCACGTTCCCCGGCCACTTTTGCTCTCGAAGGATACGCATCGCGTCGACCCCGATGCGGCTCACCTCGCGGTTCATGCGCCGCGCGTACTTGCGTAAGAAATGGTAGGCAAGCAGCGGCACGTCGTCGCGCCGCTTACGCAGCGGCGGCACCCGAATGACGATCACGCGAAGCCGGTAGTAAAGATCCTCGCGGAACTTGCCCTCTGCGATCTTCGTCTTGAGATCGGCATTGGTCGCGGCGATGACGCGACAGTCGACGGACACCGACTCGTTCGAGCCGACCCGCTTGATCTCGCTCTCCTGGAGCGTGCGTAGAAGCTTCACCTGAGACTGGAGCGGCAAATCCCCGATCTCGTCCAGAAAAACCGTACCCTTGTCGGCCGCTTCGAAAAGCCCGACGCGCGCGTTGACGGCCCCGGTGAACGCCCCGCGCGTATGGCCGAAAAGCTCGCTCTCAACCAGATCGACGGGGATCGCCGAGCAATTGACGGCGAGAAACGGGCGATCGGACCGGTTCGAGTGCTGGTGAATCGCTCGGGCAATGAGCTCCTTGCCCGTTCCGCTCTCGCCGAGGATGAGCACCGTCGCCGACGTCGGCGCGACCCCGAGCGCAAGTCGATAAACCTCGCGCATCCCCGCGGTGCTGCCGACGAGCTCGCCGAAATTCTCTTGTTGCTCGAGCCGCTGCTCGAGCACGTCCATCCGGTCGAGGAGCTGTTTTCGCTCGGCCGCCTTCGAGATCGTCATGGCGACGACCTCGGTCGACGGGAAGGGCTTGGTCAGAAAATCGTACGCCCCGTTCTTGACGGCCGAGACGGCGTCGTCGACGTTCGCGAAGGCGGTCATCATGATGACCTCGACCTCGGGGTGCGTGACCTTGACCCGACTCAAGAGGTCCATTCCCCCCATGCGGGGCATCAGCATGTCGACGAGCATCACGTCGACCGTGCCCGCCTCGAGAAGGGCGAGCGCCGCCTGCCCGTCCTCGGCGGTCATCACGTCGAAGCCCGCGCTCATGAGCACGCGAGCGAGGGTGCGTCGCACGGTCGGCTCGTCGTCGACGAGCAAGATGCGGGTCGCGCGCTCGCGCGTCTGCGCCCCCGCCTCCGGAGCGATGCTCCGCGGGCGCGCGGGCGGCGGTGGTCGAGACGGACGGTACGAGGTCGTCATCGACCGCCACCGACGTTTCCACCCCCGGCCCCCTGGCGTTGAGGCGCCGGAGCAGGCGGCGCTTGCGTGGGCCCCGTGGAGGGGGTGTAGATGTAGCCCTGTTGCTGGAAGACGCAGATGCGGTTGCCTCCGTCGCGCTTGGCCTGCTGGAGGGCGCCGTCGGCGGCACGAACGAGCGCGTCTTTGGTGCGCACGTCGCGCGACGGGTAGAGACCGACGCCGATGGACACCGTGATCGCGTGAAATTTCGCTCCGTCGATCGAGAACCGCTTCTCTGTGATGTCCCGCCAGATGCGCTCGGCCACCGTGACCGCGCCGCCGAAATGGGTGCTCGGCAGAACCACGAGGAACTCTTCGCCGCCGTAGCGCGCGACGACGTCGACGTCGCGAACGCACTTTCGCGTGACCTCGGCGACCGAGCGGATGATGTTGTCGCCGAGCTGGCGCGTGCCCGAGTCGTTGAAGCTCTTCAGCTGATCGATGTCGATGAAGGCGCATGCGAGAGGATCGTGGTAACGCTCGGCGCGTTTGAACTCCTCCGTGAGCCGGGTGGAGAGATAGCGGTAGTTGTAAAGACCGGTGAGCTCGTCGTGCACGCTCATCTGCTCGAGCTTCTGGCGGGCGCTGGCAACGTGATCGTGCAGGCGTTTGATCCGGAGCATCGCTTCGACGCGCGCGACGAGCTCCTTTTCCTCGAAGGGCTTGCACACGTAGTCGTCGGCGCCGATCTTGAGCCCCTCGACTCGGCTCGCGCTGTCGGTTTTGACCGTGACGAGGACCACCGGCAAGAAAGTCTCGTTCGTCATCCCCTTGAGCAACCGACAGGCTTCTAGGCCGGAGAGCCGCGGCATCATGATGTCGAGAAGCGCGAGGCTGACGCCGCCGCGCGACACACGCTCGACCGCCTCCTGTCCGTCGTCGCACGTTTCGACGACGTAGCCGTGGCCGCGCAAGATGCTGGCCAAAAGCTCTCGCGTCAAACGATCGTCGTCCGCCACGAGCAAGGTGGCAGGGGCTGCCCTCGAAGGCGGGGGATCCGAACCTCGGGCGTTGCCCCCGGCTGGTTCCCCCGACCGTTCCGAAGGCCGTGCGCGGGGCGGGCGGTCGGAGGCGGACACGTCTCGATAAGCATACCGTAATCCTAACTACCTTGGGGCAAGATCGATGGACACCCACACGTCGATTCCGTCCCGTCCAAGCCGTTTTCCGGCGAATGCATCGATGGAAATGCATCGGCACGGGTGCGCGTAGACGATCGACCCGTGAACCTCGAGGAGCGTTTTGGATGTCAGGTCCTCTTGTGCCGACAATGTCGCACCTACGCTCCGTGTGAACTTCGCGGCTATTTCCGCGCCTCCCGACCACCCCTCCGCCGCGAGCCAGCCTCCCGACGGTTCGTGAGCGTTCGGGGCCATGAGCGCGCGAGCGATCAACGGCTCGACGCCGACGCGCCCAGCCGCTTTGACGAAAACGTGCCACCCGTCTTGTTCGCCGAGCCTCGCCCGGCCGAGGAAGATGCGTCCGCGAGGGGCGCGAAGCTGACCTGCGGCTTCTCCGCCCCATCCGATGAAGCGCGAGGACCACGCCGTTCGCAATCGAGCCACCGGCTCGACATCGGATAGGACCGCATCGCCGAGAGGAGCGATGGCGCCTGCGTCCCCTTCGAGCGAGCCGCCCGAATACCCGAGTAGCCTGCCCCACGTGGTGCGCAGCCCGCCGGACGCGAGGCCGACGCGACCGCTCGTCAGCGCGACGGGTCTGCCCGTCATCGACCAATAAGCACCGCTCGTTCGCGCTGCAACGATCGCTCCCTGAACGCGCGGCTCGATCACATGGACGAGCGGAGCCGACTCGCCCGCAAAGACGCGCGCGAACGGAGCCGACGCGTCGATGCTCGCGGCACCGACGGCGTCGAGGGCGGAGATTGCGCCTGCGTCCGCTCCCGTCACCGTCTCGCGCAGGGCGAGCCGCGTGACGAAGACCGACGGTCTCGCGGCCAGCTCGACTCCACCCTCCGATCGCACGAGATTCGTGGGTCCGAGCGTCGCGTCGTCGAGAACGGTCGCCGTCGCGAGCCCATCCCACGCGCCGATCGATCCGATGGCTCCGCCGACGCCGAGCGAGGCCCTTGGTCCCCAGGTGGGCCTCTCGCTCGGACCGGTTCCTCCGCGGGCACCGACGGCTCGCACGCCGGCCCCGACAATCGACGAATCGGAGGGGCGAAACATCACCTCGGCCATGCCGCGATCGTATGCCCGCGCCGCCTCATCGAGGCTCATTGTGGCCGGGCGCGCCCGCGCCCCTCGCACCGCGTCGATGTCCCACGCGACGGCTCCGCTCTCGGCCTGCGGATACGAACCGTGCGCGTCGACCGAGACGAGATCCGATCGAAGGTGGTCCCATCGCACGCGCTGGGTCGAGCGCGGCGTTCGAAACCGAGCGAGCAGCTCCACCCCCCCCTTGACGTACGCCGACGCCGTCAGGTCGAGCTCGTCGTAATCGGAACCGTCCTTCCAGGGGATGTGAACGCCGTCGCCGATGAGCAGTCCGTCGCCACCCCGCCACGCGAGGCTCGGCGGCACGATTCCTGGGCGCGACGGCGCGCGCAGCCAGAACCAGGGCAAAGAGAAGATTGACGTGCCGGCAACGCGCAAGCTCGGATTCTTGAGGAACAGGTCGGCTGGAGGCGCGACGACGCCGCCCTCGAAGCCGACGGTGACCGGAGGGTTGGGGCAAGGACAAAATACGACTTCGCCAGGACCTTGCACCTCGATGCCCCGCGGCGTGCGACGCAGAGCGAGCTCGGGGCTCATCAGACGAAATCGTTCGTAAGTGACGACGACGTTGCCTCGCAGGACGAGCTCGCGCAGTCGCGCGTCCCCTTCGACCTCGTCGGCCGAAAAGGCGAGGTCCGGCTTGTCGTCTGCCGTGGCCGCACCGACATGCAGACAGAGAAGACAGCCAAACGCTGCCGAGAGCCCCCGCTGGCACTTCGCATTGTCGCCCACTCTTCAGGGACCGGAGATTGGCACAGCCAGCGCTGCTGGCGCAGATTTCCGCTACGCGATCCACTGCCCGATCAGAGATGCCAAGACTGCGGCAGCCATGTCAGGGTGCCGGCGGGCCAACGCCCGGTTGGGCGGTGCCGGTCGGGGCCGGGCGAGCAGGCGTCGGTGCAGGTTCCGCAGCGGTGTCGCCCTCGTCAGAACTTGGCCCGCCCCTTCCCTGACGTAGCGATGCTCCGGCGGGAGGTTCGTAGAGTCCGGGTGCGAGGGGGTAATCGCCAGGCGGAAAGTCGATCTCGAGACGCACCGTGCCGTTCTCGCCGGCAACGACCTGGTGGGTCGCCTCCACCCCGTTGCGAAGGTCGATGACCAGGTCGACGTCGGACCCGGTCGGAACGAGGCGCGCGCGAGCGACCGGCGTCGCGAAATGCGTCGTGATGAGCGCGTTCTTGTTGTTGCGCGAAAGTACCTGTGCGCCTCGCAACGTGTAGACGAGCGCGCCGTTTGCACGACGCTCGTCCACGTTGACGCTCTTCGTGAGCTCGACGAAGATCCGACTGCCGCCGGTGGGCAGCATGCGAAAACCGGGAAAGGTCGCGACGGGTGCCCCGGGCCTCGGACGCGCGTCGGCGCGCGTCGCGCCCCGACCGTGACGCTTCGATTTCTTGCGAGGATCGGGCTGCGACGGTCCTCTCCCGCCCGAGGACGCCGAGTCGGGCGAACCTGGGATGGCAAACTGCTGGCTAGGTGGCGCGACAGGCTGAGGCTTCACGGCCTGGGCGTCGACGAGCGGACCCCATGCGAGAGCCGCCGCGCAGGTTGCGGCCCAGAGCAGACGACGCGAAGCGAACATCACACGAGAAGTAGACCACGGTCGCGCCGGGAGCGCCAAATTACCCTTCGGTCAATATGGCTTTGCGCAGAGCGTGCCACAGCTCGCCCCGCCCCTCCCCCGTTCGAGCGGAGAAACCGTAGGCCGGATGGCCGAGCTCGCGCGCGACCCGAACGACGGCCGTTTTGCGGGCGGACGCGGCGAGCTTGTCGATCTTCGTCGCGACCACGATCACCGGAAGCGCTCGGCGACTGGCCCCGGTCGCCGTGCTTACGTACTCGATGAGCTCCCTTTCCTCTCGCTCGATGCCGCGTCGAACGTCGACCAGGAGCACGACGGCGCGAAGCGACACGCGCTTCGATAGGTAGTTCTCGATGAGCGGACCCCAGGACGATCTCTCGTTTTTGGATCGTCTCGCGAAGCCATACCCGGGCAGATCGACCAGGACGAGCTCGAGGCCGTCGGCCGCGCGGGCGCCGAAGAAGTTGAGCTGTCGGGTCGTACCCGGCGCTTGTCCGGTGCGAACGAGCCCCTTTCGGCCGAGCAGCGTGTTGAGCAGGCTCGACTTGCCGACGTTCGATCGTCCGGCGAACGCTACTTCCGCGAGCGCCGGCGGCGGAAGCCGATCGGGGGCGGTCACCCCTGCCACGAAGCTCGCGTCGACGATGTTCCATTTCGGGTTCTCTCGCTTCGTCATCGACCCGCTCTTTCGCGCCGGCGGCGCCGAATTGGGGCCAGGATCGCCGCCAGCTCGCTGCTTCGCAGCATCCACGCCGAGAGGAAGAATACCAGGACGAACGCCAGTCCACCGAGAACGCCCGGCAGGTGCCGGGCCAGCCCCACCTTGACCATGCCCTCGGCCACCGCATACGCCGCGACGGCCGCGATGAGCGAGGCTGCTCCGGTGCGCGCGGCGGCGAGGCCGATTTCGCCGAGCCGGAGCGAAGGCAGGCGTTTACCGAGCCCCATCCAAAGAAGCAGCATCTGCACGGCGCTCGATGCCGACACGGCGATGCTGATCCCGACGTGTCCGAGCGGTGCGCGAAGCGTGAGGGCCGTGACGATGAAGGCGATGAGGTCCAAAGCGGACACGACGACCGGCGTTCGAACGTCCCCCATGGCGTAAAAGACGGGAAGAAGTTGGCGCGTCGCCGCCACCGTCCAGATTCCGAGACCCTGCGCCAGGAGGGCGCGCGCGGTCTCGTTGGACGAGGTGGGATCGAAAGCGCCGCGCTCGAAGATGGCGACGACGAGCGGCCCCGAAATGACGGCAAAGAGCGCCGTTGCCGGAATGGCAACGAAAAGCGTGAGGCGCATGCCGTAAGCGTAGGTTTTCGACACCTCGTCGAAGTGCTTTTGTGCGACGAGCTTCGACAACGACGGAAGGGTCGCCGCCTGCAGCGCGAGCACGAAGATTCCTTGCGGAAAATCGCACAGGCGCATCGCCCACGAGAAATAGCTCTGCGACCCCTCCGGCAGCTCGGAGAGGAACCTGCGCGAAAGCACGAGGTCGATGGTGTAGACGCCGACCCCGGCCATCATCGGAACCAGCCGTGAAAGAGCGTCCCGCACGCGCGGATCGCGAAAGTCGAGCCGCGGCCGTGAGGCGAAGCCAATCCGCGCGAGCGAGGGCCACTGTGCGACGACCTGAAGCGCACCCCCGACGAGCGCGCCGATCGCCAGCGCCAGGATCGGATCGGCTCCGATCGCGACCAGCATGCCCGGAAGCGCGAACGCCGCCGCGATGAACGCGACGTTCAAAAGCCCCGGAGCGAATGCCGCGGCGACGAACCGTCCGTAGGTATTGAGCGCCGCCATGCCGAGCGCGGCGGTGCCCATGAAAAAAATGTAAGGAAACACCCACCGGGTGAGCAGGACCGTGCGCTCGAACGCCCCGGGACGCGCATGCAAGCCTCCGGCGAAAAGCTCCACCAGCCAAGGCGCCCCCGCGATGCCGAGCACGGTGACGACGGCGAGCGCCAAGAAAGAAGCGCCTCGCATGCGCGAGAAGAAATGGCGGGCGGCGTCGTCTCCCTCTTCGGCTCGGACCTTGGCGAGGACCGGCACCACGGCGCTCGCGGTCGCCCCCTCGGCGAGCAGCGAGCGCAGGGCATTGGGAAGCGTGAACGCAACCCAGAACATGTCCGTTTCGCCCCGCGAAAAGAGCGCCGCCAGCGTCTGGTCGCGGGCGAGCCCGAGCAGCCGAGACACGAGCGTGCCCGCCCCGACGATGCCCGCGCGGCCCGCCAGCGTCCGTCGCTCGTGCTCGCCCACGGACCCGGAGGCGGAGGACTCGGACGCCTTCGGGGCGGAACTCACGCCCCCGCTTTACCGTGGCAAGCTCGTTGTGTCCCGTTTTCGGCGGGTCAGAGCCGCGGAAGGTCGGGCGTCTCGGTGCCAGGCGCGCCTTTTTTGCACTCGGCGCACTGGCAGAGCGAGCGGAGGTAGCGGAAGGTGTAGATGCCGGAGCCGTGGCCGTCGCCCCATTCGAAGCGCAGGGCGTAGTTGCCGACTTGTTCGATCTGCCGGAGCTCGAGGTCACCGCCCGGCTTGAAGCGGGCCTCGAGCTCACCACCGGGGATGAAGCGGATCGTGCCCGAATGCCCCTGACAGCCGGCGCAAGGGCAGTAGCCGCGCAAGATCTCGTGCGGGTAGATCCCCTGATGGCCGTCGGCCCAGGCGATTTCGAGCGTCCGCGCATTGCGAGGCGCCTTGACGCGGGTTGGATGCGTGCGGGGGTCCGGCGGCATGAGAACGGAACTACCTTGATCCTAGGTCACGCCGGCGTGGGCGGCGAGGGCCTCGTTGACGAGTTTTTCCGCGATGTCGGTGTCCTCCGGTTCGAGGGCAGCGTCGCGTCCCGCGGCGGCCGCAGCCAGGCGCTTGCGTGTCGCGGCATCGACGAGGTGGTGGGCCGCGTTCCGGCCGCCGCCGCACGACTGGCAAATGAGCCCGCCCAAGCCGGCATCGACGAACGCCGCTCGCGCCGCGTCGCAGGGCTTGCCACAGCGGACGCATGCATCGAGCCCGAGCCCGTAGCCGAAGTGCTTGAGCAACCGCAGCCCGCTCGCCAAAACATGCAGGCGCGGCGGCACAGGGTCAGTGGAATCCTCGAGGCGTTCGAGCAAACAGTCGAGCTCGGTCCACACCTCCGGCTCGGGCGTTCGGTTCGGCGATCCGGCTCGCACCCACCTTAGAGCCTGGCCCGCCGCGTTCATTCGTTCGAGATCGCCGAGAACGTGCGCGCGTGGTCTCACGACGACCGCTTCGCGCAAGCCGAGAAGCTCGGCGCCGGGACGCTCGTCGAGCGTCACCCGCAGCGTGTGCATCGGCTCGAGCGCCCCGGCAAAACGGCGCGTGCTCTTGCGTGCGCCCCGCGCGAGGGCGGAGATCTTGCCGAGCTCTTCGGTGAAGAACGTGACGATCACGTCCGCTTCGCCGTAGTGGACCACCTTGACGACGAACGCGCGCGAAACGACGCGCCGTGAAGCGGCGCGAAAGCGATTACCCGTGGTTTGCTTCGTAGCTCGAGGCAGAGGATAGCTCGGACGGGACGTCGCGACCACGGGGCTTCAGCACGATGGAGAGTGCGAGCGTGAACAGAATGAGCAGCACGACGAACGCGATCGCGACGCCGAACCTGCGACTCTGCGTCTTTTGGATGGGCGACGTCATGGGAAGAGGCGTCACCCAGGCCACGCGCCGGCTCGACGTGTAACGAGCGAGTACGTCGTCCACGGAGATCGAGACTGCGCGCGCGTAAGCTTTCAAGAAGCCGCGCACGAAGACCTCGCCGGGCAAATCATCGAAGTGGTCGTTCTCAAGCCGCTCGAGGTTTCCCACGGGAATTCGCGTCGCGCGGGAGACTTCCTCCACGCTCATCGCTTGCTCTTCGCGGTGACGCCTCAGGTATTGGCCGATAGATTCCATATCACCTCTTCAAAAGCGAGGCGCGAAGGTCGCGCACCCTCAGCATGGGGATGACTTCAGGCTGGCCACACACCGTTGGCCGGCCGGCGAATCTGCCGAAATTTCTCTGCATTTCTCCCAGTCCCCCTTGGCTAGATCGCAATTCTTCGACTTCGAGTACACGCGGGCGCGCGCCTCGAAGGCGTCCTGCAACGACTGGCACTCGGGGCGGTTGGTTTCGACGGCGCGCGAGAACGCCTCGCGTGCTGCCGCGAGATCGCCCTTCTTCTCGAACGCCAATCCAAGGCGGAAGTTGCCGACGCAAAACCTCGGCTCGGCTGCGATGCTGCGACGAAGGGCGGCAATGGCCTCGTTGGGTCGGCCTTTCTCTAGATAAGCCTGTCCGAGGTTGCCCCAGGCGACCCACGGAGTTTGGTAAAGGATGTCGTTGGCGAGCGGCTCGAGCACCGCGATGGCTTCGTCGTATTTCTTCGATTGAAGGAGCACGACGCCGAGCGTGTTCTTCGCCTCGCGGAAGTCCGACTTGATTTCGACGGCGCGTCGCGCGGCCTTCTCTGCTTCGGGCAACCGGCATTCGAGCGGAGACGCGGCGCAGAAGTTCAAATAGATGAGCGCGACGAGATGATGGGCTTCGGCGTTCTGATCGTTGAGGTCGATGGCTTTCTCGGCGTGAGCGAGCGCACCGCGCGGATCGCGCCCCCTCATGAGCAGATCGCGCGCTACGTCGTACTCCGATTCGCTCTGTCGCTCGACGTCGGGATTGCTCGCTCCCCTTCCCGTCCGCGAACAAGCCGAGACGCTCGCAACGAGCAGCATGGCAAGAGCCCAGCGGGCGACAGCCGTGCGCCGACTCTGGGAAGAGTGGGCAACATGGTCAGCACATCCGTCTCTGCGCTCGCCTTGCGCCATGCTTCGTCCTTTGGACCGTTCCTGACTCCTCGCTCGGGAGGCTAGGGTGTTTCTGCCGGAGGCAGCACCGAATCGACGGAAGAACTCTGGGCTCTTGAGGGTAAAGGTAAGAAACGCACTTCTTAGGCGCCCCGGGAACCCGCAGGGTCCCAACAAATTCGCGGGTTTCGGGGAATAGCCTGTGGACAGTCGCGCGTCAATCGTGAACTTGCGAACGCGCGCCCTCTCGTCCGGGGTCGCCTACCCCCGTTCTCGTGGGTGCGTGGTGCCTCGACCGTCCTTCGCGGGCGACTGCGGCAGCTCGGTCCCTTGGATTTCGTCCTTCAGCCCGAGCAACTGGAACAGGCGCCGGAGTGATTCGACGTCCGGGATCTCGACTTTCTCGTCGACGACCCGCACGTACTGCCCCTCGCGCAGCTTCTGAACGCCGCGCTTCACCGTCTCGACGTCCATGCCGACGCGCGTCGACAGCTCCATCGGCGAGATCTGCAAAAGGGCGCCGCTTTTGCCTTCGGCTTGCGACTGCTGCGCGAGCTTGAGCAGCGCGTTGACGATCTTGGACTGCGTGTCGCGCAGCATCATGATCTCGATCTGATCTTCGGCATCGCGCAAGCGCCGCACGAGCTGCTGCACGATCCTCGAGGCCACCGGCCGATTGTTCTCGAGCAAGCTCTGGAACGTCGCGATGTCGAGCGCGAGAGCGGCGCCGTCCGAAAGAGCGATCGCCGTCGACGATCGCTGTGCGCCCGCGATGAACGCCGACTCGCCGAACAGATCGCCCGGGCGCAGAACCATCAGGCTCCGCTCGACGGCGCGCACGCGCTTGATCAAGCGAACCCTCCCCTCTTGCAACAGAAAAGCCTCGGTGCCCGGCTCGCCCTCACGAAAAATGACCTGGCCCGACGAAAAGCGCCTGCCGAATCGCTGGAGCAAACGCTCGCGTTCGACCGCGCCGAAGTCTTCCATGGGACCTCTGAGTTTACCATTACTTGGACCGCGGAAGCGTGATGTCCGGGGGCCTGACGTAAATGGGCTCGAGCGCGCCGATGTCGTCGGAGCCGCGCCGCTCGAACGCTCGAGCTCCGAGGCGGGCAAGGACGACGACGTCGGGCAGATCCGTTTCGGGGCTTCGAAATACGCTTCCTTCGGGTAACGATGGGTTTCCAGAGGCGACCTCGCCGATGACGATTCGATTCGCCGGAAGCGTCGCCATGACTTCATTGAGGCGATCGGCAGTCAGGTGGCCCGGGCCGCCGAGCACCTGACCTTCGCGGCCGTAGGCTGCCCAGTAAACCTCGCCTTTGCGAGCGTCGAGCAGCGCCACGACGGCGCCGACGTCGCGCGCGATCGGCGGGGCGAGATCGAAAAATGCATGGGCCATCGCTTCGAGCCCGCCGACGCCGACGATGGGGCGGTCGAGCGCCAGCGCGATTCCCTTCGCCGTCGCGAGGCCCCCGCGCACGCCCGTGAACGACCCGGGGCCGAGGCATGGGACCACGAGGTCGAGATCGGTTTTCTGCCATCCGGCCGATCCAAAAACCCGATCGATGAGCCCCATCAGCGACTCGGCGTGCTTGGCAGGGTCGAGGCTTCGTTCTCGGGCCACGCATGCGCCGCCGGCCCAAAGCGCCACCTCGGAGCGGTGGGTCGAAGTATCGATGGCAAGGGCGCGCATCGCGTTCGGACGCTACCATGGGACGCGTGGGAGAGCCGCGCTTCGAAAACGCCGTGACGAACGACAACCAAGGGGAGCCGAACGGCGCCTCTTCGTCCGGTTTTTTCGAAGTCGATTCGAACCGTCTGCGCCTCTTGCGTGACGGGCGCGAGGCGTACCCGGCGATGCTCGACGCGATCGCGGGAGCGCGCCGCGAGGTGCTGCTCGAGATGTACTGGATCCAGGGCGATCGCGCGGGGCTGATGTTTCGCGACGCGCTACTCGCCAAGGCAAAAGAGGGGGTCGATGTACGCGTCAGCTACGACGCCGTCGGCAGCATCGGCGTCCCTTGGTCGTTCTGGGAGCCGCTCATCGCGGCGGGCGGTGAGGTGTTCGAGTTTTTCCCGGTGTCGCCGTTGCGCGAGCGGTTTCGTTTCAAGAGGATCAACTTCAGAGACCATCGCAAGATCCTCGTCGTCGACTCGGAGATCGCGTTCACCGGCGGGATGAACATCGGCGACCCCTGGCTCACGCGCGAGCAAGGGGGCGACGACTGGCGCGACGACGCCATCGAGGTGCGGGGACCGGTGGCTCGCGACTTGCGCGCGCTTTTCTTCGAAACCTGGCGCCGCTCCGGGCGCTCGGTGCCGCGCGACGTGGACCGCCTGTCCAGAAAACCGAGTGGGCGGGTGGTCGTGCTGGCCAACCAACACGGGCGCGCCCGGGGCATCCGGCCCGCGTATTTGAAGGGCATTCGACGCGCCCAGAAGCGCATCGACATCGCGAACCCTTATTTTTTGCCCGGGCCCATTTTCCTGACGGCACTGCGCAACGCCCGCCGGCGCGGCGTCGACGTGCGGGTTCTCATTCCCGGGCTGAGCGACGTGTGGGTGGTGTCGATGGCCATGAGCTCGCTCATCGGGCGCCTGCTCGAAGGCAACGCGCGCGTGTTCGCCTACCAGGGACGTGTCCTTCACACGAAGACGGCAGTATTCGATGAAACGCTCTGCACGATCGGGACCTACAACCTGGACGCGCGCTCGCGCCGCTACAACCGCGAGTGCAACGTCGCCGTCTACGACGCGGGTGTGGCGCGGGCGGTGCGCGCTTCGTTCGAGAAGGATCTGGAAAGCTCGACCGAGCTCTCGTTGTCGGCGTGGAAAGCGCGGCCGATAGGTCACCGTTTCTTTGCCTGGTTTGCCTATCCCCTTCGCCAATTCCTCTGAGTTTCGGGTTACGATGGGATGTGCCTTGCGCCATCCCTCGGTTCGATTTCCGCGTGGACTTCGCGAGCGCGACGGAAGTTGGGAAGCGTAAGAACAACGAGGATGCGCTCGCCATCTTGCCCGATCTCGCGCTGTTCGGCGTGGCCGACGGGATGGGGGGGCACGCGGCCGGCGAGGTGGCGGCGAGGATCGCCATCGAAACGGTGGCATCGGTCGTGCGTGAGAAAGAGGCGCGCCGGGTTCTCAATCGATTTTCCAAAGACCCGACCCTCGAGGCACGTCACGCGATGTTTGCGCTCTTGCGGAGCACGTTTCAGCGGGCCAATGATGCCGTGCGTGCGGAGGCAGAAGCGCGGCAAGAGGCGACCGGGATGGGGACGACGCTCGACGTCGCTCTGCTCATTCGCGACCGCGCGTTCGTCGCGCACACGGGGGATGGCCGCGTGTACCTCGCGCGTTCGTCGGCGGTCATTCAGCTGACGCACGACCACGCTCTTTACGAATCGCTGGTGGCGGCGGGAACGATGAGGCACACGCCGCGCGCCGGAGGCGAGGGGCGGCGACGGCGCAACCCTTTGGTCAACGCCGTCGGAATCGCGAAGGAAGTTTCGGTGGACACCTGTTTCGTCGAGCTGACGCGGGGGGATCGGCTACTCCTCTGCTCGGACGGGGTGCACGCCGAAATCGAAAGCGAGACGGTGCTCGGGCAGCTCTTGCGCACGGGATCCGCGCAGGACGGCGTCAACGCGCTCGTCAACTACGCGCTCCGCCGCGGGGGGCGCGACAATGCGACGGGCATCGTCATCGAGGTGTGCGAGCGTTTCGTGGCGCGCGCCACTGCGGACGGGGAACCGACGTCGGGGCCGGTATCGAGTGACATGCTGGTGGCGCGACATTCGGCGTTGCTCGAAGACCTTCCCGTCTCGTCGGTGCTGGCGGCGCTTGCGGCGGCGGTCGAGGTGGAGATCGCGAAAGACGAGCGGGTGCCGCGGCTCGTTGCCAACGACTGGGTTTGTTACATCATCGTGAGCGGGCAGGTAGAGATGCCCGATGGGCGGGTTCTCGGGCCGCCGGCCATGTTGTTCGTCGAATCGCTGATGGGGGTGGCTCGAGAGGGGGAGCTTCCGACGGTCCTCGAAAACGCGCGGCTCATGCGTCTTCGCGCGGACGATTTCGCCGAGGTGTGCGCGCAGGACATCGAGCTCTCGAACGCGCTGCACGTGCGTATCGCACGGCACCTGGCGCGGATGCGCTGAGTCGACTCGACCATGCCCGTCCTTCGCGGGCGGCGCACCCGGGGCGCGCGTCAGCGAGTGAGGGGGCGGACGCTTACTTCGACGCGGCGGCCCGACGCGAGCGTGAAGAACGCATGGCTGATGTTGTGATCGTCGGCGGGCTCGAAACGGAGGGCGAAGAGGCCGCCGGAGACGGCTTGATCTTCGGTCGGCGGGGGTTGCTGGGTCAGGGTCACGGCGATGTGGAGCTTCTGCTCGGAGAGAATCCCCTCGCTCGACGAGATGCCGAATCGGCCGCTTGACATCACGTAGACGGTCTTTTGGATTAGCCTTCGCAAGTGGGCGGGGGCGGGCTCGGTGCGCGCCATGTGCGGCTTGCCCTCGTCGTCGAGTGCGAGCGTGACGTCGGTTGCGCCCGCGGATCCGAGAGGGAGCGAGGACCACACCGGATCGCTGCTCGCCACGATCGGAACGGCGCGCACGAATGAGCGAAGGAGATCGCGAACGCCCGGCGCGCTCCCCTCGGCGCCGAACGATCCGCCCGGTCCGGCGCCGTGGGTGGCGGCGGGTGCGGTCGAGGAGAGCGTGGTGCGGCTCGGGCCGCGTGGACGCGCCGGTTGGGAGGCCGGGGCGATGTCATCGGGGGCGCCGGGGACAGGAGGCACGGCTCGAGTCGCGGGTGAGCGATCGATGCCGTCCACCGTGATCTCATTCGATGTTTCGTCGGCGGTCGACGGCGTGTCACCCTCTCCGAGATCGGAGGCTACGTCGGGGACCTCGAACGTCTTGCCCGCCCAGAAATCGGAGGCCCAGCTCGACACGCGAAGCGCGCGCGGGGGGGTGAGGCCGACGCCGAGCACACCGGCGTGGAGCGCGATCGACGCGACCAGGGCCCTGCGCGATGCTGCTTCCGACATCTAACCTCTTCCAAGGGTACATGCCCCGGCGGGGGCGGTCGAGCTCACCCCCCGCCGACTTTTTCGTCGCCCCTTGCAAAAGGCAAGAAGTCGACTACGTTCCGCCCGCTGTCCGCAACATACCGCGGACAGCGGTTCGGGGCGTAGCGCAGCCTGGTTAGCGCACTAGACTGGGGGTCTAGGGGTCGGTGGTTCGAATCCACTCGCCCCGACCAATTTGAAGTTGCGGTTCGCGTCCCTCGGGGATGGATGTATGTAGCCATCGACCCCACGGCGTCGAGCGTCCTCGCGCTATTTCGGGAGCGCGCCCCGCAGGAATGTCTCGATCGACGTGGTTCCCGCGATGCGACGCATGCCAGGCTCGGCACCGATTCGGCCAACGGTGAAGCCTTCGAGCATTTCGCGATAGAGCTCGGCGAGATCCTTCGGCATGCCGAGCCCTGTGAACGTCGGGACGACCGCGTCGAGGGGCGCTTCCTGGACGCGCACGGGCTTGCCGGTGATGCGACCGATCGCGGCGGCCACGTCGTTCATGCTGATCGGCGGACCACCGAGTTGCACGACCTCCGTGCCCTTGCCTCCTTCGACGAGGAGCGCCGCCGCCTGCTTGCCGATGTCCACCGTCGCGATCATGTCGATGCCTAAACTCGCCGGCAGAAAGCTCGGGATGAAGCCTTGCGGCAAGGTGGCGAACGACGCTCCGAGGTTCTCCATGAAGTAGCCCGCGCGCAGGAAGGTCCAGGCCGTCGCCTTCTCGCGGCGAAACGTCTCCTCAGCCATGTGCAGGCCCACGATCGGACCGCTGTCCGACGCGAGCTGCGCGCCGATCGACGAAAGAAAAACGACGTGCGGCACGCGACTCGCGCGCGCGGCATCGGCGATCGCCGTCGATAGACGATCTTGGTAGGCTCGGAAGTTCGGCGCGGTGAACGTGGGCGGGACGAGCACGTACGCCCCCTCGGCCCCTTTCAGCGCTTGGGTGAGCGCGCCCGCGTCGCCGAGATCCGCGACGGCGACGTCGGCCCCTTTCGCTTTCCAAGGAGACCCCTTG
>Ga0075425_100002093_pt1 | contig 19781 bp, 20 predicted proteins | sample SoiMethybrSBSTD4_FD_75300 | JGI IMG/M metagenome (GOLD analysis project Ga0075425, IMG submission 75300) | Bulk soil microbial communities from a Populus tree surrounding site in Tennessee, USA - Soil MetaG P. TD hybrid SBSTD4 | ecosystem: Environmental > Terrestrial > Soil > Tree plantation... | reverse complement strand
GCGCGACCGCATCGCCGCTCTTCGTCTTCGATCGCAGACGAAACTGCCGCGCGCACTCGCCGCGCTGCGTAAGCGAGACGATCGGGCACGCTTCACTGCAATAGCGATTGCCGAACGTGTCGAGGCCGGCGAGCACGTTGCCGCAAGACTTGCCGACGACTTCGTCGTAGTCGTATCCGAGGAGGCGGCGGAGAGGCTTGTTCCAAAAGACGATGCGGTGGCGCTGATTGATCGCGAACATCGGATCGGTGGAGAGCGCCAACACGTCGAGCACGTTCAGGAGCTCGTCTTCGGCTGCATAAACGGACATCGCGGCCTCCATCGCTCTCGAATTGGTGCGATCGCACCAGTCGATTGGTTCGTACGCGCCATCGTGCGCCTCGTCACGCAAGCCGAACATGTCGTTCATCACAAGCACATGTGTGCAGGAGGCAATCGCCATGAGTGAGTCTCGTCACATTTCCTTCGTGGTGGCCGTTACCCTCTCGCTGGTCGTGGCGTCAGCCGCGCTCGGCCAGATGCAGATCAAGGTCAACGACAACGTCAACATCAAATTCGGACTTCTGCTGCAGACGCAGGGCGACGCGACACAGGACGTTTCGACGCGTCTCTACGCGCAAAACGTCTTCATCCGGCGTGCGCGCCTGCTCGTCGGCGGACAGATCATGCCGAACCTCACGTTCTTCGCCGAGACCGATTCGCCGAACCTCGGCAAATCGCTGACGACCGGCACGAAGAACAGCCAGCCGTCGATGTTCCTGCAGGACGCGTACGTCGAATACAAAGCCAACGACGCGTTCTCGGTCGATGCAGGACTGATGCTCGTGTCGCCGTCGCGCAACGGGCTGCAGAGCGCCGCGTCACTGATGCCGATCGACTACGGCGCGCACACGTTCGCGAATAGTGCGCCGACACAGTCGTCTGCCGGAAGAGACACCGGCATGCAGGCGAAGGGCTATCTCAACAACAAGCACTTCGAATATCGCCTCGGCGTCTTCCAGGGAATGCGCGACGCGCAGAACCGCGAGCTGCGCACGACCGCGCGCGTGCAATACAACTTCTTCGACACCGAGACCAGCTACTTCTACACCGGCACGTATCTCGGCAAGAAGAAGATCCTGGCCATCGGCGGCGGCTACGATCATCAGCACAAGTACGAAGGCTACGCAGTCGACGCGTTCTTCGACTATCCGTTCAAGACCGGCGCGCTGACGGCGCAGTTCGATCACATCCGCTACGACGGCAGTACGTTCCTCAAATCGCTCCCCGACCAGCACGACACGCTCTTCGAGGCCGGTTACCTGATCGGCAAGACGCGCTTCATGCCGGTCGTCCAGATCGCGAACCGCAATTTCTCCAACGGCACGCTCAATGACGAAACGCGCATTGGCGGCGGCGTCAACTACTTCCTGAGCGGCCACAACGCGAATTTCAAGGCCCTCTATACGCGCGTCGACACGAAGAACCTGAAGCGCGCGAGCCAGTTCACAGTGCAATTGCAGTTCTTCTACTTCTAGTGATCGGGTTGCCGGACAACTCGGCAACCTACTTAAAGGAGCGTTCAATGCCCACAATGAACCGCTGGTGGCGCGTTCTCGGCGCCCTCCTCATGAACCTCTCGCTCGGATCGCTCTACGCGTGGAGCATCTTCGTCGCCCCGCTCGAAAAAGAATTCGGATGGAACCGCGCCCAGACGACGTGGATCTTCACCGTCGCGATCTTCGTCTTCGGCCTGTCGTTCGTTCTCGCCGGACGCCTGCAGGACAAATTCGGGCCGTTCCCGATCTCGATCGTCGGCGCGTGCGCGCTCGGCATCGCCTTCCTGCTCGCAAGCTTCACGAGCTCGCTCGCATGGAGCATCGCCACGCTCGGCGTCGTCCTCGGGCTCGGCAACGGATTCGGCTACGCGACGCCGATTCCCGTCTTGTCGAAATGGTTCCCCGATAAACGCGGACTGGCTGTCGGATTCGCCGTGGCCGGCTACGGCGCGGGCTCCGCGTTGATCAGTCTCTTTGGCCCGGGACTCTTGAAGGCATACGGCTGGCGCACGACGTTCATCGCCCTCGGCGCCACGTACTTTGTGGCCTGCATTGCCGCCGCCTTCCTGCTCAAGAATCCGGTTCCAGGTTGGAAGCCGGAAGGCTGGGTGCCTGCGGCGACGTCCAAAGTGGCGGCGACGAAATACGAATATCGCCCCAGCGAAATGCTGCGCACGCGCCAGTTCCCGCTCATTTGGGTTGCCTACTGCCTCGGCGCGTCGGCCGGTCTGATGACCATCAGTCAATTGATTCCGTTCGCCAAGAGCGTCGGATTGCCCGCCACTGCCGCGACGCTGGCACTGCTCATTGCCGCATTCGGCAATGCCACCGGACGCATCCTCAGCGGCGCATTGTCCGACAAGATCGGGCGCCTGCAGACGCTGCGTCTGATGATCCTCGTCTCGGCGATCGCCATGCCGTTCATGGCGAACGTCAAGAGCCTGACGCTGGTCTACGGATTCATCATCGTCGTCTACTACTGCTTCGGCACGCTGCTGTCGGTCTTCCCGTCCACCACCGCCGATTTCTTCGGCACGAAGAACCTCGGCATCAATTACGGCTGCGTGTTCACTGCGTATGCATTCGCCGGCATCGTCGGACCGATGATCGGCGGCTACATGTTCAAGACCTACAACAACTACACCGTCGCGTTCTACACCGCCGGCGTGCTCGCCATCATCGCGTTCATCGCCATTCTGTTCGCACACACGCCTGAAGAGCACGAGCCGGTCACGACTGCCATTCCGTCAATGCCCGCCGCGAAAGGAGCCGTGTAATGACGACCCTCGATCTCACCGAAGCCCAGATCGCCGTCCACTGGAAGGAGGAGGAGTACTTCTATCCGCCGAAAGAATTCGTCAAGCAGGCGAATCTGACCGACACCGCCGTCGACAATCGCTTCTCGCTCCAGAATTTCCCCGAGTGCTTCAATGAATACGCGGAGCTGCTCACCTGGTCGAAGAAGTGGGACAAGACGCTCGACTCGTCGAATCCGCCGTTCTGGAAATGGTTCGTCGGCGGAAAGCTCAATGCGAGCTACAACTGCATCGACCGCCATCTCCCGACGCACAAAGGAAAAGCAGCGTTCATCTTCGTTCCCGAGCCGGAGAACGAGCCGACCGTCATCCTCACCTATCTCGAGCTCTACAAACGCGTCAATGAAGTGGCCGTGATGCTCCGCGACTTCTGCGGACTCAAGGACGGCGACCGCGTCACCATCCACATGCCGCTCGTCCCCGAGCTGCCGATCACGATGCTCGCCTGCGCGCGCCTCGGCATCATCCACTCCGTCGTCTTCGCCGGATTCAGCGGCGTGGCGTGCGGACAGCGCGCCGCCGATTCGGGCAGCTCCGTGCTCATTTGCATGGACGGCTATTACAGAAGCGGCACGCTCATCGATCACAAAGAGAAGGCCGACGTCGCCGTCGACGCCGCCGCACAAGAAGGTCAAAAAGTCGAGCGCGTGCTCGTATGGCGCCGTCACGCCGGTCAGTACGCGTCGCAGACACCGATGGTCGACGGCCGCGACTTCTTCGTCGACGAAGTGCTCAAGAGCTATGCGAACAAGACCGTCGAGCCGCTCGACGTCGAAGCGACGCATCCGCTCTTCCTCATGTACACGAGCGGGACGACGGCGAAGCCGAAAGGCTGCCAGCACAGCACCGGCGGTTATCTCTCGTATGTGACCGGCACCGCCAAGAACATCCTCGACATTCAGAAGGACGACATCTATTGGTGCATGGCCGACATCGGCTGGATCACGGGACACAGCTACATCGTTTATGGACCGCTCGCACTCGGCACCACCGGCGTTCTGTATGAAGGCGTGCCGACGTTCCCCGATGCAGGACGCGTATGGCGCATCGCCGAGCGACTCGGCGTCAACATCTTCCATACCGCGCCGACCGCGATCCGCATGCTGCGAAAAGTCGGTCCCAACGAGCCGGCGAAGTACAACTACAAATTCAAGCTGATGGTGACGGTCGGCGAGCCGATCGAGCCCGAAGTGTGGCGCTGGTATTACGACGCTGTCGGCAAACAGGACGCCGTCATTGTCGACACGTGGTGGCAGACCGAGACCGGCGGATTCCTCTGCAGCACGAAACCGGCCATCAATCCGATGAAGCCGGGCAGCGCCGGCCCCGGAGTGCCCGGCATTCATCCGGTCATCTTCGACGAGTCGCGTGAAGAAGTGCCGCCGGGCACGCAAGCGGGCAACATCTGCATCCGCAATCCGTGGCCCGGAATCTTCCAGACGATCTGGCGCGATCCCGATCGCTTCGTGAAGACCTACTACGCGAAGTACTGCAAGGACACGAAGAGCAAAGACTGGCGCGATTGGCCGTACTTCGCCGGCGACGGCGCGACGCGCGCGCAGGACGGATACTTCCGCATCCTCGGCCGCGTCGACGACGTCATCAACGTCGCCGGCCATCGCCTCGGCACCAAGGAGCTCGAGTCCGCGTGTCTCGTCGTTTCGTCGATCGCCGAAGCGGCCGTCGTTCCGGTCGCCGATGAAGCGCGCGGCCGCGTCCCGGAGGTTTACGTCGCGCTGAAGCCGGGCTTCGCCCCGAGCGAGACGATCGAGAAAGCGGTCGTGAACGAGCTCGAGACGCTGATCGGCAAGATCGCGCGCCCGCGCAGCGTGCGCATCGTGCCCGACATGCCGAAGACACGCTCCGGCAAGATCATGCGCCGCGTGCTCGCCGCGATCTCGAACAAGATGCCGGTCGGCGACACGACCACGCTCGCGAATCCCGAAGTCGTCGAGCAGATCCGCATCATGGTTCAGGGCGCTGGTCCCGTCGAAACGACGGCACAAGTCGCCGACGACATCGCGAAGTTCGGCAAAGACGAATAGCGCTCTCTTCTGATTCCGATGGCGCAAGGGGCGGACGAGGCGTCCGCCCCTCCCGTATCATGCGCCAATGCTGCCGGACGCCCGATACGAAGACTCCGCGGTCGCCGAGAGCGACAGCCAGGAGAAGACGAAAGAGCCCCCCCTCTTCAAAGTCCTCCTGCACAACGACGACTACACGACGATGGAGTTCGTCGTCTCCGTCCTGGAGTCGATCTTCAACATGCCCGAGGGGCAAGCGATCCAAGTGATGCTGAACGTGCACACCCAGGGCGTGGGCGTGGCGGGTGTATACACGTACGAGATCGCGGAGACGAAGGTCAACAAAACCATCGAGCTTGCAAGAGAAAACGAGTTTCCGCTGTTGTGCACGATGGAAAAAGCATGATCGCCAAACAACTTCAGGCGACGTTCGAGTTCGCCGTCAACGAAGCCGTCAAGCGGCGCCACGAGTACGTGACGCTCGAACATCTCCTCTTCGCGCTGCTGCACGACAAAGATGCGGCCATGGCGATCCGCGCATGCGGCGGCGACGTCGAAGAACTGAAAAAGCAGCTCGACGACTTCATGAAGAAGACGTACGAGCAGCTCCCCGAGGAATCGAGCATCCAGCCGGTGCTGACGACGATGCTGCAGCGCGTCATTCAGTACGCGCAGTTGCATGCGCAGAGCAGCGGACGAAAAGAAGTCGACACCGGACAGATGCTCGCCGCGCTCTATCAAGCCGAGCGATCGCAGGCCGTCTATCTTCTGCGCAGCCAGGGCGTGAACAAGCTCGACGTGCTCAGCTTCCTTTCGCACGGCATCGCGAAGAACGAGCCGCAGCCTGCATTCGTGCGCGGCGACGAAGACGAAACGTCGCCTTCGGGCGATCCGCTGAAGATGTTCGCGCTCAATCTCAACGAGCGCGCAAAGAGGGGCGAGATCGATCCGTTGATCGGACGCGGCCCCGAGCTCGAGCGCACCGTTCAGATTCTCTGCCGCCGCCGCAAGAACAACCCGCTCTTCGTCGGCGAGCCCGGCGTCGGCAAGACCGCCATCGCCGAAGGACTGGCGCTCAAGATCGAGAAGAACGAGATCCCGGACGTCCTGAAGACCGCCGAGGTGTGGTCGCTCGACATGGGGGCGCTTCTGGCGGGAACGAAGTATCGCGGCGAGTTCGAACAGCGATTGAAAGCGCTGATCACGGCGCTCCTCGAACGGAAGGACGCCATTCTCTTCATCGACGAGATCCACACCATCGTCGGTGCCGGCGCGGTGAGCGGCGGCACGATGGACGCGTCGAACATCCTCAAACCCGCGATCGCGTCAGGGAAACTGCGCTGCATCGGATCGACGACGTACGCGGAGTACAAAGCGTCATTCGAGCGCGATCGCGCGCTGGCGCGGCGCTTTCAGAAGATCGAGATCGGCGAGCCGTCGATCAGCGAGACCGTCGAGATCCTCAAAGGACTGAAGCAGTACTACGAGCAGCATCACGGCGTGACGTTCGCCGACGACGCGCTGCAACTCGCAGCGGAGCTGTCGGCGAAGTACATCCACGATCGCCATCTCCCCGATAAAGCGATCGACGTGCTCGACGAAGCGGGCGCGCGCGCGCGCATTCTCGGCAACGTGAAGCAGATTGTCGAAGACGACGTCGAGTACGTCGTCGCGCGCATGGCCAAGATTCCGCCGCGCACGATCGCGAAGTCGGAGAAAGATCGACTGGCCACGCTCGAAGACGATCTCCGCGCAGTGATCTTCGGACAAGAGCACGCCATCAAGCAGGTCGTGAGTGCGATCAAGATCGCGCGCTCCGGACTCGGTCATCCCGAGAAGCCGGTCGGCTCGTTCCTCTTCTCCGGCCCCACCGGCGTCGGAAAAACCGAGCTCGCCAAACAGCTCGCATCCTCTCTCGGAGTCGAATTCATTCGCTTCGACATGAGCGAGTACATGGAGCCGCACACGGTCTCGCGACTCATCGGCGCGCCGCCGGGATACGTCGGCTTCGATCAGGGCGGCCTGCTCACCGATGCGATCATCCGCACGCCGTACGCCGTCCTCGTGCTCGACGAGATCGAGAAGGCGCATCCGAATCTCTTCTCCATCCTGCTGCAGGTGATGGATCACGCGACGCTGACGGACAACAATGGCAAGAAGGCCGACTTCCGCAACGTGATTCTGATCATGACCACGAACGCCGGCGCGCGCGAGATGAGCGGCGCGTCGATGGGATTCACGAACTCCGCCGCGACGGGACACGGCCGCGGCGCCATCGAGCGCACGTTCGCCCCCGAGTTCCGCAACCGGCTCGATGCCTGGATTCCGTTCGAGCCGCTCGCCTTCGAGACGATCGAGAAGGTCGTCGACAAATTCATCGGCGAGCTCCGCGCGCAGCTCGGGCAGAAGAACGTGACGCTCGAGCTCACCGAGCCCGGACGCGCATGGCTGGCGAAAAACGGATATGACGCCGCGTACGGCGCGCGTCCGATGGCGCGGCTCATTCATCAGAAGATCAAAGAGCCGCTCGTCGACGCCGTGCTGTTCGGCAAACTGCAGAACGGCGGGGACGTCGTCGTCGACGCGGAAGGATCGGAGCTGGCGCTGCGGTACTAGTCACAGCGCAGACTTTCGGATCAACCTCCAAGCTGCAGGTTGAATCCGTCTCGAGTCGCGCGCTTCTGTGCGAAGGCCAGCAGCGCATCGGTCAACTGCTGCTCTGTGTATGGTGTGTTCGGCCGGATCGCCTTTGGCGTTTGCGCGATCGGAATGAGGACGTCGTTCGCTCCGTCGACGCGATGTAGCCAAACCGCTCTCAGATAGACGTCGGACGATCTCAAGATTCGAAGTTCGTACTCAGCCTGACTGACGGCGACATGAAGATCATCGCCGAATCGCCACACATTCGACGGTCATGAGCGAAACATCGGTTGACATTCTCGCTAGAACGTTCTGTATACTCGACGCATGGCCACTGCTACGCGAGAGCGCATGCTCAACGCCGCCGAGTCGCTGATGCGCGAGCGGGGGCTCGCCGGCGCCAGGATCCATCACATCGTCAAAGAGAGCCGCGCTCCGATCGGCTCCGTCTATCACCACTTTCCCGGCGGCAAGACGCAGTACGTCTCCGAGGCGCTCCGGATCAATGGCGAGAAGGCGCGTGCGCTGCTCGCGGCGGCCCTCGGCACGAAGAAGCCGCTCGCGCAACGTCTGCGCACGTTTTTCCGCCTCGCCGCGAGATCCTTTGAAGAACAGGGCGCGCGCAAAGGCTGCGCGATCGGCGCCGTCACACTCGACCTCGGCCGGGGCGACGAGGCGCTCCGCGACGTTTGCGACGAAGTCTTCGCGAGCTGGATCGACGCCATCGAGCCGCATCTTCCCTGGCGCAGCGCGAAGAAACGCCGCGAGTTCGCGCTCGCCATCGTCATCGCACTCGAGGGCGCATTCGTTCTCGGCCGCGCTCAAAAGAGCGGTGCGCCGTTCATCGCCGCGGGCGAAATGCTCGCGGCCGCAGGAGGTCAGTCATGACAGAGCTTCCCGGCAAAGTGATCCGATGGACGTTTTCCGATGGTCCCCTTCCGGCCGCGTTCGAGCACGAGTTCCGCGACGACGGCACGTTAACGTGGCGAATCCTCGACGGCCCGCTGCAAGGCGGCAGCGGTGACGAGAAGCGCTACGGCGCAGTGCGCGTGAGCGACGACGTCTACGCGGTTTCGTACCTCGCCGCGTCGGGACACACGCTGACAGTCGTGCTGAATCTGAAGGAGAAGCGCGCGCACGCGTTCGCGTCGAACGACAAGGAGTGGATGGCACTGAACGGGACGCTCGACGACGTTCAGTAGACTAGCGCGATGTCGCGCTTCCCCGATCCGCGCACGGCGCGCGGCGACGTCGTCGCCATCGGCGACGATCTCTCCGTCGAGACGCTCCGCGACGCGTATCGCCACGGCATCTTTCCATGGCCGCACGACAACATGCCGCTGCCGTGGTTCTCGCCGCGGCGGCGCACGGTGATCCTCTTCGATGAGCTGCATGTCGGGCGTTCGTTGCGCAAGGCGCAGAAGCGCGGAGACGTCACCTACTCCATCGATCGCGATTTTCGGGCCGTCATTCGCGCGTGTGCCGAGGTGCCGCGCGAGGACCAGGGTGGAACGTGGATCGAGGAGACGATCATCGACGCGTACACGAGACTGCACGACGCCGGCGACGCGCACAGCGTCGAGGTGTGGCGCGAGGGGAAGCTCGTCGGAGGGCTGTACGGCGTCGACTCCGGCGGCGTCTTCACCGGCGAAAGCATGTTTCGCATCGAGCCGGATGCGTCCAAGCTCGCGCTGCTCTATCTCATCGATCACCTTCGCACGCGCGGCGCAACGTGGCTCGATTGCCAGGTGATGACGCCGCACATGGAGGCCATCGGGGCGCGGGAGATCGCGCGATCGAAGTTCCTCGACATGCTCGCCGGCGCGCAGCAGAGCGGGATTCGGATCTTCTAGATGTCGATCGAATATCGCGCCGCGGTTCTCGAGGACGCCGCACGCATCGCCGAATTCGTACACCGTACGTTCGTCGATGCATTCGCTGCGCAGAATCGCGCCGAGGATATCGAGGACTACGTGACAAAAACGTACGGCGAGCTGCAGCAGCGCGCAGAGATCGAAGATCCCACGGGCTGCGTACTGCTCGCGCTTCACGATGAACATCTCATCGCGTATGCGTTTCTTCGACGCGACGAAATCGCGCGCTTCTACGTCGCGAACGAATGGCACGGCCGAGGAATCGCGCAGGCGTTGATGCGGCGCGTCGAGGAGCTGGCGAAATCGAGAGGCATCGACAAGCTCTGGCTCGGCGTCTGGGAGCGGAACGCGCGCGCGATTGTCTTCTACGAAAAATGCGCTTTCGCCATCACCGGCACACAGCCGTTCCTCCTCGGCGGCGACCTGCAGACCGATTACGTCATGTCGAAAACGATCTGAACTGCCACAGTCCGCCGGTGACGCTCACAGGAAGCCGCTTGCCGAGCTGCCGCGCCGCGAGCACGATCTGTCCGCGGTGATGCCCTTCATGCGCGGCGAAGTACGAGAGCACGTGCGCGACGTCGAGTGGCAGATTGCGCCAGACGTAAGCCTTCGTCGGCGGAATCGTGCCGTCGTTGTCGAACCCACGCCGCAGGAGCGTCTCCATTCCGCGCGCACTCTTGTCGAGGGCCGCGAGGAGCTGCCGCTGCGTCACGCGATTCTTGTCGACCATCGCAGGCGCGTCGACGCCAAGCTTTCTCAGCCACGAGCATCGCGAGTTGTGGAGATGCGCTGCGATCGATCGGAACGTGCGTCGCGGCACATTCGGAATCGCGGCGCTCCAGACGTCGGCCGGAATCTTCTCGACCAGAAAGCGCGTGACGCGAGCGTTGGTCCGCCACGCCGTCAGGATCAGCGCTTCGGCGTCTGCGTCCACCGCCCTACTCGATCGAGACGAGGGTCAGCTCGAACGTCAGCGGCTTTCCCGCCAGCGGATGATTCGCATCGAGCGTCACTTGCTTCGCGTTCATCGCCGTCACCTGCACCGCGGCGCTGCCGCCGTCGGCGAATCCGATGCGCAGCGAGTCGCCGATGGAGATCTCCGTCCCCGCCGGAAGCTGCTGCCGCGGAATCGTGAAGACGAGATCGTCTTTGTGCTCGCCGTAGGCGCGCTCCGGAGTGAAGCGCTCCTTCTTCGTCTCCCCTTCGCGCATTCCGATGATCGCTTCTTCGAAACCTGCGATGACGTCGCCGGCGCCGATGGTGAACTGGATCGGATCGCTCCCTTCCGACGTATCGAACTCCGTCCCGTCGTCGAGCGTTCCCTTGTAATGCACGTTCACTTTATCGCCCCGTTTTGCTTTCTGCATGGGGAGCCACAACAGGAAGACGGCCGTACAATTCCTGCATGCAACACAACGGATTGTCCCGCCGCTCTTTCGCCCACGCCATCGCCGCCGGAGCCGCGTTCGCGGCGCTGCCGAAGCTCGCATTCGCGCAGCAGAAGCCGCAGCGCAGCGCGCTCGTGCGCCTGAGCGCGAACGAGAATCCATACGGCCCGTCCGCGAGCGCGATGCGCGCGATGACGGACGCGCTGCACGACGCGCCGCGCTATCCCGATGAGTTGAGCGAGGCGCTTTGCGCCGACGTCGCCACCTTCCACAAGCTCACCTGCGACGAAGTCCTCCTCGGCGACGGATCGAGCGACATCCTCCGCGTCGTCGCCAGCGCATACGGCGGTCCCGGCAAGAAGGTCGTCATCGCCGATCCGACGTTCGAGGCGATCGCGCATTACGCGCAGCACGACGGCACCGAAGTGGTGAAAGTGCCGCTCGACGCGAGTTACGCGCACGATCTCGACAAGATGAAGAGCGGCGACATCGTCTACATCTGCAATCCGAACAATCCGACGGCGACGATCACGCCGAAGGCGAAGATCCGCGAGTTCCTCGCCGCCGTACCGCAGTCGACGATCGTGCTCGTTGACGAGGCGTATCACCACTACACGAACAGCGCCGACTACGAGAGCGTGATCCCGCTCGTCGCTACGACGCCGAATCTCATCGTGGCCCGCACGTTCTCGAAGATCTACGCGATGGCCGGCGTGCGCGCCGGCTACGCCGTGGCGAAGAAATCGGTGATCAACAAACTGAGCGCCGCGCAACAGTGGGACGCGATGAACGTCGTCGCCCTCGCCGGCGCGCGCGCCAGCCTCGCCGATTCGGAGCACGTGATCACCGGACGCCGCCACAACGACACGACGAAGCAGTGGCTTCGCGCGCAAGTGAAATCGCTCGGCTACGAGATGCTGCCGTCGGAGGCGAACTTCGTGATGATCGACGTGCGCCGCGACGTGAAGCCGCTGATCAGCGGCATGCGCGAACACGGCGTGCACGTGGGAAGGCTGTTCCCCGCGATGCCGCATCACCTGCGCGTGACGATCGGACGTCCGGAGGAGATGGAGGCGTTCGTGGGTGCGTTCAAGGTGGTGATGGCGTAGCGATGTGGCGCCGCGCGTGGCTCGCGGTTTTTGCGTTCGCCGTTGCGCAGGCTGCGTTCGCGACGGTCGCAGTCGATTTCGGCGAAGCGCGCATCTGGCGAATCGTCGAGAGCCGCGGCGAACGTTATGGCGTCGGCCTCGACGCCATCTATCGCGTTCGAGAAGACGGACTCGATCTCGTCTGCAAGACACAGCCGTTTGCGCCGGTACTGGCCACGAACGACGGCGTCTGGTTCATCGATCTCGGCAATCTCATTCGCATCAACGACAGCAAGCCGGCCGTATTCATGACGCGTGTTGCGCACATCGCGCGCGCAGGCTCTCACCTCATCGTGCACCGCGGCACGGAGATCCTGGCCGTCCAGGGAACGGAGCTCACGACGATTGCGAGGAACGTCGACGCAGACGGCGTGCTGGAGACTGCCGGCGAACGCGCCTTGTTCATGAGCGAGCGTGAAAAGAAGACGTTCCTGACGGACGGAACCTCGTTTCGTCTTATTGCGCCTGGAGCGTGCGACGCTCACACGGTCCGCCAGAGCGTGTTCCTGATGTGCGGCGATTCTGTTTACGCAGTCGACGCACGAGCTGGAACACGGACGCTGATCCGGCAAGGGGGGACGCAGTCTGAGCGAGAAGAAGAAATGAAGATTTTCGCGCAACCGCCGCTTCCGAAGTTGAACGCGCCGGCTGAGATCATAGGTAAGAGCGTCAACCACGCTGTGAGGAACGGAGACTTTCTATACGTCGCGACGGATGACGATGTTTTCGCCCTTCGAGGTAACGAACAGCATCACGTCGTGACGCTGCAGCAGCTCACGGAAAACGAGGCGATCATGGACATGCGCACGTTCCATGGCCGCGTGTACGTCGCCGGCGACAGCGGCGCCTTCGAGATCGTCGGCACGACCGCCCATCGTGTCACGACGCTGCAGATGCAGACGATGTTCGAGCACGACGATCGCCTGTGGATGACCTACGCCCACACTCTGCGCATCGACGACGATGTCGACATCGTCGCCGACATCGTCAGCAGCGAGTCGTGGTGGAAGCGCATCCTCGATCGCGTGCTTCCGGGCCGCACGATCTCCGCCGGCACTGTTCGCATCGAGCCGCGCTACGCGCGGAAGAGCGACGGCCGCGATCCATACGGCAAGTCCTATCCGCGGCGCTTCTTCACGGTCCTCTCCGCCGATCGGGAGAAGTTCGAGCGACAACTCAGCAACAACGAGTTCGAGACCGCGAGCGAGAACATCGTCGACGTCGACGGCGGCGTGCATAAGCTTTACTACGCCGTTCGCGACGCCGCCGGAAACACCTTCACCTTCGAACAGAAGCTCAACGTCATTCCTGGTCCCGCCGCCGGCGCCGTGATCGTCTGGCTCCTCGGCGCACTCGCCGCGGTGCTGGTGCTGATCCTCGCGCCGTGGGTGTCATGGTGCCAGTCGCTCGTCCTCAATCCATTCATTCAGAAGTACGGCAGCTTCGGCACGTTGAAGCTGATCCTCAGCGCCGTGCCGGCGGCGCGGCGGCATCTGCTGCGGCGGTATCGTCGTGAACTGAACGCCGACCTCGCGGCCGCGGCGGAGCGCTTCGTCATTCCGTCGCCGGAGCTCGCGCCGGATCCGATCGAAAAGAAACTGCGAAGCGGCCGGCGGCTGTTGATCAAGGGGCGGTCGGGGATCGGCAAGAGCGCAGTGCTGCGATACCTCGCCTCTTTCGCAGCGCGCCAGGCGTACATCGAACGCGTAACGCCGATCTTCATCCCGATCGCGCGCTATCGCGGAAAGCCGATGGACCGTTCCATCGCCGATCAGCTCGCGGTCTACGGACATCTCAGCGACCGCGACTCCGAGCTGCTGGCCTGGTTCATCGACGAAGGGCCGTTCCTCATCTGCATCGACGGTCTGAACGAAGTCGACGCCGAGACGCGCATGGAAGTGCGGCGCTTCGTCGATCGCCACTGGAAGCGCAACTACTTCATCCTGGCGTCGCAGGAAGCGTACGAGTTCGACGATCTTCCGTCGATCTCGCTCGCCCCTCTCGGCGACGACGAGATCCGGCGCTTCCTGGAGAAACGACTCGGCCTCCGCGCGGCGGAGGCGATCGTGCGCGCGGTGCTCGCACACCGCGACGTTTACGGCATCGCCCAGAACCTCGAGTTCGCGATCGATTTGATCGAGCGCGGCCAATCCGTTCCGGCGACGACGACCGACCTGTACTCGGCGATCCTCGATCCGATCGTCGTTTCGGCGAACGAGGGAACGATCGAACGCGCGTTCGACATGATCCGCACGCACGACATCTACATCGATTCCCCCGACGCGAATCTGCCCGCCGGCTTCCTCGGCGATCTTCGCAAGCACAAGCTCGTCATCCAGCGCGACGACAAGAGCTACTTCACGCACAACCTCGTGCGCGACTTCCTCGCCTCCTGCTATCTGCGATCGAACTGGAAGAGCCTCATCCCCGATCAGACCATCGACACCGATTGGCGCGCCACGCTCGATCTGCTTGCACGCTCGCTCGACACCGAAGAGCTGCATGCGCTGCTGCGCATTGTGCTGACGAAGAACCAGATGATCGCGCGCGAGCTGTTCAATGCGGCGCCACTGGAGAAGCGCGCACAGTGGGGAGAGTCATTCGAGCGGGAGTACGGGCGGGCGGCACTACGAGTCTCGTAGCGAGCTACGATCTCTCATATGCAGCGAAAGAAGGGCGGATCGAGCTCGCGCGCATCGCGTGACTCATGCCCGCGCCACCGGCATCCGAGCCCGTCCGGTTTGCAGAGAGCCGATGTGGCCGGTATCATTCCGATACCACGGAGGCGATTATGGCGAATCTGCTGCTGCGGAATGTCGACGAAGAAGTGCTTCGACGGCTCAAAGCCGCAGCAAAGGCACATCGGCGGTCGCTGCAGGCCGAGATCCACGACGCCCTCGCACAGGCGAGCGCGCGAAGTCTCGCCGAAACGAGACGTTTGTCGGCGCGTTGGCTGAAACGGCTGCAGGGACGCGTGCACGCGGACAGCGTCGCGCTGATTCGGGAAGATCGCGACCGATGAGCGTCGTCGTCGACGCGAGTGTCGTCATCAAGTGGTTCGTCCCGGAGGCGGGAAGCGACGCCGCCACCCGATTGCTCGCATCCGAAGACCGACTCGAGGCGCCGGACCTCCTTTTCGCAGAGATCGTAAACGCGATTTGGAAGAAGGTCCTCCGCGGCCAATTGACGCGCGCCGAAAGCCAAATGCTCGTCAGCGATATCGAAAGAATCGCCGTGGACACGACGCCATGTCGTGCACTCGCAAACGACGCACACGCGATCGCGCTCATCACGTCGCGCTCGGTGTACGACTCGATGTACGTCGCGCTCGCCCTACGCCTCGGCACGCGTGTGATCACGGCAGACGAACGGTTCTTTCGTGCGCTGCAGTCATTCCCCGACTTGGCCGGATCGATCGAGCTTCTCGCGTAATCCTCCGCACACGAGCAGCGCAGCTCGCGCGCATTCTCACGCGTCGCGCAACGCCAACCGCGCCACCAGCGGCCAATGGTCGCTCGGCCCGCGCTTCACCACTTCCCCTCCCTCGTACTCCCATCGCGGATCGCAGAACACGTAGTCGAGTCGTTGCCGCGTCATCGGGAACGTGGCGTCGCGCGTGTCGCCGACGGTTCGCAGATGCGCGTGCGACAGCAGCACGCGCAATTCCTCGGCGGCGGGCGCCACGTTGAAGTCGCCGACGAGAATGTGCGGGTCTGAGCCGCGCGCGGTGATGTCGCCGAGGGCGGCGATTTGGGAGAGGCGGGCATTGCGGAGGAGGCGTCCCCACGCGGCGAGGTGCGTGACGAAGAAGAGGACGCGCGTGTCATCGAGAACGATGTTCGCTTCGAGCAACGATCGCGGCTCGCCGGAGCCGGGAAGCGGATGCACGCGCGCGGACTCGATCGTGCCGCGCGTCAGCACGGCGTTGCCGTAGTCGCCGCCGTCCATCGCGCAGCTCTTGCCGAAAAAGAGATTCAGGCCGGTGAGCTTCGCGATCTGCTCCGCCTGATCGACTTGCGACGACGCGCGCGTGCGGCAGTGCACTTCCTGCAGGCCGACGACGTCCGGCGCGAGCGCGGCGATCGTCTCGGCAATCTTCGGAATATGATCGTTGCGCTTCGATGCTGCGTGCCCCTGAATGTTGTAGCTGACGACTTTCATGCTTTCTGATCTCGATCGACTCATGCACGAACGTTCGATCGACGTCGTGATCGTTCCGATGCACGAGTCGATGCATCCATCGTTCCGCTGGCTGGCCCGCGGCGCGAAAGTCACGCGCGGCTACGCCGTGAAGTTCGCCGATCGCGATCCGATGATCGTCACTTATCCGATGGAGCGCGAAGAAGCGGCGGCCACCGGGCTCGAAGTCCATCTGGCGACCGAATTCTCGTCGCCGCCGCCCGACGACGCCGAGTCGTACGCGAAGTTCTTCACGAAGATCGCCGGCGATGCGAAAACGATCGCCTTCTACGGCAACGCGCCGGTTCATCTCTACATGTCGATCGTCGACCACCTCGGCGAGCGCGCGTATCGCGCGAACGGCGAGGACCTCATCCAGCTCGCGCGCAAGCGAAAAGACGCGCGCGAGATCGAGTTGATTCGCTCCGTCGGCGCGAGAACCGAGGACGTCGTCGACGAAGTGCGCGTGGCGCTGCGCGACTGGAAGCCGGGACTGAAGCTCGGCGACTTGAAAGCGATCGTGCGCGACGGCATCGCGCGCCGCGGCATGATCGAAGACCACGACACGATCCTCTCGCAAGGGCGCGACGCCGCAGTGCCGCACTCGCGCGGCAATCCGAGCGCGAACGTCGAGCCGTCGTCGCCGATCGTGCTCGACATCTTCCCCGTCGATCGCGAGTCGGGCTATTTCTTCGACATGACGCGCACGTTCTGCGTCGGCGAGATCCCCGACGAGCTGGCGCGCATTCACGCGCACGTCGTCGTCGCCTTCGAGCGCGCGCGCGACGCCATGCACCCCGGCACGAGCTTCATCGGCTACCACCACATGGTTTGCGACTTCTTCGACCTGCGCGGATATTCGAACGCGCGCGATGATCCGCAGACGCTCGAGGGCTACGTGCACGGATTGGGTCACGGCGTGGGACTCGACATTCACGAGAAGCCGTCGCGCAGCGATCTCATCGAAGTGGGCGACGTCGTCACGATCGAGCCAGGACTCTACTTCCCCGACCGCGCCATCGGAGTGCGCGTCGAAGACACGTTCCTCGTGAAGGAGAACGGGGTGGAGTCGATGTGCAGGAGTGGCTACGGCCTGGAGCCGTAGTCCAGTGGAGGATAGGCGCCTCGCCTGTCCGAGGTAGGGACAGGCGGGGGCGCCTATCCTCCACTGGACGTAACGATTACAAATTGCGATCGATGAACTGCTGAAGCTGATTCTTCGGCAGCGCGCCGACGGTGCGGTCGACGAGCTTGCCGTCCTTGAACATCATCAGCGTCGGGATGGAGGTGACGCCGAGGGTTTGGGGGACGTTAGGGTTGTCGTCGACGTTCATCTTGGCGAAGACCGCCTTGCCGGCGTACGACGGCGCGAGCTCTTCGACGATCGGTCCGATGACGCGGCAGGGGCCGCACCAGGGTGCCCAGAAATCGATGAAGACCGGCTTGCCGCCGTTGATCGTCGACTGAAAGTTGGAGTCCGTGAGTTGGGTGATGTTGGGTGAATCTGCCATTGATCTTCTTCTCCTAACGACGTCAACAAATCCGTCTTCCCGAATGTAAATTCCAACTCCGGGCCAACGCCTGGCACCGGAATTTCACGTGTCCGGCATGCGATAGCATGTAAGCTGCGTCACTTGATGAGCCGGCTCAAAGTCTTCGCCGTTCTGCTCTTCGTCGCGTTCATCGCGGCCGAGCCGCTCTTCCACGAACATCCTCTCCAGTCGAACGAGGCCATCGTCTGCGCGGCCTGCGCGGCCGGCACGGCACAGCTCCCGGTGCATGCGCCCGCGATCGTTGTGCCGCTCCGGGTTGCGTACCAGCTCGCCAGCGTCTCTCTCACAAAGCACTCCCTCGATCTCGCGATCTCCCTCTCCTCGCGCGCTCCTCCCACTCTCTAAAACAAGAGCGCATCCCTTCCGCCGTATCGAAGACAGGAGGAGATCATCATGGCCCATCGAGGTCATCGGATCCTTTTCTTGATCGTCATGTTCGCCGCGACGCCGCTCGTCGCCCAGTCGAATGACGATCGCATCAAACAACTCGAAAACAAGATCGACGCACTGCTGCAACAAGCCACTGCGTTGCGCGCAGAAGTCGACGCATTGAAAGGCGCACAACCGACGCCTGCGCCGGCGCCCGCCGAAGAAGATCTCACGAAGATCTCGGTGGCACCGCCGCCGGCCGCCACAGAGCAAACCGCGCCGGCGACGCCCGCGCTCACCGACGTTCAAACGATCAACAACGCGCCGAACCCGGGCGCGTCGAAAGTGTTCAACCCCGACACGTCCGTCATTGCGAACTTCATGGGGAAAGCGGGACAACACAATCCGTACGAGTTCCCCGGGTCGCAGCGCGAGCCGCTGCAGCTCGACGAAGCGGAGATCGCGTTCCAGGCCTACGTCGATCCGTACGCGAAGGCGAACTTCTTCTTCTCCGTCACGCCGGGAGGCATCGAGGTCGAAGAAGGGTATGCGCAGTTCGTGACGCTGCCATACGACCTCACTGCGAAAGTCGGCCGCTTCAAGGCGACGTTCGGCAAGGCGAACACCTGGCACACGCACGTCCGTCCGTGGGTCGATCAGCCGCTGATGATCCACAACTTCTTCGGCGACGAGCAGTTTCACGACGACGGCATCTCGGTGAGCAAGATTTTCCCGAACTCGTTCGCGTACACCGAGGGAACGCTGGAGGTGTTTCGCGGCAGCACCGAAGGAGTCTTCGAGCGCGCCCACGACAACGACCTTTCGTACAACGCGCATTTGAAGGTGTTCAAGGACATCAGCGAGAACAGCAACATCGAGCTCGGCACGAGCTACGCGCGCGGCACGTCGACCGACGGCCTCGGCATCAATCAATTCGCAGGCCTCGATGCCACGTATCGCTGGAAGCCGCTGCAGCGCGGTCTGTACAACTCGCTCATCGCGCGATTCGAAGGGCTGGTCAATCGCCTCCCCGGCGGACGCGATCAGAACGGCTTCTACACCTCGCTCGACTACCAGCTCGGGCAGCGCTGGTTCACCGGCGTTCGCTTCGATCGCGCCGGCCATCCGCTCACTGCGCCGACGCCGTACGACAAAGGCGTCAGCGCGACGCTCACCTTCTGGCCGTCCGAGTTCAGCCAGATTCGCGGACAGCTTCGCCGCACCGACTACGGCGCAGGCAAGACCGTCAACGAGCTTCTCTTCCAACTGCAATTCGCCATCGGCGCGCACGGCGCGCATACGTTTTAGGAGACCCAAATGAAACGATTCGTACTATTCGCAGCACTTCTCCTCGCGAGCACGCCGGCCTTCGCGAAACTGAAAGTCGTCACCACCATCGCCGACCTCGGATCGCTCGCACGCGAAGTCGGCGGCGATCGCATCGACGTCGTCTCGATCGCGAAGGGATATCAAGATCCGCACTTCGTCGAGCCGAAGCCGTCGTTCCTTTTGCAGCTTCGCGATGCCGACCTTCTGGTCGTTGTAGGACTGGAGCTCGAGATCGGCTGGCTCCCGCCGCTACTCGAACAGAGCCGCAACGACAAGATCCGCGTCGGCTCGCGCGGCTACGTCGACGTGTCACAAGGCGTCGAGATTCTCGACCGCCCCACCGGGGCCGTTACGCGCGCGATGGGCGACGTCCATCCGATGGGCAACCCGCACTACTGGCTCGATCCCGCCAATGCCGTG
>Ga0075425_100002092_pt1 | contig 19786 bp, 16 predicted proteins | sample SoiMethybrSBSTD4_FD_75300 | JGI IMG/M metagenome (GOLD analysis project Ga0075425, IMG submission 75300) | Bulk soil microbial communities from a Populus tree surrounding site in Tennessee, USA - Soil MetaG P. TD hybrid SBSTD4 | ecosystem: Environmental > Terrestrial > Soil > Tree plantation... | reverse complement strand
CCACATCTCGCCGTGAATCAGGCGCCGGGACTCTGGTACCTCGCCGGTCTGCATTCGGATGAAGGTCTGAATGTCGTCGGCGCGACGTACGCCGGCGCACCGTTCGTGGTGATGGGGCACAACGCCGACATCGCGTTCTCGTTCACCGTCGCGTCGATCGATCTCATCGACTACTTCGACGACAGTGCTGCGAACGCGAGCCGCACGTTTCATGAAGAGATTCGCGTCAAGGGCGAGGACAAGCCGCGCATTCTCGATGTGAAGGAAACGAAGAACGGTGTGCTCATCGACGATCACACGGCGCTGCGATGGGCAGGCTTCGATTTCTCCGCCGGCGCGGCCATCGATGCGGGCCTGGCGTTGCAGCGTGCGCGCACCTTCGACGACTTTCGCCGCGCCGTCACGCACTTCGGCGCGCTCGACGCGAACTGGATCTACTCCGATCGCAACGGCAACATCGGCTATCAGCTCGGTGCGCCGGTGCCGATCCGCGATTACGACTCGTTCGTTCGGCAGAAATCAGGTGAGTGGCGCGGCTACGAATCCGACACGCCGCACTCGCTCAATTCACCGAAGGGCTTCGTCGCGAGCTGCAACAACCAGGTCTCGCCCGATCCGCCGCCCGGCTTCTACGATCCCTGGCGCATCACCCGTGCGTACGCGCTTCTCGGCGGCACGCGCAAGCTCGACGCGCGCGACATGCGCGCGTTCCAGCTCGATCAGTACTCCGCGATCGCGCTGCGCTGGAAGAAGCTCGCGGGACTCGACGCGTGGGACGGCCGCATGAGCGCGAACAGCAGGGAGGCGGCGCTGTTCGGCGCATGGTGGTTTGTCCTGCCGCGCGCGATCTTCGAGGACGAGCTCGGCCGCGACTGGAGATACGGTCGCGCCGTGCTCGATGAAGTGCTGACGACGAATTCGCCGGTGCTCGACGACAAGCGCACCCCGCGGATCGAGACGCGCGAGGAGATCGCGAAGCGCGCGATGGTCGAGGCCCGGCGCTTTGCGAACGGCCGCACGTGGGGCGAGATGAACACGCTGCTCGTGCGCCATCCGCTGTCGCAGGTGAAAGTGGTCGACCGGCTGCTGAACCTCAATCGCGGTCCGATGCCCGCCCCCGGCGACGCCGGCACGCTCAACGCGAACTTCTATGCGTTCGATGAGAAATCGAACGCGTTCCACTCCACGATCGGCCCGAGCATGCGCTTCGTTCTCGACTGGGCCGACGTCGACGCCTTCACCCTCACCGCCGCCCTCGGCGAATCCGGCAATCCCTTCAGCCCGCACTACGACGACTTCCTCGCGATGTCGCGCCGCGGCGAGCCCTGGGTCGTGCCGTTCGCGCGCGGGAAAGTGTTCGGCGCGGCGAAGTCCGTTTTGCGAATGGAGTAAAAGAATGAGGCATGAGGCATGGGGCATGAGTGCTTCGCTTCGCGGCGATCGTCGTGCAGCGGAGCACCCATGCCTCATGCCCCATGCCTCATGCCCCATGCCTCATACCTTCGTTTCGGGTAGGGACTCACGCCCTCCGCGTCACTCCTCAACATGACCAGACAGATCGCGCAGCTCACTCCCTCGCAATACTTCATTCGCCGCGGCGGCGGTTCCGCCGAGATGAGCTTCGCGGCGCTGAGCGACATCGGCGCGGACGATCCCGTGCCGCATCATCGCTTCTACATTCACAACCGCGCCGCGACGCCGCCGGAGATCGATCCCGCGACGTGGGTGCTGCCGATCGGCGGCGATGCGGTCGGAACGCCGGCGAAGCTGACGCTCGATGACCTCAAGACGAAGTTTCCGGCTGTCGCGCTCGACGCGGTGCTCGACTGCGGTGCGAATGCGCGCGCGTTTTTCCCGAAGCTGCCGGCCGATGACGCGCAGAAATGGATGCCGGTCGGATTCACGCCGTGGACGTGGGGCGCGATGGGCGCCGCACAGTGGAAAGGCGCGTTGCTGTCGGACGTCCTCGCGTACGCGAACGTGAACACGAACGGCACGTACATCTCGTTCACGTCGCTCGACATGATCGTGCAGGGCAACGGCGAGACGCTGCCCTACCAGCACAACATGCCGGTCAGCGAGGCGCTCGCGCAGAACGCGATGCTGGTCTACGAAATGAACGGTGCGCCGCTGCCGGTCGATCACGGATTCCCCGTGCGCGTGCTCATTCCCGGCTACGGCGGCAACACCGCGGTGAAGTGGCTCGGATCGATCGCGGTCACCACCACCGCGCCGCAGAACTGGCCGCTGCAGTCGAATCAGATGCTCATCGGTCCCGACTATCCGCAGCCCGTCGCGCCGACGACCACGAACCCGAAGTCCGCGCTCGAGATGGCCATCCCCGCGACGATCACGCTGAGCAGCGAACAAACCTCCGCGACGATTTACGGCCGCGCGTGGTCCTCGAATTCGACGATCACGAAAGTCGAGATTCGCATCGAGCAGGAGACGGCGCAGGGCGTTTGGAGCGAGCTCGTACCGTGGACCGAGGCGGCGATGATGAACACGCCGAAGGCGCACTGGTGGGTGCGGTTTTCATACGTGTGGAACGACATCACCGCGGGCTCGTATCGCGTGACGACGCGCGCCACGGATGCGTCCGGCGCGGTTCAGGACGCCGCCGTTCCGTGGAACCAGCACGGCCTCCACTGGAACGGCCACGCGCCGCACGCGGTCCTCGTGCTCCCGATGTCGAACATGCCGTAAACTCCGTCCTTTCGTCATCCTGAGCGAAGCGAAGGATCTCTTCGACGCTTGAGACCCTTCGCTGCGCTCAGGGTGACGGACCAGCCACGGATGCGAGACCACATCTTTTTCTACCTCAACGGCAAGCCTCAGCGCGCCGCCGGCCGCGATGCCTTTCAGTCGGTGTCGCGATGGCTGCGTTACGACAAACGCGAAACCGGAACGAAGATCGTCTGCGAGGAGGGCGACTGCGGCGCGTGCACGGTGCTCGTCGGGCGCCGCGAGCAGGGAAAGATCCGCTATCGCGCCATCAACTCCTGCATCCAGTTCCTTTTCCAGATGGACGGCGCGCAGGTCGTGACCGTCGAAGGCCTCGCGAAAAACGGCGAGCTGCATCCGGTGCAGGACGCGATGGTGAAGGCGCACGGCGCGCAGTGCGGCTACTGCACGCCTGGTTTCGTCGTCGCGCTCGCGGCGATGTTCGAGGAAGGCTCGCGTGACGCGCGCAAGGCCTTGACCGGCAATCTCTGCCGCTGCACCGGCTACGAGCCGATCATCAAAGCGGCGAACGAGTGCGATGCGTCGCGCATCGAGCCGGTCGATCATCGCTATCCGTGGCCACTCGAGCTCGATGACGCGTCGCGCGAAGCGGTGCGCATCGGCAACTTCTTCAAACCGTCGACGCTCGAGGAAGCGATCCAGTTCAAGGCCGCGCATCCGAAGTGCGTGATCGTGCAGGGCGCGACCGACTTCGGCGTCTGGTGCAACAAGCGCGGCTTCGTTCCCGAGTCTCTCCTCAGCCTCAACGCCATCGAAGGCCTCGGCGACATCGCTCATGATGGAGATGCGATCCGCGTCGGCGGCCGCGTCTCGCTGGCGATGTTCGAGGAGTTCATCACCAGGGAAGTGCCGGCGCTCGCGCCGATCATGGATCGCTTCGGTTCGCCGCAGATCAAGAACGCGGGAACGCTCGCGGGCAACATCGCGAACGCATCGCCGATCGCCGACACCCTGCCGTTTCTCTACGTCGCCGGCGCGCGGCTCGAGCTCGCGGGCCGCGACGGAAAGCGCGTCGTGCCGATCGAGTCGTTCTATCGCGGCTACAAGACCCTCGACCTCGCAGCCGACGAGATCATCACCGCCATCGTGATCCCGAACATCGGCGAAACGCTGCGCCTCTACAAGATTTCGAAGCGCAGCCATCTCGACATCTCGTCGTTCACCGCCGCGTTCCACATGCAGCGCACCGACGGCCGCATCGGATCGATTCGCATCGCCTACGGCGGCGTCGGTCCGGTCGTGCTTCGCCTTCCGCGCACCGAGTCGTTCCTCGCCGGCAAGCCGTTCGTGCGCGAGACGTTCGAAGAGGCGGGCGCGATCGCACGCGAGGAGATCACCCCGATCGACGACGTGCGCGGCTCGCGCGAGTTCCGCCTGCAGCTCGCGGAGAACGTCCTCTGCAAGTTCTTCCACGACGCCGGAGGTGCGGCGTGAAGGGTATGGACTGCGGCGACCGCAGTCGCCGCTTTGCCGTGCGGCAGCCGCAGCTGCCGCGACTGCGGTCGCGGCATGAAAAGCGGCGACTGCGGTCGCCGCACTCCAAACCGGAGGCGCGTTCATGACCGTCGTCGGCAAGAACGTTCCGCACGATTCCGCGCGCGGTCACGTCACCGGCGAGTCGATCTACATCGACGACATCGCGCCGGTCGCCGGTGAGCTCGTCGTCGATTTCCTCTGGAGTCCATTCGCCCACGCGCGAGTCCGTTCGATCGACATCGAGGCGGCGCGCCGCGAGCCGGGCGTCATCGGCCTCTACACGTGGAAAGATCTGCACGACAACCACTTCGGTCCGATCCTGAAGGACGAGATCCTTCTCGTCGAAGACACGGTGATGTTTCGCGGCCAGCCGGTCGTCGTCATCGCCGCGGAAAACGCCGACGCGGTGAATCGCGCGAAGAAGGCGATTCGCGTCGATTACGAGGAGCTCAAACCGATCCTCACGATCGAGGAAGCGATCGCTGCGCAGGAATTCATCGGCGAGTCGCGTCTCATCAAACGCGGCGACGCCGACGCCGCCATCGCGCAGGCCGATCACGTTCTCGAAGGCATCTTCGAGAATCAGGGACAGGATCACTTCTACCTCGAGTCGCAGGCCGCGATCGTTTATCCCGGCGAGAACGGCGCGCTCACCGTCCACTCGTCCACGCAGAATCCGACCGAGGTTCAGGAAGTCATCGCGCATCTCCTCGGATTGCAGATGAATCAGGTCGTTGTCCTCACCAAGCGCATGGGCGGTGGCTTCGGCGGCAAGGAGTGTCAGGCCACGCATCCCGCCGCGATCGCGGCGCTCGTCGCGCAGAAGACGCGCCGCGCCGCGCGGGTCGTGTTCGACAAGGACATGGACATGCACGTGACCGGCAAGCGGCATCCGTTCCGGAACCGCTACCGCGTCGGCTTCACGCGCACGGGCGAGATCGCCGGTGCGAAGTTCGATCTCTACTCCGACGGCGGCGCGTACGCCGATCTCTCGCCCGCGGTCATGGCCCGCGCGATGACGCACGTCGACAACGCGTACTACCTGCCGCACGTCGAGATCCGCGGCACCGTTTGCCGCACGCACACTCCTCCGAACACCGCGTTCCGAGGATTCGGCGGACCGCAGGGCGTCATCACGATCGAGAACGTGATGGAGGAGATCGCGGCGAAGCTGAAGAAGGATGCGCTCGACGTCCGCCGCACGAATTGCTATCAGATCGAGACGCGCAACCTCACGCCGTACGGCGAGCCGGTCGAGCACAACACGCTGCCGCGTCTCTTCACCGAGCTGCCCGAGCGCTGCGACTACGCGAATCGCATGGCCGCGGTGAAGAAATTCAACGCCGAGTCGCAGACGCATCTCAAGGGGATCTCGCTCACCGCTGTGAAGTTCGGGATCTCGTTCAACACGAAGTTCCTCAATCAGGCCAACGCGCTGGTCAACATCTATCTCGACGGCAGCGTGCAGGTCTCGACCGGCGCGACGGAGATGGGGCAGGGCGTGAACACGAAGATCGCGCAGCTCGTCGCGGACGAACTGCGCGTGCCGCTGGAGCGCGTGATCGTGATGGTCACGTCGACGGAAAAGAACAACAACACCTCCGCGACCGCCGCGTCGAGCGCCGCCGATCTCAACGGCGGTGCCGCGGTCGATGCCTGCCAGCGTCTGCGCGCGCGGCTCGATGACGTTGCCTCGCGTCACGGCGATCTGCCGTGGGAGAAGCTCGTGAAGGCCGCGTATCACGAGCGCGTCCCCCTCGGCGAGCGCGGTCACTACGCGACGCCGCGCATCGACTGGGACTGGACCAGCGGCAGCGGCCATCCCTTCCTCTACTACACGATGGGAACGTCGTGCTCCGAGGTGCTGATCGATCGCTTCACGGGCGAGATGAAAGTGCTGCGCAGCGATGTCCTGATGGACATTGGACGCCCGATCAATCCCGGCGTCGATCGCGGACAGCTCACCGGCGCATTCGTGCAGGGAATGGGCTGGCTGACGACGGAGGACCTGCGCTACACGTCCGCGGGCGAGCTGCTCTCGCACTCCCCGACGACGTACAAGATCCCGAACATCAACGACCTGCCCGAGGTGTTCAACGTCGACTGGATCGACGTCGAGAATCCGGTGAACGTGGCTGGAAGCAAAGCGGTCGGCGAACCGCCGCTGCTGATGGCGATCTCGGTGTGGTGCGCGGTGAAGCACGCGCTGGGGTTCGTGTCGAATGGGGACATAGCGAAGCTGAAGGTGCCGGCGAGTTGTGAAGAGATTTTGGCGAGACTCACGGCCTACGCACGAACGGCGGTTGAAAGGTGAGTGCAGAGTGCAGAGTGCAGAAGGCAGAGTTGAGAGCTCTGCACTCTGCACTCTGCCTTCTGCACCTGGTCGCGCATGAATTACACGCTTCAGGAGCTCCTCAACTTCCTCTTCCGCTGGCTCCACGTCTTCGCCGGCATCCTCTGGATCGGCGCGACGTGGTACTTCACGTGGCTCGATCGCCGCTTCCACACCACCGATCCCGATGAAGTGTGGATGGTGCACAGCGGCGGTTTCTACCAGGTGCGCAAGGTCCAGTCGCCGTCGCCGCAGCACACGCTGCACTGGTTCAAGTGGGAGGCGATGTTCACCTGGGCGACCGGCGTCGTGCTGCTGATCCTCGTCTACTACATGGGCGGTGCGCTCGCGGATCCCGATCAGTTCCGGCGCGCCCTCGCGGTCGCCATCGGCGTGCTCGTCGTGGGCTGGTTCGTGTACGACCTCGTCCTCGCACGCAACAACTGGCTCGCGCTCATCGGCGGCTTCGTCGTGATCGTCGGACTGGCGTGGCTGCTGCCGCGCTACATGTCCTCCCGCGCCGCGTTCTTCCACGTCGGCGCGCTTCTCGGCACGTGCATGGCCTGGAACGTCTGGGCCCGGATCATCCCCGGACAGAAGCAGATGGTACGCGTCGCGCGCGAGGGCGGCGTGCCCGATCCCGTGCTCGCCGAGCGCGCGAAGAATCGCTCCAGGCACAACACATACATGATCATGCCCGTGCTCGCGGTGATGATCAGCAATCACTTCCCCGTCACGACTTACAGCTACCAGTACCCGTGGGTCTCCCTCGGCGTGATCACTCTCGTGGGATGGGCAATCGCACACATCGTGCGGAATCATTGAGGTAGTCGGTAGCGGGTAATCGGTAGTCGGTCACGCCCACCCACTACGATCCGCCACCGACTACCGACTACCGACTACCGACTACCGACATGACACTCAGCGAAGCAGAAATCTCCATCGCCGCAAAGCCGCTCGACGAAGCGCTCGTTCCGTTCATGAAGCGCTTCCCCGGAAACGCGGGCGAACGCCAGCCGGTGCACACCGTCTACGGCGGCGCGCATCTGTTCAAAAGCGACACGACCCGCAAGCTCGGCGAAGTCGCGATCCGTTTTCTCGACGAGTACGGCCGCGACGGCGAGACGTTCACGCGCGCGATCGGCACCGGCGAGGCATTCGCCGACGCGATCTGGATGCGCGTCGTCGACAAGCTGACGCGCGAGCCGGTCGAGGACTTCCGCATCGACTTCGAAGATGGGTACGGCAATCGTCCCGATGCGGAAGAAGACGGCCACGCGGCCGCCGCGGCGAGCGAAGTCGCGAAGGGGATGCGCGAGAACACGATCTCGCCGTTCATCGGGATTCGCATCAAACCGTTCACGCAGGAACTGATGCGGCGCAGCATCCGCACGATGGATATTTTCCTGACGACACTCCTCCAGGAGAGCGGCGGAACGCTTCCGGACGGATTCGTGATCACGCTGCCGAAGATTCAGCTTCCGGAGCAGGTCACGCTGCTCGCGGATCTCTTCGACATGCTCGAGCCGCGGCTCGGCCTCGCGACGAACACGCTGCGGCTCGAGTTCATGATCGAGACCACGCAGTCGATTCTCAGCGAGCGCGGCGAGTCGAATCTGCCGCGATTCCTCGACGCCGCGCGCGGCCGCGCCGTCGCCGCGCATTTCGGCACGTACGACTACACCGCGAGCTGCAACATCACCGCGGCCGAGCAGCGCATGGATCACCCGTCGTGCGATTTCGCGCGGCACATGATGCAGGTCGCGTACTCCGGCACGGGACTCTGGCTCTCCGACGGCGCGACGAACATCATGCCCATCCCGCCGAACCGCGGCGAGAACCTCAACTCGCAGCAGATTGCCGACAACCACGCCGTCGTGCATCGCGCGTGGAAGCTGCACGTCGATCACATCCGCCACTCGCTCGTGCACGCGTACTACCAGGGATGGGACCTCCATCCCGCGCAACTCCCGACCCGCTACGCCGCCGTCTACGCCTTCTTCCTCGAAGGCCTCGGCCCCGCCACCGAACGCCTGCGCAATTTCATGGAGAAAGCAGGTCAGGCGACGCTCGTCGGCGACGTCTTCGACGACGCCGCCACCGGCCAGGGCCTGCTGAACTACTTCATCCGCGGCATGAACAGCGGCGCGCTGACGGAAAGCGAGGCGCTCGCGACGGGGCTGACGCTGGAGGAACTGCGCTCGCGGTCATTCGTGAAGATTTTGAAGGGGAGAAGAGGCGGGTAAGATCTGGTGTTGTGGACTGAGCGATGACAAGTCTCGAAATCACCCTGCCCGATGAAGTTGCGGAGACCGTCAAGGCCAAAGCGGAGGCCGCGGGGAAGTCGGTGTCGGAGTACCTTGCGGATCTGGTCGTGGCCAAAGCCAACGGTTGGCCGGAACGGTTCTTCGAGGAGGTCGTTGGTGGCTGGAAGGGCGAGCCGTTGGAGCGGGCGCCGCAGGGTGAATTCGAAAAGCGTGACGATTGGCCGTGATGTATCTGCTCGACACCAACGCCTGTATTCACGTCCTCAACGCGACATCAGCAAGACTCTCCGCACGATTACAAGCGACTTCGCCGTCGCTCGTTCACGTTCCTTCGGTGGTAAAGGCGGAATTGATCTATGGTGCGCGAAAAAGCGGGCGAGTCGCCGCCAATCTCCGGATTCTCGAACGCTTCTTCGCCGCCATCGCGAGCGTTCCGTTCGACGATCGGTGTGCCGAAGAATACGGAGTGATTCGCGCCGAGCTCGAACGTGCCGGGACGCCGATCGGTCCGAACGACGTCTTCGTCGCCGCGACCGCGCGCGCACACGACGCGATTCTCGTGACCCACAACGTGCGAGAGTTTTCTCGCGTCGCGAGGTTGCGAATCGAAGATTGGGAGATCGCTTCCTAGTGGGCATGTCGGATCCTCGGTGATCACGTCGATCGGAACGTTACTGTCGATCGGCGTGATCGCCGATCACTTCCGAGTGCGTGCGAGGATCTCGTCCGTCGACATCGCCACGGTCGCGCTACCTCGCAGGCGACGAACGATCGTCTCGCCTCGTGTCGGCTTCGAACGTCTCGACTTCACGATTTGAACGGTGTTTTTTCGGACGACGAAGTCGACTTCGGTCCCTGGTAGGAAACCGAACCGCTCGCGCATCTTCTGAGGAATGGTCACCCGGCCCTTCGACGTGACGCGCATCGTTACGTTAGCTCCCCCGATACGTCGAATACCCGAACGGCGAGAGCAACAGCGGCACGTGATAGTGCTGCTCCGCGTTCGTGATGCGGAACGCGATCGTCACCGAAGGGAAGAAGCCATCCGGGTTGTACGCGCCGGTCTCGAAGGTCAGCGCGTAGGTTCCTGGTTCGGCCGATGGCAAGAGGCGTGCGCGGCCGTCGGGATCGGTTGTGCCGTCGTACAGCACTTCATCGCCGCGGCGCAGCGTGATGCGCAGGTTCGCCGCGGGCTTGCCGCGCGCGGTGTCGAGCACGTGAGTCGTGATTCCGGCCATCAGAGCACCAGTTTCTCCAGGCGCATCGCGGTGATCTTGCGCTGTTCTTCCGCGGCGACGCGCAGCTCGGCGTTGCGATCGTTGTTCATCCGCTCGCGCAGGTTCGCGAGCATCTCGTCGGCGCTTCGTCCCGTCGCGCAGACGAGATAGATGAATCCGAACTTCTCGTCGTAGGCGCGATTGCCTTCCGCAAGCGCGCGGAGCGTGTCTTCCGACGCCGTCCGCGTTCCGGACTGCTCCTGCGCCGTCCAGCGCGCGCCTTCCTTCTTCTCGCCGATGCGCGGGTGCGCGCGAAACGCCTCGAGCCAGTCTTCGGGACCGAGGGACATCCACAGGCGGTCAGCGGTGACGACCAGGTCTTCCCACGATGAAAACGGACGCGCGGCATTCATGGCCTCCGCCCAATTTCGCGAGGCGCAGCAGGTCAGCAGTTCATTATCGAGTTGCGTGTTGACCCGTCGCACGACCGCCGCGCGACGGCCCGCGGTCGTGGCCAGGCTCCAGACGCGCAGGCGGCTCACGCCGCCGTCGGGATAGACGTTCATGCGCAAATGCGTGAACGGGCCGCGCGACGCGAGCTCGTCGAGGAAGAAGTGCCGCGTGTGCGCCTGGAGCTTCGTTCGTGGAAGAACGTCGGTCCACGTTTCACCGTCGCTGCTCCCTTCGAGCGAGCAGGTGTCGGGATAGTTGCCCTTGAAGTGATTCGTGTCGATCTCGATGCGGCGCACGCTCGCTTCCGTTGCGAGCTTGACGATGACCCAGTCGTGACCCGGGCCGCGCCGGCGCCGTGTTTCCCATCCGTCGCTCATGTTCAGCGCGCGGCCGGGCATGATCAGGTTGTGCTTCGGTCCGAAGAACATGTCGCTGCACGTGAGCACTTCGCCGCCGTTTTCGACGGCCGCGAGATCGAGCTCGTGATCGAGTCCGCCCGCGAGATGCCAGTCGGGAACGACTTCGCCGTGCACGCGCAGACGCGCGACGCCGCCGTCAGGAAAAATGTTGAGGCGCACGTGGGTGACCGCGCCGCCGGTCTCGACGAAGAGCTCGTTCTCGCTGTCGCCCTTCAGATCGGATTTCTCGAGCAGCGGCGTCCACTTCGCGGCGAGGAGCTCATCGACGGAGGCGTGCGGTTTGAGATCGCAACCATCGAGTGACGCCTGGGCCGGATAGTTCCCGCGGAAGAAAGCCGTATCGACGACGATGCCGTGCACGACGCCGCGCGCGCCGAGGCGCACGATCGCGAAGTCGTGTCCCGGAACGCGTTTGCGGCGGGACTCCCATCCATCCATCCACTTCCCGCGATCGGTGTACTCGTGTTCCTTCCAGATCGCCTTCGCGGGGCGGATGAGGTTTTCCTTTTCGGCGAAGTAGTCGTCGTTCGCGTAGACGACGCTCGCGCCGAGGCGCTCGTTGGCAAGATCGAGGTAATCGCGGAAGCTCACGCGGAAAGTCTACTGCCTCGCAGCCAGACATCCCGGACGACGCCGTTGAGCGTCTCGCCGAGGTAGGGCGTGACTTTGTGGCGGTGCTCGATGATCGACTCGTCCACCACGAACGCATCCTCGGGCGACCAGACGACGAAGTCCGCGTCGCGGCCGACCTCGATCGCGCCCTTGCGGTCGAGACGCGCGAGCTTCGCCGGCGCGGCGCAGATCCAGCGCGCGAGGTCGTTGAGCGAGTGGCCGCGCCGCGATGCGTTCGTCCACGTGATCGGCAGCACGAATTGCATCGACGCGATGCCGCCCCACGCCTCCATGATCGCTCCTTCCTTCAGCGCGGGCGTGCACGGCGAGTGATCGCTGACGACGAGATCGATCACGCCGTCGGCGAGCGCGCGCCACAACGCCTCGCGATTCTCGCGCTCGCGAATCGGCGGCGCGCATTTGTACTCGTTGTGGCCGTCAGGAATCGTCTCCGACGCGAAGTGGAGGTAGTGCGGCGTCGTCTCCGCGGTGACGTTGCTCTTCGCGAGCATCGGAATCGCCGTCGACGACGAGAGATGCACGATGTGCATCCGCGCGCCGGTCTCGCGCGCGACGTCGCACACGAGCGCGATCGCCGCGTCTTCGGCCTGCTTCGGCCGTGACTCGAGCCACGTTTCGTAATGCGACGGATCGCCGTGCGGCTCGTGCAGAAATTCAGGCAATTCCGCGTGGACGATGATCGGCGCGCCGGTCGGGGCGAGCTCGCGCGCTGCCTCGCGAAGCTGATCGGCGGTGACGTGCGGAAATTCTTCGACGCCCGAGTCGACGAGGAAACATTTGAAACCGCGCGCGCCGGCGGCGAGCATCGCGCGAAGCTCGTCAGTGTTGCCGGGCACGATGCCGCCCCACAGCTCGACGTCGACGACGCACTTGCCGTCGAGGGCCGCGCGTTTCGTGAGCAGCGCGTCGAGCGACGTCGTCGGAGGAATCGAGTTCAGCGGCATGTCGACGATCGTCGTCGTGCCGCCCGCCCGCGCCGCGCGCGTCGCGGTCTCGAAACCCTCCCACTCCGTCCGTCCCGGCTCGTTCACGTGCACGTGCGAGTCGACCACGCCCGGCATGATCACCAGATCGCCGTAGTCGACGTCGGCCGCGGCATTGCGCTCGATCGCGGCGATTCGCTCGCCGTTGATGTGAATCGTCGCGGGAGCGACGCCGTACGGAGTGACGACTCGTGTGGAGCGGATGCGCATGGGAGGATAGTAATGTTGTCGGTTGTCAGTTGTCGGTTGTCTGAGCCTCACCGCACGGACAACCGACAACCGACAACCGACAACACGTCATGAAGACCTTCTTCGAGGCCCTCAATGAACTGGCGGCGAGCCATCAGCCGTTCGTGGCCGTGACCGTCGTCGACACGATGGGCTCCACGCCGCAGGATCGCGGGTCGAAGATGCTCGTCACCGCGGAGGGGCGGCAGTTCGGGACGGTCGGCGGCGGAAAGGTCGAAGCGCGCGCGATCGACGAAGCGAAACAACTGCTCGGCGATCCGAGTGCGCCGAAGACGCGCTTTCATCAGTGGAGTCTCGAGAAGGACATCGGCATGACCTGCGGTGGGATCGTGCGGGTCTACTTCGAAGCCTTCAACGTTACGCGATGGAACGTCGTCGTCTTCGGCGCGGGCCACGTCGCGCAGGAGCTCATTCCTCTCTTGCTGCGGCTCGACTGCCGCGTCACCTGCTTCGACACGCGCGACGAATGGCTCGCGCGACTTCCCGAATCGCCGAAATTGACGAAGGTCCGTTCGGAGAGCATGCCCTCGGAAGTCGCGAAGATTCCGGAAGGATCATTCGTCGTGCTGATGTCGATGGGCCACACGACCGACAAGCCGATCCTTCTCGAGATCCTGCGCACGCGAACGTTTCCTTACGTCGGCGTCATCGGCAGCAACTCCAAAGCGAAGCGCCTCAAACAGGACATTCGTGACGCCGGCCTGCCTTCCGAAATGGAGAAAGCCTTCTTCTGTCCCATCGGTCTCACCCTCGGCAGCGACGCTCCCGCCGAGATCGCGATCAGCGTTGCCGCGCAAATGATTCAGATTCGCGATAATCTCTGACGCACGTCCTGAACGAAATCGGCCACGCAGGAGGCATTAGATGCGCCGTTTGTTTCTGGTCCTCTCTCTCCTCGGTCTCATCCTCATTCCCACGCTTCTCTTCGCACAGTCGCAGGCAACGACCGGTGTCATCGAGGGCACCGTCAGCGATGCCACGGGCGCGGTGCTGCCCGGCGTCACCGTGACGCTCCGCAACACCGCGACGAACTTCCAGCAGGTCCACGTCACCGATTCGGCGGGCCGCTTCCGCGGCGTGCTGCTGCCGCTCGGACCGTACGAGATCACCGCCGCGCTCGAAGGCTTCTCGAAACAGGTCATGAAGGGTCTCGACCTGTCGGTCGGCCAGACGCTGACCGTTCCGATCAAGCTCGGACAGGCCGCGGCGAGCGAAGAGATCGTCGTCACGGCTGAAGCGCCGCTCATCGAGACGGCGCGAACGGAAGGCGCGACGCGCATCGACGAAGAAGCGGTCTCCGATCTTCCGAACAACGGCCGCAACTTCCTCGACCTCACGAAGCTCACGCCCGGCGTGACGATCGTGCAGGGCCCTGACGGCGACGAGCTGTCGATCAACGGTCAGAAGGGCATCGCGAACAACATCAGCGTCGACGGCGCGGACTTCAACAATCCGTTCTTCGGCGAGCAGCGCGGCGGACAGCGTCCCGCGTTCACGTTCAATCTCGATGCGGTGAAGGAGCTCGTCGTCGTCGCCGACGGCGCGAACGCCGAGTTCGGCCGCTCCCAGTCGGGCTTCGTCAACGTCATCACCAAGTCGGGCACGAACGACATGCAGGGCACGGCTCACTTCGTGTTCAAGAACGATTCACTCAGCGGGAATCCGAAACGGCCGGATGGCACCGAGGCGCCGAAGTTTGATTCGTCGCAGTACCAGGCGGGGTTCACGGTCGGCGGTCCGATCGTGCGCGACCGGACGTTCTATTTCGCGGCGCTCGATTATCAGAACGCCGACAGCACGAAGCAGACCGATCCGACGCGCATCGAGCCGCGCGTCGTCGCCGCACTCGCGGCCCTCGGCGCGCCGAACGAAAACGGATCGATCGATCGCACCAACGACGCGCGCGTGCTGCTCGCGAAGGTCGATCACACCATCAACCCGCAGCACATCCTGACGGTGCGCTACAACTACACGTGGTCCGAGCAGATCAACGGCACGTTCGACGTCGACTCGTGGGGCCGCAGCGCGAACGCGACCGAGAAAGACTCATCGCATGCGGGCACGGGATCGCTGATCTCGACCTTCAGCTCCACTCTTCTGAACGAATTCCGCTTCCAGTACGCGCGCGAGAATCGTCCGCGTCCGTACGACGGGCCGAACGTCACCGGCCAGAGCCGGCCGCTGCCCGACACGGCATTTGACTTCGGCCGCAGCTATCGCTTCGGCGAGCCGTTCTTCATTCCGGTCAAGTACTACGACACTCGGCTGCAGCTCACGAACAACCTCTCGTGGCTGCGCGGCGCGCACTCGATCAAGGGCGGCGTCGACTACAACCGCGTCAATTCGGTGCAGACGTTCGTCGGATTCGCGAACGGGCGCTACATCTTCAGCTCGACCGACGGATTCCTGAACTATCTGCAGAATCCGAAATACGTCGAGTGCTCGAACGGTACGAACTCGCAGACCGGCGTCTGCAGCGGCGGCGCGAGCGTCACCGGTCCGGTGCTTCTGTACCTGCAGCAGGCCGGCGCGAACGGATTGACGGTCGAAGAGGCCGGCACGCAGAGCATTCCGCAGACCGAGCCCGCGGTGTTCCTGCAGGACTCGTGGCAGGCGACGCCGAATCTGAACGTGCAGTACGGCCTGCGATGGGAAGCGGAGATCGAGCCCGATCCGATCACGCCCCCGAGCCAGGTTTTCTACGCGCCGTTCATCGGCAAGACGGTCAAGGGTCAGGAGTTCCCGTCGAACGGCAAGATCCCGTCCGACTACAACATGTGGCAGCCGCGCCTCGGCCTGTCATGGAATCCGAACGGCGACGGCAAGCGCGTTTTCCGCGCGAACTACGGCATCTTCTACGGACGCATTCCGGGCCTCACGCTCGCGTCGTCGCGCTCGACCAACGGCACGCGCGGTCAGACGATCTTCCGCAACAGCGCACTGACCGGCATCCTCGGTCCCGTTCCTGCGTACCCGAACATCATTCCGCAGTCGCAGATCGGCTCGCCGTTCTTGCCGGACGTGTTCGTGTTCGACAAGGACTTCCAGAACCCGCGCACGAACAGCGCGAGCGTGTCGTGGGAGCAGGAGCTCGTTCCCGATTACGCGTTCCTCATCAAGTACAACTACGCGAAGGGCGATCACATCACGCGCTTCGTCAACCGCAACGATCCGCTGCTCGGATCGCCGTGGTCGACCGGCCTCGCGCCGGGCGGCGCCAACGGCATCGCCACGCTGACGACGATCGAGTCGACGGCGAAGAGCCTCTATCAGGGAGTCACCCTCGGCCTGACCAAGCGCCCGTCGCACAACGTCGCCTTCCAGGCGTACTACACGTACTCGAAGGACAAGTCGGACGACGACAACGAGCGCGATCCGTTCTCGTTCCGCTATGCGAAGGTGACCGATCTCGATGCCGAGTACTCGTGGTCCGATCGCGACCAGCGCCATCGTTTCAATTCGTGGGTGCTCTGGAACGCGCCGCTCGGCGTCGACGTGAACATCCGCTACTCGTATCGCTCCGCGCAGCCGAAGTCGATCACCGCGAGCGGCGCCGATGCGGCGACGCCGCAGGATCGCTGCTCGAAGCGCAATGCCGACGGCTCGTGCACCGCGGATGCGGTCGTGTTCCGCCGCAACATGGGACGCAAGGACAACGAGTTCTCGTCGCTCGATTTCCGCGTGTCGCGCATGTTCAACGTGGGCGCGGTGCAGCTCGAGCCGGCCATCGACGTGTTCAATCTGTTCAACTCGAAGAATCTGCGCCGCCCCGAAGTGACGAACCTCATCTTCAACTTCGACGGCACCGTGCAGAGCGGCGTCGGCGACCCGCGCCAGATCCAGCTCGCCATGCGCGTGCTTTGGTAGACAACTCCATTCCCCCTCTCCCCGCTCGGCGGGGAGAGGGCCGGACTGAGGGGCGCAACCTTCGCGCGTCGCAGGAATTCAACGGGCGACTGGTCGGGTCGGTCGTTCTGTGGGCCATCGGCGCGTGGATCACGATCACGCGCCACGCGAAGTTCGGATTCGGCGGCGATCCCGACTCCGCGTACAAGCGCACCCAGGTGATTCACGTCGACGCGCACGGCCTCGACGCCATCGTCATCGGCAGCATCTTCCTCGCCCTCGGCATCATCAACATCGCCCTGGGCATGCGCAGTCAGCGACGCATCCCCGTGTTCTGGTGCGGCGCGGGACTGCTGCTCGCGACGGCGGTTTACGGACTCGCGAGGGTGTTTGTGTAGGTTTTTCGCCGGCTGGAAGCCGGCGGAACGGCCGCCAGGATGGCGGCGCTCCAATCGGCGCATCGGAGCGCCGGCTTCCAGCCGGCCGTTCCGCCGGCTTCCAGCCGGCACTGCAAAATCACTTCGCCAGCTTCTCGTAGAAGAAGTCGTCGCTGACGTCGCTCGGTGCGCGGCGGATCGTGCAGTGCAGACAATCGACGCCGGGCTTCGCGGCTTCGAACTCCGCGCGCAGCGCCTCGAGTCCGGCGCCGTTCCAGATCGCGTCGAATGACTGCGCTCCGATGTTGCCGACCGGCGGACGGCTCCAGGCCATGCACGGATAGACGTCGCCGTTCGGATGAATCGCGAGCGTGGTCCATGGCACGCGGCAGGACATGCCGAGGTCGATGAGCGAGGGCGTGTCGCGGAGGAACGCGGAGTCGACGATGCCGGTGCGCGCGCAGAACGTTCCGAGTTTCTCGCGCGCGGCGCGGACCTTTCGCCAGAAAACGGGATCGCTCGTTTCCTGAATCTCCGCGTCGCTCATGCGGGACACCGTGCGCACGGCGATCTCCTCCGGCCGCAGCTCTTCGGCGAGGGCCAGGAACGCATCGAAGTGATCGATGTTCGGCTCGGAGAGGACGTGATTGATGCGCAGGATCGGTTTGTCGTCGCGCATCGACTGCACGAGGCGGAAGTTCTCGATGACCTTCTCGAAAACAGCGCCGGGACGGATCGATTCGAAAACGTCCTTCGTCCCGCCGTCGATCGAGAAGATCAGCCGCGTGATGCGCGCGTCGACGATCTTCTCCACGACACGCGGCGTGATCAGTGTGCCGTTCGTGATGATGTCGGTGAACGGAACGTCGCGTGTGAAATGAAGGCGATTCGCGAACTCGCGTGTCATGAACGGCTCGGTCATGATCGAAAGGCAGAGATAGTTCGCGCGCGGAAAGACTTCGCTCGCGATGCGCTCGAAGAGCCACGCCGGCATGTCGTACTTCGGGAGGGCGGGAACACGCGGATCGCTGAACCCGCACATTCGGCAACGCAGATTGCAGCGATTGTTCTGATCCATGAAAACGCTGAGGAAGCGTCCGTCCGCAGCCGCGGGCCCGCGCCACTCGAGCTTGCGGCGCAGGTCCGCATAGTCGGTCACAAACTCATGTACGGAAAGCCATGCGAACATGTCCACGTGATCAAAGCCGTGCTTTTCGACTGGGACGGGACGCTCGTCGATTCGGCGGAGGCGAGTTTTCGCTGTTACGTGCGGATGTTCGAATCGTTCGGGATTCCGTTCGATCGCGAGACGTATGCGCGGACCTATTCGCCGAACTGGTATCGCACGTTCGAGCAGATCGGGCTTGCGCGCGAGCACTGGCCGACGGCGGACGAGCGCTGGCTCGGGTTCTTTGCCGACGAAACGTGTGCGCTGATCGACGGCGCGCGCGAACTGCTCGACACGATCGTGAATCGCGAGATCGCGGCGGGCATCGTCACGAGCGGCGGCCGCGAGCGCGTCACGCGCGAGCTCGCGCTGCACGGACTCGCGGGTCACGTACGCGAGGCGGTCTTCGGATGCGACGTCGCGAACAAGAAGCCGCACCCCGAGGGATTGCTGATGTGCCTCGAGAAGCTGAGCATCGATGCACACGAGGCGGTGTATGTCGGCGACAGTCCGGAAGACATCGCGATGGCGCGTGCGGCGGGCGTTTACTCGATCGCGGTGCCGGGCGGCTACCCGAATCGCGAGGCGCTGACCGCGGCGGGCCCTGACGTCGTCGTCGACTCGTTGCGCGATGTTTGGCGCGCGATGCCCGATTAGTCACAGCGCATCGCCGATCATGGCGCGATGCGCCGCGTGACATTCGCGATCCTGCTTCTCGCCGCAACTTCAGCGTTCGCGCAATCCGAAGTCGCCGCCGGCGTTCGTTTGATCCGCGGCGGGTTCGTGCCGGGGCAACAGCCCGACGGCAACACGATCATTCTCAGAGCGCCGGAAGGGTTGATCGTGTTCGACACGGGCCGTCACGTCGAGCACACGCGGAAGATTCTCGATCTCGCGGGAAACGAAAAGATCGCGGCGGTCATCAACTCGCACTGGCATCTCGATCACATCGGCGGCAATGCGCTCATTCGCAGGGAGCGGCCGGACGTGCGCGTCTACGCGAGCGGCGCGCTCGCCGAGGCGCGGAAGGGATTTCTCGCGAACTATCGCAGGCAGCTCGTGGAGATGGGGGCGGACAAGTTCAAGGCGGAGATCGACCTCATCGACGCCGGCGAGTCGCTCGCGCCGGACTTCGTGATCGCGAAGTCCGGTCCGATGACGATCGCCGGGCGCGAGCTGCAGGTTGGACTCGAAACGTTCGCGGTCACGGCAGGAGACGTCTGGGTCTTCGATCCGCGCAGCGGCGTTCTCATCGCGGGCGATCTCGTCACATTGCCCGCACCGTTTCTCGACACCGCGTGTCCCGCGCGATGGAAAGACGCGCTCGATCGCATCGCGAAGATGAACTTCGAGCTCGTGATCCCTGGCCACGGCGCGCCGCTCACGCATCGCCAGTTCGATCAATACCGCCGCGCCTTCACGAACCTCCTCGCCTGCACGGGCGAGAAGAGCAAGTGCGCCGAGGGCTGGATCGGCGACGTCAGCGCGCTGATCGCGCCGGCCGAGGTGGAGTTCACGCGGCAGTTGATGGGGTATTACGTCGATGTGGCGCGGCGCGAGCCGGGCGGGTGGTGCGGCGGCGGTTAGTCGGTTAGTCGGTTAGTCGGTTAGTCGGTTAGTC
>Ga0075425_100002091_pt1 | contig 19795 bp, 13 predicted proteins | sample SoiMethybrSBSTD4_FD_75300 | JGI IMG/M metagenome (GOLD analysis project Ga0075425, IMG submission 75300) | Bulk soil microbial communities from a Populus tree surrounding site in Tennessee, USA - Soil MetaG P. TD hybrid SBSTD4 | ecosystem: Environmental > Terrestrial > Soil > Tree plantation... | reverse complement strand
CTTCGATTGGTGTGTCGATGCGCACGCGCACGGGCACGTCGCGCGTCGATCCGTTCTTGTGAATGCGCAGCGTGGCCTGTTGCCGCGGCCGCAGATCGGTCGCGATGACGTCGAACGTCTCCGATCCGTCGAGCTCGAGCGTCGCCGCGTTCGTCCCCTCTTCGAACTGCAGCGGCAGCACGCCCATGCCGACGAGATTCGATCGATGAATGCGCTCGAAGCTCTGCGCGACGACGGCGCGCACGCCGAGGAGCTTGGTGCCTTTCGCGGCCCAGTCGCGTGAGGAGCCGGTGCCGTATTCCTGTCCGGCGATGACGACGAGCGGCGTGTTCTCCTGCGCGTACACGACCGACGCGTCGTAGATCGACATCCGGTCGCCGCTCGGCTGATGTACTGTCACACCGCCTTCGACGCCCGGCACCATCAGGTTCTTGATGCGCACGTTCGCGAACGTGCCGCGCGTCATCACGCGGTCATTGCCGCGGCGCGATCCGTAGCTGTTGAAGTCTTCCGGCTTCACGCCGTGCTCGATGAGATAGCGGCCCGCCGGCGAGTTCGCTTTGATCGAGCCCGCGGGGCTGATGTGATCGGTCGTGACGGAGTCGCCGAAGATCGCCAGCGGACGCGCGCTCTTGATCTCGGCCGACGTCGCCGCCCCTTCTTCGAAGAACGGCGGCTCCTGAATGTAGGTCGACTGCGCATCCCACTCGTACACGACGCCGGTCGTCGACGGGATGTCGTTCCACATCGGATTCTGTTCGGCGAAGCTCGAATAGAGGCGCCGGAAGTCGTCGGGATCGAGCGCCTTCTGCATGACCTCGCGGATCTCGTCCATCGTCGGCCAGATGTCTTTGAGATAGACGTCGCGCGCGATCGGCTCGCGGGAGAGATCGATGTCGATGCGGCCCGCGAGCGCGAACGCGACGACGAGCGGCGGCGACATCAGAAAGTTCGCGCGGATCGACTGATGCACGCGCGCTTCGAAGTTGCGATTGCCGGAGAGCACCGACACCGCGACGAGATCGTGTTTGTTGATCGCGTCTTCGATCAGCGGATCGAGCGGGCCGGAGTTGCCGATGCACGTCGTGCATCCGTAGCCGACGGTGTAGAAGCCGAGCTTGTCGAGATACGGCTGCAGTCCGCTCTTGCGGTAGTACTCGGTCACGACGCGCGAGCCCGGCGCGAGCGACGTTTTCACCACCGGCGGCACGCGCAGTCCGCGCTCGACCGCCTTCTTCGCGAGCAGTCCGGCGGCGAGCATCACCGACGGATTCGACGTGTTCGTGCACGATGTGATCGCCGCGATCAGCACGTCGCCGTGATGCAGCTCCGCAATGCTGCGCGGGAACTCGTCGGTGAGCGCCGAGGCTTCGACGCGGTCGGGCGTCGGACGATTCCCGACCATTTCCGATTCCGTCAACTCACTCGTGTTGCGCGCCTCTTGCGCATTCGGCGCACTCGCCTGCGTCCCACCCCCCGCCAGCGATCCCTCGGACGCATGCGCGCCGACGGTCGTGCGAATCGAGCGGTCGATCTCCGAGCCCGGCTTGCCGTAGCCGCCCGGCGGCGCCGCCTGCAGTTCGTTGATGAATTGCTGCTTGAGCGATGTCAGCTCGATGCGATCCTGCGGACGCTTCGGCCCCGCGACGCTGGCCTTGACGCTCTCGAGGTCGAGCTCGAGGACGCTCGTGTATTGCAGGTCGCCTTTCTTCGGCATGCCGAAGAGTCCCTGCGCCTGGAAGTAATTTCGAAACGCGGCAATCTGCTCGTCGGTTCGTCCTGTCAGCCGGAGATAGCTGCAAGTCTCTTCGTCGACCGGGAAGTAGCCCATCGTCGCGCCGTACTCCGGCGCCATGTTCGCGATCGTGGCGCGATCGGCCAGTGAGAGCGATGCGGCCCCTTCGCCGAAATACTCGACGAACTTTCCGACGACTTTCGCCTTGCGCAGCATCTCCGTGATCGTCAGCACGAGATCGGTCGCGGTCACGCCTTCGCTGAGCGAGCCGCTGAGATGCACGCCGATGACGTCCGGCGTCAGAAAGTAAACAGGTTGACCAAGCATCCCGGCCTCGGCCTCGATGCCGCCGACGCCCCATCCGACGATCCCGAGTCCGTTGATCATCGTCGTGTGCGAGTCGGTGCCGACGAGCGTGTCGGGATACCAGACGCCGTCCTTCTCGAGAACGCCGCGCGCGAGGTATTCGAGATTCACCTGATGCACGATGCCGATGCCCGGCGGCACGACGCGGAATCCGTTGAACGCCTGCATCCCCCACTTGAGGAACTGATAGCGCTGCGCGTTGCGCTTGAACTCGATGGCCATGTTGTTCTGCAGCGCGTCGGGCGATGCGAAGAAGTCGACCTGCACGCTGTGGTCGATGACGAGATCGACCGGCACGAGCGGCTCGATGATCTTCGGATCTTTCTTCTGTCGTTGTGCCGCAGACCGCATCGCCGCGAGATCGACGAGCAACGGGACACCGGTGAAGTCCTGCAACAGCACGCGCGCGACCATGAACGGGATCTCTTCGGTGCGCTCCGCGTTCGGCTGCCAGTTGGCGAGCGTGCGGACGTCGTCTTCGGTGATCTTCTTGCCGTCGACGTTGCGGAGCACCGACTCGAGGACGATACGGATCGACACCGGCAGCTTCGACACGGCGCCGACGCCGGCCTCTTCGAGCTTTCGGAGCGAGTAGAACTGACCTTTCCCGGTTGCGAGATCGAACGAATCGAGAGTATTGAAGGTGTTGTATGGCATTGCGACGCGGAGTTTATCAATTCATCTTGGCGCTGTTCGTATGCGCGCCGCTCGCCGCGCATCCGGCGTGGGGAATCGTCGTCAACAGCCACGGCGAGGTCTACTACAGCGATCTGGAAACGGTATGGAAAATCGATCGTGCGGGACACAAGAGCGTCGCCCGCGCGGCTGGCGGACATCACGTTCACGAGCTTGCAATCGACGATCACGACAACGTCTACGGCGGTGACTACGACGGGACGAACACGCGCGTCTGGAAGATGACGCCGTCCGGCAACGTGACCTTCATCGACGCCACCGGCGTATGGCGCGATTACTCCGTCGATGAGAACGAGCATCTCCGCCAGCAGACGCGCATCCTCCACCATGGAACGACGCTCGTCGCCGGCGGACGCTTCGGCCACGCCGACGGATTCCGCGAGCATGCGCAGTTCGGCCACATCGTTGCGCTCACCGTCGCGGACGCGATTTACGTTACTGATGATCCGTACGTCCGCCGCGTCACGTTCGACGGACACGTGACGACCATCGCGCGCGATCTCGATCGTCCCCACGCGACGAACGCCATCGACTTCGGATACCTGATGGGACTCGCCGTCGATCGCAACGGGGTCATCTACGTCGCCGACTTCCGCAATCGCCGCGTGTTGAAGATCGCGCACGGCGTCGTCACCACCATCGCCACCTCGCCCGCGCCGTGGTCGCCGACCGGCGTCGCCATCGGTCGAAACGGCGAGATCTACGCGCTCGAAAACGGGTTTCGCCAGCCCGGCAAGTGGCTCGAGCCGCGGGTGCGCCGCGTGAAGTAGACTCCGCGTCACACATCGAAGTGGAGGACGCAGCATGAACTTGATCCCGTCGCTCGACGAGCAGATCGCGAAGAAGCGTTTGCTCGATCATCCGTTCTATCAACGCTGGACCGCCGGCACGCTCTCATCCGAAGAGTTGCGCGACTATGCGCGCCAGTACTATCACTACGCGCTCGCCTTCCCGACGTTCCTCAGCGCGATGCATGCGCAGTGCGACGATCTGCCGACACGCCAACTTCTGCTCGAGAACCTCGTCGAGGAAGAGCGCGGCTCTGAAAATCATCCCGAGCTTTGGCTGCGCTTCTGCGAGTCCCTCGGACTCGATCGCGACGACGTCACGCGCGGCGAAGCGAACGAGAAGACGCAGACGCTCATCGCCACGATGAAGTCGCTCGCGCGCGAAGGCGCACTGCATGAAGGACTCGCCGCACTCTATGCATACGAGTCGCAGATTCCCGACGTCGCCAAGGCGAAGATCGAAGGGCTGGCGAAGTGGTACGCGATCAGCGCCGATCGGGACGTCGCGTTCTTCAGCGTGCACATGGAAGCGGACGTCGCGCATTCCGCGACGTCGCGCGAGCTGCTGACGCGACTCTGCGACGACGGCGCGAAAGTGCGCGAGGCACAACGCGCCACCGGCCGCACGCTCGACGCGCTGTACGGCTTTCTCGACTCCGTGACGGCGTGACCGACCTCGCCCGCCGGCTCGGCCCATTCGACGCCACGATGATCGTGATGGGTGGCATCATCGGCAGCGGGATCTTCATCAACCCCTACGTGGTAGCGCGGCAGGTCCACTCCTCCGCGCTCATCCTCGGCGCGTGGATCGCCGGCGGCGTCATCGCGCTCCTCGGCGCGCTCGTCTACGCCGAGCTCGCGGCGCGGCGCCCCGAGGCTGGTGGTCAATATGCGTACCTTCGGGATGCGTATCATCCCGGCGTCGCCTTTCTCTACGGCTGGGTGCTGCTGCTCGTGATCCAAAGCGGCGGCATGGCGGCGGTGGCGGTCACGTTCGCGCGCTACACGAGCGAGCTGGCCGGCGTCCGCATCAACGAAGTGCTGCTCGCATCAATCACGCTCGCCGCGCTGACGATCATCAACATCCTTGGCGTCCGCAGCGGCAGCAACACGCAAACGGTTCTCATGCTGCTCAAGCTCGCGGCGATCGCGATGCTGATCGTCTGCGGAATCGCGTTCGTCCCGCACTCGCGGCTGCACCTCACGCCGAGCGGCGATGCCGAGAATGACTGGCTGCTGCGATTCGGCGCGGCCATGACGCCGGTGATGTTCGCGTACGGCGGATGGCAGACCGCGAGCTTCATCTCGGCGGAGTTGAAGCGTCCGCGCCGCGATCTCGTCATCGGCCTCCTCGCCGGCGTGATCGGCGTGATCAGCCTCTACGTGCTCGTCAACGTCGTCTGTCTTCGCGCGCTCGGCGCAAGCGGACTCGCCGAAACGACGACGCCTGCATCCACCGTCATGCGCAATCTCCTCGGCGATCGCGGCGCGAAGTTGATCGCGGTCGGCATTGCCATCTCGACGCTCGGCTTTCTCAGCCAGTCGATGCTGACCGCGCCGCGCGTCTACTACGCGATGGCGAAAGACGGCCTGTTCTTTCGCCGCGTCGGCGACGTCCATCCGCGTACGCGCGTGCCGGTCTTCGCCATCGTGCTGCAGGGCCTCGTCGCGATCGTGATCGCAATCTCCGGCAAGTACGAGCAGATTCTCAGCTACGTCGTCGCCATCGACTTCGTCTTCTTCGGCCTCACCGGTCTCGCGCTCTTCGTGTTTCGCAAACGCGACGCCACGGACGCGGAGTTCAAGGCGCCGGGACATCCGATCACGACTGCCGTGTTCACGCTCGCCTGCTGGATCGTCGTCGCAGCGACGGTGCTGCGATCGCCGGTGCAGAGCGCGATCGGATTCGCGATTCTCTTCGCAGGGATTCCGGCGTTTCTGCTATGGCGCAAGAGCGCCGCGGCGATGCGCGATTCCGCGTAGCTGCACGTGAAGCTGCGGCCCGTTCGCGTACGCGATGGCGTCGAGTGCGCCGTTGCGCACGTCGAAGTCGATGTTGAAGATCGTGGCGCTGAAACACGCCTCTTCAGTCGGCGACTGCGCGATATGAAAGATCGGCGCACTGCGAATCGTCGTTGTCTGCCCAACTTCGATCCAGTACGCGCGCTTCTCGAACACCGACACGTTGAACGCACGCCCGTTCGCGACAATCTCGTCGAGTCCGGAGTGATAGTGCACCGCGTGCACGTCGCCGTTCGTCCATACGACAAGCGAATCTTCACCGAGCGCAAACGCACCGATCGTCGTCACGAGCGTGCCGGGAAGCGTCGTCGTGAAGCGCGTCATCTGACGCAGATCGCTGCGCGGCGTCTCGACGACGACGAGCTGATTCGCGCCATTGCGCCAGCCCGCGTAGCAGCGCGTACTGTCGCTTCCCGCGATCGGATTGAAGCCGTCTTCGCCGGGATTCGAGAGCACTGCGTCCTGCAGCACGGTTCCGTTCGCGGCGATTCGCGCGGCGTGAACTTCGTTCTTGAAGAGCGCCTGCTCACCTTGCGCCACGACGAACAGCTCATCGCCTGACGCAGCGAGCGCGATCGAGAAGATGAACTGCTCGAACGGAATCGGATCAGACTCCGTGACGAGATTTCCGGCGGCGTCGAATCGCGCGACGCGAATGTCAGGACTGTCATCCCACACCACCGCACTTCCGCCCATGAACGGAATGATCGTGCCGTGCGCGGAGAAGCTCGACTCGCTGAGACGCGTCACCGGTCCGCTCGGTCCGCTCGTGCTCACGAAGCGCGTATAGAGCACGTTGCTCTCGTACCAGATCGTCTGATGTCCAAGCGCCGTCGCGGCAATGCGCGGACTGACTTGTGAATCGGCGTGCAGCGACACGACCGACTCGGCGCTTGCAGTCGTCGCCGCGCGCGGAATCACACGCGTGGCGATGAATCCGCAGCCGGCGCTGTACGCGATCATCGTTCCGTCGCGCGTCGGAACTGCGGACGAGATCGTGCCGTTGCCGATCGTGAACGGCGCCGACGCCGCGCCACTCGTCGAAACGCGCACGGCACGCATGACTGCGCCGCTGTTCCAGACGACGAGATGCGAATCGCCATCGAACGCGACCCTCGGCGGGATCACGAATGCCGATGCCGGCTCGGACGCGATCTCGATGATGCCGCTGATCGGGTTGCCGTTGTGATCGAGCTTCAGCGCGCCGACACGGCCGGTTTGATCCTCGAACACGGCGAGAAAATCCGCGAGGTTCACTGACGCCGTCGGCGGGATCGGAAGTGAAACGGCAGCACCGCCGATCGGAGCGGCCTCGAACGTCGTGCCGCGCTTCCAGATCACCAGGTCTTTCGTGAGCGCCGCGAGCGTGGCACCGGTGGTCAACGTGTTGACGTTTCCGGGATGGCCGTCACGCGACACGTGAATCGCCAGCAGATCGGGCGTGACGACGAGATAGTCGCTGCCGGTCCAAACGACGAGCGCTTTGCCGTCTGCCTTCGGCACCGCGATCGGCCGTGACGGATCGATCGTGCCGTCGGCGTGAATCACATTCACCGACGTCTGTCCCGAATGCGACAGCACGTACAGAAAATCATGTCCGTCGCTGGCGATGGACGGTTGCGATGTGAATCCGCCGAATGGCAGCTCTTCGTTGACGCGCGACTTCCCTGCGGCGTCGAGCGGCGCACCGTAGTTCGTGCCGGTGATCGAGCCGAAGCCGGCATGCGTGAAATGCCACGCCGCGAACGCGCCGTCGTCGCTCACCGCCAAAGACGCATTATTGAATCCGCAATCGGGAACGTAGTGAACGTCGGTGACCGGAACACCGTGCGGCGCATCGCACGCACCAAGCACGCGCGCAAAGAAGAAGAGGAGGAAAACCGGTGCGATGCGCCGCATGACTTCGATACGCGGCCCCGCGCCTCAGCGTCTACGCCTTGAGCGCCGCCGCGCGCGCCGCCTGCGCCTCGAGCTCGGCAGCGTTCTTCGGCCGCTCCGGCCATCCCCGCTGCTTCACCTCGTCGAACGTGAGCAGCGAGTTCGCGTAGTAGTTGCGCAGCAGCAGCTCATCCGGATTCCACTGCCACGTCTCATCGATCGCCGGAACGCCGCCTCCCTCGAAGATATCCGATCGCCAGCGCTCCGCTGGCTGGACGAGCCGCCGCAACGACAGAATCTCGCGCGCGAGACGCCAGATCTCTTTCGGCGTTTTCTCGCGCAGCAGCCAGATGCGGTCGCGCCACTGCTCGCGATAGCGCGCGATGGCGGCGACGATCTCGTCGTCCGTGTGCGGCTCTTTGAGGATCGTCGCCACGAGCGTCACGGGCGTCACCGGAATCGCTGCGGAGATCTCGCGCATCACCGACTCCGCGAACTCCTGCACCGCCGCTTTTCGATCTTCGAACGACGGCGCGAGCACGTCCGGATGCGCGGCGATGAACTCGTCGACCGATACCGGCTTTCCGAACGTCACGATCGCGTAGCCGTAGCGTTTGAATCGCTTGATCGCGCTGCGTACGAGATTCTTGAAGAGGAACTCGAGCGTTGTGTTGAGCTTGTCCGTTTTCGTCGAGCGGTCGTGGCGCCCGAGGAGTTCTTCGGTGAGGTTGCGGTCTTCGAGAACGCGGTCGTAGTTGATGGCGGTGGGGATGACGAACAGCGGCGCGTCGAATGCCGGATCGCGTTTCGCGGTGAGGATGTAGTCGAGCATCCCGAGCTTCGGTTTCTGGAACGCGCCGTCGCGCGTGAGGCCGCCTTCGATGAAGATGCCCTGCGTCACGCCGTTCTTCGTGATCGTCTGAACGAACTTCGAAAGCACTGCGTGATACAGCGGCTCGCGGTAGCGGCGCCGCACGAAATAGCCGCCGAACCATTTGAAGACGTGATTGAGCGGCCAGACGCGCGCCCACTCGCCGATCGCGTACGACAGCGAGACGAACTTGAAGAGCATGTGGGCGACGAGAACGTAGTCGGCGTTGGAGCGGTGATTGATGATGTATACGACCGTGCTGCCTTTCGGCGCGCGCTCGTTGAAATCGACGAGCGGCTTCCGCTCGACGACGGGGCGGTAGAGGAAGTACATGATGGCGCGCGCGATCGGCTGGCCGAACCGGTAATACGCCAGAAGGTTGAACTTCGGCACGATCTCCTGCAGGTACGTCTTGGCCTGCTTCGTCGCCTCTTCGATGGAGACGTGATGATCGTGAGCGTAGTCGCGCACGGCCTCGACGATCTCGCGCGATCCGAACACCTCGAGCTCGATGTCGGCGTGGCGTCGCTTGAGCTTGAATCGATCGATATGAATGCGCCGCGTGCGCTGATAGCGCCGCGCGTGGCGCTTGCCCAGGATGAAGAGAAGGATCGCCGCAATCGCGAGCGCGATGAGGAGAGCGGCGAGACGCATGCGTACATCCTACAATCGGCGACCGGGCATCAGCGGTCGCAGTCGCAGCATCGCCACGATCCCGAGGAATGGTCCCGGCGCCAGAGCGATGAAGGCGAGACGCCAGCCGACGTGGTCGACGATCACCGGCATCAGACGAATGGAGATCGTCGTGATCAGAAAGCCGATGCACGTCTGCATCGTCAGCGCGGTGCCGATGTAGCGCTGATCGGCGAGCTCGGTGACGCACGCGGAAAATTGCGCGGAGTCGGCTACGACGCTTGCGCCCCAGATCGCGGCGACGACGAGGAGCGCGACCGCTGATCCGCCGAAGAGGAAGCCGATGGCGATGCAGCAGGCGCCGCTGATGGCCATCGCGGTCGATGCGATCTCCGATCGTCCGATGCGATCGGCGAGGCGTCCCGCGGCGACGCAACCGATCGCGCCGCTTCCGATGACGATGAATGATCCGGCGTCGGCGAGCACCGCCGAGTCGCCGCTCTTCGCGAAGCTCGCGTGCAGCATGGTCGGGATCCACGTCCACATCGCGTAGAGCTCCCACATGTGTCCGAAGTAGCCGAAGTTCGCGAGGCGCACGCCGCGATTCGAGATCACCGCGGTGACTTGCAAGAGATCGAATGGCTGCCGCGGCAATGCATACGGACCTTCGTGCACGAAGAACGCGACGATCGCCGACGCCGCGACGGCGAGGAACGACGTGAACGCGACGTTGTCGCGCCAATGCGAGGAGCCGACGGCATTGATCAAATACGGCGAGGCCTTCCCAAGCGTGAGCGCGCCGACGAGAACGCCGAGGGCGAAGCCGCGGCCGGCGCGGAACCACGTCGCGATCAGCTTCATGCCGGGCGGATAGACGCCGGCCAGAAAGAGGCCGGTGAGGAATCGCAGCGCGATCGCGGTGACCGCGTTGTGCGCGGCGAAAGCAACGAAGAGATTCGCGATCGCGCCGAGGAGCGCGGAGGCGGCGAAGACGTGGCGCGTCTTGAAGACGTCGGGAAGATTGAGCAGCGCGCTGATCAGAGTTCCAGCGACGAAGCCGAGTTGTACGGAAAGCGTGAGCCACGTCGACGTCGCCGCGTCGAGGTGCCACTCTTTCGCAATCTGTGGCGCGACCGCCGATGCGGCGAACCACAACGACATCGCCAGGAACTCGGCGAGCGCGATGTAAACGAGTGATGAGTAACGAGTGACGAGTGATGAGTTGTCCATCAGCGAGTCAGCACTCATCACTCATCACTCATCACTCATCACTCATCACTCATCACTCACAGATCCGCCAGCAATCGTTTCGCAATCGCCGGGATGAGCGTCACGTCATCCGCGATACCGCGCGTGAAGATCACGATCACGTACTTTTTTCCGCTCGGCAGCTCGACGTACGCGGCGTCGTGCCGCACTTCGCTCGTCCATCCCGCTTTCGACCAGAGCTTCGTCCCTTCCGGCAGCGACTCGCCGATGAACTCCTTCACCTGGTTCTCTTCTTTGCGCAGCGGATTGAGCGGACGCTCCAGCAGCGCGAGCATCGCGTTGCTCGCGCTCTCCGACAGCGCGTGCTTGCGGACGATCCAGAGCACGAGCGACGCGACGTTGTTCGATGTCGCGCGGTTGCGGTTCACGCGCTCGTCCTTCGCCGGATCGAACGTCTCCTTGCCGTAGATGACCTGCATGTCGCGGCCGAACGGACCGAAGCTCCACGGCTTGGCCATGGCGCTGATGTCGTATCCCATCGACGCGAACCAGCGGTTGACCACGCTGCGCTTGTCGACGAACTTCCGGAACGGGCGGCCGAAGAGCGACGGACCGCTGCAGGTATCAGTGAGGGCGTCGAGGATGAACGCCGTGGCGTCGTTGTCGGAGACACCGATCATCTCGTGCAGCGCGCGCGGCATGTCGGGATCGGTTTCTTTCTTCTGATGAAACGTCTCCGCCATGTAGAAAAGCTTGACAACCGATGCCGGATAGAACGGCGCGTCGCCGTGGTAGTCGCCGCGATCGATCGTCGATGGATTGGTCACATCGACGACGGTGATGGCCAGGTCTTCCGCTTTCAGTTTCGGATACTGCTTCAGCACGTCTTCCGCGGCGTGCTGAAGGTTGAGCGTGATGGCCGGATTGATCGGGCGTTCCTTGAACTCGCGGTAGTCAGCACGCGCCATGACGGACGCGGCGATGAGGCAGATCGCGAAGGACAGTCGTGCTCGCATGTCGCGCGATTGTAAGGGCCGTCTCGGTTTCGATCTTGCACTTTTTTCCGCCGGCAAACTCCGCCAGAAAGGAGGCTCTATGAGAGCCTTCATCTTCGCCTGCTGCCTGCTCGCACTCGTGCCGTTGCAGGCCGGCGCCTTGAGTCTTTCCAACGCTTTGTTGCCGGCCATCGCGATGCCGCTCGCCGTCGACGCGGTTACCGACGTGCCGGGCGTGCAGACCGATCGCGTCGCGCAACTCGTGACGTACATGGATGAAGCGAACGTGCCGCCGGCGGACTTCGTCGACGTGTTCCGCTACGTGCCGGTCGCGCTGGTGATGCGCACCGATGGTCAACCCGACTTCGTCGAGTGGACCCATCAGCAGATCCTCAACGGCATCACCGGACCCGAGCTCGTGACGGTGATGAAACGCCAGCTTTCAACGTACGACGGCACGATTCCGGTCGTCACGCCGACGCGCACGCGCTCGATCGATTACGCGTTCGCGAACGATTACGTGCCGGTCGCCATTCGCGATCACACCGATCGATTGCTGTTCGAGCCGCTGTCGCTGATCGAGATGCCGGTAGCGGCCGCGAACGTCTACGACATCAACGGTCTTCCGATCGACCGCGTGTCCGATCTCGTCGCACAACTGAACGCCGCCAACGTGCCGCCGGTGCAGTTCGTCGAAGTGATGCGCTACGCGCCGGTCGCGGTCGCGCAGCCGGACTTCGTGCCGTGGGTGCAGACGCAGGTCGTCAGCGGCGTGACCGGCTATTCACTCGTGAATGCCATCAACCACCAACTCATCGCCTACGACCTCACGCCCGAGATCGACCTCGGATCGCCGGTTTACTACAGCACGCCGAATTACTACCCGCAGGTCGCAAACTACGTCGCGCCCGTCGATCCGACGTTCGTTGCAGCGGCGCCCGCAGTGACGACAACGCCGCAAGTGCAACGGCTTCTCGCCGCGCAACGTGGAACGGTGGTCGTGAATCCGGGTCAGGCGCATCGCGAGCTCAAGCACTTGAATCGCGAGCTCGCAGCGCCGCAGGTGGCGACGGTTCCGCCGATGATGTCGCACGGACATGGACGCGGACACGTGATGGCGGTTCCATCTGCAGCAGTGTCGACATCCATTCCGCCGGCGCATGGACGCGGGCATGCGAAACATTTCGCGGCCCCTCCCCCGGTCATCATGCAGCCGCAGCAGCATGGTCGCGGACACGGTCATGGCAATGGACACAGTGGTCCGCCGATCGTGATGGCACCCGCGGCAGCTCCGGCACCAGCCGCCGGTCCGCCGGCAGGCGCGCCGCCGGGACAACAAAAGAATCACGAAAACGGAAATGAACATGGAAACGGAAAGGGGAAGCACTAATGCGTAAGAGCGTGATCTCCACAGCGGCGCTCGCACTGCTTCTTATGGTGGGGTGCAACAAGAATCAGCAAACAACGGGTACGGAGCCGGCGAAGAGCAGCGCGGCCGTCAGCGCGTCATCGTCTTCGATGAGTCCGGAGGAATTAGGAACGCTCGGCGCGCAGATCAAGAAGGAGCCGAGTCAGGCGGATCGGCTGTTGTCGCAGCATGGGCTGGATGAGAAGTCGTTTGCGGCGGCAATTCGGAAGGTGAGCGAAAAGCCGGACGACGCCAAGAGGTATGCGGCGGCTTATAAGAGAGCCAGTTGATCCTTCATCCCCTCTCCCCGCGTTGCGAGGAGAGGGGACGGGGAATCGGTTAATCGATTCGTCTTGCTTTGAAAACGTTGTCGCGCTCCCACGCACCTCTTACTGCGATGCGGTCACCGCGACGCAGGTCCCAAACGTCCACAACGGCGCACGTTCATGTTGCGCACGTCGATGCGGACGATGTTGCCGGTCGCATCTTCACGAACGTCGAGATAGCCGAGACGGCGATTCATACTGACGACGGTTCCGCCGAGCACGCCGTTGCTGCGCACGACACCATCGTTATAGCCATTGTTGTAGCTGTTGTTGTAGTACGGGTCGTACGCGTCGACGGTCACGTAATTGCCGCTGAGATAGCCGCCGACTCGGATGTTGTCGCCGACGCGCAAATTGCGTCCTGCAATGACGGTTGTCGGGACAAAGTACGAATACGAATTCTGATCGAGGTAGACGCGGTAGCCGGCGCGGTCGGGAAAGCGCCAAACCGCCTACGCCCACAATTCGATTGAGTGTTTTCACTGACGCCTCCTTTCAACCTGGAAGTCGCAAGGAGACTGCCAGTTGCTACTTGCGCCAATGACGAACGCGTTCCGCAATTTTCTCGGGCGTAAACCCGAAATTTTCCGCGATCTGCTCGTATGGCGCGGACGCGCCGAAGCGATCAATGCCGATCACGAGCGCGTCGTGGTTCACGTACTTGTACCAGCCGTCGGAACGGCTCGCTTCGATCGCCACGATCTTGCTTCGGTCGCCGAGGACCTGGTTCTGATAGTCAACGTCTTGACGATCGAACAGGTCAAGGCACGGCGCGCTGACGACGCGCGCGTGGATGCCCTCGCCGCGCAGCAGCTCCGCGGTCTTCACCGCAAGCGGCGTCTCCGATCCGGTGGCGATGAACGTGATGTCGCCCTCGTCGTATCCGGCGAGCACGTAAGCGCCGCGGTCGATGATTTTCGGATCGAAGTCGAGAGGACGTTTGATCGGATCGAGTTTCTGTCGCGTCAGCACGAGGAGCGTCGGTCCCTTCGCCTTCCCCGCCGCCCACGCCCACGCCATCGCCGTCTCCGCGCCGTCGGCGGGACGGAACAGCGTCATGTTCGGAATCAGGCGCAGCGCCCAGAGATGCTCGATCGGTTGATGCGTCGGTCCGTCTTCGCCGAGGAAGACCGAGTCGTGCGTGTAGACGAAGATCGAGGGGATGTTCATCAAGCACGCAAGACGCACCGACGCGCGCATGTAGTCGCTGAAGATGAGAAATGTCGCGCCGTACGCGCGCCATGATCCGTAAAGCGTCATGCCGTTGACGATCGCGCCCATGGCGTGCTCGCGGATGCCGAAGTGGAGGTTGCGCGAGCGGAACACGTCGTCCTTCGGCGGATCGTCGCGATCGTCTTTCGCTCGCTCGATCGAGCCCCCGTCTTTGATGAGCGTGCTCGTCGACGGCGCGAGATCCGCCGAGCCACCGACGACGAACGGCGCGATTCCGGCGAGACCTTGAATCACTTGTCCTGACAACGCGCGCGTCGCGATCGCCTTCTCCGACTTCGACGACTCGAGCAGCGCCGCCTCGTATCCCTCCGGCAGCCGATGCGCCCAATAGATGTCCCACTGTTCCGCGAGCGCGGTGTTGCGCGCACGCCACTCCGCCATCGCCTTCGCCCACTTCTTGCGCTCGCGCGAGAGCTTCTTCGTCTTACGCGCGAACTCGGCGCGGACCTCGTCGGGAACGTAGAACGTCGGCTCCTGCGGCCAGCCGAGCGCTTCCTTCGTCGCCTTCACTTCGTCGGCGCCGAGCGGCTCGCCGTGCGTGCGCGCGGTGCCGTGCAGATTCGGCGCGCCCCATCCGATGATCGTCTTCGCGATGATGATCGACGGCTTGTCCGTGACCTTCTGCGCTTTCTTGATGGCCTTGCGCACTTGATCGCGATCGTGTCCATCGATCTTCTGCGTGTGCCATCCGGCCGCTTCAAACCGCTTCCTCACATCCTCGGAGAACGCCAGTCGCGTGTCGCCTTCGATGGAGATGTGATTGTCGTCGTAGAAGTAGATGAGATTGCCGAGCCCGAGGTGACCGGCAACGGAGGCAGCCTCGGAGCTGATGCCTTCTTCGAGATCGCCATCGGAGCAGATCGCGTAGATGTAGTGATCGACGGGTTTGAATGCGTCGCCGCCATTGAAGCGCGCCGCCATCATCCTCGCGGCCAGTCCCATCCCGACGCCGTTCGCGAATCCTTGTCCCAGCGGTCCGGTCGTCACTTCGATTCCGGTGGCGTGGCCGTATTCGGGATGGCCGGCGGTTTTCGATCCCCACTGGCGGAAGTGCTGCAACTCGTCCATCGTCATGTCCGGATAGCCGGTGAGATGGAGAAGCGAATAGAGCAGCATCGACGCATGGCCGCAGGAGAGGACGAAGCGATCGCGGTTCTCCCATTTCGGCTCGAGCGGATCGTGGCGGAGAAACTCGGTCCAGACGACGTACGCGATGTCGGCGAGTCCCATCGGCGTGCCGGGATGTCCCGACTTCGCTTTCTCGACCGCGTCGATGGCGAGGAATCGGATCGTGTTGACGCAGAGCTCTTCGAGTTTGTCCTTCGATCCGATTTTCGGCTCATTCGCCGCTTCGGCTGCGGCGACGGCGGCGGCATCCCGCTCGATCGTGTCGGTCATTTGCGCTCCTCCACTGGAAACCGGGCGCGGATTATACTCGTCGCATCCAGACATCATTCGTGAGCGGAGGCGCTTCAAATGGCAGCGGACGAGAGTGTCACGGTCAAAGGCTCGCCGGTTCGCAGTCTGCAGAAGTTCATCGACGCCGAGTTGACTCCGGAGCAGCGCGAGAAGGTCTACCAAGCAATGCCGGGCACCTACGGTGCGCGATTTCGCGGACCGATTCTGGCGACGGAAACGATTCCGGTGACGATCCTCAATCGCTTCACCGAAGAAGCGGCGAAGGCGAAGGGCGAAGCGGTCGATCAGTTCGCGCGCCGCGCAGGACGCGAAGGGGCGTCGGACGCGGTGAAAGGCATCTATCGGTTCTTCGCATTGGTGATGACGCCGCCAGCGCTGCTGTCGAAGGCGTCGCAGATGTGGTCGTCGCTCTACAACCGCGGCGAATTGAAAGTCGATGACCAGACGTCGAACAGCGCCCGCATCCGCCTCGTCGGATTTCCATCCGAGCCTGCAGGCTGCGCGCGCATCACCGGCTGGATGGAGCGGATGGCGGAGCTGACGGGCGTGAAGAACGTCAACGTGCAGCAGACGCAGTGCTACGCGAAAGGGCAGCCGAATTGTGAGTGGATCGTGAAATGGCAATAGAAAGAAAGGACTGAGGACTGAGGACTGAGGGCAAAGGGGGGATCCCCCTTTCACCTCAGTCCTCAGTCCTCAGTCCTCAGTCCTCAGTCGTCAGTCCTCAGTCCTCAGTCCTGATAGTTTCAACTACAATCGCCGCCCTCGAATGGGCAAGAAGTTCTACATCACGACGGCGATTCACTACGTCAACGATCTCCCGCACATCGGGCATATCTACGAGAACATCGTCGCAGATGTGATCGCGCGGCATCGGCGGCGCATGGGCGACGACGTCTGGTTTCTCACCGGCACCGACGAGCATGGGCAGAAGATCGAGCGCAGCGCAGCGAAAGAAGGGGTGACGCCGATCGAGCTCGCCGACCGGGTCGTGTCGCACTATCACGAGCTGTGGAAGAAGCTCGACATCTCGCACGATGACTTCATCCGTACGACGGAGCAGCGCCATCGCATCGGCGTGCTCGAGCTGATCCGCCGCATTCAGGAGCGCATCCCCGACGACATCTACCTCGGCGAGCACTCCGGCTGGTACTGCCAGAGCGAAGAGACGTTCATTCCGGAGAACCAGGTCCAGGACAAGAAGGACGACAGCGGACATCCGGTGGAGTGGACGACGGAGAAGAATTACTTCTTCAAGCTCTCCCGCTACACGCAGCCGCTCCTCGAGCACTATCGCGCGAATCCGAATTTCGTTTATCCGCCGCAGCGGATGAACGAAGTGCTGTCGTTCGTCGAACAGGGACTGAAGGATCTGTCGATCTCGCGCACGGCGGTGAAGTGGGGCATCCCCTTTCCCGGCAATCCGGAGCACGTCATCTACGTCTGGATGGACGCGCTGACGAACTACATCTCTGCGCTCGAATTCGACAGCGAGAAATATCAGCGCTACTGGCCTGCGGACGTGCATCTCGTCGGCAAGGACATCGTGCGATTCCACGCCGTCTACTGGCCCGCGTTTCTGATGGCCGCCGGCGTGCCGCTGCCGAAGCAGGTCGTGGGACACGGATGGTGGCTGCGCGACAATCAGAAGATCTCGAAGTCGCTCGGCAACATCGTGCGGCCGACGAACATCATCGACGACTTCGGCGCCGATCCGCTGCGCTACTACCTGCTGCGCGAAATGGTGTTCGGGCAGGACCAGAACTACTCCGACGAATCATTCCTGGCGCGCTACAACGCCGATCTCGCCAACGACCTCGGCAACACGCTGTCGCGCGCGATCAAGATGAGCGCGCAGTACTTCGACGGGAAGACGCCGCCGACTCCGTGCGAAGACAACGATCTGCTGCGGATATCGGCGACGATCGTTCCGGAGTATCTGCGGGCGATGGATGAATACGCATTCCAGCGCGCACTCGACGCCGTGTGGCGACTGCTCGTGGCCATCAACTCGTACATCGTCACGCGCGAGCCGTGGAAGATGTTCAAACAATCAGGCGCGGATGAATCGCTGTCGCGCGTGATCTGGAATTGTCTCGAGTCGCTGCGGATCGTCTGGGTGATGATGGCGCCGTTCATGCCGAAGACGTCGCGCGAAGCGCTGACGCGTCTCGGCGCGAGTCCGGACGATCAGTCGTTCGCCTGGGGCGGACTCGCGAGCAACGTGGAGGTGAAGGTGACCGATCCGATTTTCCCGCGCGCGGACGCGGCGGCGTACGTGAACGCCGATTCCAGTGGAGGAGAGGCGCCCACGCCTGTCCAGGAGAATCCAAAAATCTCCATCGATCAATTCATGCAGACCGAGTTGCGCGTCGCCGAAGTGCGCGCCGCGGAGCGCGTGCCGAAGTCGAAGAAGCTGATCAAGATGTCGATCTTCACGGGTGAAGAAGAGCGAACCATCGTCGCCGGCATCGGAACGAAGTACACGCCGGAAGAGCTGGTGGGACGTAAAGTGGTGATCGTCGCGAACTTGCAGCCAGCGAAGCTGATGGGCATCGAGTCGAATGGAATGGTATTGGCGGCGTCGATCGAAGGGGAGCCGTCGCTGCTTTCGGTCGATCCGAGCGTTCCCGCTGGAACGAAGGTGCGATAGCTGCGGCTCAGGCTTCCAAATTTGTAGAGACTCTCGAGCGATCGCGGCTTAAGTTGAAAACGTCGCTGATCTAGAACACGCAGCGACCCAGCCGGCGCACTCTAGCGCGCCGCGCCCGTTCCTCCGGCCAGGGAACGGGCATTTTCATTTTCTGGGAACTGATCGTGAGCGAGGGACCTGGGCGGGAGTGCGGCGCGCCGCCCGCCCGCCAGATCCCTCGCTACGCTCGGGATGACACTACGGCACCAACGCCGAGCACTGTCCGATCGTGTATGACGTTCCGCCGCGTGTCGAGTCGACGACTCCGACTCCAACGCTTGCCTCGCCCGGCACGGTCACGACGTTGTAGACCGCACGTGCGCTGCCGCGCAGACCGACGAGCGTCGATCCTGACTTGATCGCGCCGCGCGTGGCGTGCGCATTCAGCTTGGCGATGTCCACCTTCACGGTCACGGTGCTGTTCGACGTGTCGAAGCGTCCCACGTCGGCGTTGCCGAGCGGCGTGTACGCGAGCGATCCGTCGCCGTTGCGCATCGTCTTGCCGTACTTGAACGTGCGATTGCCTTGCGCGTCGGTGTCCGCTTCGAGGAACCACTGGTCGCCGCGGTCGGAGATGCCGGGCTTCGTCGGATTCGACGTGAAGTGCATGCGCCACGTGCCGTCGGGCGGAACGAACGTCAGTCCGCTGAGCTTCATCGTTGCGCCGACGTAGGTCGTCGTCGCGTTCGATTCGCAGCCGTAGCGGATGTTTACGACGTCGGCAGGGCTGTCATCGTTGAGACCGGTCGGCGCGCCGGTGCGAATCTGCGCGTCGTGCGCACCGTCGACGACTTGCGGCGCCGAGGCATCGACGGTCGTCGACGACTTGTCGTTGCCGAGGTCGATCTTGCGGCCGTTGTTGAGACTCACGCCGCCCGTTTGATGGATCACGTAGGGATTGCCGCTGAAGTCGTTCGAATCATCGTCGAAGGCGATGATGGCCAGACCTTGCGGATCGATGGCGAGTTGGAAGAAGTCGCCGAGGTTGCGGTTCGCGGTGCCGCCGAATCCGCCGAGGGAGATGTTCGCGGCGTGCACGATGTGATCGCTGGCGACCGCTTCGTAGAACGTCGGATTGACGTCGGTGGCGTTGAATGACTCGGCGAAGTAGACACGCCAGTTCGCGGCGTCGTTGTTTAGACCTTTGCCGTCTTCACTCTCCGTTGCATTCGCGCCGTACCAAACGACGGCGACGCTGCCGGGTTGATCGCCGGTGGCGAGCCACGGGAAGAGTGAGGAGCTCGATTGCGACGGATCACTCACGAGCACCGGCTGCGACCAGGTGTTGCCTTGATCGCGCGAGTGCGCGATGAAGATGCCGGTGCCGCCGTCGGAGTACGCGACATAGACGGTGCCGTCTTTCGCGACCTTCACGCACGGGAAAAGCGCCGCGATCGTTCCTGTTTTTCCGGTGGCCGCGGTGACGGTCGTGTACGAAAGCGGCGCGACGCCGGGAAGCGGCGGATGACCGATCGTGACCATGACTTTGTTGTTGTCGGCGCCCGGACCTTCGAACACGAAGTA
>Ga0075425_100002089_pt1 | contig 19802 bp, 16 predicted proteins | sample SoiMethybrSBSTD4_FD_75300 | JGI IMG/M metagenome (GOLD analysis project Ga0075425, IMG submission 75300) | Bulk soil microbial communities from a Populus tree surrounding site in Tennessee, USA - Soil MetaG P. TD hybrid SBSTD4 | ecosystem: Environmental > Terrestrial > Soil > Tree plantation... | reverse complement strand
GTAGCCGCCGCGCCGGGTCAAGTCACGATGCGTGCCGCGTTCAAAGATGCGGCCGTCTTTCAGCACCACGATCTCACGCGCGCATCAATGAGGTCCTGTCCGCCATCACCGTGGTGCGCAGCTTCGCCATCGAGCACGCCGAGAAGGGGCGGTTTCTGCGCCAAGCCGCGCAAGCCAACAAGACGGTGATCCACGGCGTGGCTTCGTCTAGCACCAGGATCCGCGGATCCTTCAATAGCGCCCGCGCGATGGTGATGCGTTGCCGCTCCCCGACCGAGAGCAAGCCGCCACGTTCATCAACCTGCATATGATAGCCATTGGGAAGCCGCTCGATGAAATCAAGCGTTTAGGCCGCCCTGGCCGCAGCCTCGACTTGTGCGCGCCCTTAGCGCTCGCAGCCGCGGTGGTTTTATAGATTAATCAAATCCTCGGGATCTCCGCGAGCGACCCGCGCGTCGCGTGCACGATAGTCTGGCGGAGTTCACCAGAAGCGTACCTTCGACAAATAGTCGTTCGCTGGCAAGGTGCCGGAGAAGGGCCGGCGTTTGAACGGGGTCGCCGTACTGTCGACTTGTTGGTTCGGAGGATCCGCTAGGCATGCACTGGTCGTGTTCATCGATGTCGTCCCCACCGCAAATACGACGACGGCCACTTGTGAGCCTCAGTTGCCGCTCGGGGAGCGGTATCGGGCTGGACCCCGATGAAATCCGGCGCACAGCAGCAAAATTCGATAGGCAACGCGGCGCTGATGGGGGCTCCGACTTGATTCTGGGTCAGTTTGTTGCTTGAGGGTGTGTTATATTAGAGATTGCCAGGTGCGACGCCATTGTGGCGGATATAGGCGTGCAGCCGCCAGGGGCTGGGTGCCCGGCTGGCCAACGAGTTCACCCGGGTTTTCATGACTTTGCGGCGGCGGGTTGCGGGGCTTGGCAGGCTGCAACACAGGTCCGGAACCCGGATCCGCAAGATCAATCGGTCGGGGAGAGCTAGGTTGAGGCGGGCCGAGACTGGCATGTCATCGAGCGCATAAGAGCAAGTGATCCCCCGCAGAATGGGCGCCGTGCGTTGCCTGGATCCAACCTCAAGACAGAAGTCAGCCGCCCCGCCATCAATAGCCTGCAATCAAGTCGCTGATTTGCGCCTGCTATGATCGATGGCACTTGAACAGGACCCGCGCGGACTAAAGGGGTTCAATTGAAATTGCCGGCGTCCTCTTCGATGACGACCGATCGCAAAAAAGACGCGCGTTCGCTGATAAGCGCTGCTCTCGCCTTCCCAGCAACCCAGAAAAAAGCTATCATTCCGAGCAGATCGGGAAGCCGTCTGAGAAATCCCGGTTAAAAATAAGATTTGCCTCCGCCTGCAGACTAAGCTGCCCGCACGGACGGGCTGGACTTAGGGGGAGGGCGCTATGGTGGCTTATCTCGACGTCGACAAGCGCGTCGAGGGTGGCTCGGAGGTTCGCCGCCGGCCGGGCTTTTTGGCGCGTGATTCTCACGTCGCCTACGCCTTCATCGCGCCAGCGTTCTTTCTGCTCGTGGTCCTGGTCGGCTATCCGTTCGTGCTCTCGGTTTGGTTCAGCCTGAGCGACGCCCGCGTCGGCAATAACGGTAGCTTCATCGGGCTTGATAACTTCAGCCGTTTGCTCTCGAGCCCGATCTTTCTGCAAACCCTGCAGAACAGCATCGTCTTCACCGCGGCCGCGTTGGCTGCCAAGACCGTGCTCGGCATCGGATTGGCGCTGCTGCTCTTCCGGGTTGCGCGCTTCAAGCGGCTGATCCGGGGCGCGGTACTATTGCCGTTCATCGTGCCCACCGCGCTCAGCGCGCTCGTTTGGTGGTGGATGTTCGAGCCGCTTTACAGCGTCGTAAACTGGACACTGAAGAGCTTGCATCTCATCACGCATGACATCCCGTGGCTGCCGGACCCCTACCTCGCGATGTTCACAGTGGTTCTGGTCAACGTCTGGCGCGGCCTGCCGTTCTTCGCGATCACGCTGCTCGCGGGGTTAGTGGCAATTCCTCGCGAGCTTTACGAAGCGGCGGAGTCCGATGGTGCCGGCCCAATCGCACGCTTCTGGCACATCACCCTGCCGCTCCTGATGCCGGTGCTCGCCGTAGTCGTCCTGTTCTCGACGATCTTCACCCTGTCTGATTTCAACATCGTCTACGTCCTGACGCGGGGCGGGCCGATGAACATGACCCATCTCTTCGCAACCTATTCCTTCGCACTGGGCCTGCAGGGCGGCCAAATAGGGCAAGGCGCTGCGGTCTCGCTGTTCCTGTTCCCGATCCTGCTCATTGTCGTGTTCGTGCAGCTGCGCGTCGTGCGCAAGGCGGCACTTTATGAGTAGAACAAGAACAGCGCGCTGGGTGCGGCAGGTCCGACCGTTGTTCACGGTGTATCTGCCCGTGCTGGCCTATGTATTGTTTGCGCTCTTTCCGCTCTATTTCATGCTGGTGACATCGCTCAAGAGCAATGCCGAACTCTACGACGTCAATGCCGTGCCTTTCTGGATCTCGCGTGGGCTTACCGCCGAGCATTATGGGCTGCTATCGACGGATACGCCGTTCTGGAGCTGGTTCGCCAACAGCCTGATCGTCAGCGTGGCCTCCACGGTGGTATCCGTCGTCTTGAGCGTGCTCGCCGCGTATCCGTTGGCGCGGCTCCGGTTTGCCGGATCAGCTTCCTTCGGAATTGCGATCTTCGTCACCTACTTGGTGCCACCCTCGCTCCTGTTCCTGCCGCTGACCAACGTGGTGAACTGGCTTGGTCTCTCAGACACGCTATGGGCGCTGATTATCGTCTACCCCACCTTCTTGGTGCCGTTCTGTACCTGGCTCCTGCTGGGATACTTCCGCACCGTACCCAAAGAAATCGAGGAATGCGCGATGCTCGACGGCTGCAGCCGGTTGCAGAGCATGCTGTTTATCCTCCTGCCGGCCGCGGTACCGGGCGTGATCTGCGCAGCGTTGTTCGCCTTCACGCTGTCGTGGAATGAATTCCTTTACTCCCTCGTGTTTGTGTCCCCGGCTGAGCTCAAAACGATGACGGTCGGCGTCTTCTCCGAACTCATTCGCGGCGATATCTACTACTGGGGCTCGCTCATGGCAGGGGCCACGATTGGCTCGCTCCCGATCGTCGTCGCTTACGTCTTCTTCCTTGACTACTACGTCTCCGGCCTGACCTCCGGAGCAATCAAATAAGCGCGCCAGCACCGCGCGCGGCAGGGTGCCTGAAGCAATTCAGCCCATACTACACAGGGAGGAAAGCACATGACGAAATTGAGCGTCACTGATCCGCGCAGCCCTCGCCGTCGGCAGTTTCTGCGCACAGCGGCGGGAAGCGCCGCTGGCCTTGCAGGCATACTCGCGCTGCGCCAGGCACCTGCCTACGCGCAGAGCCGCGAGCTCACCTTCCTCACCATTGCGAGCTTCGTGCCGGACACCGACAAGGAGCTCAAGCGCCAGCTCGAGGAATGGGGCGCCAAGAACAACGTGAAGGTCAGGCTCGACATAATTGCGCACCTCCAGCTGCAGACGAAGAAGGCGGCGGAGGTGCAGGCGAGATCCGGACACGACCTGACGGCCCTCGGCCCTGGGCTTGGCGACGCCGATCTTTACTTCGATCATCTCGCCGATCTTAAGGACCTCGCCGACGAGGTCGCACCGAAGAACGGCGGCTGGCTTAGCCCGAACGACTATCTGGTCCGCGGCAAGTGGACGTTACTGCCATGGTGGCAGCCGCCGTTTCCGATGGCGATCCGCACTGACCTGCTCGAGCAGATCGGCGAGAAAAACCCCGACACCTGGGAGGATTGGCTGCGGATCGGCAAGAAGGGAAAGGCGATCGGGCATCCGTTCGGCACGGCGCTGGGCCACAGCGCCGACGCAAACACAACAATGCTGTCGATCCTCTGGTCCTATGGTGGGTCGTACGTCGCCAAGGACGGCGAGACGGTGACGATCAACTCGCCCGAGACGCGTGAGGCGATGGAGTTCGTCAAGCGGCTCTATACCGAGGCGATGGATCCCGAAGTGCTGGCCTGGGACGACGCCAGCAACAACCGCTGCCTCAATGCCGGCAAGTGCATCGCCATCCACAACCCAATCAGCGCCTTCGAATCGGCGAAGAAGGACAAGATCTTGGTGCCGGGCACGCAGAAGCCCATCGCCGAGGTGATTGACCATATCATTACGCCGCGAGGTCCGAAGGACCGCAAGGCGACCACGGGTTTCTGGTGCGTTGGCATCTGGAACTTCTCGAAGAACATCGAGCTCGCCAAGGATTTCCTGCGCTTCCACTTTCAGCCCGAGAACCAGGCCAAATGGGTTGAAGCCGGCCACGGCTTCAACATGCCGTTCCTGAACAATCTCACGAACCACGCGGTCTACAAGAGCGACCCCCAATACCGACACATTCCCGAGGTCGCCAAGGTCACGGTACCGCCGTCCTGGCCGGGTCCGACCACCGCGGCCTCACAACAGATCTGGGATCTCTACATCATCCCCGACATGTTCGCGCAGTACGCGACCGGTCGTATGCCGCTCGACCAGGCGATCGCCTGGGGCGAGAAAGAGATGCGGGCAATCTACAATAGCAAGCGACGGACCTGATCATCGGGTCGACCAATGCCGGGGTTGCGGCACCACACGGAATTGCCAAACCGGACGAGGGTGAGGTGCCCGAGACATAGGTGAACGAGCGTACCGAACACATGGGTGACACTTTTTCGGGGCCGACGATGGGCGACCGACAACCCGTTTCGGCCCAGGTTGTCACCCATGTCTCAAGGACGATTTGTCACCCATATCCCCGGGTCGGACCAATCATCAAACGGCGAGGCGAATCCGATCCTGGGTGCGTTGCCCGCGGGTCGGCTATCGCCGCCGCTCGACCATTGCCCTCCGTCGGCGAGCCTGAGGTGAGGTAAGCTGGTCGCCGACCCGGGCACGTCGCCTATGTTGCGGCGCAAATTGCCACCGCTTTGCTCCAGAGACTAAGCTTGGACATGAAGGGCCAAGCGTTCGCAGCCGACGATGGTCTCAGCAGCACACACCGGTTTGCGGGCAGGCCGCAGGAGCGATCAGACTTCGAGCCATTCGCGACGCACCGCCTCATTGCCCTTAAGCTCGGCGGGCGTGCCCTTGAAGACGATGCGCCCGTGGCCCATCACCATCACACGGCGCGCGATCTTAAGGGCGATCGTCAGCTTCTGTTCGACGAGCAGGATAGCGACGCCACGGCGGGCGATCTCGTCGAGCAAAATCGCTACCTGGGTGATCAGCTTTGGCGCCAACCCTTCGGTGGGCTCATCAATGATGATGAGGTCGGGGTCGCCCATCAACGTGCGGCAAACCGTGAGCATTTGCTGTTCGCCGCCGGAGAGAACGCCGGCCAGGTTGTAGCGTCGTACCGACAGGTTCGGAAAAAGATTAAACATGTCATCGAACGACCATCGACCGCTGCGGCGCGTGCGCTTTACCCCGAGCTCCAGATTTTGCTGAACGGTGAGCGTGGGAAAAATCTGACGGTCTTCCGGCACATAGCCCAGACCCAAGTGCGCGATCTGATCGGGTCGCAGGCCGGCGATGGGTTGATCCTTGAACGAGATCTCCCCAACCGGCGGCACTAGGCCCATGATGGCTTTGCAGGTTGTCGACCGGCCAACACCATTGCGGCCGAGCAGGGCGACGATCTCGCCTCTGGCGACGTCGAAATCGACACCCTGCAGGATATGGCTCTTGCCGTAGTAGGCGTTGAGACCCCTGACGTCCAGCAGCATCACGCCGCCTCCACGCCGAGATAAGCCTCTTGCACAGCCTTGCTTGCCCGGATGCGCTGTGGCGTGTCGGTGGCGATCACCTCACCGTAGACGACCACGCTGATCACGTCGGCCAACCCAAAGACAACGCTCATGTCGTGCTCGACCATGACAAGCGTACGCCCCTCGCTGACCGATCGGATCAGATCCATCGCGTAGGCGGTCTCCGAATGGCTCATCCCAGAAGTCGGCTCGTCGAGCAGGATGACGGTGGCGCCGCCGGCGATGGTGATGCCGATTTCGAGCGCCCGCTGCTCGGCATAGGACAGGAGCCCGGCCATGACATTTCGACGTTTGGCGAGGTTGAGGCGCTCGAGCAGCAGCTCGCTCTCCTCGTTGAGGGTCTGCTCGCGGCCGAGAAGATGCCAAAAGGAATATTTGTATCCCCGCGCCCACAGGAGTCCGCATCGGATGTTCTCAAACACGCTCATCCGCGGGAAGACGCTGGTAATCTGGAAACTGCGAGAAAGGCCGCGCCGGTTGATTTGACAAGCACTTAGGTCGTTGATCGGGCGGCCATTAAGGATGATGCGGCCGCTCGTGGGTGAGAATCGACCGCTGATCAGGTTGAAAAGCGTGGTCTTGCCGGCGCCATTGGGGCCGATGATGGCATGGCGCTGGCCCGCTGGGATGTCGAGGCTCACCCCGCGAATGATTTCGGTCAGCCCAAAGCTCTTGCGTATATTTTCTAGCTTCAGGGCAAGTAACGCACCGGATGTGTTCATGGTGTCTGCCCCAGGCGCTTTGCTTCCTCGCTCAACTCGTCCCAGACGCGGCCGAAGGCACGCGCCTCCAACCGCAGCCATACGGCAGCGATGGCGAAGACCGCTGTCGCCGCCATCCAGGGCAGCACGGTGAATGGGTCGATGTGCAGAATGCCGCCTAGCTTGAAGGACTTGCCCTGCTCGGCGCCGATGGTCACGAAGGACGCCATCTCGACCAGCAATACGAACGTCGCAACCGCCGTAAGGCCCGGCAAGAGCACCCGCAGGTAGGGCCCAATCAGGGCAGCGATCCGACCACTTCTCGCGATCGGGCCATGCATGGCGATCAGACCAAGAATGCCGTTCGGCGCAAACATCACCATGACGACGAACAGCACGCCGACATAGAGCAGCCAAGCATTCGAGAGCAAGCTCACGCCGGACTGCAGCAGCACAATCAAGATGGTGCCGAGAATCGGCCCGTAGAAACCGCCGACGCCGCCGATGTAGGTCGCGAGCAGCGCGGTCGCCGATTTCGGGGCGGACACGGTATCGAACGTGACGATCTCGTAGAGGATGGCATAGAGTGCGCCCGCAACGCCGGCAAAGAAACCCGACAGGACATACTGGTAGAAGCGCACCATGCGCGGGTCGTAACCGATGAACTCCGCGCGCTCGAAGTTGTCGCGGGTGGCGTTGGCGAGGCGCCCAAGGGGAGTCTCGGTCTGGAGCCGCATGAGCACGGTCGAGATCAGCGTCCAGACCACGATCAGGTAGTATACCTGCCACGAGGCGCTATAGCTGGCGCCGAGCAGGCTGACACCGGTGACGCGGTTGGTGGAGATGCCGCCCTCCCCGCCGAAGAAGCCCGTGAACATCAGCGCGGCCGCTGCGACCAGCTCGCCGAGCCCGAGCGTGATCATGGCAAAGGCGGTGGCGCGCTGCTTGGTGGCTATGAAGCCAAAAAAGGCCCCGAACATGAGCCCGCTCAAGCCGCCGACGAGCGGAACGAGCTCCGTCGGCACCCACAGGTTGCCCGCTTTGACGGAGTTGAGCGCATGCGCGGTGCAGTAGGCGCCAAGACCGAACAGGATCGCATGCCCGAATGAGAGCAGGCCAGATTGACCCATCTGCATGTTGAAGGAGAGAGCGAAGATGGTCATTAGCCCAATCTCGCTCAGCATGATCAGCACAAAACCCGAATGGCGTCCGGTCGACCAGTTGAAGAACAGCCACGGTAGCGAAACGGCAACAACGACTGCCAGCAGCCACAGCCATTGAGAGCGCGATTTGACGCGCGAGCGGAACATCGGCTTGGGTGCGGGCTGAGGCTCGGCGCGCCTGGCGATGTTCGCGGTATCTGGTTGTGCGGTTTCAATGGTCATGTGTCACGCGTGCCGAGCAGGCCGCGCGGGCGGACCAGGAGGATGAGCACGAGCAGGACGTAGGGCAACAAGGCGCCGATCCGTGGCAAGGGCACGGTCAGCACTTCCGCGAACGGTGTGGAGCTGGTGACGGTGAGCCCGAACTGCCTGAGAAGGTCCGCTAGCGAGTAGTCGAATACCACCGCGAATGTCTGGATCAGACCCATGAAAAGAGAGGCTATGAAGCAGCCGATGAGGGAACCCAAACCGCCGAAGACGACGACGACGAACACGATCGGTCCCATCGTGAAGGCCATGGAGGGTTCCGTCGTGTGATAGTTGCCGCCAATGACACCGGCGAGACCGGCGAGCGCTGTGCCGCCAGCGAACACGAGCGTAAACACGCGCGGCACGTTGTGTCCGAGCGCGCTCACCATCTCGGGGTACGTGAGCGAGGCCTGCACGATGAGGCCGATGCGCGTGCGGGTCAGGGCCAGCCAGATCGCCCCGAACATGAGGGCGGAGATCGCCAGCATGAAGGCGCGATAGGCAGGGAAGTTTGTGCCGTAGAGCGTGAACAGCGGGAAATCGAGTAGCGCCGGTACCCGGTAGGGTACGGCGATCAGCCCCCAGGTCATTTGCACGACCTTCTCGATGATGAGGGCGAGGCCGAAGGTGAACAGCAGCTCGGCGATGTGGCCGTTCTTGTGCACGCGGCGCAAGCCCCACATTTCGATGGCGGCGCCGATCAGGCCGCAGATAAGCGGAGCGATAATCAGCGCCAGCCAAAAGCCAATGAACAGGCTGATGGTATAGGCGAAGTAGGCGCCCAGCATGTAGGCGGACGCATGCGCAAAGTTGAGCACGCCCATCATCGAGAAAATAAGGGTGAGGCCGCTCGCCAGCATGAACAGCAGCATGCCGTACACGAGCCCGTTCAGCAGCGAAACGAGGAAGACTTCCATCTCAGTCGGTCCAAGAGCGCGTGGCCGGCTTCGTGCCGGCCATCGCATCTTGCCAAAGCCAACTTAGCCGCTCACTTCGGCATCTCGGGACGCTTCATTTTGCAGACATTGGGCTGGTCGATGTCGTTCGCCAGGATGGTTGCCTCGGTTGCCCAGCCGAGGCCGGTTTTCTCGGAATCGTATTTCACACCCTTCTTGAACACACCCACAAGGTACTCGCTGACAATCTGATGGTCGTCCTTGCGCATGATCGTATCGTAGCCGAGAAAGTCTTTCATTTTCTGACCTTCGAGGGCAAAGGCAATTTTGGTGGCGTCGACGGCACCGGCCTTGTTAACCGCCGACTGCAGATGCTCGAAGATGGTTCGGAAACCCGCGGCATAAAAATCGAAGCTGTGCGTGTCGCGGAAAGCCTTTGTCCACGCCTCCGCATCCTTGTTGCCGATCTCGACCGCGTGATTTTCGCTGAAGGACATCACAGAGCGTACCTTGCCATCGCCGGCTGGGCCGATGGCCGTTGCCCCACCCACGAGATGCGCATAGAGCGTGTAGTAACGCAGATCAATGCCGGCATCGATGCCGGCTTTGATGAGGAGGTTCATGTCAGGCCCCCAGTTGCCGGTGATCAGGGCTTGCGCGCCCGCGGCCTTGATCTTCGTGATATAGGGCGAGAAATCCTTGATCTTGCCGAGCGGGATCAGCTCGTCGCCGACCACCTGAACGTCTGGCCTCAGTTTAGCGAGGTAAGCCTTTACGTCGCGCTGCACGGACTGGCCGAACAGATAGTCCTGGTTCAGCAGGTAGACCTTGGTCACATCCTTGGGCATCGCACGGGCCATGATCTCGGCCTTCATGGCTACGTGCACGTCGAACCGGAAGTGCCAGAAGGAGCACTTCTCGTTGGTGAGCTCGGTCGCGACCGCCCCACAGTTGATGTAGATGATCCGGCTTTCGGGGTTGCGCTCGTTGTGCTTCTCGACGCCCTCGATCAGGGCCGCGGCGATGTTGGAGCCCGAGCACTGCAAGATGAAGGGCATGTTCTGATCGGTTGCACTCTTGAGCGCGATCAGCGCATCCGACGGCTGCGATTTGTTGTCGAAGGGAACAAGCTCGAACTTTTTACCCAACGCCCCGCCCTTGGCGTTGATGAAATCGAGGATGTATTGGAACTGCTTCAAGTTCGCATCGCCGACCTGCGCAAAAGGACCGGACAAGGGATCGGTGTAGGCGATCTTGATTGTATCTTGCCCCAGCGCAACTTGTGGCGAGATCGCGTAGACGGCGCTGCCTAGAGCAGCCGCAACAAATGTCCGCAGGACTTTCATGATTAGACTCCTCCCAACCGGGCTTTTCCAGTGCTGCCCTTGTTGCGATCAGATTGCACGGATTTTCCGTATAAAACAATGGCACGCAGGCTACGCTTGGTCGGCCGAATATCAGGAAAGCTGATTGGGTAGTGTCTCGGATTGGAGACCCATCAACTCGGCTGCTTCCTCGACGCACCGGGCGCGCAAGCAGTATTGCTCAACGGAACGGGCAGCCAACGATGACGATACTCGACGCCTTGGAGCAGAACCTCGGGAAGCGCCATTTCTGCCAATTCCATATCAGATCGCTTGGCCAGCGCTTCTCCGGCCAAGGCCGGCCGTTGGCATTTGCGTCCAAGCCATAACGTTGCCCTGTTCGGGATCAAGCAAGCGATCGAGTTGGGCGCGGCCGGTTTGCGTGGCTGACTTCCTTGACCGCAGCGGCGCGGAATTCTTTCAGAACGGCCTCCTCTTTGAGGGGCCCAGCGCCCCGATCGGCGTAGCCGTTACTCGCGCCCGTGCGAATGGGCATGTATTCGACAGCTGCCCCAGATGCGCCGCGGCGACCAATGCAAATGCCGCCGCATTAACTGCGCGCGCAGGTAAGCTAGCTTCGATTAGCGCACGAATTCGTCGGTGAAGAACCCATCGTAGGTTTTCAGCGCGTCCTTGGGATCGAGCAGTTTGGCGGCTAGGCTGACCTTTTGTGAGTTCTCGAGTTGCCGCACGGTCACCCGAATGTCCGTGGCGTGCGCCTTCTGTGCCACATCCCAGGCGGCGGCAAGCAACCGCTCGTCCATTCTCGGAAAGCGCTTCTGCAGGATCGTGAATACCTCGTCTGGCTTATCCTGAATCATCTTGGCGGCCGCGACGTAGGCGCGCGCCACCCGTGCGCACAGCTCGCGCTTGGCCTGGCAGGTCTCAGGGCGCGTGTAGATGAGGCCGTAGGCAAACGGCAGCAGCTCGGGTGCATCGCTTACCGCGCTCATGAGCATTACGGCACTGCCCTTGACCACCGACTGGGTCGTGAAGGGCATGGAAGTGGCGTAGCCATCGATCGCCTTGTTCTCGAGTGCCGGCAGCATTGCCGGCGGATCCATCGGCGCGATTCGCACATCATTCTCGACGTCGAGCCCGCCGAGGTTGGCGACATAGCGCTGCCAGGCATGAACAATGCTGCCAACGCCCTGGATGGCGATGGTCTTGCCCTTGAGCACCTTAGCCCGCTCCGGCAGCGGCATCTTGTCGGTGAGCCCCGCCGCCTCGGCGACATCTTTGCGCAGGACCAGCTCGACCATCGGCCGATCTACTAAGTTGGCGATGGCAAAGAACTTCTGTCCTTGAGCCGCAGCGCGTAGGAACACGGGTCCCGTGCCCATGGTGAAGTCGGCGCTGCCGGCCAGGACGGCGTTGGGAGAAGCCACACCGACGAGGTTCCGGGTTGAAATCCTGAGGCCCTCATTTTTGAAGAATCCGGCGTCCTCCGCAACGAAATGGGCCGTGAAGGTAAGCGTCAGAGCTGGGATCGCAAAGGTGACCTCGGTTTCCTGTTGGCTCCTTGCGACACCGGGAGCTAGCCCTAGCGCAATGGCCAGGGTGCCGGCGGCCAGCTTTGCTCCCCATTTGAACATACGATCCTCCCAAACTATCGTTCGCATTTGAGGGTCTTGTAACAAGATAATTCTGCCTACCACAACGCGCCGGCAAGAAGGCAATGGCGACCTGGCCACGGACTGAGGATCCCATTCTTGCGCGGCTGGCTCGCCTTGCAGCTTCACTGCGGACGCGTGGCGACCAGGTGCTCGTCTTGGTCGTACTGCTGGCACTCTGGCAGGGGCTCAGCCTCGTTTTCGGCACCTATTGGGTCGGATCACCTTGGGGCGTCCTCATGCGGCTAGGCAAAGGCGTCATGAGTGGCGAGATCTTGCGGCATGCGTCCTATACTCTGCTCGAGGCGGCGGCCGGCTTCCTGATCGGTGCATTGCCAGCAGCCGCGCTGCCATTTGCACTGCGTCGGTTGCCAATTGTCACCGCCATCCTCGACCCGTTCATGGTGGGGGGCTATGGTGCGCCGAAGCTGGCGCTAGCGCCCCTATTCATCTTGTGGTTCGGCATCGGCATCGAGTCGAAAATCGCGCTAGTGGCGATCACGGTCTTCTTCATCGTCTACTTCAGTGCCCTGGCCGGCGTGCGCGCGCTCGACCCCCGGCTTGTGCAGATGGCTCAGGTCATGGGTGCCGACGAGCGCGACGTGGCGCGCCATATCGTTTTTCCTGGCGCCGTGCCCCACATCTTCACCGGCTTTCGCATCGCCATGCCTTACTCGATCGGTGGCGCAGTCATCGCCGAACTGATTTCCGCCAATCGCGGGCTTGGCTATCTCGTTCAACTCAGCGCCATGAATTTCGACACCACTGGTGTGTTCGTGGCGCTGGTGGCCACGACCTGCATCGTCTTCCTGGGTAATTGGAGCGTCAATGTGATCGAGCGCCGGCTGTTGCGCTGGCGGCCGCGTCCGGATCTCGACATGCAGGCAGGGAGCTGACCATGGCGGCCGAGGCGCTGCTGGAAGTCCGCAGCTTGAGCAAGCGCTTTGGTAATCGCGCCGGCCGCGAGCCATCGCCCTGGGTTATTCAGGAGCTAAGCTTCGTCGTCAACGAAGGAGAGTTCCTGACCATCGTTGGTCCGTCGGGCTCGGGCAAGACCACGCTGCTCAACATCCTCGCCCAAATCGACACGGCGAGTGGCGGCGAGATCTGCTTGCAGTCGCACGCCGCCCCTATCGGCAATTCCAAGTCGCTCAAGCCGGGGCTTGCCTGCAAGATCGGCTATGTGACGCAGGAAGACAACCTGCTCCCCTGGCGGACGACCCTGCAAAACGTCCTGTTTCCGCTGACGGTGCAGCGGCGGCTCAACGAGGACACGCGCGCGCGCGCGCAGATGTTGATCCGCGCAGTTGGCCTGGCTGGCTTTGAGAACCACTATCCGCACGAGCTGTCCGGCGGTATGCGCAAGCGTGCCTCCCTCATCCGTACCCTCGTCTACGATCCGCCTATTATCCTTATGGACGAGCCGTTCGGTGCGCTTGACGCGCAAACCCGCGCCCAGCTGCAGGAGGACCTACTGCGGCTTTGGAATCTCGGACGTAAGACCATCGTCTTCGTCACGCATGATATTGTCGAAGCCATTGCGCTCGGCGATCGCACGCTGGTCCTATCGAGGTCGCCGGCGAGGGTCGCCGGCGAGCATCGCAATTCGATCCCGCGCCCGCGTGACATTCGCGGCATCATGATCCACCCGGAATTCGCGCCGCTCTATCAGCGCATCAGGGTGCAAGTACAATGACGACGCACGAGAGCGAGCTCGATCGCGCGGAGCGATCGCAGGTCAAGTGGCGAAAATACGCCGTGACAGTCGGGCGCATCGGCCTCGGCGTTGCGCTTCTGGTCGCCTGGAAAGTCGGCGCGGATGCAGCCGGTCCGCTCTATGCCGCAGATCCCATCAACGTATTTCAGCGCATTGTCAGTGACAGCATGTCCGGCAGCCTGCTCCGGCACATCACTGTGACGCTGAGGCTCTCGGTCGAAGGCTTCGCCATCGGTTGTACATTCGGCGTCGCCTTGCCTTTCCTGTTGCGGCGCATGCCGCGGCTGACCCGAGCAGTCGAGCCCTACATCATGGCGTCGGTCGGGGTTCCGAAGTATGCCCTGGTGCCGCTATTCATCCTGTGGTTCGGTATCGACGACGCGCCCAAGCTTTGGCTGGTCGGCCTGCTGGTGTTCTATCCCGTCTTTATCGCCGTGTTTGCGGGCATCCGAAACGTCGATCGAAATCTGATCAACATGGCGCGCGTCGCTGGTGCCAGCGAAGCAATGATCTCGCGCGAGGTGATCTGGAACGCCCTGCTGCCGTTCTTCTTCACGGCGTTGAAGATCGCTTTGCCGCGCGCGGTGAGCGCCGCCATTATTGGCGAGTTCCTAGTGGGCAACGAGGGCCTGGGCTATATGATCGAGTATTCGCGTCAGAATTTTGATACGACCGGGGTGTTCACCGGTATCCTGGTGGCAACCGCGCTGGTGCTCGTAATCAACGCCGCGCTGGTGCGGCTCGATCGCCATTTCAATGCGTGGCGGCCAATCGATCGAGATATGGCATTGTAGCCCGCATCGCTGCTAGGATCGCACCCATGAAAGTGCCGCTCCATGGTGCCATCGACTGCGACCTGCACCCTGCCATGCCGAGTGTGCCAGCGCTGCTGCCCTATCTCGACGAGTTTTGGGCCGATCAGCTTGCGAACCGCCACATTGACCGGTTGCCCTTCACACTGTCGAGCTATCCGCCGAGTTCCCCTCTGTCGGCGCGTCCGGACTGGCGGACGCGGTCGGGTGCCCCAGCCGCCGACCTCGATGCGATCCGGCGCAACGCGCTCGACCGGTTCGCTGTGCATTGCGCCATCTGCAATCCGCTGCACGGCGCCGTTGCCCTGTTTAACGACGACATGGCTGCTGCCCTCTGCTCGGGCGTCAACGACTGGATGGCCAGTGAGCTGCTCGATCAAGAGCCGCGCCTCCGCGCATCGATATTGGTCCCAGGACAAAGTCCAGAACTCGCCGTGCGCGAGATCGAGCGCGTCGCTCCGGACCGTCGCTTCGTGCAGGTGCTGCTGCTCGCCATGGGCGAGACGCTGCTCGGGCGGCGTGCGCACTGGCCCATCTATGCGGCGGCGGAGAAGCACGAGCTTACGATCGGCATCCACGCCGGTAGTACCTACCGGGCAGCACCAACCTATTCAGGTTGGCCTTCCTATCGGGTGGAGGACTACGTGGCGCAATCGGCGGCATTCGAGAGCCAATTGCTGAGCCTGGTCGCGGAAGGTGTGTTCCAAAAATTTCCGAAACTGAGGGTAGTTCTCATCGAATCCGGATTTACCTGGCTGCCGACCTGGCTATGGCGAACGAACAAGACCTGGCGCGGGGTCCGCGCCGAGGTGCCCTGGATCGACCGGTCGCCGGCGGAGATCGTGCGCGAGCACGTACGCTTCACGCTGCAGCCTGTCGATGCGCCGCGAGCCGAGCCTCAGATGCTGTTACGCACGCTGCAGCACATGGGCTCGGACCGGCTGTTGTTGTTCTCGACCGATTACCCCCACTGGCAATTCGACGCCGACGACGTCTTGCCTGACGGTCTGCCCGAGGACACAATAGCCAAGATTCTGATCGACAATCCGCGCGATACCTATCCCCGTTTGCGTGACCCAGTCATGGGACAAGCTCAGGGAACGGGCGAAAAGGAGGTCCAATGAATATCGCCGTCCGGCAAGCGCCAGCGACCCAACGGCTGAAGATCGTCGACTGCGATATTCACCCTGTCTACCGGACACCTGCGGAACTGCACCCCTTCATGTCGGCCAGGTGGCGCGAACACATGGCCACGTTCGGCACGCATTTCCGTCATGGCTTGCATGGCCAGCTGCCCTACCCGCGTATGATGGCTGCCGGCATGCGTCTCGACTCCTTTCCCGAGAATGGTCCACCGGGTTCGGATCTCGATTTGATGCGCAGGCAGCACCTCGATGCCAACGGCGTCGAGGTCGGCATGTTGATCGCGCTCAGCCGCGGCGGGATGGAGGAGCGCAACCTCGACTTCGGTGCTGCTCTCTCCAGCGCAATCAACGACTGGCAGCTCGAGTGCTGGGTGAAAAAGGAGCCGAGGCTACGCGCTGCAATAGTCGTGCCGCAGGAGAACGCGGACTATGCCGTGACAGAGATCGAAAGGCGCGCTGGCGATCCCGCATTTGTCCAGGTTATGATCTCGCCACGCTCCAGCGATCCGCTCGGTCACCGCCGCTACTGGCCGATATACGCCGCGGCCGAGCGCTGCGGCAAGCCGCTGGCGCTGCACGTTGCGGGCTACAGCGGCGGGCATGCATCGACCAGCTCGGGTTGGCCGACCTACTACATCCAAGAGCACTACGCCATGTCCACGGGCATGCAGAACACGTTGACGAGCCTGGTATTCGAGGGCGTGCTGGAGCGTTTCCCGAAGCTTAAGGTCGTAATGATTGAGGGCGGCTTCGCCTGGGTGCCGGCGCTTAGCTGGCGCATGGACAAGCACTGGGAGCGCATGCGCGCGGAGACCCCGCACTTGCGACGTCCACCGTCCGAATATGTGCGCGAGCGCGTCTGGTTTACGACGCAGCCGATCGAGGAGCCGGAAAACCCTGAGCACCTGAGTGACATCATGGAGTGGCTTGGCTGGGACCGGCTGATGTTCTCGACCGACTACCCGCATTGGGACTTCGATGACCCAAGGCAGGTCTTCCAGGGCAGACTGACAGACGCGCAGAAGACCAGGCTCTTCCGGGACAATGCCAAGGCGCTTTACGGTCTGCAATGAGCCGGCAGGTTGTAGCCCGCGTCGGCGAGGTCGCCCCCGGCAGCTGCAAGATCGTGACCGCGCGCGGCCGTGAGATCGGCCTTTTCAATATCGGCGGCACATTCTTTGCGCTCTCCAACCGTTGTCCGCACAAGGGCGCCGAGCTGTGTCGCGGTATGATTGTCGGGCTGGCGCAGTCCAGCATGCCCGGGGAGTATCGTTTGTCACGCCTAGGGGAATTCATTCGCTGCCCCTGGCACGGCTGGGAATTCGACATCCGTACGGGGCAGTCTTGGTGCGATCCGACCTCTGTTCGGGCAAGGCATTTTCACGTCAGCGTCGAACCCGGCTCGCAGCTGCTCAAAGGGCCCTACCTGGCCGAGACGTTCCAGGTTTCGGTCGAAGAGGACTATCTCGTCATCGATCTGTAGTCCTTGACGGCGTCTATCTGCAGGCAGGTGTCATGCCTTACCAGCCACGCCAAAACTCTGGAGAGGCGGTCGCTGTCACCACGGCCCGATCGCGGCCGACGCGCAGGACCGCACGCAAGCGCTCTTCTCGAGTCCTAAGTATGTTGCCGGGATTGATCTAACCGGGCGCCGTGCAATAACATTCGAGCAATTCTCTAACCGTGAGTCGGCATGGGCGCTATCGGGCAACCTCTCCTTCGCAAGGAGGACGTTCGGTTGCTGACCGGCAAAGGCCGTTTCAGCGATGATTTCAGCATCGAGGGACAAGCCTATGCCGCGATGGTTCGCTCGCCCCATCCGCATGCTCGGATCGTCCGTGTCAACGCGGCGCCGGCCCTTTCCATGCCCGGCGTGTTGGGTGTTTTCAGTGGCTTGGATTGCCTCGCCGACGGCCTCGGGCCCATTCCGCACAGTCCCGTTCCTCAAACGAGATATGACATGAAGCTTACCGCCCCAAGGGGCGGTAAGATCTTCATCGGGCCGCACTTGTTGCTGCCCTTCGATAAGGCACGCCATGTCGGCGAAGCCGTGGCCATGGTGGTGGCCGAGACGTTGGCCCAGGCGTTCGATGCGGCGGAGGCCGTCGAGACCGACTACGAAGTTCTACCCTGGAACACCGACTCAGAACGAGCCTTCGCCGGGGGTACCCCGCCGGTTTGGGACGACGCTCCGGGCAATGTCCTGGTCAACACAATTTTCGGCGATGCAGTCGCTACGGATCGTGCTTTCGCTTCCGCCGCCCATGTGATCCGAAGGGACTTCCGCATCGGCCGCGTCACCGCAGTCCCGCTGGAGCCGCGCGCTGCTTTGGCGCACTACGACACACGAACGCAGAGATACACGCTCTATGCCGGAAGCGGCGGCGCAGTCCGCCAGAAGCATGAACTCGCCGCGGCGCTTGGCATCGCCTCCGATCGATTGCGTGTGCTCTGCCATGATGTCGGCGGTAACTTCGGATCAAGAAACCGGCCCTATGTCGAGTTCGGCCTCGTGCTGTGGGCGGCGCACAAGCTCGGCCGACCCGTGAAGTACACCGCTACGCGCTCCGAGGCGTTCTTGAGCGACTACCAGGGGCGGGACCTCCTGACCAAGATCGAGCTGGCGCTGCGATCCGATGGGCGTTTCCTTGCCATGCGCGCATTAAACATCAGCAACGTCGGCGCACGCTGCGTATCCCTTTCGCCGCTCGGCAAGGGAGCCGGGTTGGTCACGGGCTCCTATGACATTCCGGTCGCAACGCTGCGGGCCTGTGCGGTGTTCACCAACACCATGCCGACCAACGCATACCGCAGTTCTGGGCGCCCCGAAGTGACGTTCGCCCTGGAGCGGCTGATCGACATCGCGGCCGCAGATTTGGGCTTCGACCGCATTGAGCTGCGCCGCATGAATCTCATTGGGTCAAAGTCGATGCCGTACACCAACGCGGTCGGCATGACCTACGACAGCGGTGCGTATGAGACCAACATGGACCTGGCCATGCGCATCGCAGATTGGGACGGCTTCGAGCTGCGCCGCCGCGACGCTGCCGATCGCGGCAGGTTGCTCGGACGCGGTCTTTCGAACTACGTTGAGTCCTCTATTGGCGCGCCGAAGGAGCGCGCGGAGATCACCGTTTCGGAAGAGGATCGCGTCGACGTCGTCATCGGCACGCAGCCGAGCGGCCAGGGGCACGAAACCAGCTTTGCGCAAGTCGCTTCCGACCTACTCAGCGTGCCGGTGGCCAACATCAACATAATCACCGGCGATACCGACATCGTCCATGCTGGCGGCGGCTCCCATTCGGGAAGGTCGCTGCGCCACGCTGCCACGGTTATGGCGAAGGCTGCCGAGGAGCTAATCGCCAGGGCAAAGGTGATCGCCGCTCGACTCCTGAACGCACGCCCGGACCAGATGGAGTTTGTGGACGGCCGGTTCAGGACACGCAGCACCAATCGGTCATTCAGCTTCCTCGAGCTGGCCACGGAATTAGCACGATCGGCCTTGCCGGACGAGTTTAAGCGTAGTCTGCGCGTGACCGCCAACAATGAGATGCACGATCCCGTGTTCCCCAACGGATGCGCGGTCTGCGAGTGCGAGGTCGATCCCGAGACGGGCGGCGTCAGGCTGACGCGTTATGCAGCCGTCGACGATGTTGGCCGCTGCATCAACCCGATGATCGTCCACGGACAAACCCATGGAGGCATCGCCCAGGGCGTTGGGCAGGCACTGTGGGAGCTGTGCTATCTCGACCCCGACTCTGGGCAACCCCTCGGTGGATCGCTCATGGACTACGGTATACCGCGGTCCGACACCCTTCCCTCATTCGCAAGCGAAATTGTCGAAGTTCTCTCACCAACCAACCCCTTCGGCATTAAGGCCGGCGGGGAAGGAGGAACGACGCCCGCGCCGGCCGCGGTGATCAGCGCCGTGGTCGATGCGCTAAGCGGGTTCCACATTCGCGACATCACTATGCCGGCAACCCCGTTCACGGTCTGGCAAGCGATCCAGAAGGCAAAGGCGGCCGCTTAGCCTTTCTTGGGCCGGCTACTCGGCGATCTGCGCCAGCCCTCCAAAAGCGCCATCCACGCCGTGCTCGATCGTCACGGCCTCGTCATCTTCGCTGCCGAGATCTGGCTGGCCTCTTATGGTCCAGAACACCCTCGGTTATTCGGCTCAAGCGAGATCGGTGAGCTCGATCGTCTCTTCGCCGCTGATTTACGAGCGCAGGCGCTCACGCCAATGATCAACGTTCCGCGTGCCTTCTTTCAGAGCCGCACTAGCCGCCAACCGATCTATCACATCGCCCTCGAGGAG
>Ga0075425_100002088_pt1 | contig 19804 bp, 16 predicted proteins | sample SoiMethybrSBSTD4_FD_75300 | JGI IMG/M metagenome (GOLD analysis project Ga0075425, IMG submission 75300) | Bulk soil microbial communities from a Populus tree surrounding site in Tennessee, USA - Soil MetaG P. TD hybrid SBSTD4 | ecosystem: Environmental > Terrestrial > Soil > Tree plantation... | reverse complement strand
GGGCCGTGATCCAGCGCACAAGTTTGACATTAAATCATCTGCGGACCGGGCTTCCTGCCAGTATAACGCCTAGAATCTCGGGCGCAGGGTCTAGGTCCACCTCGCGCAATGAGGAGTGGAGGATGGTCTCGAATCAAGTACTTGGAGCTCGCGCTGCCGCGGGCCTGCTGAGCCTGTGCATGCTGTTGGGCTGCGCGCACCACCACGCTGCGCAGTCCAGCGACGCCGCCGCTCCCACTGCAACGCCCGAGGCTGCCGCCTCAGCGAGCGCAGCGCCCGAGCAAATGACGGCGACGGAAGCTGCGGCACAGAGCGGCCCGAGCGCCACCGAGTCCGCAAGCGCGGCGGCGAGCTCGGGTGACACGACGGCGCCCGTCGCCAATCCGACGGCACCCATGCACTACACGGTGAAGCGTGGCGACACCCTGTGGGGCATCGCCTCGATGTACCTGAAGGATCCGTGGCTGTGGCCTGAGGTTTGGATCATCAATCCCCAGGTGCCCAATCCGCACCTGATCTATCCGGGTGACAAGCTCGCGCTCGCCTACGGCGCGGGCGGCCGCCTGGAAGTGCGTCTGGAAGAGGCGGGTGTGTCGCGGCTTGACCCGCGGCTGCGCAGCGATCCGCTCGCGAGCGCCATTCCGACTATTCCGTATTCGGCAATCGCGGCATTCCTGTCGCGACCGACGCTCATGACCTCGGATGAGATCCGTCGCGCGCCTTACGTGCTCGCGTTCCGCGACCAGCATCAGGTGGCCGGCAACGAGATCGAGGTCTACGTACGCAACCTCCAGGCGGCGGAGAACTCGCGTTTCGCCGTCATGCACGTGGCGACACCGCTGATCGATCCGGACGATGGCAAGGTGGTCGGCTACGAGGGCATCTACACGGCAACCGCGCTGGTGAAGCGCTCGGGTGAGCCCGCCAAGGCCGTACTGATCGACCTGGCGCGCGAGACGCTCGCCGGCGACCGGCTGATGTCCTCGGACAACGAGGTGCCGCTGAACTTCACCCCGGCCGCGCCAACTTCCGAAGTCCACGGCCGCATCATCGACGTGGTCGGAGGCACCGACCTCGTCGGGCAGTTCTATGTGGTCGCGATCAACCGCGGCAAGCGCCACGGCGTCGGGCCGGGCACCGTACTCGCCATCGACCAGGAGGGCGAGGTGGTGCGTGATCTGTATGCCGATGGCCGTTCCATCGCCAACAACAGGAACGGCTTCAACACCCAATTCGTGCCGCATGTGAAGCTGCCGAACGAGCGCGCCGGGACGCTGCTGGTGTTCAAGTCCTACGATCGCATCAGCTACGGCCTGATCGTGGGCGCTTCCAACATCGTCCACATCGGCGCACCGGTCCGTAACCCGTAACGCCTGACGCAGTCCGCCCCCGCAGCCGGCTCTGCCGGCCGCGCGGGGCTTGCACTTGCGTGCCATTTGCGTGCGGCTCGCGCCGCGCGCTTCCTTTATGCTCGCCGTCGATGGAGACGAGCCGCGCCCGCGCCGTGTTGGCACGTACCCCTGCCCTCGAGGCCGGGCAGCTGCGCGATCTGCTCGCGGCTGCAGACGGTGAGCCCGCGCGCGCGCTCGGCGCACGCGTGACGCAGCGGATGGAGCTGCCGCAAGCCGCGCAGCAGTTTCTCGCCTGCCCGGATGAGGCGGCGGTCGATGCCGACCTCGCCTTGCTCTCCTCGAGTGGAGTGCACATCGTGCTCGCCTCCGATCCCGAGTATCCGCCGCTCCTGCGGCAGATGCCCGGCGCGCCCGCTGCGCTCTACGTGGCGGGGACGGTGGCGGTGCTCTCCTCACCACAAATCGCAATGGTCGGCTCGCGCAGCCCGACGCCAGGCGGCCGGGCGACCGCGCGCGAGTTCGCTGCGTACTTCACGGGCGCCGGCCTCACCGTCACGAGCGGGCTCGCGGTGGGCATCGATGCTGCAAGTCACGAAGGCGCACTTGCAGGAGGTGGAGCAACGATCGCCGTCTATGCGACCGGGATCGACCGTGTCTACCCCACCGAGCACTCGGCCCTTGCGCAGCGCATCCGTGCACGGGGTGCGCTGGTGTCGGAATTCCCACCGCGGACGCCGCCGCTGCGCGGGCATTTCCCGCGCCGCAATCGGATCATCGCCGGACTCTCGCTCGGCACGCTGGTGGTCGAGGCGGCGCGCTACAGCGGCTCGCTGATCACCGCGCGACAAGCGGTGGAAGCCGGCCGGGAAGTGTTTGCAATCCCCGGATCGATTCACAGTCCGCTCTCGCGCGGTTGTCATCAGCTGATCAAAAGCGGCGCCAAGCTGGTGGAGGAAGCCGCTGACGTGCTGTCAGAGTTGTCTTTTTCCGTTCCGAAAGAAGCAGTTACGGCGCTACAACCCGAGTCACGCAAGCCGCGGGAATTGGACAAGGAGTATGAAATGCTGTTAGATGCCCTCGGCTTTGAACCCGCGACTATCGATGTTCTCGTCGCACGCACGCGCCTGCCGGGTGAGTCAGTTGCCTCGATGCTGCTGATACTCGAGCTCGAGGGGCGTGTGGCGGCGCTCCCGGGCGGCCGTTACGGCCGGTTACCTTGAGATGACGACTGGCAGCGTTCTCGACATCCTGATCTACGTCTTCGACCGCTACATGCTCATTGACATGCCGGCGGTACCGCGGCGCGAGCATCTGGCGCGCGACCTCGAGCGCGCCGGCTTCGCACGCGCCAAGGTTGAGCGGGCACTCGATTGGCTGACCGATCTCGCGTTCCATCAGGATCCCGCGGCTCCGCCCGAGGCGCCTGCTCCGGCGCATGGCGTGCGCGTGTTTACCGACGGTGAGCTCACGCGCCTCTCGACCGAGTGTCGCGGGCTGCTGTTGACGCTCGAGCGCGCAGAGGTGCTGACGGCGCCGCAGCGCGAGCTGGTGATAGAGCGCATGCTCGCGCTCGATGCGGACGAGCCCGATACCGAGCAGCTCAAGTGGGTGGTGCTCATGGTGCTTTCCAGCCAGCCTGGATATGAGCAGGCGGTCGAGCGGCTCGGCGGGCTGATGTTGGCAGCAACGGACAGTGCGCCGCATTGAGCGGACGGTTGCGAGCGCGAGTTGAGAGGTCCGCGGCTCGCCCGCGGTTTTTTATTTCAGGATCGAGCGTTTCCCGATAGGTCATGGCAGACAACCTCGTCATCGTCGAGTCGCCCGCCAAGGCAAGGACCATAAAGAAATATCTAGGACGTGACTTCGAGGTGCTCGCCTCCTACGGCCACGTGCGCGATCTCGTGCCCAAGGAGGGCGCGGTCGATCCCGACAAGGGCTACGCCATGAAGTACCAGGTGCTCGAGAAGAACGAGCGCCATCTGGCGGCCATAGCACGTGCGCTCGGCAAGTCGCGCTCGCTGTATCTCGCCACCGACCCCGACCGCGAGGGCGAGGCGATCGCCTGGCACCTCAAGGAGATTCTCGACTCGCGGGGCACTCTCAACGGCAAGCACGTGCACCGCGTGGTGTTCTACGAGATCACGCGTAACGCCATCCGCGAAGCGGTCGAGCGCCCACGTCACCTGTCGATGGAACTGGTCAACGCGCAGCAGGCGCGTCGCGCGCTCGACTACCTGGTGGGCTTCAATCTCTCGCCACTCTTGTGGAAGAAGGTACGCCGCGGCCTCTCCGCGGGTCGTGTGCAGAGCCCGGCACTGCGCATGATCTGCGAGCGCGAGGAAGAGATCGCCGCCTTCATCGCGCAGGAGTACTGGACGATCGAGGGCGAGGGGGCGCACGACGACCAGGCCTTTCCGCTCAAGTTGCTCGAATATCGCGGCGAGAAGGTCGAGCAGTTCAGCTTCACGAGCGAGCGCACCGCGCGCGAGGCCGAGAACACGCTGCGCGCGGCTGCCGGCGCCCGCGACGGCGTGCCGGGGACGCTGCGGGTGCTCGCCATCGACCGCAAGCAGCGCCGCCGCAATCCGGCACCGCCTTTCACGACCTCGACGCTGCAGCAGGAGGCCGCGCGCAAGCTCGGCTTCAACGCGCGCCGCACCATGCGCCTCGCGCAGCAGCTCTACGAGGGACAGGACATCGGCGATGGCAACGTCGGCCTGATCACCTACATGCGTACCGACTCGGTGTCGCTCGCCGACGAGGCGGTACGTGAGATTCGCGAGGTCGCCACACGGCTTTACGGCGCGCACGAGGTCGCCGAGGAACCGCGTGTCTACAAAACCAAGTCGAAGAATGCGCAGGAGGCGCACGAAGCGATTCGCCCGACCTCGGCCAGCATCACCCCGGCCGATGTCGAGGGGAAAATCGATGATGATCTCTACCGGCTGTACGCGCTGATCTGGAAGCGCGCCGTCGCCTCGCAGATGAGTCATGCGGTATTCGACACGGTAGCGGTCGATCTGCTGGCCGGTGAGGATGGGCCGCAGCGTCATCTGCTGCGCGCCAACGGCTCCACGCTGGTGAAACCCGGCTACATCGCCGTGTACCAGGAAGGGAGCGACGATGCGAAGATCGACGATACCGATCACGTGCTGCCGCCGTTGCAGGTAGGCGACGCCGTTAGCCTCAACCAGCTCGCCGCCACGCAGCACTTCACCGAGCCGCCGCCGCGCTACAGCGAAGCCTCGCTCGTGAAGGCGCTCGAGGAGCACGGTATCGGCCGGCCCTCCACCTACGCCACCATCATCTCGACGCTTCAGGACCGTGAGTACGTCGAGATGGACAACCGGCGTTTCATTCCGACCGACATCGGCAAGATCGTCAACCGCTTCCTCACTCATCATTTCCATCGTTATGTCGAGTACGGCTTTACCGCGGCGATGGAGGATGAGCTCGATGCCGTCTCGCGCGGTGAGGAGGAGTGGACCACTCCGCTCGAGAAGTTCTGGAAGCCCTTCATTCACCAGGTCGACAGGATCGAGCGCACGGTGACGCGCGAGCAGGTAGCGCAGGCGCGTGAACTCGGCAAGGACCCGGCCACCGGCAAGCCGATCACCGTGCGCATGGGCCGCTTCGGACCGTTCGTGCAGATCGGCACCAAGGATGACGAGGAGAAGCCGCGGTTCGCAGGGCTGCGGCCCGGACAGAAGATGGATGCGATCACGCTCGTCGACGCGATGGAGCTGTTCAAGCTGCCGCGGACGCTCGGTGAGACGGCGGAGGGCGAGACCATCATCGCCAACGTCGGCCGCTTCGGCCCGTACGTGAAGTACGGCAGCAAGTACGCTTCGCTCAAGGAGGATGACCCGTACACCGTCACCCTCGAGCGGGCGCGCGAAGTCATACGCCTCAAGAAGGAAGCCGACGCCGCCCGCCTCATCCAGGATTTCCCGGAAGAAGGCATCCAGGTGCTCAACGGCCGCTATGGCCCTTACATCACCGACAAGAAGAAAAACGCCAAGATTCCCAAGGAGCGCGATCCGAAGGCGTTGACGCTCGAGGAGTGCCGTGCGCTGCTCGCAGCGGCGCCCGAGCGCGGACGGTTCGGCCGCTGGGGTCGTGGCAAGCGCGCCGCAGCCGCCACGGCCGCCACGGCCGCCACTGCGGCAGCGAGCGGCGCCGGGAGCGATGGCGCGCAGGCGGCCGCGGCCGCCGCCGCCGCACCTGCGGGGCGCAAAGGCACAAAGAAAAAAGCGCCGCCGGTAGCCACCCGGAAGGCCGCGGCAGCCAATCAGCCACCCGCCGGCGGCCCGCGCGCGCGACCGAAGCCCGCTGCGCACGTTGGACGCAAACCGCGCCGCCGCGCGAAGGCGGTAACAAGAAAGAGCGCGGCGGGCAAGGCGCGGGCGAAGACCTCGGGTGTGGCGGCCCGCGCGCGTGGGGTGAAATAGAACTCCCTGCCCTCGGCGGGTACCGGCGCGTCGGCCGGTGCATCCGCGCACGTTCGACTCCTCCTCGTCCCGCAACAGGGCCATTTTTCGGAGCCATGCGCATGAGGTATGCGCATTGGTGATGCGCATGAGATATGCGCATTGGTCATGCGCATGAGGTATGCGCATTGGTGATGCGCATGAGGTATGCGCATTGGTGATGCGCATGAGATATGCGCACTGGTCATGCGCATGAGGTATGCGCACTGGTCATGTGCATGAGGTATGCGCACTGGTCATGCGCATGAGGCATGCGCATAGGCCTGCAGAGGATGTGTACTACCGGGGGTACCGAGCGCCGCTCGTGGCGGCTCAGACTCAGACTCTAACCGCCTGCCAGAGCGAGAAATTCATCGATTGCCGCCACGCACTCGGGCTCATCGAGCAGGGGTACGTGACCGCGGTCGGCCACGGTCAGGACCTTGAGGTCCGGCTTTTCACGCTGCATGCGGGCGAGCGTCGCGGCACTCAGGATGTCGGACAGCGCACCGCGGATGGCGAGGATCGGAACCTTCTCGAGCGCTCGCCACAGCGGCCAGAGATTGATCGCTGCCGCCCTGTTGTCGCGCAGTGGCTCGGCAATGAGCGGATCCGCGTCCGCTTCCAGCATGCCCTGGGCGTTGGCTCGGTAGCTGCGCCGCGCGATCCTCTCCCACCGCTCATCGCTCATCTGCGGCCATGCCGGGCCGAAGAGACTACGCACGTTCGCCACCGCCTCCGGCCAACTGCGCACGGGCGGCGATTTGCCCGCATAACCGCGGATGCGCTCGAGTCCCACAGGATCCACCTCAGGACCCACGTCATTCAGCACGATTCCCGCCACCAGGTGCGGATGCATGGTCGCGAGCACCATCGCCATGAAACCACCCATCGAAGTGCCGATGATGCTCGCGCGCTCGACACCGAGCCCCGTGCACAGCCCCAGCAGGTCATTGACATACACCGGGATCTGATAATTCTTGAAGTTGGGATCGCGCGCGGACAATCCCCGCCCGCGAACATCGGGCACGACCACGCGGTAGTGCGCAGCGAGCCGCGGCGCCAGATCCTCGAAGTCGCGGCTGTTGCGCATCAGGCCGTGCAGACAAACCACCACCGGCGCGGCCGCGCTCGGTCCGCTGTACACACGGCTGAAGAGTCGCAGGCCCTCGGGGCTGTCGAACCAGTACTCGCCGCCCGCCATATCATCCCTCCTCCACCTCTGGGGATCTTACCGTTCGCGTTGCCGGGTCGATTCATCGGTACACTGTCGCCCCAGTTCATTTTTGCAGTGCAGTAAGGTGGCCGCCAGAAAGAGCCCAGTCCGTAGCGGCAGGGAGCGCATTCTCGATGCCGCGGAGCAGCTGTTTGCGCAGCGCGGCTTCTACGGAGTGCCGTTGCGCGATATCACCCAGGCGGCCGGCGTCGATGTGGCGCTGGTCGGCTACCACTTCGGTGGCAAGCGGGAGCTGTTCACGGCGGTGTTCGAGCGGCGCGCCGAGGTGCTGAATCGCGAGCGCCTGGAGTTGCTCGAGTCCGTGCGGCGCGCGGCGCTCCCTGGCACACCCGCACTCGAGGCGGTCATCGGCGCCTTCATCCAGCCGCTGCTCGAGCGCTCGGCACGCGGCGGCCCGGGATGGAAGAGCTACTTCGCGCTCATCGCCTATGTGAACAACTCGCCCGAGTTCGGCCCGCAGTTGATGACACGGCACTTCGACCCGGCGGCCGAGCGCTTCATCGCCGTGATGCGCGAAGCGCTGCCTGCTTGTCCGCCGCGGGAGATCTACTGGGGATACCAGTTCCTCACCGGGGCACTCACGCTCACCTTCGCCGAGACCGGCCGCATCGATCAGCTCTCCGGGGGGCTGTGCCGGGCATCCGATCTCGACGCTGTCCACGAACGGCTTGCGTCCTATGTAGCGGCGGGACTGCGTGCCCTGTGCGCCCGCACGCGGCCCGCGCCGCGCCCGGGCAAGCGCGTCGAGCGACGCTCGCAACCGCGGCGGTGAGGGGCGCTGGCCGCGCGCCGCGCCATGAAGTACCGCCACAGCTTCCACGCCGGCAACTTCGCGGACGTACACAAGCACGTGACGCTGCTCGCGCTGCTGCGCGCCCTGCAGAGGAAGGACAAGGGCTTCCTTTATCTCGACACCTATGCCGGCCGCGGGAGCTACGACCTCTCGGGCGGCTCGGCGGAGGCCGCCGGTGGCGTGGGACGCTTGCTGCAGGCGCAGCCTGCGGCGCAAGAGCTGCGCGAGTACGCCGAGCTCGTCACTGGCTTTCGCGCCGCCGGGCCGCGGCAGCAGCTCTACCCGGGCTCGCCACTCATCGCCGCCGCCGAGCTGCGCAGCCAGGATCGCGCCGTGTTGATCGAGCTGCAGGGCGCCGAAGCACACGCGCTCGAGGAGTCGCTCGCGGCGCTCGCCGCTGCGCGCGGGCGCGCGCTCAACGTACGCGTGGAGCGTGGCGATGGGGTGGCAAGGCTGCGCGCGTTCCTGCCGCCGCCCGAGCGGCGCGGCCTCACCCTGCTCGACCCTCCATATGAGGAGCAGGAGGAGCTCGACCGGGTGAGCGCCGCACTCACCGAAGCCGCGCGGCGCTTCCCGACGGGCGTGCTGGCGCTGTGGTATCCGATCAAGGACGAGCGCACCATCGCCCCCTGGCACGTGGAGTGTCTGCGTGCGCTGCATGCGGCGCTGAGGTCGTCTCCGGCGGTGCTCGCGAGTGAGTTGTGGCTGTACCCGCGGGACTCGCGTGTCGCATTGAACGGCTCGGGACTGCTGATCGTGAACCCGCCGTGGCTCACGCTCGAGCGCATGCAGGTGTGGCTGCCAGAGCTGCAGAATTGCCTCGCAGTCGGCGCCGGCGGAGGCAGCAGCGTGCGAATGTTGTCAGAATCAACTCGATGAGCAGCGCGGCTCCCGACCAGTACGGCGTCTTCGGCCACCCGGTCAGTCACAGCCTCTCGCCCTTCATTCACGGTGTCTTTGCCCGCGACACCGCTCAGCAGATGAGTTATCGCGCCTATGACGTCGCGCCGGATGAATTCGCTGCGCGCGTGCAGCGCTTTTTCGACGAGGGCGGGCGCGGGCTGAACATCACCCTGCCCCACAAGCTCGTGGCCGTGGAGGTGGTGCAGGAGCTGACCGCGCGCGCCGCGCACGCCGCGGCGGTCAACACCCTTGCACGGCAGGATGATGGCATCCTCGGCGATAACACCGACGGGGTCGGTCTGGTGCACGATCTGTGCGATAACCTCGGGCTCATCATCACGCAGCGGCGGCTGCTGATCCTCGGCGCAGGCGGCGCCACTCGTGGCGTGCTCGCGCCGCTGCTCGGCCTCGAGCCCGCGATCGTGATGATCGCCAACCGCACGCCCGAGCGCGCCGAGGCACTGGCCGCCGCCTTTGCCGACCTCGGCGTGACGCAGGGAGTCGGCTTCGACTACATCGGCGACACAGCCTTTGATCTCATCATCAATGCGACCTCCGCGAGCCTCTCGGGGCACATACCCCCCATTCCTGCGGGCGCCATCGGCCGGCAGACGGTGTGCTACGACCTTGCCTACGGACGCTCGGCGATGGCCTTCGTGCGCTGGGCGCAGCAGTCCGGCTGCGCCATGGCGGTGCAGGGGCTCGGGATGCTGGTCGAGCAGGCTGCGGAGTCCTTCCGGCTGTGGCGCGGCGTGCGGCCGCAGACTGCGCAGGTGCTCGCGGCACTGAAGGAGCGCGTCGGCAGCGTCTAAGGCCTAGCGCATGGTGACGAGTTCCTCCGCCGAGGTCGGATGGATCGCCACCGTGTCATCGAAGTCCTTCTTGGTCGCGCCCATGCGCACCGCGACCGCGAAGCCCTGCAGCATCTCGTCGGCCCCCTGGCCGGCGACGTGCAGGCCGACGATGCGCTCCTCGGGTCCGGCGGTAATGAGCTTCATGTGCGAGCGCGCCTTGGCGCTGGTCAAGGCGTTGTAGAGCGGCACGAAGCTCGAGCGGTACACGGTCAGCTTGTCGGCGCCGTAGCGCTCGGCGGCCGCCTTCTCCGAGAGGCCCACGGTGCCAAGCGGCGGGCGGCCGAAGATCACCGTGGGGATGTTCTCGTAGTCGAGGTGTCGGCCGGCCTGGCCGCCGAACAGCCGGTCCGACAGACGCCGGCCGGCTGCGATCGCGACCGGCGTCAGCTGCGCGCGCCCGGAAACATCGCCGATGGCATAGACGCCCGGAACGTTGGTCACCTGATACTTGTCGTTGGCGACGAATCCCTGGACATCGAGGCGTACCCCGGCACGCTCGAGGGCGAGAGCCCCGAGCTCCGCACCGCGCCCGATCGCCCAGAGCACCTGATCGAAGGGCCCGAGGGTGCGACCATCGCGAGAGCGCAGCTCGAGTGCCGCGCGCGGCGTGCGGCGCAGCTCCGCCGGTATCGCATTGAGGACAATGTCCACGCCATCATCCCGCAGCATGGTGAGTGCCGACTCCCCGAGCATGGCGTCGAAGGACTTGAGCGCGGTGTCGCCGCGCAGCACCAGGGCGGTCTGCGTGCCGAGACCGGCGAGGATGCCGGCGAGCTCTATGGCAATGTAGCTGCTGCCGACCACTGCGACCCGCTCCGGCCGCTCGGGCAGGTCGAAGAAATCGTCCGAGGTGATACCGAGCTCCGAGCCCGCTATCAGCGGCCGCCGCGGCCGGCCCCCGGTCGCGATGAAGATGTGATCGGCGCGCAGCAGGCGCTTGCCGGCGCTCACGGTATGCGCATCGTGGAAGCTGGCGCGGGCGCGCACCAGCTCAATGTCGCGCTTGGCGAGGTTGGCCGCGTAGATGCCGTTCAGCCGCTCGATGAAGGCGTCACGCTTGGCTTTGAGCGCGGGCCAGTCGACGGCGGCGCTGCCGACGGCGAAACCGTAGTCGCGTGCATCATGCAGTGCGCTGCCGAGCTCGGCGGCGTTCCACATGATCTTCTTCGGCACGCAGCCGACGTTCACGCACGTGCCACCGAGCCTGCCTGACTCGGCAAGCACCACCTTCGCCCCATGTTCCGCGGCGCGCTGTGCGGCGGCGATTCCGCCGCTGCCCCCGCCGATCACCACCAGGTCGTACTTTTCCGCCATGGCACCCTCGCTTACCCCAGCGCTCTTCATGTTATCCAAGACGCGCAGCGGATATGAGGGCCGCTACAATGGCCGCCGGCGATGGGACGAGACGCGCGCATGGACAATCCCCTACTGCATCAGGACTCTCTGCCACAATTCATGCGCATCCGCCCGGAGCACGTGGAGCCCGCGGTGCGCGAGCTGCTGAGCGCCAACCGCGCCCGCATCGGCGAGCTCGCCACGCTCAGTGCGCCTACCTTCGCCAGCGTGATCGAGCCGCTCGAGGAGCTGCACCATCGCACCTCGCGCACCTGGTCGCCGGTGAGTCACCTCAATGCGGTGCTGAACTCCGAGGCGCTGCGCGCCTGCTACAACGCCTGTTTACCGCTGCTGTCGGCTTACCAGACGGACCTGACGCAGAGTGAGCCGCTGTACCGCGCCTATCGCACCATCGCCGAGCGGGAAGGCGCGGCGCTCGCCCCCGTGCAGCGGCAGCTGATCGAGCATGCGGTACGCGACTTTCGGCTCGCCGGGGTGGGCCTGCCAGCGGAGCGTAAGGAGCGCTTCAAGACGGCGATGCTGGAGCTCGCACAGCTGCAGGCGCGATTTGAAGAGAACGTCCTCGATGCCACCAACGCCTGGAGGCGGCCGGTTACCGATCGCGATGAGCTGCGCGGCCTGAATGAGATGCTGATCGAGCAGGCGCGCAGCCGCGCCGCGGAGCAGCAGGCCCCGGGCTGGATCCTGCGCCTCGATCAACCGACCTACGTGGCGGTGGTGACGGACGCGGAGTCGGCGGAGCTGCGGCGCGCCTTCTACGAGGCCTGGACCACGCGCGCTTCCGATGCCGGCCCGACCGCCGGACGCTGGGACAATTCAGCGGTCATGGAGGAGATTCTGCGACGGCGGCACGAGGTGGCGCGGCTGCTCGATTATCCGAGCTACGCGCAGTATGCGCTGGCGACGCGCATGGCACACAGCGTCGATGAGGTGCTCGACTTCCTGCACGAGCTCGCCGCCGCGGCGCGCGGCGCCGCGCAGGCGGAGTTCGCCGAGCTCGAGGACTTCGCCGGGCGCAAGCTCGCGGCCTGGGATGTCGGGTTCTACGCCGAGCGGCTGCAGCGCGAGCGCTTTCACGTCTCGCAGGAAGAGCTGCGGCCCTACTTTCCGCTGCCGCGCGTGCTCGGCGGACTGTTCGAGGTGGCCGAGCGGCTGTTCGGCGTGCGCATCCGCCAACGGCCCGGAGCACCGGTGTGGCACGCGGAGGTGCGCTTCTTCGAGATCAACTCAGCGGCTGGCGAGCCGGTCGGCAGCTTCTATCTCGACGCCTACGCACGCGCCAACAAGCGCAGCGGCGCCTGGATGGACGAGTGCATCGGGCGCAAGCGCCTGTCATCGGGCGGGGCGCTGCCGGTCGCGTACCTGGTGTGCAATTTCCTGCCGCCGGGGGGCGAGCGCCCGGCGCTGCTCACGCACGATGATGTGGTGACTCTGTTTCACGAGTTCGGCCACGGGCTGCACCACCTGCTCACCCGCGTCGACTACCCGAGCATCGCCGGCATCAACGGCGTCGCCTGGGACGCGGTCGAGCTGCCGAGCCAGTTCTTCGAGAACTACGCCTGGCATCCGCACGTGCTCGAGCGCATCTCCGGGCACTTCGAGACTGGCGCGCCGCTGCCGGCCGACCAGCAGCAGCGGCTTATCGCCACGCGCAGCTTCCACGCCGGGCTCTCGATGATGCGCCAGCTCGAGTTCGCCGTGTTCGACTTTCGCATTCACGCCGAGTACGCGCCCGAGCGCGGCGGCCGCGTTTACCAGACTCTGCGTGAGGTGCGCAGCGAAGTGGCGGTGGTGCCGGTGCCGGAATGGAACCGCTTTCCCAACAGCTTCGGACACATCTTCGCCGGCGGCTACGCCGCGGGCTACTACAGCTACAAGTGGGCGGAGGTGTTGGCAGCGGACGCCTTCGCCGCCTTCGAGGAGAGCGGAGTGTTCGATGGTGCGACGGCGCAGCGCTTCCTCGACGCCATACTCAGCCGCGGCGGCAGCCGCGACGCGCTCGAGGCGTTCGTCGAGTTTCGCGGCCGCCGGCCGGATGTGCGGGCGTTGCTCAAGCAGCACGGCATCGACCGCGCGGCACCCAAGCAGTATGACGCCGAAGGCGCGGGAGAGCCGGCGTGACCGCCGTGCACGGCCAGCGGCGCAGACTCATGCTTCTGTCGCTGGCGCTGCTCACGACCTCGCCGGCGCTGCACGCCGAGTCTCTCTACGTGATCGAGCAGCTCGTCGTCGCAGTGGCGAGCGCACCGGATGCAAGTGGCGAGCGGGTGGCGACGCTCAAGAGCGGCGATCGCGTCGAGCTGCTCGAGCGCGCGGGCGAGCAGGCGCACGTGCGGCTCGCGGGCGGACGCGAGGGGTGGGTGCGGGCCTCTTACCTCACCGCGGAGGAGCCGCTGCGGGTGCGGCTCGCGCAGCGTGACGCCGAGGTGGCGCGACTTGGCGAGGAGCTGAGCGCGCTCAAGGCACAGCGCGCCACGGCGACACCGCCCGCCACGGCGACGGCCGCGAGCGTCTCCGCCGGAACCGGGGCGGGCTCCGCGGCGCAGGACGCCGGCGCTGCGCTCTTCAATGCCAGCGAGGAGCGCCCGCATACGGTGTGGCCGTGGACTCTCGCCACGGCGCTCGTCGGCTTCGGTCTGGGCTTCGGGGTTGGGGCGCTGATGCTCGACCGGCACATCCGCCGCAAGTACGGCGGGCTGCGGATCTACTGAACTGTGCGGCGAGTCGCGGCGCGGAAATGCGATCTGTGTCTAAATTATTCAGCTATTAAGTCAACGAGTTGCGACCCAAGGGGAAGGTCCCGAGAGCTTCGGCCGTCATCAACATAACAAATGACCAACACCCGACGCAGTGATTTCGATGTAACCAACGCCGTGCAGGTGAGCTCCTCCAAAGCGGTGCTCGCCGCGGTCGAGGCGCTCTACCGGCCGACCTGGCCGGGAATGTCGCTCGATCCCCTGCGCCGCGCCTTCATCCACTTCGAGCGGCTGTTTGCCGGAGAGGTGCCCGGTTATCACGGCGTCGACACCGTCTATCACGACCGCCAGCACACGCTCGACATAACGCTGGCGCTCGCCCGGCTGATCGTGGGTTATGAGCGGCAGCAGGAAGAGCAGCAGCGCCTCGGCGGCGCGCGCGCCACCATGGGACTCATCACCGGGCTGTTTCACGATGTCGGTTACCTGCGCCGCGCCGACGACCACGAGTCGCAAAACGGCGCGGAGTTCACCCGCACCCACGTCTCCCGCGGCGCCCGCTTCCTGCAGGACTACCTGCCGGTGGTCGGCTTTGGCGCCTGGGTGCCGGTCGCGAGCGAGATCATCCACTTCACCGGCTACGAGGTGCCCTTCGAGGAGATCGAATCACGGGTCGCCGATCCCCGCGACATCGTGCTCGGGCACCTGCTCGGCACCGCCGACATGATCGCCCAGATGGCTGATCGCTGTTACCTCGAGAAATGCCGCGACCGGCTGTATGCGGAGTTCGTACTCGGCGGCGTGGCGCTGCCGGTGAGCGAGCAGGGTCCGCAGGTGAAATACGCCTCGGGGCTCGACCTGCTGCGGCAGACGCCGGAGTTCATCAGTGAGGTGCGTGAGAAGCGCCTCGATCGCGATTTTCAGGGCGCGTACCGCTACCTGGAAATCCTCTACGACGGCCGCAACCCCTACATCGAGGCCATCGACCGCAACCTCGACTACCTGCGGCAGGTGCTGCGCAGCGAGAGCTGGCAGCTGCTGCGCAGGCGGCCGCCGATCTTCGCCGCCAGCTCCGACCCGATGGCGACCATGCGCGGGCTCATGCTCGGACATATAAAGAGAGTCTGGTCCGGCCAGTGACGGACGCCCATTGCGGGCTGACCGTAGCGTTCAGTCCCGAGCGGCGGTTAATATCGGGACATAATTGGGGGTTTACACGCGCGGGACCACGCACGTGACAGCGGCCAGTTTCAGGCTGAAATACGCCATTGCAAGCTTCCTCGTCGTGCTGCTGGCCGCGGCCGCGGTGGCGGCGCTGCTCATGGTGCGACACGCCGCCGATGCGCGCTCCCTCAGCGCGCTCGCCGAGCACGCCGCCCGCGAGCGCATCGACCCGGAGCTCGGGGCGCGGGCGCGCAGCCTCGCCGCGCACGCCGCAGATGCCGTCACACCCGCGGTGCGCGTCCAGGATGCCCCGGGCATCGGTCGGCGGCTGCAGCCCCTCACCGATGACCCCACCGTCGAAGCCATCACGCTCAGCTCCCGCAGCGGCCAGACGCTGTTTCACTGGCAGCGCGATGCAGCGGCAGCACCCGGCACCCTCACCGCCCAGGCAGAGGCGAAGGTCACCACCCTCGCGGAGAACATCCCCGGCGCGGTCACGCCCGAGACGCTCGCCACGCTCAGCGTTGTGCTCGAGCAGGCCGCCCCGGTGCCCGGCGTCGCGCTCACGACGCGTCTCGAGGAGGCGACCGCCCGGCGCACCCGCTCGACCTGGTGGCTGGCGCTCGCCGTGGCCGCGGGCGGAGCGCTGCTCGCCGGCGCACTCATGTGGCGCGCCGTGAACCACCTGCAGCGCCCGCTCTATTCGCTCATCCGCAGCGCCGAGCGCATCGGCCAGGGCGATTACACGCGTCCGGTCGAGGTGGAGCGGCGCGACGTGCTCGGCGAGCTGCAGCAGGCACTCGAGCGCATGCGCGGACGGCTGCGTCAGTCGACCGTCAACAAGAGCTACCTGCACAGTGTGCTCAACAGCATGACCGATGCGGTGTTCGTCACCTCCCCCGACGGGGTGATCAAGGTGGCCAACGCCGCCGCCTGCAAGCTGCTCGCCTTCAGTGAGGAAGAGCTCCTCGGACGCAGCATGCTCGCGGTGCTGGAAGAGCGCGAGCGCGCAGACTTCGACCTGCAGCAGGCCGCGCACGAGACGCGCGAGACGCTGGTGCGCACCCGCTCCGGCCAGACGATTCCGGTGTCCATCACCGGCTCGCGCATCGACAGCGACGACCCTCAGTTCCAGGGCAATATCTTCGTGGCGCGCAACATCACCGACCGCAAGCGCGCCGAGCGCCGCATCCGCTATCTGGCGCGCTATGACGCTCTCACCAAGATCCCCAACCGCATGCAGTTCCACCACGTGCTGCAGCAGACCATCGCGCGCGCGCTGCGCGCCGGCCAGGTGGTGGCGGTGCTGTACCTCGACATGGACCGCTTCAAGGAGGTGAACGACACCTTCGGCCATGGAGCCGGCGACCGCGTGCTCGAGGTGCTGGCGGAGCGCCTGACGCGCGCCGTACCACGCGAGACCGTGGTCGGACGGCTGGCGGGCGATGAGTTCGCGCTCTTCGTCGAAGCGCTGCCTGCGGATGCGGACAACCGCGGCCCCATCGCGCAGCTCGCGCGCGCGCTGCTCACCGAGGTGAGCCGCCCCTTCCAGCTCAATCAGCACGAGGTGTTTCTCACCGCGAGCGTCGGCATTGCCTTCTGCCCGCGCGACGCCGAGAACGTGATCGACCTGATCCGTAACGCCGACGCCGCCATGTATTACTCCAAGCAGAATGGCGGCAACACCTTCGCCTTCTATTCGCCTGAGATGAATGCCGCGGCGGTCGAGCGGCTGATGCTCAAGAGCAAACTGCGCCGTGCGCTCGAGCGCGATGAGCTCGAGATCCGCTACCAGCCTAAGGTGGACCTGCGCACCGGGCGCTTGAGCGGCGCCGAGGCGCTGCTGCGCTGGCGGTTGCCGGGACACGGCGACATCCCACCCTCGCAGTTCATCCCGCTTGCGGAGGAGACCAACCTCATCCTCGACATCGGCGAATGGGTGCTGAACCGCGTCTGTCTCGACTATCGCCAGATGCAGGGCCAGGGAGGAGATCCGGGGCGCATATCACTCAATCTCTCGCTCAAGCAGCTGCGTCAGGCAAGCTTCATCCTGCGCTGTCGTTCGGTGTTCCGTCGCCACCACGTCTCGCCCACCGCCTTCGAGCTGGAGATCACCGAGACCACCCTCATGGCCGACCCGCAACGCACCGTGCGGCTGCTCGATGAGCTGTACGCCATGGGCCTGCACCTGTCGATCGATGACTTCGGCACCGGCTATTCCTCACTCTCGGCGCTCCAGCAGTTTCCGATCGGCACGCTGAAGATCGACCAGTCCTTCGTGCGCGATGCGACCGAGGATGCCGGGGATGCGACCATCGTGCGCACCATCATAGAGATGGGTCGCAGCCTCGGCATGGAAGTGATCGCCGAAGGAGTGGAGTCGCAGGCACAGCTGCAGTTCCTGCGCGTCAACGGCTGCCATTACGGCCAGGGGCGGCTGTTCGGCGAGCCCTGCGGCGTCGAAGATCTGATGGCGCTGCTCGCAACCCAGGCGGCCGGGGGCCCCGGGCCGTTCGTGCACCTGCTGCGCGATGGCAGCGAAGCAGCGCCCCGCTCGGCCTGAGGGTCAGCGATCGGGTGCAGGCGGCGGCTGACCGTCCCTCTGGCCCTCGCTCTGGGCGGCGCGCTCGGCATCGAGGCGCGAAGCCTGCAAAGACTGCCGCGCGAGCGACTCGAGAGCCGTCGCGGTCGCCTGCTCGAAGGCCGCCACCACCTGGCTGAGCTGGTTGGCCGGAGCCGCGGCGCTCCCCGAAGCGGTGAAGGTCGCGAGCACCTCGCGCCCCTGACGGCGGCCGACGGTGCAGTCGAGCGCCACTTGCGCGACCGGAGCGGCACCGCCGCCGGTGTAGTCGGCCTCGAAGCGCCGCACGTGTATCTGCAGCAGGTAGTCGGAAGGAAAGGGGCTGGCGGAATCCTGCACCGATGCCCACTCCCCCGAGGCACGCAGGGTCTGCACGGCGAGGGACTCGAGCAACTCCGGTGCGGGCGCGGGCCAGCGGCTGCCGCTGAAGAAGTTCATGCGATGATCGGCCTGCACCAGCATGATGTGCGCGCTGTCGAGGCCCGGGTCGGCGACGGGCCGCACGACCCGCAGCGAGAGGGTCGCCGCTGGCGGAGCCGCCGTCGCCGCCGGAGGAGCCGCAGGCACTGCCGTGGGGGCACGCAGGTAGTAGATCTGCTCGGGCTTCGCGGTGCTGCGAAACAGCCCGGAGCAGCCCACGAGCCCGACGCACAGGGCGAGCAGTGTGGCCGTCAGCCATCTCACCGGGGGATCTCCACACCACGCTGCGGCGGCTGATAGAGCAGTTGCGCCGGGTTCTCGCGCAGACTGGCGGAGAGCGCCCGCACCTCCTCGGCCGCGGCGCGTCCTTCGCGCACGAAGCGCTCGATCTCCGGCAGGCCGTCGCGAGCGAACGCGCGCACGTCCTGGCGGTTCTCGGCGATGATCCGGTCTAGCTGTCTGGTGGCCTCCGCCAGGTTGTCGCCGACCGTGCGCAGCCGCTGCGCGGCTGCCTTGACGTTGGGCTGCACGTCATCGAGCAGCGCGTGAGCGCTGCGCGCCGAGGCGGTGAGCTCGGTGCTCGCATCGTGCAGCTCGCCGATGAGCGCGTTGAGATCATGCACCGTCTGCGGCAGGCGGCTGCTCGCCTTGTCCAGGTTGGCGAGCGCCGCGGACACGGCCGTCAGGTTTTCGCTGCTCAGCAGCTGATTGGCGCGCTGCACCAGCTCCGGCAGACTCGCCAGAAACACATCGAAACGCGAGGGCGCCGAGCGGATCACCGGGTACTTCAGGCCCGGCACGGCCGGCACGACGCGCCTGTTGTTGCGATCTTCGGCGAGGTCGATGTACAGGAGCCCGGTGATGCCCTGCAGCTGCAGCTCCGCCACCGTGCGCGTGGAGATCGGGGTGCGTGCATCGATGTCGACGATCACCTCGACCCGCGAGGAGTCCCGCGGGTCGACGCGCAGATCGTGCACCCGGCCGACACCCACCCCGAGGTAGCGCACCGCGCCCCCCTTGTCGAGCCCGCTCACGCTGCCGGTGAAATAAATCTCGTAACGATTGTAGTCGCGGTGCTCGCGCGTGTCGGAATACCAGTAGATGAACAGCGCGCCGAGCAGCAGCACGATGAGCACGAACGCCCCGACCGCGGCGTAGTTCGCTTCACGCTCCATGACCACTCCCGGCGCCCTCGAGCGCGGCGCTGCGGGCGCCGCGCGCCCGCTCGCCATGGAAATACTCCTGGATCCAGGGGTTCGGGTTGTCGACGATGCGCTCCACGGTGTCCGATTCCATGCGCCGGTTGACGATGACCCCGACACGATTACAGGTGCGGAAGATGCTGTCCAGATCGTGTGTGATCATTACGATCGTCAGCTTCAGTTCCTTCTGCAGGAACAACACGAGCTCGTCGAACGCCGCGGCGCTCACCGGATCGAGGCCGGAGGTCGGCTCATCGAGAAACAACAGTGACGGATCCAGCGACAGGGCGCGGGCGATGGCGGCGCGCTTCACCATGCCGCCGGAGAGCTCCGCGGGGTACTTGCCCGCGGCATCCGCCGGCAGGCCCACCAGGCGTACCTTGAGGAGCGCCAGCTCATCGCGCAGCGCGCTCTCGAGCTCGAGATACTCCATCATGGGCAACTGCACGTTCTGCAGCACGGTGAGTCCCGAGTACAGCGCGCCGCTCTGGAAGGCCACCCCGTAGCGGGCCTTGATCGGGCGCAGCTGCGCCTCGCTCATGCGGGTGATGTCCCGCCCCTCGATGCGCACCGTGCCGGCCTCCGGATGCTGCAGGCCGAGGATGCTCCGCAGCAGCACCGATTTGCCCGAGCCCGAGCCCCCGACGATGCCGAAGACCTCGTCCTGCCCGACTTCCATGTCGAGCCCATCGTGCACCAGCTGGCTGCCGAAGCGATTCACCAGCCCGCGCACTTCGATCACCGGGTAGTGCATCGTCAGATGTCCATCTTCATGAA
>Ga0075425_100002085_pt1 | contig 19810 bp, 21 predicted proteins | sample SoiMethybrSBSTD4_FD_75300 | JGI IMG/M metagenome (GOLD analysis project Ga0075425, IMG submission 75300) | Bulk soil microbial communities from a Populus tree surrounding site in Tennessee, USA - Soil MetaG P. TD hybrid SBSTD4 | ecosystem: Environmental > Terrestrial > Soil > Tree plantation... | reverse complement strand
TTCGGATCTGCCTCGATCGCCTTCTCAAAAGCGGCTGCAGCTTGCTTCTTCCCGTCAGCGTCTTTTGCGGTGTTATGCAACACGACACCAAGGTTGTAATAGTAATTTGCGGCATGGGCAGGATCGGTTTCAGCCGCTTGTTTGTAAGCGTCAGTTGCCTCATCATTCTTTCCCAGCCGGGCAGCAGCAGCGCCGAAGTTGTCATAATAGGCGGCCATTCTCGCCTTCTCGGCGGCAGCCTCCTCCGGCTTTGCAGCCGCACCCCCCTCTCCGGGTTTCGCCTGCTTCTTTAGATCGATCGCTTTCTTCAGGTCGTTGTAGGCTTCGGTAGTGCGCTTTACTTTTTCTGCCGGATCAGTCTGGGCCTTGGTCGAGTCCAGATATGCTGCTCCAAGCCGATACCACACCAAGTCCTCATCTGGCACCATCTGCGTGGCATCGTTCAGTGCGGCAATTGCGGTGTCGTAATTCGGCGGCTGCGCCTGCAGTGCCGCAGTAGCCGCTTTGAGCTTCTCATTCACCGTCTTAATACTCGCGTTATAAGCCTCCACTTTTTTCTGCTCTGCAAGTTTTTGTTGGATCTGCTCCGGTGTAAGTCCGGTCTGCTTGGCCGTGTCATGGACCTGCTGCTCATGTTGGGCCTTCAGATCGATAGGGAAATCGAGCTCTTCCACCTGGACCTGGTGCTTGGGCTCGCTGAAGAGTTGTTTTCCATCTTTGCTCAGGGTGACCGTATACGATCCCGGCTCGATGCCCAGCGAGAAATACTCGCCTTTCTTGTTGGTCTTCAGCTTGTAGGTTCGTCCGTTGTCGTCGTTATGCCAAACCACCTGCGCGTCGACGATCGGGTTCCCATCCGCGTCCTTGCATACACCCTTCACAGTGCCCAAAGCTCCGGTCTGGCCAGCCGCCGTAATAGCGCAGTAAGCGCCGAGAGTTGCCACCAGCATCATCAAACCAAGATTTCGTTTCATCAAAGTCTCCTGAAAGGCCGCGGTGAGATGAAAAATAGCGGCCGGAATTAGACCACATGTGCTACTGGAGCATACGGAAGCGAATCACTTGCGCCCGCCTCCTCAAAAGCTCTAAGCCGCAGCACGCAACTATCGCAAACTCCGCAGGCGCGGTCTTCGCGGCTATAACAAGACCACGTTAAATCCAAGGGCGCTCCCAATTCAAGGCCAAGCCGCACAATTTCCGCTTTGCGCAGGGCGATCAGCGGGGTCACCACTTCGATGCTGCCTTCCTTCGTGCCGGCCTTAACTACCTGATTAAACGCCTGGTAATAAGCCGGTCGGCAATCAGGATATCCGGAACTATCCTGCTCGACCGCACCAATATAGATTTTAGATGCGCCCAGCACTTCTGCCCAACTCACGGCAGCAGCCAGGAAGTGTGCGTTGCGGAACGGGACGTAGGTCACGGGAATGTCGCCCCCAAGTATCTGTGACTCGGGGACGGCGATTTTTTCATCCGTCAGCGCTGATCCGCCAATCAGCTTCAGAGCTTCATTGCGCACCATCAAACGCTGGCGAATCCCCAGGCGATCGCAAACGGCAAGGAACGACTCCCGTTCCCGGGCCTCCGTCCGTTGACCATAGCTGATGTGCAGTGCCGCGACATCATTATGATCGCGGGCAGCAAGCGCTGCGCAAACACACGAGTCCATGCCTCCGCTGAGCAGGACTACAACACAACTTTTGTGATTACCCATGTCAATTGTGGTCGCGACCTCGGGAAACTCGACGATTCAGCATCCGCCTGTTTTCCTAGATCACCAGATGACCCTATGGCCAGATCTCCCGATTCGAGTCTAAACTCCCTTTAACGCCGGATCCCAGATCAGTTTATGAATCTGCAAGCTCAGCCGCACCTGGAGGTTGTCTTCCAGAATCCAGTCGGCCAACTCTTGCGGATCGAGCAAACAATTGGATGCGTCTCTAGCTCCTTGAGCCTCCTTGCTGAAGGCCGGAGAAAAAAGCACCGAATTTACGCGGCGGGTCAAGTCGTGCCTGATTGTGAAATCTCGCGCAAAATCATAATCACTGCGATCACGGATCACGAACTTAACTTCGTCACGCGGAGTCAAGCTTTCCAGATTTTCCGCGTAAAACGTATCTCCTTCGCCGGAACCGGGACACTTCACGTCCACGATCTTGATCACTCCTGCCGGCACGTCTTGCAACGGGCGTTCTCCACTGGTTTCCAGAAGCACTTTGTAGCCGGAATCCAGCAGGTGCAGCATGAGCGGAACCAGTTCCCGCTCCTGCAGCATCGGTTCTCCGCCGGTGATCTCAACCAAACTGCCGGGGCCGGTGAGCCGTACAACTTCCGCCAGAACCTGTTCTGGGGTCATTCGCTTCCCCCCATAGAAGCTGTATTCCGTGTCGCACCACGAGCACCGCAGGTTGCATCCCGTCAGTCGCACGAAGACGCAGGGCAGGCCCGCATACGTCGACTCACCTTGCAGCGACTTGTAGATTTCGGTTATCTGCATGATCTGATCGGGTCGTCGGGTTATCGGGTGATCTAAAAGCCCACCATCATTCGGTGGGTCTGGTTTTCAGATCACCCGATGATTCTCACTCCGAGTACTTGGCCGTCGTCGAATCGGTCTCGAAAACTGTCACATCCTTGACCCGCACTCTGCCGTTCGTCGCCTGATGAAGCTGTCCGTTGGCCTCGTCATAAAAGTATTTTGCCAGGTTCTCCGCCGACGGATTCAGCTCCGTGAACGGTTTGATGTCGTTGATCATTTGATGGTCCAGCCGGTCAATGACGTGCTTTATGACCTCGCGCAAGTCTTTGAAATCCAAGAGCAAACCCGCTTTGTCTAGCTGATCGCCGGCCAGGGTCACACGCACTTTATAGTTGTGCCCGTGCGGATTCTCGCACTTGCCCTTGTAATTGCGCAGGTAATGCCCCGCAGCAAACGAATCTTCGACGGTGACTTCGTACATGGACCCTCTGTGAATTATTTGCGTCTCGCTTATTGTATCGCTAGATCGTGCGGAGCCAAGCGGGACAAGGCATGAGAAGAGTCCGTTGCTAATCGCGATTGGTGTGGATTTGAGGTTTGCTGAAGGCGCGTCTTTTTCCCGCGCACGCAGGAATTGGCACCGACGACAGGGACGTCAATCACGGGCCGCCTCCAATGTTCCTTACATGATTGTAAGGAATTGTCCTCTATGGTAAGGTAGGTTCATGGCAACCGCTACGGTCACCTCAAAAGGCCAGATCACGATCCCGGCACGGGTGCGCGCAGAACTCGGCTTGACCGCCGGCGACCGCGTCGAGTTCGTTGAAATAGGACAGGGTCAATTCGCCATTGTCGCTTCCACCCGCTCGGTGAAGGAGCTGAAGGGATTGTTTCGAGGCAGGCGAAGTAAACCGGTGTCTATTGAAGAGATGAATGCCGCGATCGCTCGTCGTGCCGCGGAATCCCGATGATCGGTCTCGACACCAACGTACTAGTCCGATATCTGACTCATGACGATCCCGCCCAAACCGCGCTTGCCAACAAGGTAATGGATTCACTAACCCCGGAAGCGCCAGGATTTCTTTCGACGGCGGTGATCGCGGAAGTGATCTGGGTGTTAGAGAGTCTCTATGGCTTCTCAAAATTAGAAACGATCCAGACCTTGGATACGCTTTTGCGCAGCAAAGAATTGATCGTCGAACGCGCAGAAATTGTAGGGCAGGCGTTAGCCAACTTTAAAACCAGCCGTAGCGACTTCGCGGATTGCCTGATTGAGCGGACTGGTCACGCGGCGGGTTGCCGCCACACAGTGACGTTCGACCGACGCGCCGCAAGCCTGCCGGGGATCAAACTGCTTTCTTGACTTCCCCGCACACATAACGCATCGTCATTTTTCTACCCCAAACCACTCCTCCACCGCCCTCAACTCCGTGGTCCTCCGATAATTCGGGAGGCTCTCCACAAACATACGGCCGTATTGCTTTTTCAAAATGCGATTATCCAGCAGCGCCACCAGCCCGCGATCATTCAGCGACCGGATCAACCTTCCAAACCCCTGCTTCAATGTGATCACCGCCGCCGGCACCTGATATTCGAAAAACGCATTTCCGCCGACCGCGTCAATAGCTTTCACCCGTGCGGCAACCACAGGATCCGAAGGCACCGCGAACGGCAACCGGTCGATTATCACGCAACTCAACTGCTCGCCTTGCACATCCACGCCCTGCCAGAACGAAGAGGTCGCGAACAGTACGCAGTTCGGCGTCAGGCGGAACTCCTCCAGCAGCGCGGTCTTGGGAGCGTCTCCCTGCAGCAGAGTCGGGAAATCAAGTTCCCCCAGCAGCCGCTGATGGATATCCCTCATTTGCGCATAGCTGGTGAACAGCACAAACGCCCGGCCGCGCGAGATCTCCAGCAGTTGACGAATTCGCTCCGCCGCCTTTGCTGCAAATTGCGGCGTGCGTGGATCAGGCAAATCGGGCGGCACGTAAAACAAAGCCTGATTTTGATAGTCGAAATGTGACGGCAGCACCACATCGCGCGCGTGTTCCACACCCAGGCGGCCGCGGATGTACTCGAATCCGCCGCTGACGGCCAAGGTCGCGGAAGTCAGCACCGAACACTCCAGCTTTGACCACAGGCACTCCTGCAGAATTGGCCCGACGTCAATGGGTGTGGCTTGCAGAATCACTTGCACCTTGTCGCGTCCGCCACGCCGTCGCTCGATCCAAAACACTGTGTTCTTGTCCTCGTTTTCCATCAGGAAGCTGAGTTGCACATTCAGCTCTTGCGCGCGGCGAATAAAACCGTGCACCTCCTCCGGCTTTGACGGCATGTTCTCCAGTTCGGCGGCAATGCGAGCCAGCGCCTGGCGTAACCCGAGGAATTCATCGCCATTTTCTTCCAGAAACTCACGCCGGTTTTCAAACGCGAACCTGCCATCGGCTGCGGGCAATAGCGAAAAGAAAAATCCTGAGCGCTCGCGCAAGCTTTGAATTGCACCAGACAACGCAGCCGTGTACGTCCGATTTCGTTGCAGCAGGCCTTCCGTATCGCGGCACAATTCTTCCAAACGCGCGGCACTGACCGAAATTCCAAAATAACCGCTGGCCACCTCTTCGAGTTCATGCGCCTCGTCAAAGATCACGATCCCAGCCTCGGGCAGAATTCCCGCGTCCGGCGCACCCTCTGCCTGCTGTTTAATTCCCAGATCGGCGAAAAATAAATGATGATTGACAATGATGATGTCGCTCTCGGCTGCGCGCCGGCGCATCTCGGTGATGAAGCATTTGTCCCATGAACTGCACTTCTGCCCCAGGCAAGTATCGGCGCGGGCGTCCAGCTTGTGCCACAACGCACTTGCCTCGGGAAGAGACCGGAGTTCGGCACGATCACCGCTTTGGCTCGTCTGCTCCCATGCTGCTATCGCGCGATATTGCTCGATCTCATCAAGCCCGCTGAGCACCGGCTTATCGGTCAGGTCGTAAAGCTTCTTGCGGCAAAGATAATTGCTGCGCCCTTTCATGTAACAGACGCTGAGCTTGCGGTCTCCCGCGGGAAAGAGCGCCTGCTCAAGGAAAGGTACGTCTTTCAGAAAAAGCTGCTCCTGCAGGTTCTTGGTTCCAGTCGAAATAATCACGCGCTTGCCAGAGCGGATCACCGGCATCAAATAGGCAAGGGTTTTCCCCGTGCCGGTGCCGGCCTCTACGATCAAATGCCGTCTTTCCGCAATCGCCTGCTCGACGGCTTGCGCCATCTGCAACTGTCCACGACGGAATTCGTAAGCTGGATGTGTGCGCGAGAGCAATCCGCCCGGCGAGAAAAACTGATACAGCGACGCGGCAGTACCTGATGACGGGGAAACCACGGGCTGAGAACCGGCGGGCACAGAGTCTCTATAATAACTAGTTCCCGCCACAACACGTGTGGGGCGGACGCCCTCGTCCGCCGATTCAGGAATCATAGCGAGCATTTGTCGAGCTTCGCTCGACCGGACGGGCGAGGGCGCCCGTCCCCACATGTTCAATGCAGTGTCATGGATCATAGCCCTCTTATCGCTGTCGTTGGCCGGCCAAACGTCGGCAAGTCGACGCTGTTTAATCGGCTCGTGGGGTCGCGCCGCGCGATTGTCGGCGATGAACCTGGCATCACCCGCGACCGGCTCTATGGCGAAGCTCACTGGCGCGGACGAGACCTGCGGGTTGTGGACACCGGCGGAATTATTCCGGATGACAAAGCCCTGATACCATCCGAGATTTTCCGTCAGGCCAGAGTTGCGTTTGACGAAGCCGCAGCCATTGTCATGGTCGTGGACGCCCGCAGCGAGTTGGCCGCCCCCGATCTCGAGCTGGCACGCCTTCTTCAGAAGACGGGCAAGCCGCTGTTTCTTGCCGTGAACAAAGTTGATTCCGAGAAGCAGGAGTCTCTGCCTGACGATTTTCACCGCCTCGGGATTCGTAATGTCGTCGCCATCTCCGCCGAGCACGGGCGCGGGATCGATGACTTGCTGGATGCAGTTCTAGCAGCCATTCCCGAAAGGCTGACCACAGACGACCCCGAGAGCAACGTGGAACAAGCTGAGCCAAGAACCCCACCCTCCCGCAAAAGACGCGGGAAGGACTGGGCGCCCGCCATATCTTTACAGACCAACGACGAACGACCTACGACCAACGACCACGTACTTGCCGAGAGCCAAGAGCCGAGAGCCGAGAGCGAAGACTCGGTTCCCGACGCGATTATCGAAACCAAGGTCGCCATCATTGGCCATCCAAACGTGGGCAAGTCCACACTGCTGAACCAGCTCACAGGGGAGGAGAGGGTGATTGTCTCTCCCATCCCCGGCACAACTCGCGATGCGGTAGACGAACTTGTTACCCGCAAAGGCCAGAACTTCCGCTTCATCGACACTGCCGGAATCCGACGTAAGGGCAAAACTCATCTGATGGCAGAGAAACTTTCAGTCGTGATGGCACGAAAGCATCTTGAAGGGTCCGATATCGCGCTGCTGGTCATCGACGCCACCGAAGGCGTCAGCGCGCTTGACGCCGCCATCGCCGGATACGCGCACGAGAGCGGACGTTCGGTGATCATCGTCGTTAATAAATGGGATTTGTGTGGGTCAAGTGGGTCGGACACCCTTGTTCGACCAAAGCCAGGAATCAAAAATAACCTGTCCGAGACTAAAGATTCCTCAGAGCGCAACAAACGCCGCCCCCACAAGCAACTGCCCAGCGACCGCGAGGCCTACGAACAGCGCCTTCGCTACGAGCTGAAATTTCTCAGCTACGCTCCCGTGCTTTTCATTTCCGCTGCCAGCGGCAAAGGCACCGACAAGATTTTTCCCACCCTCGAAAAAGTCGCGGCTGAGCGGCGCAAGCGAATCACCACCGGCGAGATGAACCGATTTCTCAAACACGTCGACTTCGACCGCGCTTCAGTCCCCATGCGCCAACGCGTAAAAATTCTGTACCTGACACAAGCCGCTGTCTCGCCGCCCACGTTTGTGCTCTTCACCGACCGAAAAGTTAAGCTGCACTTTTCTTATCAGCGTTTCCTGGAAAATCAAATTCGCCGCGCGTTTGGGTTCGTGGGTACGCCAATTTGGATAAAGGTCAGGGCCCGCGACTAGCAGTCCAGCACGCCTCATCTGCTCGATAGCATGCGTTGCTTTTAGCGCATCAAAGCTTCTTATCTGCTCGGAGGGCCGATTTTGCAAACACGACCAGCTAGATCCTTGCTCGTAAATGCCGCGCTCGTCTGCTGCTCTTGCTGTTTGTTGGCCCAGAATCCCCAGCTGCGCACAAGAAACGGAGGGCAATTCCCAACCGTAGTCTTCACTTCTGTGCTGTGGAGCGCTGATCCCTCGTACTACTCCATTGCGATCGACTCCTCAGGCGCCGCCACCTACTTATCCGCCCCAGATGCAATCGAGAAAACTGGAGTGCCTTTCACAATTGAATTCCAGGCTACCGACAGGACGCGGCGGTTGGTATTCAACATCGCTCAGCGGCTCGACTTCCTGGCGGACGCCCCCAGCCAGCCCGTCTTTTTACCCGACAAAAACAATGTGCGAACGCTCGCCTATGTCTATGGTCATGTGAACAATCAATTCACTTACGCCACTCCCCCGGGACCTGATCTGGATGAGATCACATCAGTCTTTGAGGAACTCGCGGAAACTTTCGAGTCCGGGCGCAGGCTGGTTTACCTTCAGCAAAATGATAGAAACGCGATTGACTCCCAACTGGAACGCCTGCAGGCGCAACTGGATCGCCATCACTTGAGAGAATTCCAGGCGCTGGTGCCGGCCCTGCGCACCGTTTTATCAGATGGGCGCCTGGGCGCAGACACCCGGGCACGAGTAGAGAAGTTGCTCGAGGTGGCGCAGCGCTGGCACTGAGTGGCGGACATCCGCAGGCAGCACTTACGAACGCTCAGGGGCTTTCCGGTCCGGTCTTCGTCAGCAGCCCGATCTTCTCCACGCCCGAACCGCGCGCGATGGAAATTGCATCGGCCACATATTGAAAATCCACATCGTCATCGCCCTTCACGAACGCCACTCGTTCGGCCCGCTGTTTGAAGATGTCGAATAGCCGGTCGTGCAGATGGTCCCATTTCACATCTTCGTCATTGATTTTCAGCGTCGGCACCTGCTGCTCGCCGGTCCATGCCACCTGGATCACGACTGTACGAACTGGTTCGGGCCTCGCGTCATTGGGCGCGGGTTGAGGTATATGGGCCTCAAGTCCCATCTGGTTTGACATCGAAACTACGACCATGAAGATAATGATGAGGACCAGCAGCACGTCGATCATCGGCGTGATGTTGATCTCTGCTTTGAGCGGACCACCGCCTGCTGTCGAGAAAGACATTTTGCACTCCTCTCAAGCACGCGCGTGTCTGTGGTATTGGACACTTGCGGTGGTGCAGAAGTTCCCCGGCTTTCTCGATGCGGAAGCGAAGGATTTCAACCGCCCAGCCCAAAGCTAGCGAAGACAGCCCACCTCACAAACTCTTAGTGCGCATACATATGTTGATGTAGGACCATTGCTTCAACGCACAACTGTGCTGGTCAGAGCGACATCGAACCTGCGGCGAGAAAATCGCGAGGAGGATTACATGAGAACTGTTTTATTGTGTTTGCTGCTGGCTTGCATGACGTCCGTGTGGGCACTGGCGGGGGACAAAGACAAGGACTCGACCCGGACCGTTACGGGGTGTCTGCAGAAAACCGAGCAGGCCAAAGAGTTTCTGCTATTAGGAAGCGACGGCAGCAGCTGGGAAGTTCGCAGCGACACGGTTTCACTGGCTGACCACGTGGGACACACCGTCAGCGCGACTGGTGTGGTCTCGCATTCAACCGCTCACAACATGAAAGAAGACACCAAAGATATGGCCCACGACGCTGGAATGAAGAAAAACAGTTCCGAGCATGGTCATATGCGTATCACGGACGTGCAAATGGTGAGCAGCTCCTGCTCGCAATAGCAATCCGTTCACTTAGAATGTCCCAACCCCTTCCGGGCCCGGTGCGCGAAATCACACCGCGGCTCAGAGGGGGTGGGGCATTATTCGCAAAGTTAGTTTTGTCCAGATACAATAGTCGCCGCTCATGCGGCGCATCTCTGCAATTGCCTGGTCTCTTGTTTTCCTGCTACTGGCGCCCGGTTTTGTCGCCGGAGTGGTGCCCTGGTGGATCACACGTTGGCAGTTTCGATCCCTACTTCCAGGGTCCGTTGTTCTGCGTATCGTCGGGATTATATTGATCGCCGCGGGATTACCTGCTCTTCTCGACTCGTTTGCCCGGTTTGCCCTTCAAGGACTAGGAACACCAGCTCCAGTACTTCCCACGCGGCATCTAGTTGTGACTGGACTCTATCGCCATGTGCGCAATCCCATGTACCTGGGCGTTGCGTCTGTCATCTTTGGCCAGGCCTTGCTGTTCGGCAGCCCTCAATTGCTGGTATATGGACTGCTTGTCGGGCTCGCCTTCCACGTATTCGTGCTTGGGTATGAGGAACCGACATTAACCAGGACCTTCGGGAGCGAATACCGCAACCTTCGCGAGAACGTTCCGCGCTGGATTCCGCGCTGGAAAGCCTGGGTTCAACAGAATCACGAAGGTGAATAGAGGTCACTGCTTCGCGTCGGTATCCTCATCTGCGTTCACGCCGGCGTTCGCCAGCAGCCTGCGGAGACCTTTTTCCCCGGCCGCGCCGCGCTGTTCACCGGCAATGTTGCCGTTGCGATCAATTACCACATAAATGGGATAAGAATTGGCCTGATACATTGCCGCTAAGTTCGTATCTTCGGTGAGCACTATGCGGCAGGAGCGCGGGTGCTGCTCGAGATATTTCTTGACGGTCTTTTTGGATTCCGCGACATCGACTGCAAGCACGATCAAACCCTTGCTCGCAAACTCCTTGTCGATCTTCTCCACCAGGGCTTCTTCGTCACGGCAGTAGGGACACCACGTGGTCCAGAACTCAAGCAGAACGATTTTTCCTTTGACCGATGCGTTGTTGAAATTTTCTCCGGAGAGCGTCTTCGCGCGAAAACGTGGGGCAGGCTCGTTATCCTGATCGCCAGCCAGCACAAATACCGCGGCGAAAAGCACTAATAGGAGAACACAGCGCCTGCTGGACCGCATGGCGCGGAATCATATCACAGAAACTGCGCGGTTCTTTTGCAGTGGACCCGCGCCGGCCTGACATCCGGCGCGGCTCGCTCTACAGGTGCGACAGAAAAGGGTGCGAAACAAACTTCAATCGCGACACCGGAGAAATTAGTTTGTGGACAGGTGACGTCTCGCCTGAATCTCTCTATGCAGGAGCATCCGATTCAGCTCTTCCACAAGCTGAATGAGTCTTTCTGGATCCTGCTCGCGGCTGGCTGCTTCGGAAAGTACTCGCCAATCTCTAACCTGGGCTTCCATTGGTCCACCTCCGTAGCACATTTAATTGACCTATACACTTGCATGTCCCATGCCAAAGTTCGACTACCATCCTGTTTTGTACGACTTACGTATGTGTGGCTCAAAATGAGATGGGCTCAGACGGGTAATAAATTCCATCTGTCTTTCCCGAAACTCACGTTTTTACTTGCGTCCTAGAAACCGGATTCTCGCTGTGAACGCCCGCCGGTCGAAGTTACTGAAAGTGAGGAATTGGGGAGAGCTGATGTTGTTATTCACCGTAAACGCGTTTTGCCGGTTGGTAATGTTGTCGAAACCTCCACGCAGCGCCCAGTAAAATCCGGCTGCATGGAAACGTTTCTCCAGGTGGAAGTTCAACGCGAAGTATGGAGGAAAACGGTAGGTCCCGGGAGGTTTAACGATCTGCTGTTGATCATTGATCGCGCCGAACGGGAATCCAGTGTGCGCTTCCAGTGAGTACCCCGCGTCGAAGCCTTTCGCCACCGGCAGGTATCCCCACGAGATAAAGCGGTTAGGAGTGTCCCACGGAAATGGCCCTGCGACCTGCGGACTGAGCACCGGACTATCCAGCGAATAATCGATCACTTGATTGGAGCGCGAATTCGACCGCATGTAAGAGGCAGTCGCGATGTACCGCTTCCAGAAGGTGCGACGGAGATCGATCTTGAACGAATAGTAGTTGTCTTCACGCGTATTCTGCAGCAAGAAGTTCGTACCGCTGACGCCGCCCGCAGTGTTGTAAACAAAATCGTGAATGCCGGTGCGCCGAATGAATTCCGTCTTCAAGAAAATTTGGGATGGAAGTTTCTGCTCCAGGGCGACGCTCCAGTTCAGAAATCTCGGCGCAAGCAACTGGTTTCGGTCAACAGAAAATGTGGTGAGAAACGTTTGTGGAACGCCTTGCGCGCTGAAAAAAGTATCCACTCGCGATCCACCGAGCGGCGCAGCGATCAGGCCGAGATTCGTTCCTTCGTAAATGACGCCGACCCCCGCTGAGAGCTTCGTGTTCCCCGCAGAGTCCAATACATAGGTGCCCGCCAGACGCGGCGAAAACAGCGGCCTGCGAATGACTTCATCCCAATCGAGACGGACACCCGGCTCAAGCAATATGCGAGGCGTGATCGACCAGCGGTCCTGAAAGTAAGTGCTGACTTCGACGTTAGATGTAGTCGAAAAACCGCCTCCGAAAAAAACGGACTGCAACGCAACCGGATCGCATGGCGGCACGCCGGTGCCAGCGGGCGGGCAGTCGCGCACCGAGGTAAGCGGACGCCGATTGAACATCTGGTCATAACTGAGACGGTCCACGTCGGCGCCGAACAAGAAGTCGTGCTGCCCATGCCATTTCCCTGGAGTGTAAAGATTCGCAATCCATTGTGAGCGGCGGGCAATTGTGTGCGCTCGAAGGTAGTAATTGCCGGTTGTGCCTTGCGGTGTGATCACATAAGGTGCATCACCCAGCGGCGTCTGATCGAGGGCATATCGGTCGAAGGCAAAGCCCAATTCCAGTAGTGATTCTTCGGAGAACGCGTGCTGTTCTTTGATCGATGCGAAATAGAGATTTTCGGAATCAATCGGGCGAGTGGTCGCCGGTGAAAATGTCGAGAATTTTTGATGATCATCGTGTAGTGCATTTATCAGAAAACTCGCGCCCACAATATCGTGCGTTGTGACTTTCGCCTGTACTTTGGCCAAGTTGCTCAATCGCCAGATCGTGTTTGTGTCCTCATGGGCGGGAAGTTCCGGAATTACGATGTTGTCCAATTCACCGTCGATTCCATCGAAGAACCAGACCCTCCCTTTTTCGATCGGGCCGGAAACCGTGAACCGCGGGTCCACTTTGTCGAGCGTCCAGCCTTTCTTGTTATGAAACGAAGGAATGAAATTCGTCATGGCGAAACGATAATGGTCATCGCCGATCCCAGTATTCAACCCAAGAACACCTGCCGGGCCTTTACCATATTGTGCCGATATGCGGCTGGTTTGAACATCCACAGTGCGCAGTGCATCCGTACTGACTCGGGCCAACAATTGACCGTTAGCGGGCTGGGTCACATTAAATCCGTCCAGCAGGGTCAGAGTCTGAGAGGTCTCGCCGCCGGCGACATGCGGCTGTGCGTTTTGATCAAGCACCACTCCGGGAATGAATCCCAAAGCGTAGCGATAATCGCGGGTGTTCGGATACGGAATGTTGATGATGTCGATCCCGCTGAGTTGTTCCTGCGACGAAACCTGGGAGGGGTCGATGGCAGGCGAGGACTCCACTACATTTACGGTCTCGCGGACTTCCTGTTCATGAGTCAGCATTACTTCGAGCGTTCCCGAGGTCTCAACGGCGGGCAGCGTGAAAACATAGAAATTCTGTTTCTCAATGCGCAGCTGCCACGGTGTGCCGGTCAGACGAGTGAAATGGCACCTGCCGGCTCGGTCGGTGTCGCAATGAACGACTTCACGTGGACCTTGCAGCTGGATTCTCGCGGTCTGAACCGCAACTCCGTTCTCGTCGCTGACAATAATGACGAGTTCATTGGGATCGTGGCGCGTACTTCCGGTCTGCGCGCGCGCAACCACCAGCAGAAGAGCAAACAGAAGCGGGCTTGAGCGTAGCCGTTTCACGTTAGACCGGGCTTTTGTACTGATTCGGAGAAAGATTAGATGCGAGATTTGAATCCATACACGAGGCAGAGACCTGGTCCTCAGTCAGTAGTTTGCGCGGTTTCGTTAGCGCCGAGCGGGCCACGGCTCATGTTACTCTGCTGGTGCCGAGCGGTTGAGCTACGTCAAATCTGCAGTCAAAATTGAAGTCAGTGATTCGGGGAGAATCTTACCCTTACCGAGAAAGCGAGTGGCAGCAAATGAGCACCAACCCGCCTCCCGGGATTTCTAACCGCCGCTTTCCCCGTTTCCCCCTCGATATTCGCGTTTCCGCGAAAGTGTTTCGCCCCAATGCGCCCCTCGATCTGTGGGGCCGCTCGACCGAATTTGGTCAGGATGGAATCGGAGTGACGCTCACTGGTGAGCTCGAGCCGGGTGAAGTCGCGACCCTGGAACTCACACTGCCAGCCAGCTCAACTCCACTCAAGCTTCGCGCGCTGGTGCGATATCGAGATGGACTCCGGCATGGCTTCGAATTTCTCGCCCGCGACGAAATCCAGCGAGAAGTAATCCGGCGAACTTGCCAGATGCTCTCGGCGGGAAGATAAGTCGTCTAGGTCAGCGCCAGCGACGCCAACGTCTGCAAATCTGCGACCTCGAGGTCAGGAGCGCCTTCAGCCCGCATGGTCGCGCCGAAGCCTCGTCGACGCACTAGAACTGTCGCAAGGCCCAGAGACCTTGCCGGCAGCACGTCATGGTGGATGCTTTGACCCGCATGCAGCACTTCCTCATGCGCCAGCCCGAGGCGCTCCAAGGCGAGCCGAAACGGTTGCAATGAAGGTTTGTAGGCCTGCGCCTGCTCGGCTGTAACCACCTCGTCAAATCGAATCCCGAAATGTCGCGACGTGGCTGCGATGAAGGCGTCGTCTGTGTTCGAGATAATAGCCAGCTTGAATTTTGTCTTCAGCTTCTCAAGTGCGGCATTCGTGTCTGGAAATGGTGTCCAATTTTTTAGCGAGTCAGGCAAGGACTCCGCTTCGCTATCTGAGGCCGCAAAGCCCAACTGCTTCCCAAATCCACGCACCACATTGGCAAGCACCTCGCGATATTTCCGATACGGCATTTGCTCTTTCGGCTCTAATTCGCCGTAGATCTCAAGAATTTCTGCGTCGCTCAGGTCCGAGCCATGACTTCGCAGAACAGGCCGCAGCGCGCCGAGTAGTCCGGTTTCCCAGTCAATCAGCGTACCGTAGCAATCGAAGGTGATGGCTTTGAACCGGTTGAAGTCCAGGGATTTTGTTTGCATAAGGCGCTAGTCTGCGGCAGAAATGAATTTTGATCCATGCAGATCTCCCGGAACCAGTTGATCGACGTAGCACCACACCCATGCTTCTCCGGGCTCAATGGATCGCATCAGCGGGTGTTTGGTGGCGTGAAAGTGCTTGGTCGCGTGCTTATTCTTCGACGAATCACAACAGCCGACGTTTCCGCATTCCAAACACAAACGCAGGTGGACCCACCGGTCGCCGAGTTTCACGCATTCTCCGCAAACGTGTGTCGAGGTGGTGGTCACGCTGATCTGATCGAGATGAGAACACTGATTCATAAGTTCCTCCTGTTCCCCATCCGCTAATCAGTAAGTGTAAATCAGTTTGAAAATTCCGCGCCTCCGAGCGGACTGATTTCAAATGCAGGATAGTTCTCTGCAATTTGCTCGAAGGCCCCGGCCGGAGAATCGGCGGGAACGGGGAAATATCCTTGCACTTCGCGGCGAAAGCGGTCCAGGTAGGCCTTAAGGACCTGCAACTTTTCCGGGCCAGCCAACGGCCGCATCTTGAACCGGTTACTTTGGCGGCCTTTCTTGAGGAGGATCTCGCCGGCAACTTCGGCGTTGCGCACCCACTGCGTCCGGCCCCTCGGCGCAACCAGAAAGCGTTTGCCTTCCATCTCGAGCAAATCGACGGGCGTCGAGTACAATTTCCCCGATTTCCTGCCCTTAACCTGGAGCAGATAGTTGTAGGAGAATCCGACTCCAATGCCAACCAGAAATCCATAAATGCGATTGAAAATGCGCTCGACCGGCGAAGGTGCGTGAAATTCTTGATTACCAGCCATGCTCTGATTCTATCCTCATGTGGCATGATGTCTGGCGGCCAGCATCTGAAAGAGACGAGGAACCCATGACGAAGCCTCTGCTTACCAATCGCGCCACCGTAGTTGCGTTGATCGTGCTGCTCTCAATTTCGGCGCCGGCCGTAAGTCCGAGTACTCCGCAATTGCCTGATCCCGGAAACCCGGGCATGTCAAAGCAGGACCAGGAGAAGCTCGGGTTGAAGGCGATGGCCGAAGTCTATAAGGAGATGCCGGTGCTGCCGGATTCGAACCCGGTCACTCAATATGTGCAGCGCCTCGGGGCGAGACTGGTGAAGCAGATTCCGCAGCAATATTCCTGGCCCTATCAATTCCACGTAATTCAGCAGAAAGATATCAACGCGTTTGCGCTGCCGGGTGGACCGATCTTCATTAACGTGGGCACGATCAACGCCGCGCAGGACGAAGCGCAACTCGCGGGCGTCATGTCGCATGAGATGTCCCATGTCTATATGCAGCATTCGGCTAAACAGATCCGGCAGAATACGCTTCCGAATATTCTGGCCGGACTCGGGCAGATTGCCGGCAAAGTCTTTGGCGGGATTGGGGGCGCCGTCTCCAGCATTGGCGGTCAGATGGTCGGAGGCATCCTCAGCATGAAATATTCGCGCCAGGACGAAGCTCAAGCCGATGCTGTCGGCGCAATCATCATGTACAAGGCCGGATATAACCCGGTCGAGCTGGCGAATTTTTTTGAGATCTTAAACAAGCAGGGTGGTAACCCGCCGCAGTTTCTTAGCGACCATCCCAATCCTGGAAACCGCACCGCCGCCATCGCTAGAGAGATCAGGAACTGGCCTCCGAAAAATTACACAAGCGGTAGTGCCTCATTCCAGGACGTAAAGAGGCAGGCAAACGGCGTGCAGGCCTATAGCGGCCAGGAAATCGCCGACGGAGCGAAACTGGGACGCTGGGCGAAGCAGAATATTGACAGTGGAGCAGTGCCTGAAAGCGCGAGGCAAACTGTTTCAGCCGGCGCTAATTCAGCCGCGGTGTCCAACGTGTCCTTTGACCAGGTGCGGCCGAGCAGTGAATTTACCGAGACTCGCCAGGATGTCTTCAGCATCGCCTATCCATACAACTGGAGCACGATCTCCAGCCAGAATTCGTTGACCATCGCGCCCAAGTCCGCAGTAGGCCAGAACGCGATCGCATACGGGGTGATCATCACTCAGGCGCGGGACCAAAATGCCGGCGATCTCGATCAAATGATGCAAGACCTCGTCGAAAATCTGCAACGAGCAAATCCTGGCATGCGGCCGAACGGTAACATTCGGACTGTAAACGTGAACGGAACTTCTGGTCGCGGGCTCGACCTGATCAGCAATTCGCCCATTCAGCAGAATGGGAACCCGCTCCCGGAGCACGACAGGCTGGTGCTCGTACCGGGAAACGACGGCTCTCATGTTTACTTGATTTTCATCGCTCCTGAAAGGGACTTCGGTGCCTTGGAGCCGACGTTCCAGAAGATGCTTGAAAGTCTGCGAATAGAGTCTTAGTCAGATTGCACGGAATGCCGCCGGTTAGTGTCGATCCTGCTTTCGAGAACTTCGAATGCCGCAAAATCGCTCCATACTTGCAATCCCTGGGCTTCTAAGCATCGCACTTCTGCTGACTGCGATGGCAATTTCGAATCCACCGTTCAGCCAATCTCTTTCTCCCGCACAGAAGGCCGAACGCGCCACTCCGCCCACGCGTGACCCCAACAGTCCTGGCTATGTCACTGCTAAGGAATTGCCGGACGGCATCAATCCTCCTGCAACAGCGGACGGTAATTTCATTATTGGGCCCACGCATACGGCTGCTCCCGAAGTGTCTTCCCCGGACGGCATACCAGCTGGAGCCGTCATTGAGTTCACCATGAGTTCATCCGAAAGCAAGATCTATCCCGGCATCGCGCGTGACCCTAATACGTTCGGAACCGTCGATCCCGCGGAACCCGCAAAGCTCGTCGTGACCACAAGTCACCCCGCTCCGTACACGCGCAAGGTAGCTGTCTATGTTCCTACACAGTATCAGCGGGGAAGCGTCGCGCCCTTCATCGTCGGGACTGACGGACCCGATCGCCCGCTCTTTTCCGCTCTCCACAGATTGGTCGCGCAAAAGAAGGTCCCGGTAATGATTGGCATATCAATCGGCAACGGAGGTGGAGATGCGCAAGGAAGTGAACGCGGCCTTGAGTACGACACCATGTCAGGTGTCTTTGCCGAGTTTGTGGAAAAGGAAGTTTTGCCCAGGGTCGAAGCTCAGGCCCACGTGAAACTTACCCGCGACCCGAACGCCAGAGCGGCGATGGGTTACAGCTCAGGAGGCGCGTGCGCCTTCATCATGGCCTGGTATCACCCTGAACTTTATCATCGTGTGCTGACCTATTCCGGAACGTTCATAAACCAGCAATGGCCTTACAATCCGCAAACCCCCCACGGAGCTTGGGAATTTCATGAGCACCTGATCCCCAACAGCCCGGCGAAGCCGATACGAATCTGGATGGAGGTTGGCGACAGGGACCTTTTCAATCCCAACGTTATGCGAGACAACATGCACGATTGGGTTCTCGCCAACGAGAACATGGCAAAAGTACTCGCGGCCAAGGGCTATCACTATCAGTTTGTGTTCGCCCGCAATGCCGGACACGTTGACCGTGGGGTTGTACAGCAGACACTTCCGGAAGCTTTGGAATACATCTGGCAGGACTACAAACATTCAGCCCGAAACTAAGGCTTCAGGCGCCGACTTAATCAGCCAGCAGCTTTGCCGCATCCTTGGCGAAATAAGTCAGAATAATGCTGGCTCCCGCGCGGCGAATTGAAGTCAGAGATTCCAGGATCACGCGGTCGCGATCAATCCAATTATTGCGCGCAGCGGCTTCAATCATCGCGTACTCGCCCGAAACCTGATACGCGGCAATCGGCAGATCGAAACGCTCGCGGGCGGCGGCGATCACGTCGAGATAAGGCATGGCCGGCTTGACCATGATCATGTCCGCGCCTTCTTCCACATCGAGCGCAATCTCGCGTATGGCTTCGCGCAAATTGGCGCCATCCATCTGATAGGAACGCCGATCGCCGAATTGCGGCGTGGAATCGGCCGCCTCGCGAAATGGCCCGTAGAAAGCCGACGCGAACTTCGCCGCATAAGAAAGAATCGGAGTGTTCTCGTGACCACCTGCGTCCAGTGCCTTGCGAATAGCGGCTACGCGGCCATCCATCATGTCAGAGGGAGCGATGATGTCGATGCCAGCACGGGCGAGCGAAACCGAAGTTTTCGCCAGTAGATCAAGCGTGGCATCATTCACGATTTCGTAAGCGGTACCCGCCGCAGGTGGACTCGCAACCGCAGCACCAAGCGGTCGTGGACCAGACTGCTTCACCACACCACAATGCCCGTGCGACATGTACTCGCATAGACAGACATCGCCAATCAGCAGCATCTCAGGAATCTCGCGCTTCATCGCGCGGGCCGCGCGCTGAACAATGCCGTCTTCTTCCCAGGCGCCGGTTGCGACTTCGTCTTTTTTCTCCGGCAAGCCGAACAGAATTACCGCAGGAATTCCCAGTGAATGCGCGTCCTCGGCTTCGCGCACCGCCTCATCAACGGACAGGTTGAACACCCCCGGCATGGAGCGTACTTCTTTGCGCACCCCTTCACCCGGGCACACAAACAGGGGATAAACGAATGACTCCGGCGTAAGCCGCGTCTCGCGCACCAGCGAGCGCAGAGCTCCCGTTCGGCGCGTTCGGCGCAATCGCGTGGCGGGAAAAGCCATAACGAAATTCTAGCACCCACCTAATATCAAATCTGGTTGCATAATGGAATCTGGTTGTGTAGCGGCAGGTGCCCTCACCTGCCCACCCCGGACCCAAGCGGGAGCACAGCGCGCCCGCTCTAAGCGGTCTTGACCGCTCTAACCCACAACCACCGATATTCGCTTGGAACCTTCACCAGCCCTCTGCGAAACGGATTCGCCACGATGTAAGCGATCTTCGCGTCTAGGCTCTCCGATGACCTCACCACATGGTCAAATGATTCTTCCAGCCAAACCGCACCGCGGCGGTTTAGCCGACGATTAATCGCATGCGCGGAGGCTCCCTTAATCGCTTTCATAATCTCGGAGAGAGAAGTGATCGTCAGTCGATCCCGATCTTCTAACG
>Ga0075425_100002083_pt1 | contig 19815 bp, 10 predicted proteins | sample SoiMethybrSBSTD4_FD_75300 | JGI IMG/M metagenome (GOLD analysis project Ga0075425, IMG submission 75300) | Bulk soil microbial communities from a Populus tree surrounding site in Tennessee, USA - Soil MetaG P. TD hybrid SBSTD4 | ecosystem: Environmental > Terrestrial > Soil > Tree plantation... | reverse complement strand
TGCCCTGCGGTCGCTCGCCGTCGGAGGGCTGCTCGCGGGGGGAAGCATTCTGCTCGACGACGAGGTCCGAAAGAAGATGTCGGAACCCGATCAAGACACGTCGATCGAAGTTGGCCGATATCTCGGCGAAGCCGGCATGCAGTTCGGTGTGCCTGCGGCAGCCTATTTCATCTCTCGCGCTGTTGGTAACGAAGGCGCGCAAGACCTGTCGATCATGATCGTCAGGACGCAGATGGTGAACGCGATCCTCACCAGAGGGTTGAAACTGATTCCGCGCGCGCGGCCCTATCAGGACACCGCGACGCCGACGAAGGGCTCGTTCCCGTCGGGCCATACGTCGGCGGCGTTCGCAACTGCCACGGTGTTTCAGCGCAAGTGGGGCTGGAAGGCGGGCGTGCCGGCATACCTCGTTGCCACGTTCATCGGCGTCACCCGTCTCGAGAACGTTCACTACTTGAGCGACGTCACCTTCGGTGCGGCGATCGGCGTCGCGAGTGGTCTTGCGATCAAGCTGCCCGGTCCGCATCCCACGGTGGCCCCGCTCATCGCGCCCGGCGTTGTCGGCGTCTCGATCACGATCGGCAGTCCTCGATCCTGAAGGGCGTACCACGACTCAGTGAATCACCTGATATACGTCGCGGCAAACACCCGACGCGATAGGCCGCTCCATTCCACCACTCGACATCTGCATCACCAAGCACGATGATGCATGTTGCGACGCACGACACTCCGCCACGTCCGTTCGTTACGCTCCAGCCACCAACCTGATCCGCTGACTCCCCGCATCTGAGCCACGCCGCGCTCTGGAATGTGTCTTGCTCGAGCCACGCTGCGCGTACGGCTCGACCGCAACGCGGTCAGTCGTAGAGACCGCATGGAGCGGCTCGAGACGCGCGGACCAAGGGCGCGATGATAGTGAAGCCTGGGTGGCATCTCGCGGCGCTCCTGCTTCTTGCCGGCATCATCGTCGGCGGCTGCGAAACGTCGTCCTCTGTCACCTCGGTGGCCACCGCGCCCGACTCGCCGAAGTGTCAGGTCGCGGTGGGCACGCCGCCGCTGATTGCGGCCGAAGGCGGCTCGAGCACGTTCAGCATCACCGCCGAGCCCGAATGCGCGTGGACCGCGAGCACATCGGCGACGTGGATATCGGGAATCTCGCCGACGTCCGGGCAGGGCAACGGCAACGTCGCGTTTCGAGTCGCGGCCAATGATGGAGCGGCCGCACGAGATGGCGAGATCGCCGTCAACAACAGCCGCGTGCGCGTGTCGCAGAGGGCGCCGTGCCGCTACGTGCTGACACCTGCGATGGTGAACATCGCCGCCAGCGGAGGCGGCGGCCAGATCGCGGTCGCGACCGCGAGCGATTGTGCATGGAGCGCAGCGGCCGACGGCGATTGGATCACCGTGGCCGCGCCGAGCAGCGGCACTGGCAACGGCACGGTGAGCTTCACTGTTGCGCTCAACACCGGCAGCGAGCGCACCGGCAGCGTGGTCATCGGCGGACAGCGAGCCACGATCGTGCAGTCGGGATCGACCTCGACGCCCACCCAATGCTCGTACAACATCTCACCCTCCACCGTGAGCATCCCCGCCACTGCCGGAGCGATGTCCGTTGAGGTCCAGGCGCAATCGGGATGCGGATGGGGCGCGATCAGCAATGCGCCGTGGATCACGATCACCTCGGCCGCGAATGGGACTGGCAACGGCGGGATCGCGTTGGCTATCGCCGCCAATCCCGGTGCCGAGCGGACGGGAACGGTCACCATCGCTAGTCGCACGCTCACCGTCACGCAGGCTGCAGCAGGCTCGCTCACGTGCGCCGGTACGATTGCGCCGCCCAGTGTGAGCGCGCCCGCAACCGCAAGCACGGGGAGCGTCACGGTTACAGCCGTCGCGACCTGCTCGTGGACCGCGACCAGCAACGCCGTCTGGATCACCGTCACTGCCGGGGCCACTGGCGTCGGCAACGGATCGGTGGGGTACAGCGTGGCGGCCAATACCGGAGCGGCGCGCACAGGCACAGTCTCGATTGCGGGCCAGACGTTCACCGTCTCGCAGGCGGCGGGTGCCGCGCCTTGCTCGTACTCGATCGCGCCTATCGGTCAGACCGCGCCCGCAAGCGCGAGTTCAGGGACGGTGAACGTGACGAGCGGCGCCGGGTGCGCCTGGACCGCCGCCAGCAACGCGGCGTGGCTCGGCGTCACCGCCGGAGCAACGGGTACCGGCAACGGAACCGTCGGCTACAGCGTTGCGGCCAACACCGGCGCCGCGCGAAGCGGAACGTTGACGATCGCGGGTCAGACGTTCACCGTGACGCAGGACGCCGGTGCGGCACCATGCACGTTCTCGATCGCGCCACCGAGCCAGAACGCTCCTGACACGGCATCCAGCGGTTCCGTCGCGGTGACGACCACGGCAGGCTGTGCGTGGACCGCGACCAGCAACGCCGCGTGGCTCACGATCACGTCCGGCGCCAGCGGCACTGGAAACGGATCGGTGGCGTTCAGCATCGCCGCAAACACCGGCAGCGCACGAAGCGGAACGCTGACCGTTGCCGGCCAGACCTTCACCGTCAATCAGGCGGCACCGGCGCCGTCGTGCACCTACTCGATTGCGCCACCGTCGCAGACCATCGTTTCGACGGGCGGCGTCGCCAGCGTCAACGTGACCACGTCGGCCGGCTGCGCGTGGACGGCATCGAGCAATGCCACCTGGATCGTCATCACCAACGGCGCGAGCGGCACGGGCAATGGCACCGTGATGTTCGCGGTCGCGACGAACATCGGCGGCAGCCGCACGGGCACGCTGACGGTCGCCGGCCAGACTGCCACCGTTCAACAGCAACAAAGCGGAGGCGGCTCGGGCCTGGCCCTTGCCCCGCTCTCACGTCCATGATGTCGACCTCATCGTTCGATTCCCGCGCCCGCGTCTGCCCGCGCGCGATGGCCGCTGCGTGTTGCCTCGTGGCGATCGCCGCCGCGCTTGTCGCCGGCTGCCAAACCTCGTCGACCGCAACCGACGTGACCGCTGCGTCTGATGTCGCGAAATGTCAGGTGACCCTCGGCACGCCGTCGGCCGTCGAGGCCACGGGCGGCACGGGAACGGTCTCGGTCACGACACAGCCTGAATGCTCATGGAACGCATCCAGCACCGTGAACTGGATCTCGAGCGTGTCGCCCGGAACGGGTCAGGGGACGCGTGATGTGGAATTCCGCGTCGCACCCAACGACGGATCGGCCGTACGCGAAGGCGACATCGTGGTCAACGACAGCCGGGTGCGCGTGTCGCAAAAGGCGGCGTGCCAGTACTCACTCGCGCCGGCAAGCCAAACCGTGGGTGCAGGCGCAGGCTCCGGCAGCATCAACATCAGCGCCGGAAGCGAGTGCTCGTGGACGGCAAACAGCGATTCGGGCTGGCTCACGTTGGCCGCCTCGGTCTCCGGTCGTGGCAACGGTACGGTGGGCTTCGGCGTGCCAGCCAACAGCGGCTCCGAACGGACAGCCACGGTCACCATCGGCGGGCAGCGAGCGATCGTCACGCAGGCTGCGGCCGGCGCTCCAGGTCCGGGTCCGACGCCTGGGTGCACCTACACCATCACGCCGGCGAGTCAGGACGTCTCCGCAGTTGGCGGAAGCGGATCGTTTTCCGTGACCACGCAGAGCGGCTGCCAGTGGTCCGCGGGCAGCACCGCCTCGTGGCTGTCGGTGTCGTCCGGTGCCAGCGGCACCGGCAACGGATCGGTCGGCTTCAGCGTCGCGATCAATGCCGGTGCCGCGCGAACCGGAACGATCACGGTGGCAGGTCGAGCGTTCACCGTGAACCAGGCGGCGGCCCTGAACCTGCCGACGTGCACGTATTCGGTTTCGCCGACCGATGTGAAAGTCGGCAAGGACGGCGGCAACAAATCGATCAAGGTATCGACGGCGAGCGGCTGCACCTGGACTGCGTCCAGTAACACCTCGTGGATCACCATCACCTCAGGAGCGAGCGGCAGCGGCAATGGCAACGTGTCGATTTCGATTGCGAAGAACACCAGCACGATAAAGCGAACTGGGACGATCACCGTCGCGGGTCAGACCGTGACGGTCGAAGAAGATAGATAAAGGATGGGGTCATGCGAACACTGTTCGTGATCTTCTGTCTGTCGTTCGTCCAGTCCGTCGTTGTTGCGCGACCGGCGGAGGCGCAACAAACCATCACCGACGTGTTGTCGTTCTTGCTGACCAACCGATCGATTCCGACCGATGACTTCGTGCACGACGAACAGGCGGCGATCGCGACCAGCAACACGATCGCGAATCTGTTCGTGCTCGATCTCGCGAGCCTGCCGTCCTCGTCCGCGGCCGGATTCAGCTACCGTCTCGATCCGGCGCTCGGCACGCCGATTCGAACGACCGAGAGCTTCGGCCCGATCTTTACCCAGCGATCGCTGCTCGCTGGACAGAACCACGCGTCGTTCGGCGTGAGCTACCGAAGCACGAACTTCACGAATATCGACGGCCGCAGCCTGCGCGACGGCACGCTGCTGTCGACGGCCGCCATTCTGAGAGGCGATGCCGCGCCGTTCGACATCGAGACCGTGTCGCTGCGCATCCGCACCGACTCGATGACGTTCACGGGCAGCTACGGCATCACCGATCGGCTGGACATCAGTGCCGGTATTCCGTTCGTACACCTGAGCCTGCAGGGCGAGCGCGTCGACACCTATCGCGGTCGCCGTCTGGTGCAGGCAAGAGGCACCGCCTCGGCCTCAGGTTTCGGCGATGTAATAGTACGCAGCCGCTACAATGTGCTCACCGAGGGCGCGAGCGGGGTTGCGGTCGGCGCCGAAGTGCGACTCCCGACCGGAAGCGCGGAGAACCTGCTTGGTGCGGGAGAGTTGGCGTTCACGCCGGTGGTCATCGGCTCGGTTGAGCGCGATCGCATCGGCGTTCACGGTGATTTCGGCTATTCCTTCGACAAGGTCTCGAACGCGCTCGCCTACTCCGCGGCCGTGACCGTTGCCGCCGCGCCGCGGGTCACGGTCATCGGCGAGCTGCTCGGCCGTAGGCTCGAGGGGCTCTGACGATTGATTGAAACGGTCCAGCCGCATCCGCGGCTTGCCGGAGTCGACACGATCAGGCTGACCAGTTCGGGAGAGGCGACCAATCGTCTCATGGCTGTCGCGGGGTTCAAGTGGAACGTGGCCAGCACCTGGCTGATGACCGCCAGCGTGCTACGCTCGATCACATCGGTCGGCCTCAACGCCGACTATGTGCCAACTATCACGTTCGATGGTTGGTTTGGCAAATAGAGCGACGGTCTTTCATGAAGGACACTCTCCCAGATCCACGACATAGAGCCACGACAACGGGCTCCGAGTTCGACTTTCTACCCGAAGGCGCGGTCGACCAGCCCCCCGCCGGCGATCGATTCGATCTCGTCTACCAGGAGCGGGTCTCGACGCGTCAGTCGCTTGATTGGGATTTGTCGGCCGACGCCATGCGCGAGGCCGCGGCAAGCGAGTTCAGGAAACGGGTCTTCAGGTTCAGCCTGCTCGGCGTGCTGCTGGCCGCGGGCCTGTTTGCCATACCGATATTACAGCGAGGGAATCTCTCGTCGATGTTCGATTGGGGCAGGTCGGCGCCGGCAACCGATGCAAACGGGCCTGCGGCGACGCTTCCTCCTGCCGTCGTCGACACGCCCAACGCCGCGACCTCGCCGGCGACCGACGCGAATGCTGCTGTGACTCCGGCCCCGAGTGAACGGTCGTCTGTCGACACGGCCATCACACCCCAACGTGTCCCGCCTGAGGCCGCAGCGCGCGTCGCGCCAACGCCGCCTCCACCGGTCCAGCCTCCGAAGCAGGCTGATCGCGTCGCGCCTCCGAAAACAACTCGGCCTGCCGCGATCGCAAAGGCGCCGGCGCCCGCGCTCGCTCCTCCAGTTCCGAGGGTCGAGGCTCCCAAGCAACCGCCACTGAGTCAGAGTGCTGCGTTCACCCCGCGGAACGATGCTGTTCCGCCTCGCGCACTGGAATCGCAACCGCCGCCTACGACCACCGCACCGCCGCCGTCTTCGACGCCGGCGCAGGCAGCACCGACGCCGCCTTCACCGGCAACGTCCGTCGCCGCAGCCCCGCAGCCGACTGCGGCAGCAAGCGCGCCGACGACCACACCAAGCGCAACCGATGCGAGTCGAACGGGAACACGGCCCGATGCCAACGGCGTTGCCGTCCCCTCCGACGTCAATCGCGTTCGACTGCCATCGGATGTCAATCGCGTCATCGCTCTTCCATCGCGACCCGGCGCCAACACCGCTGCTCCATCGGCGGAGACCGCCGCCCGTACGCCTGCGCCGCCGCCCGCACCCGCGTCGCCAGCGACTGCGCCAGCAGCCGCGCCTGCGGCTGCCGCTGCAACCGCACCAGCCTCTGCGCCGCCGGCATCGGCCCCGACTGCGCCGGCAGCATCGACCAGCGCTCCTGCATCGGCTGCCGCGGCCGCGCCGCGCTCGGCAGCCCCGATCGTGGATCGCTCGCGAGACGCGGATGTCCGCGCCATCGAAGGCGCGCTGGCTCGATATCGCAGCGCGTTCAACGCACTGAACGCCCGTGCCGCCGCGGAGGTGTGGCCCACCGTCGACACGCGAACGCTCACACGTGCATTCGATCAACTCAAGGAACAGCGGATCGCATTCGACGGCTGTCAGACCAACATCAAGGACACTCGTGCAGAAGCCGTCTGCACCGGTGTGACACGGTACGTGCCACGCATCGGCGGCCGCACGCTGGTCGATCGACGGCAGTGGACGTTCAACCTGGCAAAGGTTCGCGATGACTGGATGATTCAGTCGGTCGACGCACGATAGCGGTATACGCCGATCTGGGGCCGCCTTCAGGCGGCCCATTCCCTTACTGATTCGATCCGCTCGCCGGCGTCGTGCGTCCGATCGATTCGCCAGTCACGATCAGTTCCACGCGACGATTCTGTTGTCGTCCGGCTGCCGTGTCGTTCGACGCAATCGGACGGGCCTCGCCGACGCCGATGGTATCGACAGCGGTGAGCGGGATCTTCTGCTGAACGAGATAGGCAAAGACCGCAGCCGCGCGTCGTTCCGAGAGGCGCTGGTTTTCGTCGGCCGATCCGACGTTGTCGGTGTGGCCTTCAGCCTTGATATGCAAATCGGGCTGTGCCGCCAGGATGCCGCCGACGCGAGCCAGCTTTTCTCGAGCCACGGCCGTCAATCTCGCACTTGCCGTATCGAAGAGGACGTCCGGCACATTCATGATGAGACCGCGGGCCGTCTCGCGGGTCTCGAGGATTGCGTTCAGCTGCTGTCGCAGCCGCTCCCTGAGCGCTTTCTTCTCCTGTTCGGCGACGGCAACTGCCGCCTGCGCCCGCAAGGCTTCCATCCGCGCCTCGCGCGCGTTGTCATCGGAGGCCTTCCTGGCCGCTTCTGCGGCAGCCAGCGCGCTCGCGGCGTCAGCCTGTACTTGTGTCGTCTCCTGGCGCGTGCGCTCGTGCGCGATGCGCTCCTGTTCGGCAGCGGCTCGAGCGACGGTCGCCGCCTTCTCCGCCTCGAGGCGTTTCTGTTCTTCCACTTGTGCGAGATCGAGGGCATCACGTTCGCGCTGCGCGCCAGCAACGCGGTCGCGCGCCTGCCGGGCCTCTTCCTGCCGCTGCACGGCGATCAGGCGCGCGTCCTCCGCGGTTTGCGCCGCCTGTCGCGCCGTGAGCGTGATCTCCGCAGATCGCTTGTGCTGGCCGAACGCCTGTTCTGCGGCTGCGAGTAATCGCGTGGCTTTGATGTAGGAATCGGTCGCGAATTGATCGGCGCCGGCGATGCGGGCGAGCGCGATCGCGTTGCGTGCCTCAGCCAAGTCGAGCGGCGTCCCTGGCTCGGGCGGTCCGATCGTGTACGCCGCCTCCTGATTGCGCAAGTACGAGCCGCGTTGCAACAGCTCGTAATGCGCCTGCACTCTGTCGACGTCGCCGCTCGCGCTCCTGCTGCCGACATTCTCCATGACCACGACGTCGCTGGGCTGCGTCACCGCGAAATACGGTTCCGCGGTCACGATCAGCGCAAAGGCCTGCAGTTCGGTCGTGCTGCGAACCCGTGCCGAGCCATCGCGGACCTGCAGCTCGCCGAGATTGGCCGGACGTCCTTCAGTCGTGATCGCCCACAGCACGTACGTCAGGTACTCGCGTCCGAACTGCGAGGGGCGCACCATCTTCTCGACATGCGCGTCGATCTCGATGGATGTTTTCTTGGTCGAGATGTCGGCGACGCCGCGCGCCTGCGGCATCAGCAATGTGCCGACGAGATCGATTCTGGCGTCGCCGCTATTCGGCCGGTACGCAAGAGCGGCGGTCGTGCGACCGACCACGGTCACGCGATATACGGGGACCGCAACGTTGACGTTCTGTTGCACAGGCGGCGTCGCAACCTGGGCGAATACTGGAACGGCCAGCACGGCGACAACTGTCGCCACGATCACTTTGATCATAAGTGTTACCGTCGTTCACGCCCTTGACCCCCAATTCCCAATCAAACCGCCGGCTCCCAATTCCCAACCAGCTCACTCGAGACTGGCGAACGGGAATTGGGAGTGACACCGGACCGCGTTACTGTCCCGAACCGGTCGATGTCGCGGTGCGTCCGATCGACTCGCCGCTCACCACGAGCTCGACTCGCCGATTCTGTTGGCGCCCCGCCGCCGTAGCGTTGCTCGCCACGGGTCGGCTCTCGCCGAATCCGACGCTGTCGACCTCGGCCGGCGGAATCTTCTGTTGCAGCAGATATGTTTTCACCGACCCCGAGCGTCTCTCGGACAGCTTCTGGTTGTATTCATTCGACCCGACGCTATCGGTGTGGCCTTCCACTTCGATGTGCAGATCGGGGTGCGTGGCGAGGATGCCGGCCACCCGTGCCAGCTTTTCGCGCGCGCCTGGCTTCAGCGTGGCGCTCGCCGTATCGAAGAGGACGTCGGAGACGTTGACGATGAGCCCGCGCGCGGTTTCACGCGTGTCGAGCACGGCGTTCAGCTGTTCGCGCAGCCGTTCTCGCAATGCGCTCTTCTCCTGCTCGGCCTGCGCGCGATCGCGCTGCGCCTGCTCGGCGGCGGCCTGTGCCTGCTGCGCCTGCAGACGCGCCTGCTGGGCCTCGGCATCGGCCGACTGCTTTGCGGCTTCAGCGGCAGCCCGTGCGCGATCGGCCTCGGACTTGGCTCTCAGCGCCTCCTGCCGTACGCGTTCGATCTCGAGCCGTTCGCGCTCCGCGGCCTGCTTCTGGGCTGCCGCGTTGGCGGCGGCCGCCTTGGCCTGGCGCTCGGCGTCGAGCCGACGCGACGTTTCTGCCTGCGCGCGCTGACGCTCGGTCTGTTCGCGTTCCACCGCTTCGCGTTCGCGCTGAGCGGCGAGCGCTCGCTGTCGCGCCGTGAACTCCTCTTCCTGGCGCTGCAACGCGATCAGCCGGGCATCTTCAGCGGTCTGCGCCGCCTGCCGCGCCGGCATCATGATCTCGTTGGCCTTTTGATGCTTCTCCCGTGCGACCTCCGCTTCCGACAGCAGACGCTGGGCCTTGGTAAACGTGTCCGACGCGTAGCGATCGGCCTTCGCGATTCGCGCGAGGTCGAGCGCGTTGCGTGCTTCGGCGAGATCCAGCGGCGCGCCCGGCTCGATCGCCCTGGCCTTGAATGAGCCCGATTGATCGAGCAGATACGCTCCGCGCTTCAGCAGTTCGTATTTCGCCTGTACGGTCTCAACCGTGCCTTGCGTGCTGTCGCGAACGACGTTCTCCATGACGACCACATCGCTTGGCTGCGCCACCGCGAAGTAGGGCTCCGCGGTCACCACCAAGGCAAACGCCTGCAGCTCGGTCGTCACTTCGATGCGGGTGTCGTCACCTTTGATCTGGACTTCGCCGAGATTCTTGGCGCGCCCTTCGGGCGTGATCGCCCACAACACGTAGGTGAGGTACTCGGGACCGAAGCGGGTGGCCGGTTGCATCTTGTCGAAATGCGCATCGATTTCGATGTGGCCTTTCTTGCCCGAGACTTCGGCGAAGCCGTGTGCCTGCGGCATCAGCGCCGTGCCGACCAAATCGACTTTGGTATCGCCGCTTCGCGGTCTGTAGTTGATTGCCTGCACGGTGCGGCCGACGACCGTGACGCGAAAGATCGCTGTCCCACGCGCTTCAGAAGCCTGCGAAGGCTGAGCGGGCGTGATCACGACCTGTGCGGACGCCGGTACGGCCAACAGGCCGATCAACGCGACGTGTGTGATGAGCTTCAACATTGGAGTTCCCTCTTCTTGCTGCGCTGAATAAGCAAGCTGTTTACCAGCGAGCGAGAGGGCAGGCGCTTGCGAGAAATGCCGTTGGAAAGGGAAGTCCGCGAGCGGACGAGCGCGCCGTGGCGTATCGCAGCTACACGGGCGCGCTCGTGCTGGGTCTCAGGGAAATTATTGAGTGCGCGACGCGCGATCGAGATCGACGCGCCCGGCGGGCATGTGCTCGTCGACCGCAGTGGCGTAGAAGCCGCTCACGGCGTACGTGCTCATCACCGCGACCAGATCCATCGCACCTTTGCGGCCGAACAGCTGCGCCGCTTTCGCGAACGTCGCCGAGTCCATCTTGTTGTCGTGCAGCAGCTGGCGGCCGAAGCGAATCACCGCCGCGTCCTTCTCGTCGATCGCGGTGAGCGCGCCATTGTTTCGGACGACATCGATGGTCTTCTGATCGACCCCGGCTTTCAGTGCGCTCGGCGTGTGCGCGTTCCATTCGAGACTGTAATTGGTCTCGCGGCAGGCAACCAGGATCGCGAGCTCGCGCACGTGCGGGTCGAGCGTCCCTGCCACGGCTGCGTTGTGGAGATCGAAAAGCGCTTGCGCCACCCCGGGGTTATACGCGGCAAACGCCAGCGGCCCGCGTAGCACGCCGTCCTGGCCGCGGCCCGGCAGGGTGTCGAAGATCTTCTGCCCGCGCTCGTCCATGTCCTTTTTCTGGAGATAGGGAAGCCGGGCCCGGGAATCGGGATCGAGGTCGGATGGCAGCCTGGCCGTGGACTGCGCCTGACCCAGCACCGCCCCCAGGGTCACCAGCAGAAATGCGGCTCCCCCTATGAATTGCCTGCGAATCGTCATCGGTCTTCTCCTTGTCGGGCCAACCTTGAACCGGTGTGCGACGTCAAACGTATACGAAGTCGTTGCCCCCTGGGGAATTCCTGGAGGTATAAAGGTGTCGTTGATCAAACGTTTGCTGGGCCGCACCGAGCCACCCAAACCCCGAGTCCGCGTCTGCGTGGAATGCGGGATGCCGATTGCCGAACATAAGAACTGGTGCTCAATTCTGCGCGGCCAGAACGAGATAAAGCTCAAGTCGGTCGAGCCTCCCGCAGCGTCCTGAACTCACACGCTGATCGCATCGGGCCCAGGTCGCGTCGGGTATTCTGACGCGACTGGCAGCCCATGGACGGTTCCGAGCTCCGACGCATTCTCGCACTAGCCAGCGCATTCAAAGAGGGCGATCTCGTCCTCGGCGGCACGGTCGACGACCGTCTCCGCAATGAAGCGCGCGCGGTCCTCCTCGCCACGACCCTCGGCGACATCCATCACACACCGCTGATTGACGATGGTGTGACGACCGCGTTACGTCGGTCGCGCGATCGACGTCGCGACGCGGAGCTGTCGACGTGGACGGTCGGCGACGTTCGCGCCGCGCTGCTTGGCCCTCGCGGCCCATCCTGGGCATCCGAATACGGCGGCGCGCTCGGCAGCGAGGCGATCGCTGCTGCCGCCAAGGTCATGACCGACGACGAGCTTTCGGTCGTGGCTCGCGCGCTCTATCAGGCACCGCAGCAGTTCGGCTCACGCATTCAGCCCAATAGCGCCGGCGACGACGAGAACGAGATCTTGTTCTCGGTGCTCGAAGGCCTGGCGTGCGGATGCGGCGACGTGATCATCGGGCTCAACCCCGCCGCCGACGACGTCGACACCATCGTTCGGCTCGAGCAGCTGCTCGAACAGATCGTTCGGCGCCTCGATTTGCCCACGCGGTTCTGCGTGCTCTCGGACATCGTCAAGCAGCAGCAGGCGCGGCGCCGCACGCGCATCGACGTTGCGTTTCAGAGCCTGGCCGGCACATCGAAGGCCCTCACCGGCATGGTTGGACTCGACGTCGACGGCGTACTCGATCTCGCTCGAGGGTTCGACGCCCTGTACTTCGAGACTGGTCAGGGCTCGGAAGTGACCAACGGCACGGCCGATGGCGTCGACATGGTGACCCTGGAGTCGCGCACCTACGGCGTGGCTCGCCACATCGCGAAGGAAACATCGACCCGTTGGATGATCGTCAACGACGTCGCCGGGTTCATCGGACCCGAGGTCTTTCGCACCGGCGCACAGCTCGAGCGCGCCTGTCTCGAGGACATCGTCATGGCGCGGCTCCATGGGCTGACGATGGGCCTCGATGTGTGTGCGACGTTCCATATGGGCATCGCGCCCATGGAGCTGCGACAGATCACCGCGCGCATCGTCGAACGTGCAGCGCCGGCCTATCTGATGGCCGTGGCCGGCAACGCCGATCCGATGCTCGGGTACCTGACGACATCATTTCACGACCACCCGCAGCTGCGCCGCCAGACGGGGCGCCACATCGCACCGGCGATGCATCGCCGGCTCGAGGTCCTGGGCCGATCGAGTGTTGGCGTGGATGTGCCGCCTGGTTCATCGCTCACCGCCCAGCTCTATGCGACGTATATGAAAGCGGGAGGTGATGCGCGCTCGATGTCATCGCTACACGAGGAGGGAGGCCGCCGGCTTCGCGAATTGCGCGAGCGCGGACTCGATCTCGGCATCGACGATCCTGCGCAGTCTGACGCCAGACTCGACGCCATCTACGCAAACGCTCGTGGCGCACTCTATGCGGCCGTCGACGAGCACGTGATCAAAGATATCGCACGGCATCCCGTGCACGTGCGCACCGCGGCAATCAGCCGCGACGACTACCTATCGCATCCGCCGGCGGGCGAACGCCTTCGTGACGATGATGCGCGGGTCGTTGCGCGGATGTACCCAGCGCAACGACCGCAGGTGCAGATCGTGATCTCCGACGGGCTCAACGCCAACGCCGTCAACGAGCAGCTGCGCGCGCTGTTGCCGGAGTTGCGTCGCGGGCTCTCGACCGCTGGCCAGCAGGTTGGCGAGTCGGAGATCGTCGTGCGGGATGGGCGCGTTCGTGTCGGCTACGAGATCGGCGGGCTCACTGGCGCGACGGTCGTCGTCCATCTGCTTGGCGAGCGGCCGGGCACCGGATTGAACACGCTCTCTGCCTATATCACGTACGGGCTCGACGCGGCAGGGCAGTTGCGCTGGAGTCGCGAGCTCGATCACTCGCTGACGACAGCCGTGTGTGGCATTCATCCTCGAGGAAAGCCGCCGCACGCGGCGGCGGCGGAGATCGCGGCGACCGTGAGAAAGATCGAGGAATTGCGCAGGTCTGGTGTGGCCCTTGCCCGCAACGAGTGATTACTGCAGCGCGAAGCTCACGGTGACCGTCATGATCACCGGAACCGCCACGCCGTCGACGAGCGTCGGTGTGTACTCCCACTGTTTGACCGCGTCGAGCGCCGATTGATCGAGCAGAGGAATCGAACGCAGCACTCTGGCGTCGGACACCTTTCCGGTCGGGCCGATCACGGCCTCGATGACCACGACGCCTTGAACGCGGCTCGATTGCGCAATCGGCGGATACACCGGGTTGACGTGCTTGGTCTGCCGAGGATTCCTGATGTTCCCGCCCACACGCACGGGCCGAGCCGGCGGCGGCGGGGGTGGTGGTGCGGCGGGGATCCCTCCAACGGTTTTACTGGAGACACCTCCGACGACTCCGCCCACAATTCCTGGAGGAGGCGTTGTCGTGCCTTCCGGTCCCGTGCCCGCGCGTCCGCCACCACTCGTGTTCTGTGACGCGCCGAGTTGCGCCGCGCGGCGCGCGAGCTCCGCGGCGCGTGTCGGATTACGGCCGACACCGATGCCTTGCCCGTAGCGCTGCGACAGCGTGCGGCAGGCATCGGCATAGTTGCCGTCGCACGATCGCTCGAGCAGCGTTGCCGCGCGAGCGAGATCCTTCGTCACTCCGCGTCCGCCGGTGTACATCCCCGCCAGGTAATTGCATGCCGGGGCGCCGCCCGAATCGCATGCACGTTGATACAGCTCCGCGGCGTGGCCTTCGTCCTTGGTGACGCCGTCGCCGCGCAGATACGCGTACCCGAGGTTGGCGCAGGCGATGGGGCTGCCTTTGTCGCACGCCTGTTGAAACATCGAAGCCGCGCGGGTGGGATCGGCTGGGCCACCGACGCCGCGCATGACGAGAAGGCCGCCCTCGAAGCAGCCAACGGTACCGCCGCCGTCGCACGCCTTTTGAAACAGCGTCCGCGCTCGGCTCACATCCGGTGCGACACCGCGTCCGTTCTGATAGGCGCGCCCGAGACTCGTGCACGCCGGTGCCACGCCGCCGTCGCACGCCTGCCCGAACAGGCTTGCGGCCCTGGCCTCGTCTTTCGTCACTGCCGTGCCTCGCGCGTATTCAAGGGCGATGTCGTTGCAGCCCTCTGCGTTCTTTCCATCGCACGCGCGCTGAAACAACTGCGCCGCGACGGGCAGGTTCTTCGGCACCAGCTCATCCCGATAGAGCAGCCCTCCTTGCAGACACGCGGCCGGCTCGCCTCCCTCGCAGGCCTTCTGAAAGAGAGCGGCGGCTTCGGTTTTCTGCTCGGGTGTGGGATTGTTCGACAGCATTCCCTGAGCCCGTTCGTACGCCGTCGGTGTGACGACCTTCTGCTCGATCTTGGGCGGCTTGATCTTCTCGATCTTCTGCGTCGGACGATCGGACCCGTCAACGGAAGACTTCCCCGACGCGCTGGTGTCGACTGCGCCGGTCTTCGCCGTTGTCGTCTCTGGCGTCGTGGTCGCTACATTCGATGTTTGTGTCGCCGTCGATGGAGGGATCGTCGTCGACTTCGTTGTCGGGCCGTCTGTGGAGCTCGCCTTGAACAGAATCGAGCGGGTCAGCAGCGCTCCCGCACCGATGGCGACAATCAACGCGAACGCCGCGATGGCGACAACCCATCGACTGCTGGACGAGCCGCCAGCCTGCGAGATCGGCGCGCTTGGCGCGACCGGCGGGCCTTGCGCGACCGGCGGCAGAGCGGTTGCCGTGGGACTTTTCGTTGCGCGTCGATCGATGAGCAGCGTTCCCGTCGGATCAGCAGGTGCGATAGTCGGGTCGGTTGCGATCCGTACGCGTGCGAGATCGGTGGCCATCTGGCCGAGCGTCTGATACCGGTGGGCCGGATCTTTCTGAAGCGCTTTTCTCACGATTCGATCCAACTCGGGATCGAGGTCGGGCAGGAGTTCGGTCAACGCGACAGGCTGATCGTGAATGATGGCGCGGATGATCGTCGACGGCGTATCGCCCTCGAAGGCGTGACGCGACGAGAGGAGCTCGTAGAGCACGATGCCGACCGAGAAGATATCGCTGCGGCGATCGACATTGCGACCCTCGATCTGCTCCGGCGACATGTAGGTGAGCGTGCCGAGGACATTGCCGGTGCGGGTCAATTGCAAATCGCCCAGCTTGGCGATGCCGAAGTCGACGACTTTCAGATCGCCACGCTGATCGATCATCAAGTTCGCCGGCTTGATGTCGCGATGCACGACGCCGCGCGCATGTGCGTAGTCGAGCGCCGAGCAGAGTTGCTGCATCAGGCGAAGCTTTTGCGTGAGTGTCAGCGCGTCTCCGTCGCGGAGCACGTCGCTGAGCGTGCGCCCGTCGACGTACTCCATCACGATATAGGGCCGGCCATCGACATTGCCGAAGTCGTGGACGCCGACGATGTGCTGGTGACTCAGCGTGCCGGCGGCACGGACTTCCTGCTGAAAGCGCTCGCGGAGCCCCGGGTCATCGTCAACGAGGAGCACCTTGATCGCGATCGTGCGATCGATGTGCGGATCGTAGGCGCGATAGACCGTGCCCATGGCGCCGCGGCCGATGCGCTGGAGGCGCTCGTAACGACCAATGCGATCCGGCTCGGTCCATCCTGTCATGATGCGCGCCGCTCGATCAGGAGGCCGTGCAGGTGAAGCTCGCGGCGTTGGTCTCGCTGCCGGGAGCGCCGGTGAACTTCGGCCACTTCGGCCACTCGCACAGCGGACGCGATCGATTGGCGTTGGGATTGCCGTCCGTGGCGGTCGGGTTCTTCGGCGCCTGCCCTTTCTCGACCCAATCCTGCAGAAGTTTCAGGCTCTCGAATTTCGTATTGAACGGCCCGAAGCCGTGACCGAAGCCGGGAATCATGTAGAAGCGCATGAAGCTGTCGACGCCTGGCTGGCCGAACGCCTTGACCTGCCTCTGGTAATAGAGCTCGCTGTTGTGCGGCGTGATGAAGTCGTCGGCCGTGCCGTGGGTCATGATGATCTTGCCGCCCTTGGCCTTGAACTTCGCCAGGCTCACGTCCGTGACGTCCATGTTCGATGCGGCAACGGCGATGCGCTCTTTCCACTGCATCGGATCGAACTTCATCGGGTCGATCTTCGGGTCGCGGGTGATGATGAACTTGACCGTCTGATCGCCTGGGCCGTAGAGCAGCGCCTCGCTGCCGTTGGCCGGGTTGCTCGGCTGCGGCGCCTTGCCAAACGTCGACACTTGGAAGAGCGCGCCTTCGAGCAGCGGCCACCGCGGGAACGTGTCCATGCCGGCCACGTCCACGCCGGGCTTGTAGTCTGAGGTGATCTTCGCGACCGCGGCGAGTTGTGCGTCGGAGAGGCATGTATCGCCGGCGTCGGTGCCGTTGGCGCAGCGCAGCGTTTTCACGTCGAAGGCGGTGCGGCACGCCTTGACGTTGCTGACGATGCCGTCTTTCACCCCGTCGAGGTCGTCGCATTTTGCGTAGACGGCGTCGGTGATCAGCTTGGTCTTTGCCGGATTCAGCCATGCGGCGCCGTTGTCCGCGTAGATCGCCTTGCCGACGTTGAGCGACCCGAGGTGGAGCAGCGTCACGTTGTAGGCAGGGTAATGCGCAACCACGCCGTCGTAGTCGGCGGGATAGCGAGCCGCGGCGTCCAATGCCTCGTGTCCGCCCTGCGAGCCGCCGATGAAGTAGAAGCGCTCGGGCGCTCGGCCGTACGCCTTCTTGATCACCGCCATCGCCGCATCGTGGGCTTTCTTCACAGAGAGCTTGCCGAAGTTCGCAAGCGCCTCGTCATCGAGCGCCCAGCGGCCATCGAATCCCGGGCCGCTGGCCTTGTGACCACCGTCGCTGCCCAGCGTGACGAAGCCTTGCTTGAGCGGATTCTCGACGTTCGCGGGCTGCGCCGTGTATGGCGTGAGGCCGGTGACGAGGTTGCCGTCGTAGCCGCCGCCGCCCATTTGCAGCACGCGCCGATTCCACGTGAGCGGCAGATTGATTTCGAACTCCATGTTCGGCGACGAGGCGTTCTTCGGTTTGACGATGCCGGTGACTTTGCAGAAGTCGCCGTTCTGATTGCCCTTCTCGCTCGCCGCGACGAGCGCGGCGCTCTGCACGACCGCGCCGCCGGTCGGTAGCCCGATCGCCGATGCGTCGATCGAGAAGCCTTGAAGGCTGGTGCAGTTTGCAGCGGGCAGCGGCGTCGTGCCTTCTTCGGCGGCAACCGAAGAGGCCACGATCACGGCCGATGCCAATAGCAACGTGCCGGACGCGCGCATCCAGGTGTAGTTCATCGTCGTGTCCCTTCGAGGTCGATCAGCATACTGAAGCGACCGGCATTTCGGAAGCGCCTATGACCGTGCGGGAATTGCTGCCGTACCGCTACTTGCCCGCGACGTCGGGCAGCCATCCGCTGACGATGTGCAGCTTCGTGCGCGGAAGATCTTGTTTGCGTTTCGCAACCAGAATGCGCTGCCCGTCGGGAGACAAGGCCCACGAGGGTCCTGGGCTGTCGTTGAACTGCGTTTGGACGACCAGGCGCGGCTGCTTCCATTCGAAGACCGGACCGAGAACGACCGAGGCGCTGTACCAGCGGTTGCCGTTCCGGTAGATTAGCTCGCCGCACTTGCGGCACCACAGCGGCTCAGAGCCCGCATCGGCGATCTTCTGCACTCGTTCGCTCACCGGCAGCGAGCGGACGTTGATGCCACCCTCCGCGTACGCCAGCCACCGGCCGTCTCTCGAGATGTCGTGCGTGCTCGACAGGAAATCGACGTACCGCGCCGGCTTCGACGAGCTGCCGTCGCTCGCGATGTCGACGATGGCCATGCGGTTGCCGGGGAACTCGTAAAAGGAGAGCTGTGACGGGTTGGCCACCCACGTGCTGATCGTCATACGCGTTTTCGATTCCGCAACCGCGAGTGGAGGCCGATCGGAGTCGATGCTCTGGACGAGAATCCGGTACGGCTTCCCCTCGCCGAAACTCGTATAGGCCAGCATGTCGCCACTCGGCGACCACTTCGGCCAGCCGGCGCTGTCCGGTGTGTTCAAGCGGCGCGAGGAGTTGTGTTCGATGTCGTAGATGACGATGTAATCGCGATTGTCGGCCACTTGAATCGCGAGCCTGCGGCCGTCGTCCGAGAGGTTGAACATGCCGTACGCGCCGGGCTCGATCGGCAGAAACTCGGCACGGTTCTGCCGATCCACCCACGCCAGCCCGGCCACGGCGATATCTCCGCCAGGAACGTAGACCATCACACCGGCCGCCGACGTCGCCAGCTGCAAGTGAGGATAGAGCGCGTGCATGCGCACCCCGCTCGCGATCGGCACTGCGTCACCGACGATGGCCTGCTGCTGCGAATCGAATCGTGCGGCGAACACTCGCCCGGACCGGCCAAACACCAGATAGCCATTCGACGTGAGCCGTGCATCGTAGCCGTTCGGGACCAGCGTTCTGGTTTCCTTGGTTGCGAGATTCAGCAGAATCGTCGGCGCGAAATCGGCGCCGATGCTATTCCGAATCATGGTGACCAGCACGTGCTTGCCGTCGGGAGTCACACGCCCGTATCGGTAGCCGTCGCGTGCGTCCGCCGCCTGGCTGAGCGCGCCGCCGCGTGCGCCGATGCGGACCAGGCGCCGTCCCTCCTCGGCGGCGACGAAGATCTGATCGTCGGTCGTCCATGTGCCGACCACGCCGGTGGCGACATCGCCAATAGTGCTCGCCGTTCCGGTCGTGAACGAATAGGTCTTCACTTTGCCGTTGGTGAGAAAGCCGAGCGACCGCCCATCGGGCGAGAAGAACGGATGGATCGCGCCCTCGGTGCCGGCGAGCGGCCGAACCTCGAACGAGTCGAGTCGGCGCTCGAATAGTTGGCTGGCCCCTCGAGACATGCCGACGTAGACCAGCGTCTTCCCATCGGGCGAGATGTCCATCAACGTGGAGTCGTAGCCAACGTTGGCCGCTTCCGAGTCGAGCGCCAGCGGCGCCTCGGCGGGCAGATCGATCTCGGTGGTGAGACGCGCCACTGCCGCCGTCTCGAGTCGAGTCTCGCGTGAGGGCAGCCGTGAAACCAGGAATGCGCCGCCGATGCCTCCTGCGATCAGCGCCGCGATGATCGCGACGATGAGCGTCGAGGTGGGCGATCGGCGCGGGAGCAACGCGGCTGTTGCGGGGTCGCGGCCGTCGTTCACCGCCTCGCGCAGTTCGATCCGCGCGTCGCCGATATCACGAAGGCGATGCTGTGGGTCTTTCTGAAGACAGCGGCGGACGATGCTGGTGACGGCCGGCCCGGCGACAACCGCCAATCGCTGCCAGTCTGGTTCACGCTCGATGACGCGCGCGATCGTCTCCGACACATCGTCGCCAGGAA
>Ga0075425_100002082_pt1 | contig 19825 bp, 18 predicted proteins | sample SoiMethybrSBSTD4_FD_75300 | JGI IMG/M metagenome (GOLD analysis project Ga0075425, IMG submission 75300) | Bulk soil microbial communities from a Populus tree surrounding site in Tennessee, USA - Soil MetaG P. TD hybrid SBSTD4 | ecosystem: Environmental > Terrestrial > Soil > Tree plantation... | reverse complement strand
GATGCCGACGCGGTCCTGCCCACGTAGGCGCAGTTCGCGGTACAGGCTCAGCGTGTCGTCGGTGCAGGTTGAGTCCTCCATGTCGATGCGGACGAACTCGTCGGCGTGCTCGAGGACGGACTCCATGTTCTCGACGCAGAACTGGTAATCGAGCTTGAGTCCGAGCGCCGTCAGCTTGACGCTGAGGTTGGAGTCGAGCCGCTCTCGCCGGATCGCCTCGGAAACATCGGCGTAGGCCTCGACGATGGCGAGCGAGTCTTCCCGACGCGTGATTTCCTCGCCGAGCACGTCGATGGTCGTGAGCTTTCCGGCGGTGTTCAGCTGGCGGACGACGCGGCAGGCATCCGGGAGCCGTGGCCCGGCGACGTAGCGGTTCGCGATCCGCCTGACCACCGGTCTCGGTACGGCCGGCAGCAGGCGGACGATCGCGCGATCGAGCAGATTCGTCACCGGCGGCGGGATTCTAGGCAACCAGGCGCCGCGAACCCGCCCGCCCGATCAGTTCGGCGAAAGCCGGCAGCGGCACGTCTGCGGCAGAGACACCGCCGCCATCCGCACGCAGCTCACCGACCCAAAGCACTTTCCCCTCCCATCGGGGTGGGGATTGTGGGTTCCACCCGCCTCCCGGCTCCGATGCTACCGCCGATCTTCGTACGTCTCTGTGCCGAAATCGTGCCGATTGCTCGGCGGTCAGCCTTGCTCACGCATGAAGCCTTGACGCGCGGCGCTGACAAGTGCGACGGCCTCCGGGAAGAGGACGCGCATCGCGTCTCGCAAGGCGATCGCCTGCTCGTCGGGCCCACCCGGCACCGTCATCCGGCGCAGCGCCGCGGCCGTGAGGTCGACGGCGGTGTTGAGGGTCAACGTCGCGAACTGCTCGCGCTGCTGCTCCTGAACGGATTCCGCCTGCTGCGCCGCGAATTCACGCAGGCCGCGCATCAGTTCCTCGGGGTCACCGCCGAACGGAAACCCGAAGCCACCTCCACCTTCCATGCCGCTAGTGTGCCAGCTCCGGCCCGAGCACCCGATCGAGGAAGCCGAGCGCGTGGCGATTGAACTCCTCGGGCCGCTCGAGATTCGGGACGTGCGCGGTTGCGTGCAGCTGCACCACCTCCGATCCGACCACCTCGGCGGCGATTCGGTCAGCGGTCTCCCTGATCACCGAGGCATCCTCGTCGCCGACAATGACCAGCGTGGGTGATCGCACCTCGGCAAGGCGATCGCCCAGGGGCTCGGGAAACGGTCGCTCCGCTTGCGGGGCGTCCTCCGCCGCATCGGCCGGCAGCTGGATCTCGAACGCCTGCCGCTGCATTTCGGCCACCCGGCGGGCGACGTCTGGCTCCACATCGGCGAGCGTGCGTTTCGGCCCGGCCGCCCAGAAGTCGACGTTCAGCTCGACGGCGGCGTCGACGTCTCCGCGTTCGAGCACTTCCTCCTCGGCCTCGGCATAGCGGCGGATCTCCTCGGACTCGCCTGCGCCGTACCCACCGGGCGGGGCGATCACCAGCGCGGCGACGCGGTCGGAATCTGTCAGCGCGAGCTCGAACGCCACCCGGGATCCCATCGAGGCCCCGACGACCACCGTCCGCTCCATGCCGACTGTGCGCAACAGCGCCCGGAGGTCGTCGACGTCGGCGTACGCACCACCCGGCAGCGACGACCGGCCGTAGCCGCGGAGGTCGTAGCGAAGAACGCGATACCGCTCCGCGAAGACCTTCCACTGCGGATCCCAGACACGCGAGTCGACGATCCCGTGGTGGACGAACGCGACGGACGGCCCCTCGCCGGCCAGCTCGTAGTACAGGCGGGCGCCGTTGACGTCGGCGAGCGGCACCGGCCTAGTGGCGCCGGACCTTGATCTCCGTGCCGCCGATCAGCGAGAAGTGCCGGACACGGAGCCGCGGACCGGCGGTCACGTGCCTGCCCGGCGACTCGTTCTCGGTTCCGCCGACGACGGTGACGCCCTCCACCTCGACCTCGATCCCCTCGGGAACGTCGATCTCCAGTCCACCGATGACGAGCCATGCCTCGATGACCGGCTCGTCGTTCTCGATCACGGCCTCGGTCAGGTCGAGCTCGAGCCCCCCGATCAGGCCGAACAGGCGCAGCCGCTCGGGAACGCGCCACCGACCCCGCCGCTCGATCCCGCCGATCAGCATCATTCGCGTCTGCGAGCCGAGCTTGGGCTCGGCTGGCGCTCGGTCGGACGGGAGGTCGCGTGTGATCGCCTCGAGGTCGTCCGCTGTCCGCGCAGCGATCACCTCCTCGGTTCGCTCCGCAAACTCCTCGAGCGTCAGACGCCCGGCCACACAGTGTTCTCTGAGGTCGAGAAGGACGCGATCGCGATCCGCGTCGGCGATCCGCTGGGCGGGCAAGTCCTCGGCCACGCGGAAACCCTACGTGCCGAGCTCTCGTTGTTGACGCTTGACGCCCTTGATCAGCTCGCGGTAGTCGCCGCTCATTCCCGGCGGGACGCGCCAGACGTCGGCGGTGCCGAAGAACGAGATCACGCTGACGCGCAGCAGCGGTGCGCCGGGTCGCGGCACGTCGCGGCCCCACTCTCGCCGGTGGCCGAAGATGACAACGCCGCCCACGTCCACCTCCGTGCCCTCGGGCACGTAGATGTCGACGTTGCCGAAGAGAGCCAGCGCGTTGACGCTCACGACCGGGTCCTCCACCTCCGCGTGACGGAGGTCGAGATCGACGTCGCCGAAAAGGCTCACGATGAGCATCCGCCTTGCGATTCGCCAGCGTCCTCTCCGAATGACCCTGCCAAAGGCTGCGAACGTCAACCGCCTCCGCCGCCGCCGAGCCGCCGGCATTGGCGCCTCGCGCGGCAGCTCGCGGAAAACGCTCTCGAGCTCGTCGAGCGTTCGGGCCGCATAGGCCTCGTCGACGCGCGCCATGAACTCCTCGAGCGTGAGTCGGCCGGCCGCCCGGCTCTCGCGCAAGGAGACGACTGCCTGCTCGCGCTCCGCATCGGACGCGCGAACGACCGGCTGGTCCGTCACTGGTCGAGCGGCCGCTTGTAGTGCCGTTCCACGTCGTCCGTCAACGCGTCGACCGACGACATCCCGGCGCGCATCGCTTCCGCGAACGGTGAGCCACCCTCTCCCAGGGCGAGCTCGAGGCGGCGGGTTGCCGCGCCGAGCTCGTCGAGACGGGCGCGCGATGCGATCAGCGGCTCGGATCCCAGCGTGCGCCTCAGCTCCTCGAGCGCCTGCTCCGCCTCCATGACGCCCTCCGGCACCTCGTTTTGTCGTATCGCCGTGAGCTGCGCCGCAAGCTCGTCGAGGCCCTCGCCGCCCGCCGCCTCTTCTGCGATCTCGCACAGCGCCGCAATCGACGCGGCATCGCGAACGACCGAGCGGCGCTCGACCGGTCGTCGCTCGTCGTCGAGCGCCAGCCAGCTCCGATGACCGTCCAGCGTGTACGAGCACAGGAAGACGCGCCGTCCGACGTCGGGCTCGGCGGCGACGATGCCGGTGAGGTCCTCGCCGGCGTCTGCGTACCTGATCGCCGCGTCAGCCACGCGACGAAGGTCGTCCGTGAGCGCCACGCGGCAAGCATAGACTCGGCCTGTGCCCGCGGCTGAAACGGCCCAGAACCGGCTCGCGCGCGGCCTGTTCGCCCCGCTCGGGCCGCACTACGACCGCGCCGCCGCCGTCCTGTCTCTAGGCCAGGACCCGCGCTGGCGCCGCTTCCTTGTCTCCCGCGTTGCCGCCGGGCCTCGTGAGACGGTCCTCGACGTCGCCACCGGGACCGCGGCGGTCGCCATTGAGCTCGTGCGCACGTGCGGCTGCGCGGTCGTCGGCGTCGATCAGAGCGCCGAGATGCTGGCGACCGCCCGGGAACGGCTCGGGCTCGCGGCGCTCGCGGACCGCATACAGCTCGTCGAGGCGCGCGCGGAAGCGCTCCCGTTCGACGACGCCGCCTTCGACCACGTCACCTTCACCTACCTGCTCCGCTACGTCGAGGACGTCCCGGCGACGATGCGCGAGCTCGCCCGCGTCGTGCGCCGGGGAGGAACGGTTGCGATGCTCGAGTTCGGGGTGCCTCCGAGGGTGGTGCCGCGAGCGGCATGGGAGCTGTACGTCCGCGGCGGCTTGCCCGTCGCCGGGGTCGCGTTCGGGGGCGAATGGTGGCGCGTCGGGCGCTTTCTGCGCGGCAGCATCATCGACCTGTACCGGCGCTATCCGCTTCCTGCGCTCCTCCGGGTCTGGGACGAGTCCGGAATCCAAGACGCCCAGGCGACACGCATGAGCCTCGGCGGTGGCGTCGTGGTCTCGGGAACGCGCCGGTGACCCGCACGCTGGCGGGGCGTCCGCCGGAGCGGCCCGCCTTCTACGCGCTCCCCGCCGGAGGCTGGCGCGACTACGTGACGCTCCTCCACGTCCCGTACACGCTCTGGCATCTCAGCTACGTCGCCATCGGCGCTGCGTTGGCGTCCGCGATCGACTTCGGCCGGCTCGGCGCCACGCTGGCTGCCTTTTTTCTGGCGATGGGCGTCGCGGCGCACGCACTCGATGAGCTCCACGGTCGGCCGCTCGGGACGCGGATCGGCTCGGCGGTGCTCACCGCCGTGGCGGCGGTCTCGCTGGCCGCGGCCGTCGCCATCGGCATCGTCTCGTGCTTCTGGATCAGCGGCTGGCTCGCGCTCTTCATCGCCTTCGGTGCATTCGCCGTCATCGCGTACAACCTCGAGCTCTTCGGCGGGCGCGTCCACGACGCGTTCTGGTTCTCGCTCGCGTGGGGGGCGTTTCCGGTGCTGACCGGCTACTTCGCGCAGACGGAGCAGATCCGCGCTACCGCGCTGGTCGCAGCAGGCTTCGCGATGTTGCTGAGTCTCGTGCAGCGACGCTTGTCGACCCCCGTCCGGCAGATGCGGCGTCGAGTCCGGTCCGTGGCCGGGACGGTCGAGCTGGAGGACGGCTCGCACGAGCCGCTCACACGTGACAGTCTGCTGGAGGCGCCCGAGACGGCTCTTCGCATCCTCAGTGTCGCAACGCCGCTCCTCGCCACGGCGCTCGTGCTCTCGCGCGTCTGAGAGGACTACGATGGCGCGCGTGACGAGCGAGACCGCCTTCGCGATCGCGTTTGCTGCCGGTGCGGTCGCGACGATCGCGTCCTTTGCCGGGGCGGCCACCGCCCGGATGCCGCGGGCGGCGTACCCGGTGCTCGCGGGTCTCCTCGCTCTCGGGGCCGCCGGCGCCTGGGTCGCGTTTGCGTTCGACATCGATCCCAGCCTCGCGGTCGCAGCCGGCGGTCTGGCGATTTGCGCCATCCTGCAGTTGCCGGCGATCCTGCTCCGGGACGCGGTGACGCGGCAGCAGCGCCTCGACGATCAGCTCGCGCGAGCAGAAGCGCACCTCGAAGCGGTTGTGTCGCGGGAGACGAGCGAGCGGGCAGCCGAGCTCGAGCGCACGCTGGCGCGAGCCCGGGCCGAGTCGATCTCCATGCTCGCCGACGAGGAGCGGCGGCTCGGCGAGGAGCGGCGCCGCGCGCTTACCGCATCGGAGCAGAGCACGAGTGAGGAGTTTGCCCGATCGCTCGCCGGGATCCGGCAGCGCGTGGAGCAGCGGCTGGCGTCGTGGACCGAGGATCTCGACCGTGCGCAGCAGTCGCTGGGCACGCGCATCGCCGACCTCGAGCGGCGGCAGGGAGACCTTCTGCGCGCAGCAGAAGGGCGCCTCGCCGAAGACACCAAAGCGATCGAGCAGACGGCCGAGGAGCAGCGGGGGTCGATCCTGCGGCTACGGGAGGATCTCGAGCGGACGGCGCAGGAGGCGATCGCGTCCGCATCGACCGATCTCGAAGGTCACGCCGCCGAGCGCCGGCGGGCGCTACACGAGGTGGCGGACCGCCTGCGGCGACGCGAGCGGGAGCTTCGCGATCAGATCGACCGCGAGGAGGCGGAGGCGATCCAGCGGATCCAGACGCGGTTCGCCGACGTCGAGCGCCGGCAGGTCGAGCAGCTCCAGCGGTTGGTCGACCGCGCCGCGGCGCGGTACGCGGAGGCGGCCGAGCGGCGTTTCGATGATGCGATCAAGCATGCCCGCGAGGAAGCGGCGAGGCGGCTCGCACGCGAGCTCGACCGCGGCGTGGCCTCGTTCGCTCAGCAGGCGGAGAGCGTCCTGGGCGAGAAGCTCTCGCAGGTCGCCGACGCGGGAGCGCAACGCGTCGAGCAACGAATATCGCAACGGGTTTCCGACCTGGAGCACCAGAGCGACGAGTTCGTCACGGACCTCGAGCGGCGCGTCTCCGAGGTCGAGATCGAGCTGCGTCGCCGCCTCGACTCGATCGTCACCGACCTCGAGGCCGAGCGCGCGGTCCTGGAGACGAGGCTGCAGGAGCTCGCGCACCGCCTCGACCTGTTCGGGCAGACCGTGCGACCGACGGCTGGAACCTGACCGTCAGCCCGGCAGGGTTCGTCTCCGAAAGCACGAAACTTGGTCCGGACGATGAGCGAGATGACGCAGGAGGTGCAGCTCGAGAGCGAACGCGCGAAGGTCGAGAGCTGGCGCCTGCATGTGCTGATCGAAGCCGGGTATCCGCTGCCGCTGGCCGAACGCCTCGCCGGCTCGAGCGTCGACCTCCACACTGCGGTGGAACTGCTCGAGCGCGGCTGCCGCGCCGAGACCGCCGCCGAAATCCTCCTCTAACGCTCCACTTTCGTCACACATTTGTGACGGGTCCGCGCGACTTTCCGTGTAACGCTCAAGGGTCGGCGAAAAACCGGGGTCAGACCCGACCGCGAAGCGGTCTGTCCGCGAAGCGGACCAGGGGAAGAGGTCTCGGGGGAACCGGGAGGTTCCCCCGGCGCCCGCCGACCCCGGTCCGCGAAACGCACGACCGGAAGGTGTCCCCCGGCGGAGCCGGGAGGTTCCCCCGGCGCCCACCGACCCGCTACGCCACAGCAGTCTGCGGCTCGCCGGCCTCGGACCGCCGCAGGCGTTCGAGCCACGGCGCGGCCCCGAGGCGTTCGAAGATCTCGCGCGCCTCGGCGAGGAGCGGCTCGGCTTCAGCGCGCCGCGCCTGCTCGACGAGCCATTCGCCGTGCTCGAGCCGCGTTACGCCGACGGAGAAGGGCATCGTGAGCTCGTCAAACGACGCCGCGGCCGCGGCGAAGCCCGGCTCGACGCGCTCGGTGTGTCCTTGAAGACTCGCAACGCGAGCGCTGAAGCGAGCGCCATTGGCTCGAAGGAACGGCAAGAGCTCTCCAGGCGGGAGAGCCTCGACGACGCCGAGGAGCTTCTCCGCCTCGCCGATGTCGCGAAGGTAGAGCGCGGCCTCGAGCGCCTCGACCAACGCCTCCTTGACGCGTGGTAGCCCCATCTCCGGCCGTAGCGCGACCGCCTGCTGCGCAGCGTCAAGTGCCTCTTCGAGACGGCCCTCCGCCCGCCTGAGCCGCGCCAGCGCGATCAGGTAGACGACGCGGCTCTGGATATCGCCGCTCTCGGCGCCCGGCGCGCCGAGGTCGACAAGCTGTCGTGCCCGCTCCATGTCACCGCGCTCGACGAAGAACGGGGCCGCTGCGACGAGCTCGAGCAGCGGGCCGACCACCGACGACGCGTCTTCGGCGTCGAGCAGCGCGTCGAATTCGTCGACGGCTTCGTCCCAGCGGCCTAGCCAGAAGAGACACGTGGCTCGGCCTGCCTGAAAGGCGAGCTCTTGCCAGTGATGGCCCGTCCTCCGTGCCAGCTCCAGACCGGCATCGGCGAACTCGAGCTCCTCGGCGTGACGGTCCTGCTCGTACATGAACGCGGCGAGGTTGATGTATGCGCGCAGTGCGACCCTCGGAAGATCATTGTCGAGCGCGACCATCAACGCGTGACGAATGAGCGCGAGCGCCTCCTCGACCCGGCCGACGGTGCTGAGCAGAATGCCCTTCGTAATCAGCGCGCTCGCAAAGACCTCCGCGAGGCGGAGTGACTCCGCAATTCCGAGCGCCAGCTCGATCGGCTCTGCGGCCTCCCCATGCCGGCCGGCGAAGTTGCGAAGGCGCCCGAGCTCGGCCGCCACGGTCGCGAAGTCGGCATCGTGCTCCTCGTCCGAAAGGACGACGTAGGCCCGCTCCATGGCCTCGAGTGCCTCCTCGATCCGGCCCTCCTGCCACGTGATCTCGGCAAGCCTCGTTGTGACTCGAGCGGCCGGATGCGTCAGGCCCGCCGAGTCGAAAAGCTCGACCGCGCGCTCGAAATGGATCCGGGCCGAGGCCGCGTTCCCCGCCTTCCACGCCGTTCGTCCCGCCCGCTCATGCAGCTCGGCCTGGTCGAGCGGCCCGTCCGCAAGCTCGGCCGCCCGCTCGAAGTAGCGCTGCGCCTCCTCCATCGCCGCGAGCGATTCCGCCCGCTCGCCCGCGCGCGTGAGGGTGGCCCGCGCCTTCCCCCTGATCTCGGGGGCCTCGTCGGCATCGGGCGCGGCTAAGTAGGCCTCGACATAGTGGGACGAGACGACCTCCGCGATCTCCTGCTCCGCCGGTCCCCAGCGCTCCTCCAGGTACGCAGCCGCTGCCAGGTGCCGGGACTTTCGTTCCGCCTTGGCAAGGGTCTCGTACGCAACCCGCCGGAGCAGGTCCTGGACGAAGGCGTACTGCCCGCGCTCCGGGGAGCGCGGATCGGCCTGGAGGGAGAAGACTTCCTTGCGGACGAGCGCGGCGAGGGCGGGCTCGAGCTCCTCGTCGGACGTCCGGCTCAGATCCGCCAGCGCCTGTCTCGTGAACGACTTCCCGAGCACCGACGCGTCCTGCAGCAGACGGCGCTCCTCGGCCGTCAGACCGTCGATCCGCGCCGCTACGAGGGCGTGCAGCGTCTCCGGGACAGCGAGCGCCTCGATCGGCCCGGTGGGGCGATATTCGCCGCCGGCCTGCTCCAGAAGGCCACGGTCGAGCAACATCCGGACGGTCTCGACGGCGTAGAGCGGCACGCCCTCCGCACGCGCGAGGATCTCGGTTCGCAGCTCCCCCGGAAGCCCCGGTACGAAGCCGTCGAGCAGCTCCTCCATCGCCGCCTCCGACAGCGACTCCAGCGAGAGCGCGGTGAAGTTGCGCTTTCCCGCGCCCCAGCTCGGGTGGCGCTCCATCAGCTCGGGGCGGGCGAGAGTGATCACGTAGAGCGGGTGGCTCCTCGACCACTCCAGCAGATGCTCCACAAACTCCAGCAGCGACGTGTCCGCCCACTGCATGTCCTCGAAGACGAGCACGGTCGGCTCGCGCTCGGCCATGCGCTCGAAGAACAGCCTCCACGCGGCGAACAGGTCCTCTCGATCTCCCACCGCCTGCTCGTCGAGGCCGACGAGGTTTGCCAGCCGCGGCTCGATCCACGAGCGCTCATCGGGGTCGCTGACATGCTCCTCGACCGCTGCCCGCAGCTTCTCCTTCGCCATGTCGTGCTCGCCCTCCACTATCCCGGCGCGCATACGCACCATCTCGGCGAGCGCCCAGTAGGTGACGCCCTCGCCGTAGGAGAGGCAGCGGCCACGGTGCCAGTAGACGAGGTCGACGAGCCCATCGATGTACTTCTCGAACTCCCAGGAGAGCCGCGACTTGCCGATGCCGGCAATGCCGACGAGCGAGACGAGCCGTGCCTTGCCTTCCTCCGCCGTCGCGTGGAAGAGATCCTTGACGAGACGGAGTTCCCGCTCCCGCCCGACGAACGGCGGCTCGAGCCGAGTCGAGCGGAGCGCCCCGCCGCGCGCCGCGACCACTCTCCGCGCGCGCCAGAGGCGAAGCGCCTCGGACTTGCCCTTCAGCTCGTGCTCGCCGGCGTCCTCGTAAATGATCGCCGCCTCCGTCGCGCGCTTCGTCGCCTCGCCGACGAGGACTGCGCCCGGTGCCGCAAAGGACTGGACTCGCGACGCGGTGTTGACGAGGTCGCCCGCGACCATCCCCTGCCCCTCGGCACCGACCGTGACCGCCGCCTCGCCGGTCAGCACACCTGCGCGAGCCCGCAGGCGCTCGTCGAGCTCTGGCACGCCGTCGACGAGATCGAGTGCCGCCCGCACCGCCCGCTCCGCATCGTCCTCCTGCGCGGTCGGCGTCCCCCAGACCGCCATCACGGCGTCACCGATGAACTTCTCGACCGTGCCGCCGTAGCGGTCGATCAGCGTGCGGGCCTCGTCGAAGTAGCGCGAGAGCAGCTCGCGCACCTCCTCTGGATCGCGTGCCTCCGACAGCGTCGTGAACCCGGCAAGGTCGAGGAAGAGCACGGAGACGAGCCGGCGCTCGGCGACCGGCTCGACACGCACTGACGGTGCCGCCACCGCAGGCGCAGGAACGTCGCCGCTGAGCGCGGTCCCGCACTGCGTGCAGAACCGCATCGACGGGTCGTTCGCCGCCCCGCACGCGGGACAGGTCTGGCTGAGTGCCGAGCCGCAGCTCCCGCAAAAGCGGGAGCCGGGCGGATTCTCGACGCCGCAGTTCGGACACACCATCGGCACACGAACCCTACTCCTGGCAGGTCCCGCGCCAAAACCGCCGCAACGTCCGGCGCTAGCCTGCTCGTATGGCGAAAATCGACGCGATCGAGTACGGCGACCGCAAGGTCTACACCGTCGCCGCGTTCAACCGCGGCGTTGCCGACTGGCTCGGCCGCCTCCCGACCGTCTGGGTCGAGGGTGAGGTGACGGAGCTCCGTCGCCAGCAGCGGTGGCAGAGCGTCTTCTTCACGCTCAAGGATCCCTCCGCCGGCGCGTGCCTCGCCGTCTCGATGCCGCGCGGCCAGTTCGACGGGCTGCGGCTCGAGCTCGCCGACGGTGACCGCGTCCACGTGTACGGCCGGCCGGAGCTCTTCGAGGCCCGCGGCGACTTCCGGCTGCGCGCGCTCACGATCGAGCGGTTCGGCCTCGGCGACCACCTGGCGGCAATCGAGCGCCTGCGGAAACGGCTCGCGGCGGAGGGCCTTTTCGCCGCCGAGCGTAAGCGCCCCCTCCCACGCTTTCCGCGCCGCGTGGGGCTCGTGACCGGCAACGACGCAGCCGCCAAGCGTGACCTTTTGGCCGCTATCGCCACGCGCTTCCCGCCTGCCCGCATCGTCGTGGCGGAGACGTACGTCCAGGGGCAGCGGGCGGCCCCGGCCCTCGTCACGGCCATGAAGGACATCTGCGCGGAGCCCGACGTCGACGTCGTCATCCTCGCCCGGGGCGGCGGCAGCTTCGAGGACCTGCTGCCGTTCAGCGACGAGCGCGTCGTCCGTGCAGTCGCCGCCTGCGGCGTGCCGATCGTCTCCGCCGTGGGTCACGAGCAGGACACGCCGCTCTGCGACCTCGCCGCCGACGTGCGCGCCTCGACGCCGACCGCCGCCGCGCGGCTCGTCGTCCCCGACGCTGCGGCGCTTCGGGCCGAGCTCGGCCGCGCGCGCGCCGCGGTTGCCAGGGGCGCGCATCGTGCATTGGAGCGCCGCCGCGAACGGCTCGCGCTCCTCCACGCCCGTCTGCGCGCCGGCCCACAGCTGCTCGTCGAGCGCCGCCGCGGTCGGTTGGAGGCGGCCGCGGGCCGCCTGCGGGCGCTGTCGCCACAGGCAACGCTCGACCGCGGCTACGCGATCGTCCGATCCGAGGGCGCCGTACTTCGCTCGGCAGCAACGGTGTCGCCCGGCAGCGCGATCGACGTCCGGCTCGCCGAGGGAGGCTTCGCCGCACGGGTGGAGGAGCTGCGGGAGTGACCGAGACGCCCGCCGACACCGCGCCGTCGTTCGAGGAGGCACAACGCGAGCTCGAGTTGATCGTCGACCGGCTGGAGCGCGGTGACGTCGCCCTCGACGAGGCGATTTCCTTGTGGCAACGCGGCGAGGAGCTCTACCGCTACTGCGCCGCAAAGCTCGACGGCGCACAGGGCGAGATCGAGGAACTCGCGCGCCGAACCGCACCCGAGCGCGCGCCGGAGCCACGCGACACATAGAATCGCAGCGTGCCGCTGACCGCAGAGCAGCTGAAAGAGATCGACCTCTTCTCCGGCCTCGACCGGAGGGACCTGCAGTCTCTCGCCAACTCCTTCAAGGAAGTGAAGTTCTCCGCGGGCGAGGAAATCGTCGGCGAGGACAAGGGCGGCGTCGGCTTCTTCATCATCGAGGACGGCGTGGCGTCCGTGAGCGTCCGGGGCGACGAGAGGGCGCAGCTGAAGGCAGGCGACCACTTCGGCGAGATCGCGCTCATCGACGAGGGGGCGCGCACGGCGACGGTCACCGCGGCGACCGACGTGCATTGCTACGGCCTCACCAGCTGGGCCTTCCGGCCGCTCGTCGAGCACAACCCGACGATCGCCTGGAAGCTCCTGCGCATCATGGCCAGGCGCCTCCGCGAAGCGCAGAGCTAGGGCCGATCGCGCGGCCTACACTCGGGGCCGTGGCATCGGAGGCGCGGAAGACCGTCACCGTTGTCTTCTGTGACGTAGCCGGCTCGACCGGACTTGGCGAGCAGCTCGACGCGGAAGCGCTCCGGCGCGTGCTCGCTTCCTGGTTCGGCGAGGCACGCACGGCCCTCGAGAGCCACGGCGGCGTTGTCGAGAAGTTCATCGGCGACGCGGTCATGGCGGTCTTCGGCATCCCCCAGGCGCACGAGGACGACGCGCTGCGGGCACTGCGCGCGGCCTTCGATCTCCAGGCGCGGATCGAGCGACTGAACGCAACGCTGCAGCACGACCTCGGAGTCGCCCTGGAGACGCGGATCGGCATCAACACGGGGGAAGTGGTCACCGGTACGGACGAGCGGCTCGTGACCGGTGACGCGGTCACCGTCGCCGCCCGGCTCGAGCAGGAGGCCCAGCCGGGCGAGATCCTCATCGGCGACGCGACGTACGAACTGGCCCGCGAGGCAGTCGAGGTCGAGACCCGCCTCGTCTCGCTGCGCGGGAAGGCCGAGCCGGCGGCCGCCCATCGGCTCCTCCGCGTGAACGAGGACGCCGTCGCGATCGCGAGACGCCTGGATACGCCGCTTGTCGGGCGGGCGGACGAGCTCGAGGAGCTGTGCGACGCGTATCGCGGCATCGTCGCCGAGCGCGCGTGCCAGCTCGTCACGGTGCTCGGACCGCCGGGGATCGGCAAGTCGCGCCTCGCCACCGAGCTCGCAGCGCGCGTGGCGCCGGAGGCGACGGCGCTCTTCGGCCGCTGCCTCGCGTACGGCGAGTCCGCGACGTACTGGCCGCTCGTCGAGATTCTGCGCTCGGCAGCCGACCGCGAGTCGAAGACGCAGATCGTCGAGCTGCTCCGCGGCGCGCAGGATGCCGAGCTGGTCGCCGACCGCCTTGGAGCAGCGGTGGGCTCGGGGGAGGCCGGCGCCGCCGCGAGCGAGGAGATCTTCTGGGCCGTCCGCCGTCTGTTGGAGCACCTCGCCCGCGACCGACCGCTCGTCCTCAGCGTCGAGGACATCCACTGGGCTGCTCCCACGTTCCTCGACCTGCTGGAGTACCTGGCCGGCTGGACGACGGACGCCCCGGTGCTGCTCGTCTGCCTCGCCCGTCCAGAGTTGCTCGACGCCCGCCCGTCGTGGCCCGCAGTCGGCCGGACGCTCCAGCTCGAACCGCTCACCAACGAAGACTCGCTCGCGATTCTCGAGCAGCTCGGCAACGGCCGCCTCCAGGGCGAGACGCGCGATCGGATTGTCGAGCGCGCCGGGGGAAACCCGTTGTTCGTCGAGCAGCTGCTCGCAATTGCCGCCGAGGGCGAGGAGCGCGTCCCGGCGACGATCCAGGCCGTGCTCGCTGAGCGGCTCGACCGGCTCCCGCTCGACGAGCGGGCGGTCCTTGAGCGAGCCTCGGTCGTGGGTCGGGACTTCTGGCGCGGCGCGGTCGCCGAGCTCTTGCCACCCGACGAGCTACCGGCGCTCGGCTCGTCGCTCCTCGCCCTCGCCCGCAAGGGTTTCGTGCAGCCGGAGCGCTCCGCGTTCCCGGGCGAGGACGCGCTCCGCTTCCACCATGCGCTGATTCGCGAGGCGGCTTACAGCGGGATCGCGAAGTCGCTACGAAGCGAGCTGCACGAGCGGGCAGGCCGTTGGCTCGCCGCCAAGGATCGGGAACTCGAGCAGGAGCACGACGAGATCATCGGCTACCACCTCGAGCAGGCCTATCGATACCGCGCCGCGGTTGGACCCGAGGATGCGACGGCGCGCCGGCTCGCCACCGAGGCGGCCGAGCTCCTCGCTGGGGCAGGCAGGGCCGCGGAGAGGCGCGCCGACGTGCAGGCAGCCGTCGATCTCTTCGCGCGGGCTCGTGCTCTACTCCCGGCCGATGATCCATTGTGGCTCGAGCTGGCGCCGGAGCTCGCGGTTGCGTTCCGTGCGGCGGGCGATCTGGATCGCGCGGGCGTAGTTCTTGGCGAGGCGCTAGCTGCGGCGGAGCGCGCCGGCGAAAGACGCCTCCATGCTCGGGCGCGCCTGGCGCATCTCGAACTGGTCACAGCGCGGCCGGAGGCGGACACCGAGGCCATGAGACGAGAGGCGAACGACCTGAAGGCGGTTTTCGCGGCAGCGAGCGACGACGAAGGGCTGGCGCTGACGTGGAACGTGCTCGCGCAGATCGCGTGGCTGGAGGCGCAGGCGCAGGAGACAACCGCGGCGCTCGAGCGCGCGATCTCGCATAGCCGGCGCGTCGGTGCGCGCACCCAGGAGCTCCACGCCCTGGAGATGATGATCATGACGCTTTCGCACGGGCCCACGCCGGTCCGGGAAGGAATGCTCCGCCTCGAGGCGTTCCGTCGGGAGGCACGCGGCGCACCGCTGGTCGAGGCGGGCGCCGAGCGCACCCTCGGGCGCTTACTCGCGATGGACCGACGCTTCGACGAGGCCCGGGAACACATGAACCGGGGCATCGAAGTCTTGCGAGAGCTTGGTCTCGATGCCTTCGCCGCCGCAACGGTGCAGGGAGAGGCCTACGTCGAGGCGCTGGCGGGGAACGCCGCGGCAGCGGAGGGCGCGCTCAGATCGTCGTACCAGCGTCTCGAGGAGCTCGGCGAGCACAGCTTCGGGTCGACGACTGCGGCAGTCCTCGCCCAGGTGCTCTTCGAACGAGACGAGCTCGACGAGGCGGAGCGATTCACGCGCCTCGCCGAGGATGCCGCGGCGCCTCGCGACATCAGTTCGCAAGGGCACCTGCGTGCCGTGCGCGCCCGGATCCTCGCTCGCCGAGGAGCACTCGAACGGGCCGAGCGACTGGCACGGGAGGCGGTCGACATCGTCCGGGAGTCCGACTTCGTCGACGTCAAGACCTCGGCCCTGCTTGCCCTGGCGGAGGTGCTATGGCAGCAAGGGCGCGACGAGGAGGCGGCTGCCGCAGCAGACAACGCGCTCGCGCTTCTGGACGCCAAGGGGAATCGGGCGCTAGCCGGTCGCGTGCGCGACGTCATCGCCGAGCTGGCGGCCGAGCGCGACTAGCGCCTCCGGCGCGCGATTCGGCCCGCCGACCAGCTCGTGAAGCTCGCCGCCGGGTAGCTCGCGAAGCAGCACTCGGCCGCCGAAGACCGCACAGCGGATGCGCTCCTCGCGGCACATCCGGAGCGCCTCTGCCGGCGCCTTTCCCTCCAGCGTGGTCGCGTCGACCGTCCCCTCCCCGGTGACCACGAGGTCAGATCGGCGGGCCCGCTCGCGGAAGCCGATCCGCTGGAGCACGAACGGCCCGCCCGGCACGAGCTCGGCGCCGAGGGCGGCGAGCGCCGCTCCGAGGCCGCCGGCGGCGCCCGCTCCCGGCAGGGATGCGAACGGCTTCAGTGCGGCCATGACGTCGAGCCTGCGGGCGAGCTCCCCGACCTGATCGGGTGTCGCGCCCTTCTGCGGACCGTAGAGTCGCGCCGCGTCCGGGAGTGTCGTCCGGACGTCGTGCAACACTGTTGCCTGTGCTGACAACGAGTCGATTACTTCACGAACTCCTGCTCCTCCATCGACGGTCGCGCTACCGCCCAGGCAGACGATCAACGCTCGCGGTCGCGTGGCTTCGGCTGCGCGAATCAGCTCGCCGAGCCCGCGGCTCGTTGCGCGAATGGGGTCACGCTCGCTCGGTCGGAGGCGGCGCAAACCGATCGCCTCTGCCGACTCGACGACGGCCGTCCCGTCCGGAAGGCAAAGCCACCGCGCGTCGATCGGCCGCCCGAGCGCATCGGAGACCCGCGCCGTCCGCCAGTGACCCCCCAGCGCGGCCGCGAGCACCTCCGCGGTGCCGTCGCCGCCGTCCGCAATCGGCAGCTCGTCGGCCTCGATGTTCGCCTCGCCGAGCCCGGCCGCCAGCGCGGCCGCCGCCTCCGGGGCCCCGAGCACGCCCTTGAGCGCGGCCGGCGCCGCCAACACCCGTCGCAGCGATCGATGCGACCGCACGCCGCCCGACCGCAAATCGGCTACCGCCGGGAGAGCAGGCGTATGGGCGATGCCCGCTTCTCGCGCTTCCGAGCGGCCTCCGCCCGTTCGCGCGTCTCCTCGTCCTCGATCACCTGGTCGGCGTCTCGCTCGCCCTCCTCCTCCATGCGGCGGAGCATCGCGAACGAGAGGCCCTCCCGCGCGAGGAAGAGCAAGCCGATGCCGACTCCGACCGACGCCTCGATCGCCTGCAGGCCGATGCCGAAGGCGAAGCCCTTGGCGTAGCTGACGCCGTACTGGACGAGTGGCAGCGCGACCGCCGCCTGCACGAGACCGAAGTTGCCCGGCCAGAGCGGGAAGATCGTCGCCACGTTCATCAACACGAGGACGAGGCCCGCAGCGGGGAGCGGCGCGTGGATGTCGAATGCGCGCATGGCCGTGTAGACGGCGAAGAGCTGGCAGAGCCACCCGAGGCACTGGAAGAGGATCGCCACCGTCGCGGCAACCGGCTCGTGCATCACCCCGAGGCCGTAGCGGGCCATGGTCACGAGCCGCTTGATCGGCCCCGCCTCGTCGAGCATCGATCGCTGATGCCGGCGAGCCGAGACCAGTGCGAAGCCGAAGAGCACGCCGCCGACGGTGGCGACGAACACGAGGCTCGTGATCGCCCAGTCCGGGATCTTCGCGGTCGCGAACACGTACGCGATCAGCAAGAGCGTCGGGATCAGGTCGAAGACGCGGTGGGCGAAGACGGTGCCGACGAGCGTGGCCCAGGCGCCGCCTCGGCCGGGCAGCCGGCGCGTGAGCACGCCGACACGGGCGAGCTCGCCGGCCCGCGCCGGTAGCACCGCGTTCGCGAACAGCCCGACGCAGAATGCCGAGAAGACGAGCGGCAGGCCCGGTCGCGGAGCGGGCATGGCCTGCTTGATCACGGTGTTCCAGGCCAGCGAGCGGGCGACGACCGACAGGAGGTTGAACGCGATCGCCACGACGACCCACCACCAGGCGACGACGGTGAACGCGTCTCCCACCTGGTGCCAGTCGGGCCCGCGCCACCACAGCAGGAGGCCGGCCCCGACGAAGATCGGAACCACGACTGCCGCTCTCGCCCAACCCGAGTGCGGAATGCCCGGCTTCATGCCGCGGTCGCGGACGCCGGCGTCCGTCCGGCGAGGAGGTCGTAGATCTCGGCGAGTCGCGCCGCGATCGCGTCCCACGAGTAGCGCTCCTGCGCGAGGGTCCGGGCCGCGATACCGAGCGCCCGCCGCCGGGGCTCGTCCTCCACGAGCTCGACGACGGCCTGGGCGAGCGCTTCCACGTTCTCGGGCGGCACGGCGAACGCCACGTTCGGGGTCATGACCTCTCGATACCCAGGAATGTCCGACGCTACAACAGGCGTCGCGCACGCGAACGCGCGCGTGAGCACCATGCCGAAGCTCTCGCCGCCGAGTGACGGCGCAACCAGCGCCTTCGCACGCAGGAGCTCCGCCGTCAGCTCCTCCTGCGGCAGGAAGCCGAGCACGTCGATGCCGTCGTCGTCGATGCGAAGCCGCGAGATCAGGAGCCGGACGGCGAGTGGGTCGGCGCCGATCAGCCGCAGCCGCAACCCGCTTCGCCGCCGGATCTCGGGCCACGCCCGCAGCAGTACGTGGAGTCCCTTGCGCGGTTCATGGCGACCGGCGAAGACGATCTGCTCTTCCCGGTCGTCCGGGTTGGCCTCGGGAGGGATGAGCACGCCGTTGGGGATGATCTCGTACTCGCCGGGGAGCCACGCTTGCGCCGTGGCCGCCGCGCGCTCGGACACCGCGATGCGATAGTCGATCCGGTCGAGCAGGTTCCCCCAGAGCGGCATGCCGACCCGCATCCAACCGAGCTCTCCGGACGCATGCCAGGTCGCGACGATCGGCGTGCGGGCGAATGCGAGGACGCCAACGTTGATGACCGGCGTCATCGGCTCGTGGACGTGGAGCACGTCGAACCGCTCCCGTTCCAGCACGCGGCGGATGCGGAAAACGGCGCTGGGACTGAGCACGATGTTCGGCAGGGACGAGTTCGCAGGGACGATCACCGACCGGCCCACCGGAATGACGTCCGGGGGCGGCGCGCCGTGACGCCCGAGGCGGGGGTGGAGCACGCGCGTGAAGCTCCCGGGCGGATCGTTGCCCATGATCGTTCGGGTCTCGACGCCCAGGCTGGTCAGCGCCGCGGCCTGGAGCTCCGCGTGCTCGACGACGGCGCCCCAGAACGACCACGAGTACGGCACAACGATGCCCACCTTCATCTGTTCGAGCCTATCGTCCGAGGGAACTCGGCCGGGCGCAGGGGGCCTAGACTGGCCCTGACGTGAGCGCAAGGATCACTCGCAAGAGCATGATCGACTTCCTGGCGACCGAGATCGGACCGCGGACCGCGGGATCGCCGGCGGCGGGCCGCGCGGCGGAGGCGATCGCCGAGGCGCTGCGAGCGATCGGCCTCACCCCCCGGATGCAGGAGTTCCCGCTGCTGGGCTACGAGGCCGACGAGCCGGAGCTCGAGGTCGCCGGCGAGCGCTTGAGCGCGGGCCCGTGCGTCTACGCGCACCCGACGCCAGACGAGGGCGTCGCCGGCCGGATCCGGAAGATCGGCGAGCAACCGCGCGACTTCGGCAACGGGAAGCCCGCCCCCGCGTTCGCCGTCGAGGACGAGAACGGCCGCGAGCTCGGGCGCATCTACGCGAATCCGGTCTACGGCGAGGCGATTCCGTTCCTCTCATTGCAGCACCTCCAGATAACGGTCGGTCCGACGGTGTACGTCTCCGTCGACGACGGGGAGCGCCTCGTCGCCCTCGAAGGGGCGCCGGCGCGGCTCGTCGTCCGCGGCCGGTTCGTGCCCGGGCTCCAGGAACGAAACGTGCTTGCCGAGCTCGCCGGCAGCTCCGACGAGACGGTCGTCGTCTCTGCCCACTACGACTCCGTCTGGCGGGGCGCCGGGGCGATCGACAACGCGAGCGGCGTCGAGTCGCTACTCCGGATCGCCGAGGCGCTGACCGGCGGCGACCACCCGCGGACGCTGCTCTTCATCGCGTTCGGTGCCGAGGAGCCCGGTCTCGTCGGCTCGCGCTACTTCGTCCACGAGGCGAAGCTGCGCGGCGAGCTCGATCGGATCGTCGGCGTCGTTAACCTCGACTGCGTGGCCCACGGCGAGCCACTCGAGCTGATGGTCGGCCCGGACGAGCTGCGCGGGCGGGCACTCGAGCACATCGCCCGCCTCGGCCTCGACCAGCGCTACCGCCTGGAGATCACCACGCCGGGACCCGGAACCGACCACTACTGGTTCGCGCAGGAGGGCATTCCGGCGGTCTCCGTCCTGCACTTCCCGTATCCCGAGTACCACCTGCCGAAGGACGTCCCGGAGCTCGCCGACGAGCGCAAGCTCGCCGACGCCACAGAGCTCGCCCATGCGCTCGTGGAAAGCCAGTTGGCGCGACCAGTCGTGCGTGGATAGGAGCATCGGAGGCCGGCTCGGCCGGCCGTAGGTACGTCGCGCGAAGTCGCGTCTGTCTTCTAAGAAGGGG
>Ga0075425_100002080_pt1 | contig 19846 bp, 20 predicted proteins | sample SoiMethybrSBSTD4_FD_75300 | JGI IMG/M metagenome (GOLD analysis project Ga0075425, IMG submission 75300) | Bulk soil microbial communities from a Populus tree surrounding site in Tennessee, USA - Soil MetaG P. TD hybrid SBSTD4 | ecosystem: Environmental > Terrestrial > Soil > Tree plantation... | reverse complement strand
CGACCGTTTTGGGTCGGCCCGGTAAGCGAGTCGACATTGTGCTCGGGGTGGGGCATTAAGCCGACCACATTTCCGCGTTCATTGCAGATTCCGGCAATGTCGTGGAAAGAACCGTTGGGATTGCCGTTGACATAGCGGAAGATCACTCGACCCTCGCCCTCCAAGCGACGCAAGGTCTCTTCGTCGGCGACATAACCGCCCTCACCGTTCTTCAGTACGACGTTGATGATCTGGCCGACGGTGAAGTCCGTTGTCCACGTGGTATCCGCCGACTCGACGCGAAGATCTTGGTCTTTGCAGACGAAGACGCGCACATCGTTTCGGATCAGGGCACCTGGAAGTAGGTGCGCCTCGCAGAGGATCTGAAAGCCGTTGCAGATGCCGAGTATCGGCATTCCGGCTTCGCCTGCCTTGATCACCTCAGCCATCACCGGCGCGAATCGGGATATGGCACCGCAGCGCAGGTAATCCCCGTAAGAGAAACCGCCGGGCAAGATCACTGCCTCTACGCCCTCGAGGGTGTCATTGCCGTGCCACAGCGACACCGGTTCAGCACCGCACAATCGGACAGCGCGGAGCGCATCATGATCGTCAAGCGAACCTGGAAAAGTGACGACGCCGATCTTTGGGGCCATCAGCCCGCCTGGGTTGCCAACTCGGCCTGCTCGCCCGCTTCCGCCTGTTCGGCGGATGGAGCCTGCTCGCCCGCTTCGGCCTGCTCGGCGGATTTGGCTTGCTCCGCATCTTCGGCCTGCTCGCTGGCTTCACCGTCGTCTGCAGATTCGACGTCGCGATCCTCAGGCGGCGACTCTGGCTCAGCCTCGACTCGTACGATGAAAGTCTCGATGACGGTGTTCGCCAGCAATGTCTCAGCCGCGCGGCGCACCTCAGCCAGCCGCTCCTCGGTGACCTCGCCCTCGAGTTCCAGCTCGAACCGCTTGCCCTGACGCACAGACATGCCAGTGAAGCCCAACCGGGCCAGCGCCCCGGTCACAGCCTTACCCTGCGGATCCAGGATCTCCGGCTTCGGCATCACGTCGACAACCACTCGAGCCATGGCGGGGAGTCTAACCCGGCCCAAGAGTCCATGCCGAAACCTACGTGGACCGAATCAAGCCACATCGCGGCGTACCGCTGACAGCAAGCCGGCGAATGCAGGCAGCAGGCACCACGCTGCCAGGATCATGCCGGCGAGCCACCAACGAGATGGATGCTGGGCAGCGAACAGCACTGGTGAGGTGATTTCCAGCATGGCGTTGGTGGCCCCGCTGGGCATCACATTGAGCAGTTCGTCCCATCGCTTCAAGAAGAGCACCAACGAAACGACCGGCTCAACCAAGAAGCCAAGAATGACTCCGAGCACCAATGCGATCGACATGTTCTTGATCAAGATTCCGAGGCCCATCCCGATCATGGTCCAGAGCGCAATCGAGCAAACGCCGAGAACGATCGAGCGCAAAGTATCAGGCTGGTCGAGCAGCAACGAGCCGTTGTTTGCCAGCACGAAAGGAATCGCCACCAGCATGCCAGCGGCAACGCTGGTGATGCCGTAGATGACGCCGAAGATCAACAGTGCACCAGCTTTGCCGAGCAGCATCCGAATCCGACGCGGGGTGGCGAGGTGGCTCCAGGCGAGCGTGCCGTAACGGTACTCGCTGCCGATTGAGACGATGCCGACAACCATGGCCAAGATCCGGGATAGCACGTTGCCGCCGTTGTAGATGCTGCGGATGATCCCTGGGTCGGTGAATGGCGAGCTGATAACTCCGTTCTTGCTCTGTAGCAGCGCGGCGCTCGCGGGTAGCGCCGCGTAACCGGCGCTGAGCAGGAAAATGCAGATCAGTACGCTCCACCACAGCCTGGTGGTGGTGATCCTGCGTACCTCCGCACGCAGAGCACCGCTCATCTGGAACTTTCGAGCATGGAGAAAAACTCCTGCTCGAGATCGCGCCTTTCGGTGGCCAGTTCATCGACCACAATTCCGGAGCTATACAGAACCGACCCGACCTCGCTTACGGCATTGGTCGGGATGCGCAGGAACGCGCCGCGCTCGTCCGCGGCAACCTGCACGTCCACGCCGAGTGCTGCGAGCGCGCGAAGGGCGGCTTGCGTGTCAGAGACGCGGGCGCGGGTCATGCCCTCACCCAAGTTGAGCTCTGACATGGGCATTTGGGCCAGCAGCCGACCTCTGTTGATCACCACGATGTCGTCTGCGCTGGCCTCGATCTCCTTAAGCAGGTGTGATGAGATCAAGACCGCACGGCCGGTTGCTGCGAAATCGCGCAAGAAGCTACGCAGCCAGCGGATCCCTTCCGGGTCCAGACCATTGGCAGGCTCGTCCAAGACCAAGTAATCCGGCTTGCCGAGCATTGCCGCAGCGAGTGCGAGTCGCTGCCGCATGCCGGTGGAATACTCCCCGACCGGTCGCCTGGCGACGTCGCCCAGCCGAACCTCGTCGAGCAACCAGTCGATCCTGCGATCACTCGCACCCGCCGTGGCAGCGAGCACGCGAAGGTGATTGCGGCCGCTGCGAGCTGGGTGGAAGCTGGCGTCGAGTACGCAGCCCACCGTCCGCTGGGGATGGGCGAGGTCGGCATATGCGAGGCCGCCAAAGGTCGCCCGACCGGTCGTCGGGCTGGTCAGGCCAAGGAGGATTCGCATGGTGGTCGTCTTGCCTGCGCCATTTGGCCCCAGGAATCCGGTGACACGTCCCGGCTGTACGACGAAACTCAGGTCGCGAACCGCCAGCGTCCCGTTGTAGCTCTTGACCAACCTGTCAACAATGATGGGCGGCACTTCGCGAGTAATCGTCTGTCGCGAACGATCGGTACGGCGCGCTACGGCTGGAGCGGCATGCTGAACGGTCGGTTGCGGCCGCCGCGGCGCCGGGCGATCATCCGGCTGAGTGGCAACGGCTGCTCGCCTTGCCGCCGGGCCGCCGGCCGGTGAGGTTCCTTGTGGTTTGGCATTCCGGCTGGGTGCCCGTATCGGCCTCGGCGTGGATGGTGACATCGGGGCGGGTGCAGGCGTGGGTGCTGAGGCCGGCGCTGCCTCGGGTGTGGCAGGCCGCGAGACCGCTGCCGGCACAGGAGATGACGGTCGCCGAGCCGCTGGACCGGACACTGGCGCCGACGCAGGAGGTGCCGGCGGGGGCACTGTACGCGAGGCACGAGGTGGCGTCGGTGGCGTTGGATACGACGCTGGAGGCGGCGGCACTGCACGTGAGACTGGAGGTGCCGGTGGCGCTGCATACGACGCTGGAGGCGGCACCGCGCGCGACACAGGAGGTGCCGGTGGCGCTGCATACGACGCTGGAGGCGGCACCGCGCGCGACACAGGAGGTGCCGGTGGCGCTGCACGCGAGGCAGGAGGCGACGCTGGCGGCACTGCACGCGACTCTGGAAGCGGCAGTGCACGCGACACAGGAGGTGCAGGCGGCACTGCACGCGAGGCAGGAGGCGACGCTAGCGGCACTGCACGCGACGCTGGAGGCGACGTGGCCGGCCGTAGCGGAGGGGGCTGCGGTTGGACCGGAACGGCGTCGTCAGCCCGAGATGCGTGCGGCTTGATTGATTGCGGGAAGGGATCAATCGCGCGCCTGCCGATCCCTGCCTCCGTCGCCGTCGACTTCTCCTCGTCAGTGTCAGAAGTCAGCGGCTCGGCAAACGAGGCTCGGCGCGGCCGAGGTGAAGGATCGGTCTGGTTCGTCCCGCGCGAGATTGTTACGGGTGGCTCCAGAACGCGCTCGGCCCGTGCCGGACGCGTAATGAGCTGGTCGTCTTGATCAGCTGGAGTGAAGCCAAGCGACCGTCTCGCAACGTAGGGCTCAATGTCATCAGGCTCGAAAGAAATAGCTCGGCGGGGGAAGTCCACCGGCATAGTCTGTCAGCGATCGGCATCTGCCGTGGTAGGACCGCGCACTGTGTCGAACATCACGTTTGAACACCGCATTCTCATCCGGGAAGCCATGTCTTCGGCCCTGAGGATGACCCGGAGCAGGCCAGCAGATTGGCGCTTGGGCTCGAGTTGATGACGCAAAGTGGAAGGAACTCCAAGTTCATACCGTCCAGGAAGGACAACTCGACATGACGCTCTACCGCCCTCGTGACGACCGGATGATCGCGGGCGTGTGCTCAGGAATCGCTCACCGATTCAACCTGGATCCCACCATTGTGCGGATCCTGTTCGTGGCCAGCCTGTTTCTGCCCGGTCCGCAGCTCATCATCTACCTCGTCGCCTGGCTGCTGATGCCGGACGAGAGTTCAATCGTCGCCTGATCCCCCGCCGCCGAGAGGCCCCTCAGTCATTGGTACTGAGGGGCCTCTTGAGTTTGATCGCCTCGCTCGCCACCTCGCACTGTCCGTTCATCGCCGTCACGAGGCGCCGTACAAAGTACGCACGATGTCTTCAATCGCTGGCTCTTCAAGGGTGAGGTCAATTACCTCCGTTATTGCGCTGACCTCGGCAAGCACGCGGGCAGCGGTTGTCTGTTGCGGGCTGAACGCAAGCCGCTGCCGCTGGCCGTCGAGCTCGCTGCCGATATGGGTTGCGGTCGCCACATGAAGCTCCGGGCTCGGTTCCGGCAGGTCGACAACGAGTACGCGCTGCAGTGCCACTCGGGCAGCGAGGCCCGAGAGAGTCCCGTCAAACACAAGCCGACCGTGATCGACAACGAGCACCCGCTCGCAGAGCCGTTCGATGTCACCCATGTCGTGGGTAGTCAGCAGCAACGTGGTCCCGAACTCGGCGCGCTCGGCGACCAGGAAGTGGCGCAGCCGTTCTTTGCTGATCATGTCCAACCCGATGGTCGGCTCGTCGAGGACGAGCAGCCGCGGGCGATGGACCAAAGCAGCCGCGACCTCCCCTCGCATCCGCTCACCCAGGGAAAGCTGGCGTACCGGAACATCCAGCAGGTGTCCCAGGCCCAGCCGTTCCACCAGGGTCTCAGTTCTGGTCGCGGCGTCGAGAGTTGTCATCCGATGGATCGCCCCGAGAATGCGGAACGAGTCCCGCAGTGGCAGATCCCACCACAGCTGGCTTCGCTGCCCGAAGACCACGCCGATCTCCCGAGCGAGCAACCGCCGCTGTGGGACCGGGTTGTAGCCGCAGGTATGCACCCGACCGCTGGTCGGAACCAAAATCCCGGTCAGCATCTTGATGGTGGTGGACTTTCCCGCTCCGTTGGCTCCGATGTAGCCGACCGCTTCGCCGGCCATGATCGACGCGCTGATGCCATCAACGGCATGCACGACCCGAGTACGCCGGCGCACTCGACCGGCCTTCTGCCGCACGATGAAGGAGCGTCGTAGGTCCTGAAGCGCGATGATCGGTTCTCCACTCACCTCAGCCACCCGCCCCAGTGAAGCGACGAATGCCAGCCCGCCAGGCGAGTCCGGCCAAGAGCCACGCCCAAGCGGCGAAAAGCGGCGCGAACCAGCCGAGCCAGGCGGGCAGGAACTCCGACCCGGGTAGGCCCATGATCAACAGTCCCGGCAGGTAGGCGGTCACCGTGGCTGGAAAGACGAAGGTGAAAAGCACTTGAAGGGGTGTGATCAAGACGCTTCCAGGCAGGTGTCCGGCATAGCCGCCTCCGTAGACGAAGGCCGCTGTGAACTCCTCCCCGCTGATCAGGAAGAACTGGAGCCCCCCGGCCGTCACGAAGAAGGCTGCGTAAATGGCGGCACCGATGAACGGAGTGATCAACAGCAGATAGACCGTGGCCGGCGTGTACTGCAGATCCAGGCCAGGCAGCACCACCATGATGATCACCACGCTAATCGCCACACGCCCCAGTCGGCGCAGCTGAAAGTCGGAGGTGATCAGCTGCAGCATCAGCGGCATTGGCCGGACAAGCATCACCTCGAGTCGGCCTAGGCGCAGGTAGCTCGGCATGGTATCCAGTTGCCCGAACACCAAGTCAGCGAATGCAAACGCTGCGTTCGCGAGGGCGTAGACAAGTGCTGCCTGCCGCAGGTTGAGACCGCCGAAGACTGGAACATTCGCCAAGATCACATACAGCTCGACGAACTCGACTAGGCCGACGCCGATCGAGGTGGTCACATTGAGCCAGAAGCTGGCTCGGTAAGCCAACTGGCTGCGAACGCGAGAGCCGATGATGGTCCGATACACATGAGCCCGCGGATCGCGTGACCTAGTGCTGAATTCAACCACCTTGCACCACCAGCCGGTGTGCGGCCCGCCACTGCACCAATCGGGCGAAGCCGACCAAGAACACGAGCCAGGCGATCTGGCTGCCGACTACGGCGACCGCAGCGGCGTCGAGTACATAGCCTGACAGCACGTCAATCGGTGATTGCAGCATCGACGGGAACGGTGTGGCGTAGGCGATGATTCGCAGCCACTCGGGGAAGAGGTGGACCGGAACAAGGAGCCCGCACAGCGAGCTGCCCACCACCAGATAAAGGTTGACGAAGCCGCGGACGTCGAGCGTCCAGAATGCGATGAGGTTGACCAGAAACCGCACCGTAAAACTGATCGAGACGGCCAAGATCAGGCTAATCAGACCGAGTGGATATGCCGTCCAGGATTGCGGGAGCGCCAAGCCGATAGTGACGGCGCCAATGAACAGCGGCGGTATGCCGCGCGCCAGCAGTTGCAGGCTCGCCCGGCCCATGTCGCGCGCCCACCATGCGAGCTGAAGGTCAACCGGCCGAGCGAAGTCCACGGCGATATCACCGCTGCTGACCCGCTCGGCGATCGCGGTCCAGCTCAAGATCGCGACTGGTGCGATCAGCGCTTGGCCCAGCCAGACGTAGGTCGATGCCGATTGCTCGTCATATCCGGCCAGCGTGCCACCGGCCTCGGAGATCGCCGCAAACAGCACGCTGACTCGGATGAACCCGAAGACAGACTGGGTGAACACGCCCGCCAAGATCGCTAGCCGATAGGTGCTGAAGCGCCGGAACTCGGCCGCCGCAAGCAGCAGGTACGTGTGCACCGCCCTCATTTTCGCAGAATCGCCCCCGAGCGAGGGCGGCCAGCGTCATCTCACGCTCAGCGGATGACGAGCAACGTCGTCTGGAGTGAGATTTTGAGAATTTTGCTACAGCACCGGGCCAGGCCGGTAGGCGGCCGCCGCTGGGTACACCTCGGCAATCCTCTCGATCTCCGAAACCAGCGTCGACACTTGTTGGCCAGCCATGCCGGTCAGCTCGATCGGATCGGCAATCGCCGCCTCCAGTTCGGCCCGAGTCACCCCGAGCCGCGGATCGGCAGCCAAGCGATCCAGCAAGTCATTGTCACTCCGCCCGGTCTCTCGCATCTGCAGTGCGACCGCGACCGCCTGTTCCTTGATCGCTTCGTGTGCCGTTTCCCGACCCACCCCGTGCCGCAACGCCGTGATCAGCACCTTGGTCGAGGCCAAGAATGGCAGGTACCGCCGCAGTTCGGCATTGATCACTGCCGGGAAGGCGCCGAAGTCCTCGAGCACATGGAGAAAGGTCTCGAACAGCCCGTCAAGCGCGAAGAATGCATCCGGTAGCGCGACTCGGCGGACCACCGAGCACGAGACGTCGCCCTCGTTCCACTGATCACCTGCCAGCTCACCAATCATCGAGACATAACCTCTGATGATCACGGCCAGCCCATTGACCCGCTCGCACGAGCGGGTATTCATCTTGTGCGGCATGGCACTGGAACCAACCTGGCCCGGCTGGAAACCTTCGGTGACCAGCTCATGCCCTGCCATCAGCCGGATCGAGGTCGCCAGGTTCGACGGTGCCGCTGCGACCTGAGCCAGCGCCGTAACGACATCAAGATCAAGGGAGCGCGGATAGACCTGGCCGGTGCTCACCAGGAGGTGCGCGAAACCCAAGTGATCAGCGATCCGCCGCTCCAGCTCCGCCAGCTTGGCCGGGTCGCCGCCCAGCAGATCGAGCATGTCCTGACCGGTGCCGACCGGACCCTTGATGCCACGCAGTGGATAGCGACCGATCAGATTCTCAAGTCGCTGATAGGCCACCAATAATTCGTTGGCTGCTGTCGCGAAGCGCTTTCCCAACGTGGTGACCTGCGCAGCCACGTTGTGGGTTCGCCCAGCCATGGCTTGATCCGCATATTGGATGGCCAATTGCGCGAGCTGTACCAGAGTCGCGATGACACGGTCCCGAATGATCTTGAGCGCGGAGAGAATCTGGACCTGCTCGACGTTCTCGGTCAGGTCGCGAGAGGTCATGCCCTTGTGTACGTGCTGGAAGCCGGCCAGCGCATTGAACTCGTCAATCCGCGCCTTCACGTCATGACGGCTGATCTTCTCCCGTTCGGCGATGCCTGCCAGATCAACGTGTTCGACGACCACTTCGTACGCCTTGATCACTACAGCGGGATCCTCGCCGCCGAAGTCGACGGCAAGATCGCGTTGCGCGGCCAGTACCGCGAGCCAGAGCCGGCGTTCGGAGATGATCTTGCTCTCGGGCGACCAGACATCTCGCATCGCCGCAGAGGCATAGCGGTTGGCCAAGACGTTGCCGATCGGCACTCCTCAGCTCACCACCAGTCGCGCAGCAGCTGCCGCAATGTCGTGGCGATAGAACGCTCCGTCGAGCTGAATCTTCTCGATCGATTCGTACGCCTGGCCGCGAGCTTCTTCGATGTCCTCACCGAGTCCTACGACGGCAAGAACCCGACCTCCTGCGCTGATCAGGTTGCCCTGCGAATCGACAGCTGTCCCAGCATGGATGATCATGCTGCCATTACTGCTCGCCGCCTCCAGTCCGGTGATCACCCCACCGGTGGTCGGAGTGCCGGGATAGCCCGGCGCAGCAAGAACCACCGCGACTGCTGCGCCGCTCCCCCACTGCAGCTCGGGATGCGCGGCAAGATCACCCGTAGCAGCGGCGTAGAGCACTTGGCCGAGGGGCGTAGCCAGACGTGCGAGCAACGGTTGAGTCTCCGGATCGCCGAACCGTGCATTGAATTCGACCACTCGAACACCAGCAGAGGTCAATGCCAGGCCCGCATAGAGCAACCCGGTAAATGGCGTGCCCCGCCGCGCCATCTCATCGATAGTCGGCTGCAGGACCGTTCGGGCGACTTCCTCTACAAGATCATCTGGTGCCCACGGCAGCGGAGTGTAGGAGCCCATACCGCCGGTGTTGGGTCCGATATCCCCATCTCCCACCCGCTTGAAGTCCTGCGCCGGCTGCATCACGCGCACGGTGCGGCCGTCGGTGATTCCGAACAGACTCACCTCCGGCCCGTCGAGGAACTCCTCAATCACGACCCGGCCGGACTTTAGCGCATGATCAACAGCAACCTGCCGATCGTCGGTCACGACGACGCCCTTGCCCGCCGCCAGTCCATCGGCTTTGACCACATACGGCGTGCCAAACTCGCTCAGCGCTTGATCAACTTCAGCACGAGTGAGACAGTCCCGAGAACGAGCCGTTGGCACACCGGCCGCGGCCATCACCTGCTTGGCGAAGGCCTTACTGCCTTCCAACTTCGCCGCCGCCGCGGTCGGGCCGAAGCAAGTAATGCCACGATCGCGTACGGAATCTGCGACGCCTGCCACCAACGGTGCCTCAGGTCCGACAACGACAAGATCGACTCCGAGCCGGGCGGCCAGACTTGCTACAGCTCCGCCATCGAGCGGATCAATGGAGTGATTGGTGCCCAGCTCAGCGGTGCCAGGGTTTCCGGGTGCAGCATGCAACTCGAACACCCCCGGATCGCGGCTGAGGGCCGAACTAAGAGCATGCTCGCGTCCCCCGGAGCCAATCACCAGCACCCGCAGCTGATTCACCACGTGCCAAGAGCCTACATAGGAGTCGAGTAGCGTTTCTCTCCGTGGCTGATCCCAGCTTTCCTGTGCTGCACATTCGGCCACTACAAGGCTGGCTGAACGACCCGAACGGTCTATGCCGGATGAACGGCCGCTATCACGTCTTCTTTCAGTACAACCCGATCGCTCCGGTGTTCGGCACAATGCACTGGGGTCACGTCAGCTCCACTGACCTGCTCCACTGGCAGGAACACCCGGTGGCGCTCTCGCCGCGCCCAGGACTCATCGACGGGGCCGGCTGCTGGAGCGGCTGCATCGTCGACGATGACGGCGTACCAACAGCCGTCTATACGGCTAATCCAGATCACCCCAGAAACGCTGTTGTCGCACCCGCCAGATCCGATCGGTCCATGATCGATTGGCAGCAAGACCCGTCACCGATATCGGGCATCGTGAAATCCTCAGCAACCGATGAGGTGCGGGATCCCTTCATCTTCATCCACGAAGGCCATCGGTACGCCGTACAAGGTGCCGGGGAGCCATCCGGAAAGCCGCGGTTGCAGTTGTATGGCTGCGACGACCTGAGCCGCTGGACCGAGCTTGGGACGATCCTGACCACAGACGATCCCATCGCCAGCGAAGTGGCCTCTGCCAACATCTGGGAATGCCCGAATGTGGTGCGGATCGACGGCCAGTGGGTGCTGCTGATTTCGCTATGTCAGCTGACCGCTCAATTTCACGCGGCCGGCGTGCGATATCTGCTTGGTGACCTGGTCGTTCAGGGTTCGGGCTGGGCGTTCAGGGCCACCTCTGGTGGAGCGCTCGACAACGGTCCCGCTTTCTATGCGCCACAGGCGCTTGCCGAGCCTGGCCGTACGCTGCTGTGGGGTTGGGCTCGGGAGATAGGCCGCACCGACGAGCAGATAGCAGACGCAGGATGGGCCGGGGTACTGACCTTTCCGCGTGAGCTCTACGTACGCAATGGTGCTTTGGGCATGAGGCCCGCAAGGGAGCTTGAAGGGCTGCGCCTGGAGAAAATGGCCGTAAGGGCGGCCGCGCCTTTCCAGGCTCACGCTTTTGAACTGATCGCTACCGATTCCACAACTCTGCGGCTGATCGACGACGGCGCAGACGATCTGGTCGCTGCGGCAGAGGCCACGCCCGCCAACCCAGCCAGGATCTTTGTCGACGGCAGCATCGTAGAGACCTTTCAGGGTGGAAGAACGCACACCACACGGGCTTATCCGACTGTGCGGAGCAGCTGGGTCGTCGAGGGCGACGTCAGCGCCTATCGGCTGGGCGACAGGGCGCACGATTCACCCGACCAGGAGCGACGACCGAGTGTCGGGGCGCGGCTGAGCAGCTAAACGTCAGCTGCTGCGTCGACTCATCCCCGTCCTGATCGAACCTGTCCTTATCGAAGCGCTTCAGGGTCAATGTGACGGCCTTTTCGGCCATTGCTCGGTCAGGACGATTGATCGTCGTCAGTTGCGGAACCAGTTGTGGAGCGAGTTGCTCACCGTCCTCCAGGCTGACCAGCGACACGTCGGTCGGGATAGCGATGTTGAGGCTAGCGGCGGAGAGCACCGCACCCAGTGCCAGCCGCTCGTGAATGCAGATCAATGCGGTCGGGGCGTTCGGTGCGAGCAGCAACCTACTGGCCGCCTGGAAGCCGGATGTGATGTCGGGTGTGGAAACCATCCGGACTGAAAGGTCAATGTGCTCGGCTGCCGCTGTCGCCTCGACACCCTCCAGGCGGAGCCGGCTGTCCATGGCATTCGGCGATCCTGCGACCACCCCAATGCGACGGTGCCCAGCCTCGATCAATAGTCGGGCAGCGGCCGCTCCAGCGGCGTACTCGTCGGCAACGATGCTGGTCAGGCCGCCGTTCGGATCGAGGCAGTTGACCAAGATCGTTGGAATGGTTGACATAACATCCACGGGCCGATAATCGATGAGCTGAGGTGCGATAACGAGCAGGGCATCCACCTGGCGATCATGAAGCGTTGCCAAGGCTCGGCTCTGATGATCATCATCATTGGCAGTATCCATGAAGATCAACAGGTAGCCCTCCGCTGTCGCCTTTTCCAACGTCGCATGCAACATCGGCACCGAGACTCCACTGTGACCGGGCCAGGTCAGTACGCCGATAGTGCGACTGCGTCGGCTGCGCAGACTAAGGGCTACAGCATTCGGGGTGTAATTCAGCCGACGTGCCGCCTCGATGATCGCCTGCTGTTTGACACGAGAAATGTGACCCTTGGCACGGCCGTTGAGAACGAGCGAGACCGCACTTCGGGATACGCCGGCAAGATCAGCTACGTTCTGTGCAGTCGCCTTGTGTGCCACCTACCTATTTTGCGCCCGCTCGCGCGCGCTCGCTGCAATCCGGCCGTTCGTCGCAGGCAAAACGTAGTACTCAGCTATTGCGGGCGGCATCGAACGGGACTCGATCGAAGATGAACAGGCTACGAGTGATCTTGCCGTCCTTGACCGTCACGCATTCCGCGCCGGGCGCGCTCTTGACCGGCAGCGTCTGGGTGTCGTACATCACCACGGCCTTCTCGTCGTCACCAAAGGCGGCAACGAGTTCGGAGCCAGTCAGAATCTGCACGAACGGACCCATGAAGTCCCGGTACGCTGCCGCGCCTTCCAGGCGTCCGGCCGGGGCGTCGCAGACGACGTCGTCGGCGATGTAGCTCATGGCCTTGTCGAGGTCATGACTCGTCCATGCGTGGTGGTAGGCCAGTGCAGCGTCCAGCGCGGGGCTCGAGGATTCGGTCATCATGTTCTCCTTGTGTTGTCGCGAACGGAGGCGAGTTTCTGTCCTCCTGCTTATGTAGACACCGCGGCGATCGCAAACGGAACGCTCCGACTTGTCAGAACCCCGTTGACCTAGGGCTCAACTAGGTTCTGACAAGTTCGCACTGGCATGCTGAGGACGTGGGCCAGACAGGGCTTGAACGAGCGGGACTGGAGCGCGCACGCACAGGGGATGAGCAGGCGTTTCGCGAACTCGTTGAGCCGTACCGTCGAGAGCTGCTGGCTCACTGCTATCGCATGCTCGGCTCGTTCACCGATGCCGAGGACGTGCTTCAGGAAACCTTGCTGGCGGCTTGGCGTGGGCTGCCGCGGTTCGAAGGGCGTTCATCGCTACGGTCCTGGTTGTACCGCATTGCCACGAACGCATGTCTCAACGCGATCCGCTCGACCGCCCGGCGGAGTCCGGCCGAGCCGATTCCACCATTCCAGCCGCCTGAGCCGACTCAACGTGACGAGGTCACCTGGCTCCAGCCATACCCGGACACCTTGCTCGATGGAATTCCCGATACCGCGCCGGGACCCGAAACCCGCTATAGCCAGCGGGAGGCGATCCGGCTAGCTTTCGTTGCTGGTCTGCAGCGCATGCCGCCTCGCCAGGCGGCGACCGTGCTGCTGCGCGACGTTCTCGGCTTCGGCACCGACGAGGTGGCGGCAATGCTCAAAACCAGCCAGACGGCGGTCAAGGGAACCCTGCAACGCGGGCGTGCCGCGCTAGAAAGATCGTGGAGCGACACCGACCATCAGCCGTCGCCGCAGTCGGCTGCCGAAAATGATCTTGCGCAGCGGTTCGCCGACGCATACGTCGGTGCCGACATCGACGGCGTATTGAATCTGCTCACCGACGATGCGTGGTTGTCGATGCCTCCGGCGCCACACCAATACCACGGGTTGAAGGCGATTCGGTCGTTTCTGCAGGCAAGCTTCGCCTTCCGTGGAGACCGGCCGGTTTATCTGCTCCCCGGCCGCGCAAACGATCAACCTGCCTATGCCAGCTACCTCACTGAGCGGCAAGAACCGATCGCGCGATCGGCCGGATTTTTCGTACTCGCGCTCAAAGTTGATCACATCCAGGCAATGACCCGCTTCCACCGTGATGATCTTTATCCACGGCTGGGGTTCCCAGACTGGGTTACAACAAATCGTTGATCACAATCGATTGTTCTCGGGAGGGGCCGACTCCGATACCGGAGATCCGGGCGCCAACGAGCTCCTCGATCCGGTTTACGTAGGTCTGAGTGTTCTTCGGCAGGTCATCGAATTCGCGGCAGCCGCTGATGTCCTCGGTCCAACCGTCCAGCTCTTCATAGATCGGAACCGCATGGTGGAACTCGGATTGAGTGAGCGGCATGGTGTCGTGTCGCACGCCGTTCAGCTGATAACCCACGCAGATGGGAATCTTCTCCCAGCCGCTCAGCACGTCGAGCTTGGTCAAGAAGAGATCGGTGAAAGCGTTGGCGCGCGCGGCCGTCTGGACGACTATTGCGTCAAACCACCCACAGCGGCGCTTGCGCCCCGTGGTGGTACCGAACTCGACACCGACCTGTGCAAGCCTGTCCCCGTCCTCGTCATCCAGCTCAGTCGGCATCGGCCCTGATCCAACCCGGGTGGTGTAGGCCTTCGCGATTCCCGCTACCCGATCAATCCGAGTAGGACCTACGCCAGTACCCACACAGGCCCCACCGGCAACCGGATTCGACGACGTCACGTACGGATAGGTCCCATGATCAACATCGAGGTGGTGAGCCTGCGCGCCCTCAAACAAGACCACGGCTCCAACGTCCAATGCGTCATTCAGTAGCTTGCTGACGTCCACCACATGCGGCCGGATCCACTCCGCGTGGGATAGCAGGTGCTCGGTGACTTCACTCGGGTCGATTCGCCGCCGGTTGTAGACCTTGACCAGCAGATGGTTTTTCTGCTCGAGCGCCGCCTCCACCTTCTTGCACAAGATCGATTCGTCGAACAGGTCCTGGACGCGTACGCCGATCCGGTTGACCTTGTCCGAGTACGCCGGACCAACCCCGCGTCCGGTAGTACCAATCCGGGCCTTGCCGAGGAACCGCTCAGTGACCTTGTCGATCACCTGGTGGTAAGAGGTGATGATGTGGGCATTCGCTGAAATGACCATGTGCGAGGCGTCGACTCCGCGCGCTGCCAGCTCCTCGATCTCGGTGGACAGCACATCGAGATCGACCACGACTCCGTTGCCGATCACCGGAACACACTTCGGGTTCAGGATGCCGGACGGCAACAGGTGGAGCGCATAGCGTTCGCCGTCGACCACGATCGTGTGGCCAGCGTTGTTGCCACCTGAATATCGGACGCAGTAGTCGACCCGATCCCCAAGCTGATCGGTCGCCTTACCCTTGCCTTCGTCGCCCCATTGGGCTCCCATCACCACAATTGCCGGCATGTGATCGCCGCCTTTCCAGCTCTCCAACGGGAGAGAAAGACCGAAGCCCCTGGGCGCATTCGCCTCAGGGACTCTTGCGACAAAACCCTACCTAACCTTTTGGGGTTGCACGAGGTTGATTAGAGCCAGTCCTTGGCCCGAAAGACCAAGTACAGCACCACGCTCGCCGCGACCATGAGCAGGAGATAGACCCAGAAGCCGACGGTGCTCGCGGCCAGCGGGAAGCGGACGTTCATCCCAACAAAGCCCGTCACCAGTGTTGGAACGGCAATTATTGCCGCCCACGAACTGAGCTTCTTCACGATCTGGTTCAGCCGAACATCCGCAAGCGCAAGGCTGGTATCGAAGATCGATGATAGTGCCTCACGGAGGGAATCGGCGGCGTTGGCGACTCTGGTGTGGTGCTCGGACAGCATTACCCAGTGCCGTGCAATGGTTGGGTCACGCGCAGTCTTGACTTTCCTGCCCTGGGACGGACTGTCAACGACGTCGGTCATGACCGTACGCATCGGATCGGTGAGCCGGCGTAGCTGGGAAAGGGCTGTCCGAAGCTTGAAGGCGTACAGCTGCTCCGGCTTGTCGAGCGGTCGCCCCTCGAACAGCACATTCGCCAGGCTGTCGCTGGAGTCCTCGAGCCATTGCAGCGCTTCCTCGTAGCTCCTGATCACCGCCTCGATGATCGTCTGGACCGCTGCCTCAATGCCGCCCTGTGCGATCACACTTTGCTTTTCGATGAACAGCTGGGCGGGTTGGAAGTCCGGGTTTGGGTCAATAAGACAGATCACCGCGCGATCGGTCGCGATCATGGACACCGGGTGCACGACGATCTGGGCTCGTTCCCGGTCGACCGCGACGGCGTTGGTCAGTACCAGCCGGGCCTGGCCGATCGACTCGACCTTTGCCCGTCTGTCCTCGGCGAGCAAATCCTTGATCGCCAGTTCATCAAGATCAAGAGCATGTGCCACGTGGCGTAGTTCCACCGCTCCGTAATCATGATCTCGCGGCAACACCCACCATGCCGATGCATCAGAGTGCAGCTCCAGTACGTCGCTCAGGTCTTCGCCTGTGAGGTCCTCGGCGATGATCTTGCTGCCCGACCACACCCGGCTCAGCGGCGCTGGCCGGTCGATGACAGCTGTGGACACCCTCGAAGACTAGCGCCGCCGCGTATGACTCATGGATCTGGCGAGCTGGCTGACTCCGGTGCTGGCTGTGCGCAGCCTGGGTACAGCTCAGCGCGATTTCACGCTAAGTGCTGGTTGTACCAGTCGAGCATGTCCTGCCACGCTTGCTGGGCGGCCTCGGGGTTGTAGCGCTGACCGGTGTCGTTGAAGAACGCATGACCCGCTCCGGCGAAGGTGCGAATCTCATACGTCAACCCCGCCGCCTTGAGCGCCGCCTCGGCTCGCTCCCGGGTCGCGTTCACCCGTTCGTCCTGCTCACCGTAGATCGCGTACACGGCTGCCTTGGCTTTGCTGAAATCGGGGCTTTCGGGGGCGGGTCCGTAGAAGGGGACGGCTGCGGCGAGACGCTGCTCTCCAGCTTGAAGGAGGTTCCATGTCATGCCACCGCCGAAGCAGAACCCGACTACTCCGACCTTCGCGTCCGGCACTCGGCGTTCGAGTTCGTCAATTCCGGCCTTGAGATCGGCAACCAGCTGCTCGGGCGGGGTGTTTGCCAGCGCGGTCGGTGCGGCGGCTGGGTCCTGCAGCGATCCAGTGCCACCTTGCGATGAGAGCAGATCTACGCACAACGCCGAATACGACGCGTTCGCGAACCGTCCCACCAGATCGAGGAAGTGCGGAGTCAGGCCTCGATTCTCATGGATCACCAGCAGCGCGCCCTTGGGGTTGGACGCTTCCGCCCATGCTCCCTGCAGCTCACCGGCGGGACCGGCGAAGCGTACGGGTTCTCCAGGATCGACGGGCCCGGTCCGCCCTGGGACTGGCGCGGTCGCCTGGGGAGCCGAAGTCGTAGCAGCCGCCCCCGGCTGCCCGCCATCGCCGCAAGCCGCCAGCAGCGCCGTTGCACTGCTCAGGCTGAGCCCCAGCAGACCTAACCTGCGCAGAGCCTCCCTCCGGCCCAATATTCCGTCGGTGAAGTCCTCTGCCACCTCTCCAACGAGGTAGTTGCGCAGCGCCATGTCAATCTCCTTGTTCGCAGATCTCGTGCTTGGAACGATCGCTCCTTGGCGAATGTGCCTACTGCCTACGACGACGGAGATCTGGCAACCCACGTTCAGAGCGAAACCCCGCACTGTCGGAAATTCCACCTCAAGAGTCGGCCGCAGACGTCTAAAACCCCGCACCGGTCGGAAATTTGCAAAGGGTGCAACCCTCAGTTCCGTCCAAAGGTCGAAGCCCGCGAGGACCCGCCGCCCGTACGTCTCCGACTGAGCCCGTCCCACCAGAACAAGGCGAAGGACGGTCGTCTGGCCCTGCGCCAAAAGCTAAAAACGCTTGAAACGGAAGCAGCGCAAGACCGCACACGCCAACCAAACTCAAGCACCAACTTTTGGCACATGGCCAGACGACCGGCCCTCGCCGGGAGTCAGCTAAAGACGGGCTACTTATTCAGAGACGTACCAGCGGAACGCAGGTCCTCGCAGGCCTCGACCACGCGCTTCGCCATGCCCGACTCGGCCACCTTGCCCCACGCCCGCGGGTCGTACGCCTTCTTGCTCCCGACGTCACCATCTACCTTCAGAACACCGTCATAGTTGGTGAACATGTGCCCGGCAGCGGGCCGGGTAAACGCATATTGCGTGTCGGTGTCGATGTTCATCTTGATCACGCCATAGTCGACAGCCGAGCGGATCTCCTCCAGCGTCGAGCCTGATCCACCGTGGAACACCAGGTCGAACGGTCGCTCCTTGCCGATCTTGGCGCCAACCTCGTCTTGGATGTCCTTCAAGACCTCGGGACGCAGCTTGACCGCGCCGGGCTTGTAGACCCCATGCACGTTGCCGAAGGTCAATGCTGCGATGTAGCGGCCCTTCTCGCCCGTACCGAGCACCTCGACCGTCCGTAGCCCATCCGCAGCAGTCGTGTACAGCTTCTCGTTGATCTCGGCGCTGACTCCGTCCTCTTCGCCACCGACGACACCGACCTCGATCTCCAAGATCACGTTCGCGGCCGCGGCCTGCCGCAGCAATTCCTCGGCGATCGAAAGGTTCTCCTCGAGCGGCACCGCCGAACCATCCCACATGTGCGACTGGAACAGCGGCTGACCGCCGGCCTTGACTCGCTCGGTAGAGATTGCCAGCAGTGGCCGCACGTAGCCGTCCAGCTTGTCTTTGGGACAGTGATCAGTGTGCAACGCGACGTTGATCGGATAGTTCTTCGCGACCTCATGTGCGTAGTCAGCCAACGCAACAGCGCCAGTGACCATGTTCTTGATCGTCGGGCCTGAGAGATATTCCGCGCCGCCGGTTGAGACCTGGACGATGCCGTCGGATCCGGCTTCGGTGAAGCCCTGCAGGGCTGCGTTCAAAGTCTGCGAAGAGCTGATGTTGATCGCCGGGTAGGCGAAAGAGCCCTCTTTTGCCGCGTCCAGCATGGCGGCGTAGATCTCGGGGGTGGCGATGGGCATGCTCAGTAAGTTCCTTTCCTACCTGCTTCTCCGTTGCCTGCTTTTCCGTTGTATTGCGGTTATAGATGCGCAAACGCACAGTCTGTCAAAGAAATCCCAACGGCGGTACTGCCGTTCTTGTCTCAGCTTTCCAGTGCAGACAAGTTCACCCCATGGCGCCCCGCCGAAAAGGCGCGAACAGTGCTATCCAAAGTTGCGGGAAACACCGTGACTTGATCAAGTGGGACGGAGGATTTCCTTCCGTCGAGGAGAGTAAGGCGAACACGCGGGCCGCGGTCGAAGCCGCCCCTTATCGTGTCGATACGGCCGACCTGTGGCCACGATGCGCTAAGTCCCGCAACTTCGATGCCCGGTGGACCAATTCTGATGGCCACACCGCTGCCGATTGTTCTTGCTTCTCGTTTGGCCAGAAAGTACAAAATGACGCTCGCCGCAAGCCATGCCAGCGAGGTGCCCAGCACGATGGCCAAAATGATGATGAACCCGACACTTCGCAAAGCGTCGCCTTGCCACACATAGATCAACACCAGCAGTGCGATGGTGATCGCCAGGCTAAGCAGGCGCGCCCGTATGAGGTGTCGCCGCCGCTCCCTCTTTTCGGTCAACGGTCCCGGATCGTAGGGAACGACCAACTCTGAAATCGGGGCCGTGCTCATGACCCCACAGGTTAGTTCTCCCGAGCACCCCGCGGCGTGATCGCCATGTGGATTCGATAGCGATCGGCCCGGTACCACGAGGTCGACATTTCGATCGGCCGATCCCCTGCGTAGGTCACTCGCTCCTGCACCAGTAGCGGCGCCCGCTTCGCAATGCCCAAGACCCGTGCTCGATGGGCATCCGCCGCCTCAGCCCGCACCGTCTGCTCACCGCTGCTCACCACGACGCCGTAATCGGTGGCGAATACGTCGTATAGCGATCCAAGTTCTCGTTGCAGCAGCCCAGGGAAAAGCACCGACGGATAGTGACCAACCTCATACGCCATAGGGGTACCGTCGGCGCTCCGCAGCCGCTCCACGCGTACCACTGCCTGGCCAGGACGAATGCGCAGCGCATAGGCGACGTCATCGTCGGCGGCCTGCTCGGCCGCCGACAGCACCACCGTTGCCGGGACCAGACCACGAGCGCGCATCTCCCGCGAGAAGGACGTCAAATGCAGTCGCGAATCCACCTGTGGCCCGGCCAGATAGGTGCCTTTGCCGTGTACGCGTTCCAGGACGCCAGCCGAAACGAGATCTGTAATGGCCTGGCGTACCGTGACCCGGCTGACGCCAAGACGC
>Ga0075425_100002079_pt1 | contig 19847 bp, 11 predicted proteins | sample SoiMethybrSBSTD4_FD_75300 | JGI IMG/M metagenome (GOLD analysis project Ga0075425, IMG submission 75300) | Bulk soil microbial communities from a Populus tree surrounding site in Tennessee, USA - Soil MetaG P. TD hybrid SBSTD4 | ecosystem: Environmental > Terrestrial > Soil > Tree plantation... | reverse complement strand
GCATTCTTTTCAATGTTCCCCGGCGCCAAAGATCGCCAGATCGTCCTGTTTCTCTCACGCCTGGATCCGAAGAAAGGGCTGGACCTGTTGCTGCGAGCCTTCGCAAGCGTACGTAAAGCGAGCGAGAGGTCGAGCGAGCGGGCGAAAGCAATGCTCGTAATTGCCGGCGCCGGAGATAGCAAGTTCGTCGATGATTTGAAGAAGCTCGCCCAGGAGCTCGGCATCGTTGACGGTCTTCTTTGGACCGGCTTTCTCGAAGGCGCCGAGAAGCTATCCGCACTGGCCGCGGCTTCGATTTTTGTCTTGCCGTCTTACTCAGAAAACTTCGGCATCGCGTTGGTCGAAGCGATGGCAGCCGGACTTCCCTGCGTGACGTCCGATCAAGTCGGCATTGCCGCTGATGTTAAGGAATGCGACGCAGGCCTGGTTGTATCTTGTGACCCAGCCCCGCTCGCAGAAGCGCTACAGCAATTGTTGGACAACTCGGAAATGCGAGCACATCTGGCGATTAATGCACAACGTCTTGTAAGCGAGCGCTTTTCGCTCGAGGCGATGACTGCATCTTTGATCGAGCTTTATGATCAGGTACTCGCTCGCAGATCTCCTAATCATCGTTCGATACGAGCCGAAGATCGCGTGCCTATTCCTCAATCGAATGTCGCAAAGGCAGAGTGATGACTTCGTTCTACGAGTTCAATTGATGTTTGGCGAAATCCAATGAGTGCACAACCGGTCAAGAGGGCGTTGATTTGCGGCATTTCTGGTCAGGACGGATCTTATCTCGCCCGACTTCTTCTTTCGAAGGGCTACGAGGTTTATGGAACCTCCAGAGATGCGCAGGTCGCATCTTTTGCGAATCTGGTCCACCTCGGCATTCGCGACCAGATCACATTGGAATCGGTCGCGCTCATCGACTTTCGCAGCGTGCTTCAGGCTCTTATGAAGATCCAGCCTGATGAGGTCTACAACCTCGCCGGTCAAAGCTCGGTGAGTCTTTCGTTTCAACAACCGGTAGAGACGCTCGAAAGCATCGCCCAGGGAACGCTAAATCTACTCGAGGCGATTCGATTCACCGGCCGGCCTACCAAACTCTACAATGCCGGCTCGAGCGAGTGTTTTGGCAACACCGAAGACCCCGCGGATGAGAAAACGCCTTTTCATCCACGCAGTCCCTACGCCGTAGCGAAAGCGACTGCGTTTTGGGAAGTCGTGAATTATCGACAAGCCTACGGTCTCTTTGCTTGTTCGGGCATCTTATTCAACCACGAGTCTCCTTTGAGACCTGAACGCTTCGTCACCAGAAAGATCGTCGCGTCCGCGTGCCGAATTGCTGCGGGGAGTCACGAGAAACTTTATCTCGGGAATATTTCGATAGAGCGTGATTGGGGATGGGCCCCCGAATACGTCGATGCAATGTGGCTGATGCTTCAGCAAAGCATCGCCGAAGACTACGTCATCGCGACCGGTGAGTCACACAGCCTGGAGCAATTCGTTGAGGCGACCTTCTCACGACTGGGCCTCGAATGGCGGAGCCACGTCGCCTCCGATTCCGCATTGCTGAGGCCGGCAGACATAACTGTCGGTAAAGCGAACCCGAACCGCGCTCACCAACAGCTCGGTTGGAAGGCCCGTTACAAGATGAACGATGTTGTTCAGATGATGGTAGATGCCGAACACGGAGAATCTCGTTCGGCTACTTCGTGACTTGTAAGGGAGCTTAAGCGAAAGGCAGTTGAGGGCGGCGCACCCCAAACGACCAGATCATGTTCAACAACAAGAAAACAGTTCGGGTTCAGTTTTTGGGACAATGCATAGCGCTGGGAGGCGCCGGCGTAGACGTCTCCTCGACCTACCCGACGCTGATCAAGCACATGCTCAGTGCTGAATTCCCGGGTATGCAGTTCGAGGTCGGGCTAAGGCAGCTCGCACATCCGCTTGGTCTGAAGCCGCTGGTAAGAGCCAGCTTGATGCTGTTTCGTCCGGACATCCTGGTGATCAGTTTGCCGGGAATCTTTGCTTCGGCGCCACGGCCGGTGAATTTGATCGACATGATCGCGCCCGAAGTTCTCTACACTGCTCGGTCGTTCTTACAGACGGTGAGAAAAAGGGTTCGAAGCGATTCGACGCTTTGGAAACTCTACGGCAAGACTCCGACAGTTCTTCCCCACGCGGTTTATTCACCTGTTGCTGTCGATCGATATCGCAGCGCAGTTGAGGAGGCGGTGAGATATTGTCAGGAGTCCAGCAAATGTCGGATCGTCCTGCTGGGGCCCGGCGGGTTCAACGTCGATGCGGATCCAGATTGCTTGCCCGCCGAGGACGCTTACGAAGCGGTGAATGAGATGACGATCGAAATTGGCCGCCGACTAAATGTCCCGATGATAAATGCTACAGAGATAATGGCCGCACACGATGGGACCGTCTATCAGCCGACCACCAATTTCTGGAGTCAGGACGGGCATCAAATTATGGCTCGTGAAATCGGCTCGGTCATCGCGTCGCAAGTGAGAGCTACTCGGGCGCTCGAGATTACTTAAATGTTTGAATCGATCACCCCTGTGGTTCTTACCTACAACGAAGCTCCAAACATCGGTCGCACGTTGGAGCGATTGTCGTGGGCCAGCGACGTTGTGGTGATCGACAGTTTTAGCGAGGATACGACTATCGATATCATTGCGGCTTTTCCAAATGCCCGTGTGTTCCAAAGAAAATTCGATTGTTTTGCGAACCAATGGAACTATGCGCTCTCAGAGATCGGAATTGATTCTGAGTGGGTGCTCGCGCTTGATGCCGATTATCTACTCACTCCCGAACTGATCGAAGAAATTCGACTCCTGAAACCGAGCGAAGACATCAGCGGATACACCGCCAATTTTCTATATTGCATAAACGGTCATTCGCTGCGAGGTTCGGCGTACCCGCCGGTAACCGTGCTCTTTCGTCGGCGCCGGGCTCAGTATCGGCAAGACGGCCACGCCTACAGAGTGAGCGTGGAAGGTAACGTTGCTACTTTACGGTCCAGGATGCTTCACGATGATCGTAAACCTCTGGGCCATTGGCTGCGCTCGCAGGACAAGTACATGCAGCTCGAGAAGCGAAAGCTCCTTGAATCAAGCTGGAAGTATTTAGGGTGGGCCGACCGCCTGCGAAAACTCAGGGTGGTCGCGCCGTTCGCTATGTTTTTCTATTGCCTGTTTGTGAAAGGCGCGATACTCGACGGTCGCGCGGGAATCTACTACTCATTCCAGAGACTGCTGGCAGAATCGCTGCTGTCGCTCTATTTGTTTGAAGCGCTCTTCGAAAAAAAGAAGACTGCTGAAAACGAGCAAGCCGCGACTCTATCGATAGACTAGTGAATTCGCTATGACCAAACGTGCGCTGATCACCGGAATAACCGGCCAGGATGGTTCATATCTGAGTGAGCTTCTTCTCGAAAAGGGTTACGAGGTTTACGGAATCATACGACGCTCCTCCACATTTAACACCGATCGAATCGATCATCTCTACCAGGATCCTCACGAACCCAGCACTCGGCTTCGGCTGTTGTTCGGCGACCTGAACGACTCGAGCTCTCTCAACACCATCTTGAGAAGCGTGCAACCGGATGAAATCTACAATCTTGGCGCGCAGAGCCATGTTCGCGTCAGTTTTGACGTGCCGGAGTACACCGCCGAAGTCGCTGGAATTGGAGTCGTCAGAATACTTGAAGCGATTCGCGAGACCGGTATCAAACCGAAATTCTATCAAGCCTCCTCGTCGGAGCTCTTCGGAAAAGTAGTTGAAGTTCCACAAACCGAGCAGACGCCGTTTTACCCGCGTTCGCCGTACGGATGCGCCAAGGCGTACGGCTACTACATCACTGTGAACTATCGTGAATCTTATGATTTGTTTGCCTGCAACGGCATCCTTTTCAATCATGAGTCGCCTCGACGTGGTGAAACGTTCGTCTCGCGCAAGATAACCAGAGCAGCGACCAGGATAAAACTCGGACTGCAGGAAAAGCTCTATCTCGGCAACCTCGAGGCGCGGCGGGATTGGGGGCACGCTCTTGATTACGTTCGCGCAATGTGGATGATGATTCAGGCCGACACCGCCGACGACTTCGTCATCGCCACCGGAGAGACCCATTCAATCCGAGAATTCCTGGATCTCGCTTTTGAACATCTGGATCTAGACTGGAAGAAATATGTCGAGCTCGATCCAAAGTATTATCGTCCGGCTGAAGTCGACTTGCTCATCGGCGATGCAAGCAAGGCTCGTCGCGTTCTGGGTTGGGAACCTACAATCAGTTTCAGGGAATTAGTAAAGTTGATGGTCGATCACGATCTTGAACTCGCAAAGCGAGAACTGAAAACCTCGTCGGTTGATACGAGCGGCGTGCCTTCGAGCGCCACTCGCTGGGGGAATTAGCAGGATAGCTAATCCCAACTCCGCAGCAAAAATACTATCTAACCTCTCTCCCCTTGAATCGTGACTCTGGTGAACGATGACCACCCCTCTTGCAGACAAGCGAATTTGCGTAACCGGCGGCGGCGGCTTCCTGGGGAAGCAAGTAGTAAGGCGGTTGCAGGAAGTCGGTTGCCAGAACGTGTTTGTAGTTCGTAGCCGTGATTACGATCTGGTTCAAGCCGACGATGTCCGGAAATTGTATCGAGATTCATCCCCTCAAGTCGTTATCCACCTGGCTGCAGTAGTCGGAGGTATTGGCGCCAACCGCGACAATCCGGGAAAGTTTTTTTACGAGAACATAATGATGGGTACCCAGCTCATGGAAGAAGCCCGTCGAAATTCAGTAGAGAAGTTCGTGCAGATCGGTACCGTGTGTGCCTATCCGAAGTTCGCGCAGGTTCCATTCCGAGAAGACGATTTGTGGAGTGGTTATCCTGAGGAAACTAACGCGCCTTATGGAATTGCAAAGAAGGCGCTGCTGGTTCAGGCGCAAAGTTATCGCGATCAATATGGATTCAATGCGATCTATTTACTTCCGGTAAATCTTTATGGCCCCGGTGACAATTTCGATCCCGCTAGTTCACACGTTATTCCCGCATTGATAAAGAAATGCGTTGACGCGGTCAAAGAGTCCGCTCCATCCATCGAAGTTTGGGGCACCGGGAAAGCAACCCGCGAGTTCCTATTTGTCGATGACGCCGCCGAAGGAATTGTCACCGCTACCGAAGAGTACAACGGACGGGAGCCGATAAACCTCGGATCCGGACAGGAAATCAGTATTCGTGATCTGACCGAACTGATCGCCCGGGAGACTGGCTTCACAGGCGACATAATTTGGAACACCAGCAAACCCGATGGTCAGCCGCGCCGAGCGTTGGATGTTAGCCGAGCAGCGGAGCTCCTCAACTTTCGCGCAAGAACTGACTTCGTCGAGGGTATTCGCAAAACCATAGAATGGTACGAGGGGTCACGGTTCGGGGGTCAGGGGAAGAGGATCGAAGATAGAAAATCGGGAATAGCGAGATGAACTCAACTCATCGCTGACCCGCTATTTCTCTTCTATTCCTTATCTCTATCTTCTATCCTCACCCTGACCCCCGACCCCTGACCAATGACCCCTGAATTAGTCATGCGCCTCATTATCCTCAATCAGTTTTTCTATCCGGATCACTCGGCAACCAGCCAGCTCATGACCGAACTCGCCGAGAGTCTGGTTGAGCGAGGCGTTGAGGTAACCGCGCTTGCCGGCCGCGGACGATATGCAGGCGGAGAAAAGCTGACGGGTCGCGAAAGCCACAACGGCGTGTGCATCGAACGTGCCTGGGCTACCAGCTTTGGCAAAAAAAGTCTTTCCGCAAGAATCTGTGATTACTTGTCTTTTTACCTTGGCGCAACTTGGATGCTTCTTAAATTGCGTCGTCACGACGTTGTAATGGCGCTTACAACTCCTCCGCTCATTGGGCTCGTTGCGCTGGTGATAGGACGTCTTCGTCGCATGCGAGTCGTTATGCTCGTGCAGGATGTCTATCCGGATATCGCAGTCGCGCTTGGAGCACTGCGCCCACAAAGCTTGGTTACAAAGACGATTGAACTTATCAGCAATCAGGTGCTCAAGAGGTCAGATCGCATCGTTGTACTGAGTGAGTCGATGCGCAAACGCATAGCGCAAAAGGTGGGAGACGCGAGAGCTTCGAGGATAGACATTATTCACAACTGGGCAGATGGCGACGATATTCAACCGCTGACGAAATCTGACAACCCGTTTATCGCCAAGCATAATCTTGCTGACAAATTTGTAGTTCTCTTTTCGGGCAATTTCGGCCGAGTCAATGAATTCAAAACGGTTCTGGAGGCCGTTAAGCTCCTGCGCGATCGCAATGATGTGGTGTTCCTGTTTGTTGGCGGCGGCGCGAAGGAGAAAGAACTGGAAGATTTTCGCCAGACTCATTGTCTAAGCAACATACGGATGCTTCCGTACGAACCGCGACAGTCATTGCGATACAGTCTGGCTGCTGGCGATACTTTGCTGGTGACTCTGGCTGATGGTCTTGCCGGTCTGAGTGTGCCAAGCAAAACCTACGCGATCATGGCGGCTGGTCGTCCGTTGCTTTTTGTCGGCGATCCGAACTGCGATGTAACAACGATCATAGAAGAACACAACTGCGGTGCAGTGATCGAGTCAGGCGACTCCGCTCGCCTGGCAGAGGTAATAGTCACCTGGGCATCAAACAGATGCCAGACTGAAAAACTCGGCGCGTCGGCACGGCTGGCTTTTGAAAAAAGGTTCGATCGCACCCACGCTGTAAATGGATACTTGGAAACTTTCGCAAAGTGTATTAATCTAGGCGCAGCACCCCCCGAAATCTACCCCCAAAAGACAGGAATCAAGGATACCGCGTTATGATCGGTGCACGCTGTTGCTCCGACTCGCGGACTCAGTAAAGAAGGTGTCAGATGACATCAGCGTACCTGTGGGTATTCCTCGTTGCCGTAGTAGTTTCCTTTATCCTCACGCGTGCGATTCGCAACATCGCCAATGCGCGCGGTTGGGTCTACGCTCCGGCTTCTTCCAGGCATATTCACAAGGATCTTATTCCGCGTCTTGGCGGCATCGCCGTCTTTGCGGCGTTCGCACTAGTGGCCGTTGGGCTCGTCGCGATCCCGAGTCTGGCTGGTGTCGACGGTTTTCTGTCACGCAGAACGGTCGTATACCTGCTCGTACCGGGTACGCTTGTATTTCTTTTGGGTCTCTACGACGACTTCCGACCAGTAAAGCCACAAATAAAGTTTGTGGTCCAGGCTATCGCCGGTGCGATTCTGTATTTCGGCGGATTCCGGGTGTTCCAGGTACCTCTTCTGTTCGGATCAAACGCACTTGGCTGGCTCGAACTTCCTCTCACGATAATGTGGGTATTGTGGATCACCAATGCGTTCAACTTGCTCGACGGCATCGACGGACTCGCGGCAGGTTCGGCGCTTTTTTCAACGTTGACCGTTTTTGTTATCTCGCTGGTCAGCGGCAATTTCCTGATCTCCTCGCTTACCTTGGCGCTCGCCGGGGCGGTCCTCGGCTTTCTGCGTTTTAATTTCAACCCGGCGACAATCTTTCTTGGCGACTGCGGAAGCTTGTTTATCGGTTTTATGCTGAGCGCTCTTGCGTTGGCTGGAACTCAGAAGACTCCGACCCTTGTCGCCGTGGCGATACCAGTAATCTCGTTCGGGCTTCCGGTGCTCGAGACCGTGCTTTCGGTGCTTCGTCGCTTCCTGAGCGGCCAGCCTCTCTTCGAAGCAGACCGACAGCATATTCATCACAAACTCCTCGAGCGCGGGTTCTCACAGCAACAGGTCGTCATCATTCTTTATGTCGTTTCGGCCATCTGCGGACTGCTCAGCTTGTTTCTGCTGTATCCGTCGGGACCGATGGTGGGAGTTGTGCTCTTTGTGATCGGCACAGGGATTTGGATCGGCGTCCAGCATCTCGGCTATCACGAGTTCGTTGAGCTCGGTCGCGTCGCACTGCGGACGATGGAGCAAAAGAAAATCATCGTCAACAATGTCGCCATTCGACGCGCGACCGAAGCCTTATCCAAAACGGACGATTTGAACGGCATCGGGCAGATTCTTCGGGAAGCCTTCGAGAGTAACGACTTCGACGGACTGGAGTTGAGTCTGACTCCTGGCGCGCCGGCTTATTTCCTGCGCGGCGACAAGATCGCGTCGGAGTTCAAGTGGGGGAAAAGAAACGGCGCGATCGACTTCGACAACGAACCGTCTGATGGCGGGCAAGCCGCCGAAGTCGGGGATGCGGCGTGGAAACTCTCGCTTGACCTGAAGAACAAGAGTGGCGCAAGGCTCGGAGGGTTCTCGCTTTTCCGCACGCGACACGGTGCGCCGTTGTTGATCGACGTAAACCTGCTGATCTCGGGGTTCAACCTGGCGTTGTCGGGGGCAGTCGAGCGGGCATTCGACGCAGCGGCTCGAGGAGCAAAAGCGGCGGAAGATGCGGCAATCGATCACTCGATTATGGGCATCCTGCCGGATGGCACAGAGGCTTGATTCGCAAATAGCCCCAACCTGAAGCCGGCAGGGATAGTGGAGATTTGGAGATTTGGGATTTGAGATGATTTGAGATAATGATTTGAGATTATTTTCGATTTGAGATTATTTGAGATGTTAGTCAATCATCTAGATCTCAAATCCCAAATCTCAAATCCCAAATCTCAAATCCCAAATCTCAAATCCCTCCTCTATCTCCCTCCCGCTGCCACATTCTGCTTCAAGTACCTCGTCAACAGCTCGTACAAGTGTCGCGTCGTATTCTTGCCCTCGCTTATCGAGTGCGTTCGATTCGGATATGACATTAGCGTGAACGGCTTGTTAGCCGCCACCAATGCGTTGATCAACGCTTCGCTATTCTGATAATGCACGTTGTCGTCGCCCGTACCGTGCACCAACAGAAGATTTCCCTGCAGCTTGTCGGCAAACGTGATCGGTGAACCGCGCTTGTAGTCCTCAGCGTTCTGCTCCGGCAAACCCATATATCGTTCCTGATATATCGTGTCGTAGTATCGTTGATTCGCCACAGGCGCCACCGACATTCCCGTCTTGTAGATTTCCGGGTGTCGAAACATCATATTCAAGGTCATCGATCCGCCGCCGCTCCAACCCCAAATCGCGACTCGACTCGGATCGATGAACTTCCAACGCTCCATCATCGCCTTCGCAGCTGCCGCCTGGTCCTCTGACGCGAGCACCCCGATCTGTCGATAAACAACCTTGCGCCACTCGCGTCCTCTTGGCGCCGGCGTCCCTCGATTATCGACGCTCGCCACGATATACCCCTGCTGAGACAGCATCAGGTGCCAGAGGTAATTGTTGCTTTGCCATTGGTCGAGCACCGTCTGACCGGCCGGCTCTCCGTAAACGTGAAACAAGATCGGATAGCGCTTCGAAGGATCGAAGTTCGGCGGCTTGATCATCCACCCGTCGAGTTGAATGCCTTCACCTATCTCGATTCGAAAGAATTCGCTGTCGCCGTGTTTCAGCTTGCTGACTCTATCAATGACCGCGGCGTTCTCCACCACCGATCTGACCGATTCGTGACTCGGCAACTTCACCACGTCTATTTTCGGCGGCTTTCCGAATGAAGAGTAGGTATGAAACGAGAACGCCGCGCCTGGGCCAATGTCGTAGGTGTGCGTTCCAGGCTGGGACGCCGGAGTCAACCGCTCAGACTTTCCACTTCCATCCAGCGGAGCACGAAACAGATAGCGTTGTGTGGCGTTTTCAGGAGAAGCGCGAAAATACAACCAGCCGTTTTTCTCGTCGACGTTCTCAACATTTGTGATATCAAAGTTGCCGGGCGTAATCGTCTTGATCGAAGCACCATCACGAGAGACTGAATACGCGTGCCGCCATCCATCTCGTTCGCTCACCCATAAAAACCGTTTCCCGTCGTTCAACCATTCCACGTCCGAGTCAACGTCAACCCACGCCTTATCTTTCTCAGTCAGAACTGTCCGCACACCGCCGGTACGCCGATCGCACAGCATCACCAGATTGGTGTTCTGCAAACGATTGAGTTGCTGAATGACCACTTCATCAGAATTGGCCGCCCAATCCATACGCGCGATGTAGTGATTCCGCGGATCACCGGGAACTTCCATCCATCGAGTCGCGCCTCCCTGCGCGCTGACGACTCCGACACGCGACGCCGAATTCTGCTCACCCGCTTTCGGATACTGAACCGGGATGATCGTCGGATACAAAGAACGAGTGTTGTCGATCAAATAAAAGTCGCGCACTCCCGAGGCGTCGAGTTGCCAATATGCGATGTGATTGCCATCCGGACTCCACCGCCAGCCATCTCGCAGATCCAATTCCTCTTCGTACACCCAATCAAACGTTCCGTTGATAATCGTCACTGAACCATCATTTGTAAGTTTGGCGATCTGTTTGTTGCTCAGAGTCTCGACATAGATGTTGTTTTCGCGGACGTAACCGACACGGGTTCCGTCCGGAGAAAACTTCGCGAACATGAGGGTGGACGGTTTGGCGTCGCCGCCGAGCTTCGTGAGTTTCCCCGAGCTCAAATCCAGAACCCAGTAGTCGCCTCGCGTATTCTGGCGCCACACTTTCTGAGAATTTGTATAGATGAGCAGGAACTTGTTGCCCGCCGACCAGAAGTAATTCTCGATTGTCAGAGGGTCGGAGCTGCCAGACGGCACGACGCGGTCGGCAGCTACCAACACTTCACGGCGCCCAGTCGCTGCATCGTACCGCACGATGTCGTTCCCTTTCTTGCTGCCTGAAGGCTCGAGTTTCGTGTACAACGTTCCATCGTGAAGCCAGCGCACTGGCCCAAGCGTCTGGCTCACGAAATCCGTTGAGCTGAAAAGCCGCTCGAGCGTAATGATCGAAGGATCGCCCTGTTGGGCAACCGCCTGCGACAGCAAGACCGTCATCAAGAGAATCAACGAGTAGATTCGACGATGCATAATTGCCTCCGTAGTTTAATGCCGAGACCACGCAGAATCATGATTCGCGTCGATTCTGTTTGCTCAGTGATCCAGGCAGGAAGTTGTGACAATCAATCGAGCGAACGCCGTTCGAACTGGCGCAATCCTAGATATGTAAACAAAGCGCAATAACCAAGCAAACCGCCAAAGATCAACCACATTGGCATGTGCGGCAGCTGCGGGGTCAAGGCGGCGCGAAATCCTTCGCTCGCATACACCAATGGATTTATGAGCACGAACTTCTGAAACCACGGCAGCACCTGAAGCGCCGACCAGGGATAATACGCACATCCGAAGAAAATCATCGGGCCGAGGAGGACATTAAACATCAATCCTATCTGCTGGGGCTCGACTACCGTGCCCATAACCATTCCCAACGCCGAAAAGACCCAACTTGTGACCAGGGCCACAGCGATAAGCAGAAAGAAGTTTTCGAGCTGCAGGTCGAGATGCGTGCCCATCATCAACCATGCGAGCGGCATCACAAACAGACCGGCTATGATCGCCTGAATTATTCCAACGATGATCTTCTCAACCGCGACACCCATGATGCTGATCGGCGCCAGCAAACGGTCTTCGATTTCTTTTGTCCAGCCAAACTCGACTACCAACGGCAGCGCCACCGACTGCATTCCCGAAAGCGTCATGCTGAGAGCGAGGATTCCAGGAAGCAACAGGTTGGCATATCCTGTTTGAACCAGACTCAGACGCGGCATCACATAACCGAAAATGAAGGTAAACAGGATCGGCTGAATTCCGACGCGCAGGAAAAAGAATTTCAGCTCGCGCCGAGCAACCCTCATATCCCGATGAAGTAGAGCGACTAATGTTGACATAGATTAATAGGGGTCGGGGTCAGGGGTCAGGGGTCAGGGGTCAGGGATAGGACGTGTTGTATGTCTCAAACCCGAAACTCTGAACCCCGAATTCTGAACCGGCTACACTGAACCCCGAACCCGAAACCCTGAACCCGAAACCCTGAACTCTGCCCCTGACCCCTGACCCCCGACTCCTGACCCCTGCCTCTCAGTCCCTCAAGCTTCTTCCTGTCAAATGCAGGAACAAGTTCTCGAGACTGGGTTCGGAAACATGCGCGTCCATCACCACCGCGCCCTTCTCGCCCGCTACTCGCATCGCTCCCGCCAGAAGACCTTCCGCCTTGTCGGCGTAGACCCGGATCGTGTTCTTCTGTACCTTCACCTCGATTACGCCGCTAAGTCCCGGCAGAGCTTTCGCAAGCGAATCGATCGCACCGTCAGCGCTTTGAACCTGTAGCTCGATCAGGTAACCACCTGGGACGCCGGCTTTGAGCTTTGCCGGGGTGCCCATCTCCAGAACTTTTCCTTTGTCCATTATCGCAATTCTCTGACAGAGCTGATCGGCTTCATCCATATAGTGAGTGGTCAGAAAAATCGTCTGTCCCTTTGCATTCAACTCGCTCAAGAGATCCCAGATCGCGCGACGGGCCTGCGGATCGAGTCCGGTAGTGGGTTCATCCAGAAACAGAATCGCCGGATCATGCATGAGAGCTCGTGCGATCTTGAGTCGTTGAGCCATGCCGCCGGAATAGACGGTGGGTTTTTCGTCGGCACGGTCGGCGAGTTGAAACCGCTCCAACAATTCCTGGGCGCGATCCTCGCGAATGCGTTTGGAAATGCCGAAGTACTCGGCGTGAAAGACCAGATTCTCGCGTCCGGTGAGACTTCTATCGAGGTTGTTGACTTGAGGACAGACGCCGATGCGTCGTTTGACCGCGACGGGATCGAGCCGAACGTCGATGCCGTCTATGAGTGCACGTCCAGCGGTGGGCAGCACTCGAGTTGTGAGCACTCCAATTGTAGTAGTTTTGCCGGCGCCGTTTGGTCCAAGCAGTCCAAAGAATTCGCCTCGATCGATTTCGAACGAGATGCCGTCGACGGCTTTGACCTCGAGGGTCTGTTTGCGCTTCTTTGGTTTGTAAACTTTTTGGAGGTCCTCGACAACAATGACTTTGTTCATTGTTTACCCTCAGCGAGGATAAACATAGGAAGGACTCGATGGCAACCGTGGGAGGGGTCAGGGGTCGGGGCTCGGGGGGTCAGGGTTAGGGGTTTCTGGTTTAAGGTTTCTGGTTAGGTTTCCAGGTTGCTGGTCGAGGTCCTATCGCGAAACTCTTGACGTTCAACCCTCAACCCCAAACTCCTGAACTCAAAACCAGAAACCTTAAACCTTCCTCCCTGACTGACCCCCGACCCCTATTCCATCACTTCGCGACCACGGTCATCTCCACCGGTCTTGTCTTATTCTCAACCGTGGGGTTGTAGTACTCATAAACGCGGGACGAGAAACTTTGCGCACGCACCGGGAACTTCGCCCTCAGCTTGTACGTGAACTCCATTTGCTGCCTCGCGTTCAAACCATCGAAGTACAGAATGACCTGTTTCGCAGTGATCGTATACTTCTCGAGTTTCCCTCCACTCTTCCCTCGAGTTGAATCGACCAGCTCCGCAAAGTCTTCGCCCGACGCTTCAAAACCAGGCGGTATGCCGAGATCGACCATTATCATCTTGGCTTTGGCCGGCGTGTTGTTCTGGACCTTCACTTTCGCGGTCGCTGTTTCGTTCTGCGCAAGACGCGTCCGATCATAGCTCACGTCGATCGTGATAGGTTCGCGGGGTGCGGCGTCCACTCGTCGCACCCACGGAACGTAATAGCGCCCGACGATTTGATACTGCATGCTTCCTTTTCCAGCGAACGTAAGGCTCACCCGATGGGCACCTTCGTGGGTGTAGGCCTTCAGATCAACCATATGCAGCAAGTCATTGTTGTCTTTGTTGATGTCAATCCGATCCACAGCCTTGCCGTCGACCGCAACTTCCACGCTTCCGGCGGTTTCGGAGTTTGTCCCTTTTGTGAACGAGAGCAGAAAAGCTTTGAGTGACAGGATCGTTGCTTGCGTCGTCTGCCAGTTTCCAAACGAATCTTTCTTCTCAGTCAGGTAATCGAGCGCCTTCTTCGCCAGTCCACCCTTCTGTCCGCTCTTGAGCAAAGCCTGCGCGGCGAGTGCGGTGGTCTCGAGATCTGCCGAATCGTTTCGAGCCGATGTCGGCGTCTCACCTTCCTGTTTCCAGAAAGCTGTCTTCGGGCCTTCGTTCGCTTTTGCCGCAAGCGCGTTTATCGCCGCATCGATCCACGCTTTGTCCTTGCCGTAGTCTGTTGCGAAGTTCGCGATCACTGCGAGCGTATAAGCGTCTTCCTTGCCGCTCAGATGTGACGTCAGATACTGCTTGGCTTTTTCTACTGCGTCACCCTTGTAGCCTGTCGCCGCCAACGACCATCCGATGTACGCCGTAATTCGAACCAAATCGGTGTTGTACCGAGTGGTCGCGCCTTCGTTGATGAAGTACGTATCTGGTTTGAAGCTTCCATCGGGCTGTTGTTGCGACGCCATCCAGGCCTGAGTTCGATCGATAAGACGTTGATCGACCTCGTGAATCCGCGACATGTCCGAGAATTCCATCAGACCATACGCGGTCAGAATCTTGTTCGCCGGAGCCTGTCCAAACCATGAGAACCCGCCGCCCGGCACTTCGAATGTCACCAGCCGTTGATAACCGAGCGAAATGAATCCTTCCGCTTTGGCCTGAATCTCAGGAGTGATTTTCTTGCTTGTCTTGAGGTAGTCCATCACAAGGATGTCAGGATAAGTCGACGACGAAGTCTGCTCGAAGCATCCGCCTGGCATTTGCAAAATGGAATCCAGCCCTTCCACAACCTGCGACAGCGCTCCCGGATAGAGCTTTACAAAAATCTTTGAAGCATCGGCGATCGCACCGGCTGGAATCACCACGTCCTTGGTCACTGCTCCTTCGAGACGTTCGTTGATAACAACGGCTTTCTCCTCGCCGTTCGGTTTGACACTGACCGACCGCGCAATTGCATCGCCGGGTTGATTCGCAGGAGCGTCTACGAGTTTCGCTGTAACCTGAAGTTGTTGATCTCCGATCTTCGAGGCTTTCACTCGGAATGAGGCCGAGGTCACCTCACCGGCGCCAACCTCAACCTCTTTATTGGCGTTGTCATTGTCGAGCGTGAACCACGGGTCCTGTCTTAACGCGAGAGACACTCTTTGAGGTTTTGGAAGATAGTTGTAGACAGCTACCGGAACCGAAACAATGTCTCCTTCGGTAAGCGACACCGGCAGATCCAAATCTACGAAGAAATCCTGGAACACGCGAATCGGTGCGGTCGACGATCCCAAGGCGCCGCGAGCCGTCGACGCAAGCGATGTTATTCGCCACGTGGTGATTGAGTCGGCCACCGGGACGTGAATCGAGGCTCGACCCTGCCCGTCGGTGATCAGCGCCGGATTTGTGTATAAGGTCTCAGGGAAGAAACTCCGCACTCGAGGACCGCCGTCGCCCGCCTGATCTTCCTTTTTGTCTTTTTCAGCAGAAGCTTCTCGTTTTAGTTCATCAGCAGCTGCGATACCTTGTGGCTTGGCCATCGGAGGCGCGGGAGCCATCGCCTTATCTACCGCAAATTGACGCATCTCGGCCCGGGCGCCGACAGCATCTGCGAATCCGCCGTTCATCTGTGCCAGTTGGAGCCCACGCCGGCGATCATACATCGGATATGCTGTTAAAGTTACTGGCGTTATTCCTCGCGAGTCGAGAGCCGCATCGACAATTCCCTTTGCGCCCGACTCGAGCACCAGTGTTTTGTAAATGGTCGACTTATACGACTCGGAATCGAAGATAACCTGATAACTTCCTGGCGCAAGGTTGGCGATGCTGAACCTGCCGGCCGCATCAGTACGCACCCCGACAGTCATTCCGTTTGCGACACGACGCGCGGATACTCGCACGTCTTCGATCGCAGTTCCCGCCTTATCGGTAACCCTCCCTTCGATCAGAACTCTGCCTGCCGCAACCGAATCGCGACGTACTGAGGCGCGTCCGCTGAACACACCGTAACGATTCGCATTCGCCTGAGATTTTGGCTGCGCGTAAATCTGAAACATGATGTCGTCAGGCGTACTCGGTCGACCATCCGGTCCCATCGAGCGAAGGCTAAACGCAGCGTATTCGTTATCGTTAAACTTTCCATCGCCGACCAGCTGATTGCCCCAGGGATCTTCCAGGGTTTTGCTTTGCGCTTTGCCTTCCGCGGCAAACAGCTCGACGTCGCGTTTGAAGCCGGTGGGCGACGCGGGATGAGTTTCATAGTAAGAGGTCAGCGCTTTCGCGACGGCCTGCACCTTTTCATTGAGCCTGACCGCATACAACCCCAGAGACTGATCTCGCTTCGCCTGAATCGCCTCTCGTCCAAATTCAGCACGCACATCCTTATCGCGAACCGCTCCCGCGGCTGCAAGCAACACTCTCGCGGCATTTTCCCGCTGAGCAAGTGGTCGCTCGCCTTCGAAATCGTCAAGCAAAACTTTTTCGAATGAGAACTGATGCACTTCGTATCGAGGTGTCAGCAACTCCTTTTCGAGATACATGAAAACTTTTTCAAACCCGGGTTGTTTATCTGAAAGCGCGAACACCGCTTCATCGACAATCTCGATGCCGAGCGCCGCGGAGACCGGCTTGCCAAAGCGATCCGTGACGCGAAAGTGAACGCACGCATCATCGCCCGGCTTGTAGGTTTCCTGTTCGGCTGAAACTGACACCTTCAGATCATCAGCAGGATCCACATAGACTAGCCTTCGGTCCGAAATTGGATCGGCATCCGAAGTGATTTGATATGCGCGCACTTCGAGTGTCCCGAACATCGACGGCCCCAGGTCCAGAGAAAGGGTTCCCTTCCCGTTCGATGAATCGATCGCGCGGGTTATCATCGTCTGCCCGTCTTTTATTACATCGATGTAAACCGGTCCCCGCTGCCTCGTCGAAAAAGTGTCGAGCCGAATCGTATCGCCGACCTTGTAGACAGATTGATTGGTTCGAAGCATCAAGCTCTGCGCGGTTTTATCGCTTTCGAGGGCGACGTTGGTCTCAGTTTTTCGGCCGCGCGAATCTGTTGCCTTCAGATTGAGTGTCATTCCATCTTTCCCTGGCCGCAGCGAAACAGTCGCTACGCCGGCCGCATCCGTCTTGACCGTCGCCGGTGAAATGTTTCCGGTGATCGTTGTTTCAGCGGGAGTGCCATCGGGGTAAGAGGTCAATAAATAGACGCGGTTCTCGAGATTCGGCAGCAAACGGCCGCTCTCGGGGACTGCCATAATCAGGATCGGCGTTTTAGACACCAGAACATTTCTCGATTTGGTTTCGGTGTGCTGCGCGGTGTCTTTGACCTCGACACCAATCGATACCGGAGCGCTTCCCTGTTGGGTGGAGCGACCGGCGAAGAAATCCGGGAGCTTCGATGAAAACGGGAAGTGGCCCTCGGCATCGGTCTTTCCATTTATTCGTCCGAGCTCAACTGATTGCACATCGAATGTCGTGAGCACGACGGTGACTTCAGCATTCGACAGCGGCTTGCCAAACATGTAGCGCCCAGTAATCTTCCCGGAAACTGTATCGCCCGGGGAATAGTAGCTCGACTGCTGTTTACCGGCGTCACCCGATAATTCAACTTCGACTTTGAACTTCGGAAGAACATAGCGGTCTACAGTGACGGTCTTCTCCTGGGTAGACGGAGCTTCGCCGGCGCCGAGGATCGCTCGAATATGATAGGGCCCAAAATTGACTTCGTCGGCGAGCTCGAAATCCGCCGAGGCGATTCCGAACGGATCGGTCTTATCGCGTTTCTTGAAAACCTTGTTGCCCTTGCCGTCTTCTACTTCGAGAATGATTGGCTGATCGGCGATGGCGGCGTGACTCGGTCCATCCAACGCCAGGGCTCGAAGGTGAATTGTCTGTCCGGGTTGATAAATAGGCTTATCAGTCGTCAACAGGATCCGATCGCGACGCTCAATTTGGATCGGCTGGTTCGCTGTTACAACACCGAGTGCCGTGTCCGCACTAACCCGAAGCTGCCGAGCGCCATATTTTTCTGCAGGAAATGTGAATGCGATCTGGGAGGTCCCTAATGAATCAGTTCGACCGCTAAAAAGTGTCGTCGATTGATCGCCGTTTACCAGCTCGAGCTTGATGCGGCTGTCGCGCAGCGGGTTCCCTGATTTGGAATCCGCAGTGATTACCCGAATGGATGCCGGTGAACCCGCAGCGTAAGCTCGTTGAGCAAAAATGCGAACTACTGGTACATGCAGGATCTCTGAAATTGAAACCGTTCTCGAGGAGTCACCAAGATTTAGTTTCAGTCGATCCCAGGCGACGTCTTCGATTGCGATGCTTTTTTCAAGTGGGATTGTGACTCTGACCGCTCGTTTGTCGGATGACGAGAATGATCGAACGGCCTTAGCCACCAGCTTGTCATTGGGGTCAAGAATTTCTGCGCTGAACGCACCGCCGTTAACTGGACTTGATTCAAGCGGAATGTTCAGCTCGAGAGCGCCGCTTCTGTAGACCGCGGCAAGCTCATTGTCATCGGCGAAGACTTCGTTATGTGGGGAGAAAGTAACCAGAAATGTGACAATTCCAACACAAGCCAACACCAACAACGTTCTCGACCATTTGCTATCCTTGACGAATCTCATTTGGGCACACCTCCGCTCCAATTTCTTGTTTTTCGTGCGTCGGTCTCCGCCAGCGCACGCGTTTCTTGTAGCGCTCGTTTGGGGGACTGATTGATACGGGCTGCTCGGCAATTAATGAGCCGCGATAGTAGAACGGGGGTGTGGGGGTCTTTTGCGAAGAATTACCAGACGCCGGTTTCGACGGCCTTCGAGAGCCGCTCGTTTTCGGGGGATGCAGTTTTCAGGAATTGGTAGAGTTGTTTGTCGTTGAGCCATTCAATGCGATCATCACTAAGCTGTTTTATCCATTCCTCAAAAGACGCGGATGCCGCAATCACGCCTTCCATCGACGTGGCCTTCTCGAGTGGATTCGTTCCAGGACCCAGCCTCGCTTCGCCTTCCCACTGAATCCATCTCACCAGCTGAGGCCATCGCAACATTATTACCAGCCATCTTGCGAGCCCGCCTACGGATGACGACGGTAATCCCTGTGATTCTCTCGAGAGTTGAGTAAGGCTGTAGAACCTGTACAGATTCGCAAATCGCTTGATCGTTCGAGGGCTCGAACCGAGCGACGGTTCATAACGCTTCAAATATTTCTTGAGATCTGGACTATCGTCGGTCAGCTTCTTCGCCGCTTGTTCGATCATCTGATGCGAAAGCCTCTTCCACTGCTTGGGACGCTGAACGATGAGTTTTGCTACTTCCTGTCCCTGCTTCTGCAACTCCGACGACGCGGCGTTTTCGTCTTCAAGCTTCTCTTTTACCTGCTGCGCAACCTGATCGAGCGCCTGCGGTGAAAGCTTCGCGTCGCCGTCCGGAGTCTGACCAAAGAGACTGTGCAGATAAGAGCTGCGCTGCGGGCCGGTCATGTTTGGAATGCAAAATTGAAGTTGTATGAACTTGTCCAGAAAATACCACCCGAGTGAACCATAGCTGCGAGTGACCGTTCGCATCCGCGCATCGAGATTCGCATATGCCACTTCCATCGATGCGGCGACGACTTGCGCATCCATCCCAACAACAAAGAAACAGTTAGGAAAATCACCGCTGAGAAACAGATTCATCGCTTCGATGACCTGCGCGACCGTTCCCGGCGAACACCGATCCAGATCATCCACGAACACGACGAGCGGAAACCGCTCTTCCACTAAAAGATCGAACACTCGGCGGATGTCCTGCTCGACTTCGTGGAAGAACCCAAGCTTGCCTTCATAATTCGGTTGCCGAACGTATTGCGCGAACTTCCCTTCCAGCGGTTTGTTGGTGATTTCATCGGCCGCTTCCTTCCAGGCACCGAGCATCTTCCACAAGCT